>Ga0306922_10002381_pt1 | contig 17406 bp, 10 predicted proteins | sample sta12Cox44000082_FD_203758 | JGI IMG/M metagenome (GOLD analysis project Ga0306922, IMG submission 203758) | Lab enrichment of tropical soil microbial communities from Luquillo Experimental Forest, Puerto Rico - statoxic.12C.oxic.44.000.082 (v2)... | ecosystem: Environmental > Terrestrial >... | reverse complement strand
TGCCTCGACCGCCACTGGCGTCTCCGCCGATCAGCAGGTGGGCCGTGGCTTCACAGGCGGCCAGTCTCACGCCCTGTTGTGGACGGGGAGCGCCGACAGTGTGGTCGACCTCCACCCCAGCGGGTTTACTAACTCGTTTGCCGGTGGCGTCTCCGGCGGTCAGCAGGTGGGCGATGGCACCACAGGCGGCCACAATCACGCCCTGTTGTGGACGGGGAGCGCCGACAGTGTGGTCGACCTGCACACCTTCCTCCCGCCGGAGTTCACGGAGTCCCAAGCTACTGGCATTGACGCCGACGGCAACATCGTCGGCCGGGCTTCTGGACGTGACGGGGATCATGCTTTCCTGTTGATACCGGATTGACGACCCAGAGCCGGGCACGCTGCCGCGGCTCGGCCCCGGCATTCTGGGCCTGCTCCGTTATGGTTGGAGTCACCGCTACGGTCGCCGAACGGATAGCAAAAGGGGACATCCGAGCCGTGGACGTTAGCAAGCGCCAGGCCCGATCGCTTCCTAACCTGCGTGGCTCTGGCAGGCCGGTCTTCGTCACGGAGCTGAAGCACGCCGTCGCCAACGGATCTCAGTCAGGCATTATTTGCGAAAGCGCCGCTTCCAGCGCGAGGGATGCCTGGTCAAACCAATGACCGCACCGATACAGACGGTCTTCTTGACGTATTGATAATAGATGCCATAAAGGAACCTCTTACTGACGACCTTGACGCGCACGTTTCGACCTACCCGGGGCCACGCCCGTGGGGCCTCACGAATTCTTTCCAGGGCCTTTCGGTAGTCGCCTTCGAATTTCGTCATGAGTTTTGGGTCTTGCTCGCCAAGAAAAGCCAGGATCTCTTGAACGTCACCGAGCGCTTCCGGCGCGTAGATCAGGGGAGTCATGACTATTTCTTGCCGAACAACCGCCGGTGGGCTTCGGCTTCGGAGACTCCCTTGGTTTTCCCGGTCAGCAGGCGGCGCAACCGCTGCTCGGCGACTTTCGCCCCGGCGCGCATGGCTTCTTCCCAAACGGGTTCCTCCAAGCTATCAAGCAATTGGCCGACGAGCCGTACTCGGTCTCTGGCCGAAAGTATCAAGGCAGCTTCAAGAATCGCTTTGACCGTCATGATTGGAACCCCTGTCACATCGATTTCAACTTCGTCCTATTATAACCCAAGGGGACCGCGGCACCACCCCTCCCCCCGGCTCAATTGCGGCTCGGCACACACCTCCCCCGCAGTGACCGCAACGGATTTAATACCGCGTTCGTCGCAGGCCTCGGCCACATCGATGGCGTATTCGTGGAAGATGGTCGGGTCGTTGTAGGTGAAGTCCACGCTCCAGCAGCCCAGGCCCTCGGTGGCGTTGGCGATGGTTTCGGGAAGCCTCATCCGCCAGGGTGTCGAACTCGCGAGATACTTGCAAAGCACTTTGGGGTGTGATAAGCTGTTTGGCTGTACCGAATAAGCTTATCGGCGGTTGTTTGCGAACGTGCCAGCGCGGGGAAAATCACTTTCTGATAATCCGCGTAATCGGCGTTTGGGGGACGGAACAGAGAAATCGAGGCCGCCGGCTTGGGGCCCTTGGTGAGCCCACCCCGAGCGCTGCGCTTACCGGTAAGGGCAGACCGATTCTCTTTGCGAGGTCAAAGCCATGTCGTTTTCTTCTTGCTTGCGCCCCCTGTGCGGGTGTTCCCAGCGCGCATTCGCGTGGCGCGGCCTGGGGCTGGTGTTGGCCGTGGTAGTGCTCGGCGGGGGGCCGCCGGCGGTGGCGGATTACATCTTCATCGACCTCCACCCCAGCGGGTTTACTGACTCGCGCGCCTTAGCCGTCTCCGACGGTCAGCAGGTGGGCTATACTGGCACACCCCCCCCGCACGAACGCGCCCTGTTGTGGACGGGGAGCCCCGACAGTGTGGTCGACCTGACGCCCAGCGGGTTTACTTACTCGCGGGCCGCTGGCGTCTCCGGCGGTCAGCAGGTGGGCTCTGGCATCACAGGCGACCAGCAGCACGCGCTGTTGTGGACGGGAAGCGCGGACAGTGTGGTCGACCTCCACCCCAGGGGGTTTACTTCTTCGGGTGCCGTTGGCGTCTCTGACGGTCAGCAGGTGGGCTATGGCAGCATAGCCCCCGTCCAAGTTCACGCCCTGTTGTGGACGGGGAGCGCCGACAGTGTGGTGGACCTCCACCCCAGCGGGTTTACTAGCTCGGTAGCCGTCGGCGTCTCCGGCGGTCAGCAGGTGGGCCTTGGCCTCATAATCTCCCGTAGTCACGCCCTGTTATGGACGGGGAGCGCCGACAGTGTGGTCGACCTCCACCCCAGCGGGTTTAGTGACTCGCTCGCCCTTGGCGTCTCCGCCGGTCAGCAGGTAGGCTATGGCACCGACCCAGACGGCTTTGAGCACGCCCTGTTGTGGACGGGGAGCGCCGACAGTGTGGTCGACCTGCACACCTTCCTCCCGCCGGAGTTCACGGAGTCCCAAGCTACTGGCATTGACGCCGACGGCAACATCGTCGGCACTGCTTATGAACCTGATGGCACTGCACATGCTTTCCTGTTGATTCCGGAGTGACGACCCAGAGCCGGGCACGCTGCCGCGGCTCGGCCCCGGCATTCTGGGCCTGCTCCGTTACGGTTGGAGTCACCGCTCCTGTCGCCTAACGGATAGCAAGCTAGAGCTTGCGATCGTCGGTCCGACCGTTTAGACTACGTTCATGGCCCAACGTCGTCGGCGACCAATCTCCCCAACCGAGCGCGTGGCCCGCCGGCGAAGGGTCGCTCGAGTGGTGCTCATCCGTGGCCTGCGGGCATTGCTGGAGAAAATCCTATGATGGGACCGACAAAGCTCAGTACCATTCGCGCCGAAGTCCGCAAGGCCTTCAAAATGTCGGACGCGGAACTGTTCGCCTGATTTAATCAACAGATGGAAGAATTGGGTCAACAGGCCGAGGCCGATCCAGTGGAAATCGACACGCTTCGGTTGCTGCGCGATGGCCTGCAAAAGGAAGTGCAACGGAACACGCCGCGGCGTCGCCGGCCGCGCCTGACCCGTCCGTCCCAGGGCTCCTAAGCTCGTTCGCCGTTCCCAGAGATGCGGGAAGCTGGTGCTCGCTGGCGTCTGCCCCGACCGCTTACTAACGTGCGCGGCTCTGGCAGGCTGTTATTCGTCATGGAGCTACGCCAGTCAGGCCTTATATGAAAGCGAAATGCCGTCTCCGTCCGGAGCTGGCGCCAACTTGGCAGCGGCCGTCAGAGACGCCGACCAAGTTTGGGTTGTTGCTATAGGCGCTCCGGTCACATCGTCCGCCCGCCATCGACGATGAGAACCTGGCCGGTAACCAGGGACGCGTCCAGGGCCAGAAACGCAATGACTTCGGCGACCTGTTCCGGCGTGGCTGCCTGGCGCATGGGCGTTTGTTGAACGTAGCGCGCGATCCGCTCCTGATGGTCTGCCAGCCAGCGCGTCAGGACCGGACCCGGTGCCACGGCGTTGACCCGCACCCGGGGCGCAAAGGCGCGGGCCAGTGATTTGGTCAGGCAGTTGCCGGCCGCCTTGCTCGCCGCGTACGGTATCGAGCTGCCGTCCCCTTGCAGTCCGGCAATGGAGGTGACGTTGACGATCGCGCCGTGCCGCTCCCGGAGGAAAGGAAGTGCAGCGCGACAGCAGTAGAAGGTGCCCATCAAGTTGACGCCGAGGATTTCGTCCCAGACTTCATCCGTCAGTGCCTCGAGGTCGGCGTGGTCGATGAAACGCGTCGTGCCCGCGTTGTTGACCAGGACGTCGAGGCCGCCGAGTTCCTCGCAGCAGCGGTGAACCATGGCCCGGACTTTGGCCTCGTCGGCGATGTTGCACCGGCAGAGAATGGCCGGCCCGCCGTGGCGTTTCACCAGGTCGAGCGTCTCCCTGGCCTCCTTCTCGGAGCGTGAATAGTTGACGGCGACCGCCAGCCCGCGCTGCGCCAGCACCAGCGCCGTCGCCCGACCGATTCCTGTCGCCGACCCGGTGACGAGAGCAACCTGCGACCCCATTACATTCGCCATGGATTAACTCATTTCCCCCAGAAACTCGAAGTCGTTTCCGCCCCAGAGATTGTACTTGCAGGCTGAATGCAAACCATGGGAGCATCCCAGGATGCGTGAGGGAAAAGTCGAAAAGGGATCGGGAGTCTTCTCAGCCACCGGCGGGCAAGCATGTCTTGTCGGTGCCGGGACTGCCGAACATTATCATGTTTTCTGTCCCGTGTGGGAAGTCGTATCCACAGGGCCAAAGCCTCGCCCAGATTGAGCGCCGTCCACTCCGAGCATTTGAGGGGCCTTCCCATGACATCAGTTGCGGCTCCGAAGTGAATCGATTCGGCCGGAGAGTTTTCCTCATATAGCGACCGTGCCCGTCGCTTCACTTGCTTGACCGGCGCAGGACCTCCTGCAAGGCCGCACGACGCAAGGCATCGCCCAGGGCGGTGTCCGTCTGTAACCGGGATGCGACCTGATCCGGCTCGCCCAGTTCGGCGAACAGGCGCTCCACCAGGCGGGCGGCCTCCGGCCGCGCGGCTTCGGTTTCGCGGCGCGCCTGGTAGCGCGTCTTCAGCGGCGCCGTGTCCCAGAGGCGGACGGTGAAGTCGCCGGAGCCGGACGCCAGGGTCGTGCCGTCGGGGCTGAAGGCGAGCGACCAGACGTAGGTGATGTGCCCCGGCAGCCGCGCCACCGCGTCGCCGCGCTTCAGGTCCCACAGCCAGACCGCGCCGTCGCGGCCGCCGGTGGCCAGGCGTGTGCCGTCCTTGTGGAAGGCTACCGCGAAGACCTCATCGGTGTGCCCGGTCAATACCCGGCACGCGCCGCTGGGCACCTGCCAAAGGCGGACGGTGGAGTCCTGACTGCACGTGGCGAGGAGGCGGCTGTCGCGGCTGAAGGCGGCCGAGTATACGAACTTGTCATGGCCCTCAAAGCGAGCGGCCCTCTCATGGGTCCGCGCATCCAGGAGGAGCACGGTCTTGGTATCCGCATCGAGGCAGGCCAGCCAGCGGCCGTCCGGACTATAGGCCAGGACACGGCCTTCGGCCGTGAACAACTGCTCGCCGGAGGTCACGTCGCAGACGCTCAGGTGACTTTTCTCAAACTTCGGGTCCCACGACCATGCCGCCACTCTTCGTCCATCCGGGCTGACGGCGAGGGTCTGCGTATGCGTGCCGGGTCCTCGAACTTCCTCCTTGCGGACGCGGGCCGTGGCCACGTCCCAGATGCGCAGCCGCTCGTCCTGGTCGCTGGCGGTCACCAGCCAGCGGCCGTCCGGGCCGAAGGCCAGAGTCCGCACGCGAGCGGCGTGGGGCAAGGTCGCGCAGGGCTCGCCGGTCGTTGCGTCCCACAGGCGCACGGTCTTGTCCCAGGCGCCCGAGGCAATCCACCGACCGTCTGGGCTGAAGGCCACCGGGTAGACATAGCTGTCGTGGGCGTGGAGCACCGGCAGGGTTGCGAGCGGGTCCACGTCCCAGACCCGCACGGTGCTGTCCCCTGCCCCGACGTACGCCCACCCCCCTACACCACTGAGGGAGACCAGCCGGTGGCTGCCCCGGGCGAACGCCACTTGGTACACGGCTCCCGTATGGCCGTGCAGGACGGCTGTATCCTGCCGGCCCGTGGCCGCCCATACCCGCACGGTCCGGTCGCTGCCCGCCGAGGCGACCCATTGCCCGTCCGGGCTGTACGCGGCGCACGTGACCTCGCCGGAATGGCGGTCGTAAGGCGCCTCGGCCTGCTCGCCCGTCGCGGCGTCCCACTGGCGCACCGTCGAGTCGGACGAGGTCGTCACCAGGCGCGTGCCGTCCGGGCTGAAGGCGACGCCGAGGACCTTGCTGGTGTGCCCCCGACACGTCGCCAGCAGCTTGCCGGTGGCCACGTCCCATACGCGCGCCGTCTTGTCTTCACCGCCCGAGGCGAGCCGCGTGCCGTCCGGGCTGAAGGTGAAGTCAAACATGCCGTCGCGGTGGCCGTCGCAGACCGCCGTCTGTTTGCCGGTCGTGGCGCTATACACCACAAGGCGCGCCCACTCGTCGTCAATCCGCTGACACGCCAGCCGCGTACCGTCCGGGCTCACGACGACGGGACCAAGCACCGTTGCCATGGGCAATTCCACGTGGCGAAGAACCTGACCGGCTTCGTCCAGCAGGTCAAAGGCCTTGTTCCCGACCCACGCCACCACGCGCAATCCTTGCCAGGTTTGCGTGGGATACGCAAGAGGCCCGCGTCCGGCGCCAAGCGGCAAGGTCCGGTCCGCGCCGCCCTTCAGGTCCGTCAGCCGCAGGCCGGCGGACGTCAGGGCGCCGATCCGGAGCTGGTGGTCCGGGGCAGCGAGCAGCCAGCCGACTCCGTCGCCAGGCAACGGGATCTTCTCGGAGCTGTCGTCGAGCCGGCTATGCAGGTGGCGCCATTCCCAGTCGCGCAGCTCCTGCGGGGCCGCGTCGAGCTGGCGCCTGGCATCGGCGACGTCGTGCATGGCCAGCGCCCCGACCGCGGCGGCGATCCGGGCGCGGTATTCCTGAAACTTTGCCTCGCGTTTTTCGCCGTTCGCCTGGTCCCGTTGCTCGTTCGCTTCCAGCCATTTCCAGGTCACGCCAGCCAGGCCGGCGACCAACGAAACACTAAGGAGGGCCAGCAACAGCGCGACCAGCGGCCGGCGCCGGCACGCCCGGGCCAGCCGCGCGGCCGCCCCCACCGGCCGCGCCAGCACCTGCTTCCCGTCCCGGAAGCGCTCGAGGTCTTCGGCCAGCGCCAGGCCACTGGGATAGCGACGGCCGGGCTCCTTCTCCAGGCAGTGCAGGGTGATCGCCTCCAGGTCGCGCGGCAGGCGGGGCTGCAAGCGGCGTGGCCGCGCCGGCTCGTCGGACGTTACCGCGCGCAGCACTTCCAGGGTGCTGTCGCCCTGAAACGGCAGTTGTCCCGTGAGGAGCTGATAGAGTACCACCCCCAGGGCGTAAACGTCGGTCGCCGGCCCCACGAGGGCGCGCTTGCCGCCGGCCTGCTCGGGCGCCATGTACCCCGGCGTGCCGACCAGGAAGCCGCTGTGCGTCAAGGTCTGGCCGCCCTCGGTCGGCTGGGCGAGCCCGAAGTCGGTGATCTTCGGAAGAAGGGATGAGGGATGAGGAACAAGGGATGAGGGATGAGGGATGAGGGATGAATCGAAGGGGCTTTCCTTTTCATCCCTCATCCCTCTTCCCTCATCCCTCTTCCCTCATCCCTCTCCTTTTCATCCCTCATCCCTCTTCCCTCATCCCTCTGTAAGAGGATGTTCGCCGGCTTCAGGTCGCGGTGGACGACCCCTTCGCCGTGGGCCACATGGATGGCACGGGCCAGCGTCTCGATGAGCGCGGCCGCCTCGCTCGCGGGCCAGGGTTTGCCGTCCAGCCGGTTGGCCAGGCTGCCCCCCTCGACCCACTCCAGGGCCAGGAAGGGCCGGCCTTCGTAGCTGCCGATTTCGTAGACCTGCACGATGTTGGGGTGCTGCACCCGCGCCGCCAGCTCGGCCTCCAGCCGGAAACGCAGCTCCTGGGTTGAGGACGCGAACTCGCCCGCCAGCACCATCTTCAGGGCCACGAGCCGGTGGAGGCTCCGGTGGCGCGCCTTGTACACCACCCCCATCCCGCCGCGCCCGACCTCGGCCAGGATGTCGTAGTCCCCGACCTGCCGGGGGGGCGGGAGATTCACCGGCGCGGTTTGGGGGCCTCGTTCTCGCGCCGCCTCCCCGGCCTTTTGCCCCTCGCGCAGAGCGCGAACCGCCGAGTGGCGCTGGGCCGGGGTGACCAGCTCTTCTTTCCGGCGGGCAGCGCTTTGCTGGAGCCGCGCCAGCAGAGGATCGGCGGCGGCCAGTTGATCGAGACGGCGGCAGCACTCGGGACATTCGCCGAGGTGGGCCGAGACGCGCGCCAGCCCGGCCTCGGCGAGCTGACCCAGAGACAACGCACGCAGCTCTTCGGCAGTCGAATGGTTCAACGGGGCCTCGGACATGGCACTCCTGCCTGGGTTCGCGGGACGACAGCGCACATTCCCAAGTATAGAAACGCTAGCGGACGGAAAACCTTACACGAAAACAAGGGAGGAGGGATGAGGGATGAAAAGTACACCCTCTTCTTTTCATCCCTCATCCCTCATCCCTTCCGAGTATGAGACTTCACCTTTTTCACGATTGTGGTCAAAATGGCAATGAGTTGGTTGCACTCCTCGAGGAGCGGAAAGAGTCGATCAACTGCGACAATCTCCGCATCGATCAGCAGTTCCGGCCAGTAGCAGGTTTCGTCCAACTCTTTCAGGCAATCGCCGAGCTTGGAGATGAATTCGGCATCCGATCTGGCCCGATGGGCCTCCCGGAAGTTCGCTCCGACGGATGTCCCCGACCGGAGTACTTGCCTCCCAATCACATCCGCCTCGGGCCTTCGCGGTAGCGCGGCGAACAACCGAATCACGCGCAGCGCAAACTGCTTGGTTCGCACCCGCAAATCAACTCGTCCCGCTCGTTGGTTCTCTCCCATCCCTCATCCCTCATCCTTCATCCCTCCTCCCTCATCCCTCCGAACAGTCGATAAGCCCCTCCGCCTCCTGACGGATGCGCTGGAGGACGCGCGACTTCGCCACGTAGACGGCCGCCACGGACTGCCCCAATTCCTGGGCCACCTCCGCGCCGCTGGCGCCGTCGAGGGCCAACCGGCGGAAGGCTTGCAGCGTGGCCGGCTCGAACTCCTCTTCCACCAGGTCCAACAGACAGTTGAGCACGTAGCGGTCGTGTTCCTCGTCCCACTGCCGATTCAAGTCGCTGTCGGGGTCCGCGATCTGCTGGAGGGCGGCCGTGGCGCCGCTGCCGCCGCTGGCCTGCGTGCCCGCGTCGATCGCCCGCCAGTAATCGGCAGTTCGGCTGCAGACGATGGTGCGCAACCAGGCGCGAAAAGCGCCCCGGCGCCCGGAGTGCTCAAACGTGGGAAGGTGCTTGACCACGCTGAGAAGGATGTCCTGGCTCAGGTCCTCCAGATCGCTTGCCGGCACCCCCTGGCGATTGAGCCAGCCGATGATCAGGGGACGATACAGGTCCGTCAGGTCCTTCCAGGCATTCTCCTCGCCGGCCTGAGCGCGGATTAACAGGCTTTGCCGAGTCTCGTTCATGGCAACATCTCACCTTCGCCGAACCGGGCTACCGGGAGCTTTTCTGTGATTTTTTGACCGACTCCTGTAAGGTTTTTCGCCGATCCTCGTTTCTTGTACTCATGGTATGTTTCCGCGACCCGTTCTGCATTGAGGACGACCGGAAAAGCAACGGGTAAGAAGAAGCCGCCGAGCACCGGCCGAGACCGGGGCGCTCGGTCTTCACTCCCCCATTGTACTAGACCAACCTCGTGAGAGGAGATTTCCGATGAACACCCAAACCCTGCCCCCGCGACGCAAGCCCGAATGCAAACTGGCCTTCCACATCCAACGCTGGCCCCATTGGCTGACCGTGGCCATCCAGGGCGAGGCCAGTTTCGATCAGGCCGAGGTCATCTCGGGCCAGCTGCTGCGCATCCCACTGGACTCGTTTTCGCTGGTTGTTTTTGACCTTGCCGGGCTGACGTTCCTGAGCAGCCTGGCGATGGGCGCCCTGGTCGCGTATCGCCGGGGTCTGTGCCGACGCGGCGTGGAAGTTCGGCTGGCCAACGTTTCCGCCCGGGTCTGGCTGGCGCTGGAATCGGCCGGACTGGGGACGTTGTTGCCGCCCATGGAACGGGAGCCGCCGCTGCGACCGCCGGCAATGGCAGTGGCTTAGCCGCGGGGCACTGGAAAGCAAAGCGAGCGGGCGACGGCCCGCGACTCATCCGGGTGTCGGCGTGTTGGCCGGCACCGACTCGGCAGCGCTCGGTCTGCGCGCCCGGCTGCATCGGCTTCCGTGTTCACGCAGACCTATTTTCCACAAGAAGGAGACTTGCCATGAAACCGCGTTCCTGGATCCGCAACCTGTTCGCCCGCCGGCCCGGCGCCAAACTCCGGGCGGCCTCCCGCCGCCGTGCGACCGTGCGTCTTTGCCTTCAGGCCTGCGAGGACCGCATCCTCCCCGCCCCCGCCCTGCTCACCTCCTACGACGGGCTCGACGAGTCGGTCGCCAGGTCCTGGGACGGCACGGACCACACTTACCCGGACGCCAATGCCGCCATCGGGACCACGCACCACGTCGCGGTTGTCAACAACGTCATCGAGATCGAGCAAAAGGGCCACCCTGAGGTCTACGCGCGGGCCGCCCTGTACAACTTTTTCGGCGTCAGCAGCAGCACCAACCTGTACGACTCGAAGGTCCTCTGGGACCGGCAAAGCCAGCGTTTCTTCGTCATGACCCTGGATAGGGATAACACCAGTAGGTCCATGATCCATCTGGCCGTCTCGCCCACGGGCGATCCGAGCTCCTTCGGTTCCTGGCAGAAGTTCAGCTTCGACGCGTCGGAAGTCGTCATTAACAACACCTATGCCGATTACGCCGGCTTCGGCAGCGACAGCGCCGCGCTTTACATCACGGCCTCCAAGTTCGATTTCATCACCGGCCACCAGTTCGAGGGCAACCGGCTGTGGATCGTGAACAAGGATAACCTGATCCACGGCACGCTCACCCAGAACCGCAACGTTCTCCCCAACGACTGGTTTCTCACGCAGCCGGCCCAGATGTACCAGGACCTGCCGACGGGACCCGGCATCTTTTTGACCACCTGGGACGTGCCGCAACGAGAGGGTGCTAGTTGGCAGCTGGACCTCGTACGCGTGGACCACCCGCTGAACAACCCGACCTATACGTTCTCTACCTTGAGCCCGGGGTATGTCAGCGACGGATTCATCCTCCCGAACGCTCCCCAGCAAGACTACCCGTCGGCGCTGATCCGTACCGGCGACCAGAGGCGTCTGAGTGCTGTCTGGTCCCACGGTCAGCTTTACGTGGCCAATACGGTCAACCCGCCGGACGGCCCCGACCAGGGCCGGGCCACCGTCCACTGGTTCCGCATCGACACCACCGACCTGAGCAACGTCCGCCTGGCCGACCAGGGCAACATCGACGGCGCCAGTATTTCGGTGCCGAACCTGTACACCTATTACCCGTCGGTGACCGTGGACGACGCCGGCAACATGGCCGTCGGCTTCTCCGGCTCCGGGACCGGGAGCCGGGTGGGCGCGTTCTACACGACCCGGCTGGCGGGGGACCTGCCCGGCTACACCGAGCCGATCGCCTTCCTCCGCGGGGGTGATGACTGGTGGGATCACGGGGACTTCGGTGGCGTCGCCGACTGGGGGAGGCTCAGCGGGGCCGGTCTCGACCCGGACGGCCGGACGTTCCTCTTCTTCAACGAGTACGCCGGGACCCGCGACATCATCTATTGGCCCTACGGCCGCTGGGTCACGCACTACGGTACCACCGCCTACGCGAACCACTACCGGCTGGTCACGGCCGGCGGCGTCAGCACCATCACGCTCGACAACAGCGTCACCAGTGTGGTGCTGGACCGTTCCGGCAGCAGCACGCAGATCTCGGTCAACGGCGCCTACCTCGGCAGCACCACCGCCGCGACCATCAACGTCCAGGCCGGCTGGGCCCGGACCACGGCCCTCACGGTGAGCAACGCGGCCAGCGGCGCCTACCAGCTGACCAGCTCCCAGCTCGTCTCCCCCGGCCTGACGGTCAACACCTCCAACCTGGGCGACTTTACGCTGGTGGGCCATGGCGACGGCCGCGACACCTACACCGTCGCCGACACCCCGGCCGGCCCGGGGCACGGGACGACTCTGAACGCCTACGCCGCGGTCGCTTCAACCGTCAACGTCCAGGCGATCAGTGGGGCCCTGACCATCAACTGCTCCGGCGGCTTCACCGACGTGGCCTTCGGCAATGCCAACAGCGTCGCGGGCGTGACCGGGGTGGTGACCATCACCGCCGCCAATTACTACCAGGTCGAGGTCAACGACTCCGCCGACGCCACCAACCATCCCAACGTCCTGCTGACCAACGACGGGTCCACCGGCAGCCTCACCGGCTTGGCCCCGGCCGCTATCAACTTCAGGAATCTATTCTTTTCGAATCTGCTGACCATCACGGGCGGCACCGGCAACAACACTTATAGTGTCGCCGGCGTGCCCGCCAGGACCACCAGGCTGAACACCGGCAACGGGGCGGACACGGTCAATGTCCAAACGATCATGTTCGGCGGGCCCCTGACCATCAACGTCCAGGGCGGCGGCGGCAACGACGTGGTGAACCTCGGCAACGCCAACAGCCTGGCGGGCCTCTTGGGGGCGGTCACCATCAACGGCCCCGTTCCTACCCGCGTGAACGTCAATGACGGGGCTGACAACGCCAACCACTCGAATGTGGTTCTGTCCGCCACCGGCCTGACCGGGCTGGCCCCGGCGGCGATCAACTTCGGTACGGCAAGTGTCAGGACGCTGACGGTCACCGGAGGAAATGGCGCCAACACCTACACGATCGCTGGCACGCCGGGGAATGGGCTCCACACGCTCAACACCGGCAACGGGACGGACACGGTCAACGTCCAGGCCATCAGCGCCTGGCTGACCGTCAACGCCGGCGGCACGGGCGCCGACGTGGTCAACGTCGGCAACGCCAACAGCCTCGCCGGCATCCAGTACGCCCTGACGCTCAACCACGACCCCAGCTGGTCGCACGTGAACATCAACGACGGGGCCGACACCGCCAACCACCCTAACGTGGTGCTGAGCGACAGCAGCCTCACCGGCCTGGCCCCGGCCACGATTACCTTCCAGGCGAACTCCCTCAACGGGCTGACGGTCACCGGCGGCAACGGCACCAACACCTACACCGTCGCTAACACCGCGTACTCCGACGTCGGGAACCCGACCACCCTGAACACCGGCAACGGGGCCGACACCGTCAACGTCCAGGCCACCGCGGCCAACGCTCCGCTGGCCATCAACGGCGGGAACTCGCAGCAGGTGGTGAACTTGGGCAACGCCGGCAGCCTGGCCGGCATCCTCGGCGCGGTGAGCCTCAACAACGTCCCCAACTACTTCATCGTCAACGTCAACGACGGGTCGGACAACGGCAACCACTCAGCCGTGGTCATCGGCGCCACCGGTGTGACCGGGTTGGCCCCGGCCTCGATTAACTTCAGCACCACGCCGATCTGCGTCAACCAGCTGAACGTCACGGTCGGCAACGGCAGCAACGCCTTCACGATCACCGGCTCTCAGCCGGGCAGCGGCACCACCTTGACCACCGGCACCGGGACGAACACCGTCACGGTGACAGGGACCAACGGCCCGACCACGTTGACCGGAAGCCCGGCCGGCGTCAACACCCTGGTGGGTCCCACCGCCGCCACCACCTGGAGCGTCACCGGCGCCAACACCGGCAACTTCAGCTCGGCCGTCGCCGCCACGTCGTTTACGGGCTACGGGAGCCTGACCGGCGGCAGCGGCAGCAACACCTTCGTCTTTAGCGACGGTGCCTCGCTCGACGGCAACCTCGCCGGCGGCGGCGGGGCCACCCTGGACTACTCGCTCTACACCACCTCGGTGGTGGTCGATCTCCAGCCGGCGGTGGCCAGCGCCACCGGGGTCGGCGGTTCCATCAGCGGCATCACGAGCGTCATCGGCGCCAGCGGGGCGCCGGGGACGGCTGGGCTATACAACCTGCTGATCGGCAGCGACGGCGGCGGCGACACCCTCCAGGGCGGCACCGGCCGGCGAAACATCCTGGTGGCCGGGGGCAGCGCCAGCACCCTCATCGGCGGCGACGGCGAGGACCTCTTGATCGGCGGCACCACCGCCTACGACCTCGAGCCCGGGCTGGTCGACTGGCTGGCGATCGCCAACTACTGGGCGGGCACGGACGACTTCGGGACGCGGTCGGCCAATCTGCAGAGCGGTAATGGCGTGCCGCTCTTGGACGCCACGACGGTGACCGGCAACGGCGGCGGCAACACCATGCGGGGCAACGGCGGCACGGCCCTCATTTACACCGATGGCCAGGACGCCATCGATAACGTCTTCGCCGCCACCAGCCTGGTCACGATCGCCCCCTGACCGGCGCCCGCCCGCGCCGCTGCGTCAGCCGGAAGTGAACCACCAAGGGCACCAAGCAAGACCCTTGGTGCTCTTGGTGTCCTTGGTGGTTCCCTTGGGAAAAAAGTTGGCGCCGGTTGGCGGAGGTGTTCGGCTTTAGAGATGAAGCGACTGTCACCCCGGTGGTTCGGAAGGAGACTTCCCTGACCACCTGTTCCTGGAGCCACCGCTTCGTCCTTGCAAAAAAATCACGCCCGGCTTGGCGTACTTGGGCTCGAAACGGGGCACTGTATAGCCGAGCGAGCGGGCGCCGGCTGCAGGCTCCGGCGTGAATGGCCTTTTCCGCTTGTCCGCGGGCCCTCCCGGTCGTGTCCGAGGTGCGCGCCGCGCGACAGCTTTCTTCAAGGAGATCGTACGATGACTACGCGACACTGGCTCGGCAAGTTCTGGGGCCGCACTTCCCGGCGTCCGTCCCTGGCGAACCCCTCCCGGCAGCGGTCCCGCCTCGCTGTGGAGAAACTGGAGGACCGCTATTTACTATCCTTCACCCCGGCCCTGGTCCGCCACGCCTACGGCTTCGACCGGGTCGCTTTTCTCGACTCCGCCCACGCCCAGGTCGCCGCCGACGGCCACGGTGAGACGATCGCCATCGTCGATGCCTACGACGACCCCAACATCAGCAGTGACCTGGCCGTCTTCGACAGTCGTTTCGGCCTGCCGGCCCCGCCCAGCTTCCGCAAGGTCAACCAGACCGGCGGCACCACCTACCCGCCGCCGAACCAGACCTGGGCCGGCGAGATCGCGATCGACGTCGAGTACGCCCACGCCATGGCGCCGGGCGCCGGCATCCTGCTCGTCGAGGCCAACAATAACGGCTCCAACAACCTGGATACCGCCGTCCAGTATGCGGCAAGCCAGCCGGGCGTCGTGGCGGTGTCGATGAGCTACGGCGCGCCCGAGTACCCCGGCGAAACGGGCCGGGACAGCGTCTTCACCCACGCCGGCGTGACCTACCTGTCCGCCTCCGGCGACACCGGGGCGCCGGGCTCGTACCAGGCCTTCTCCCCCAACGTGGTGGCCGTCGGCGGCACCTCCCTCTACCTGGACGGTTCCCGCAACTATGGGAGCGAGTCGGGCTGGAGCGGCAGCGGCATCAGCCTCTACGAAGCCCAGCCCAGCTACCAGCACGGCGTGGTCACCCAGAGCACCACCCAGCGAACCATCCCCGATATCTCGTTCGTCGCCGACCCTTTAACCGGGGTGGACATCGTCGACAGCTACGGCGGCACCCCCGAGGGCGCGGGCACGAGCCTCTCGTGCCCGCTCATGGCCGGCCTGACCGCCGTCGTCGACCAGGGGCGGTCCTACCTCAACGGCCTGTCCTCCTACAACGGCCAGGACTTCCTCAACGCCCTCTACCACCTGCCGGACAACGCCGTCCACGACATCGTCACCGGCAACAACGGCTTCCCCGCCGGGCCCGGCTACGACCTGGTGACCGGCCGGGGCACGCCCATCGTCCAGCGCTTCGTCGCCGGCATGACCGGCGACCCGGTCCTCGACCCGACCACGGGTAACCTGCTGATCGTCGGCGGCGGCCGGCTCAGCAGCGACACCTTGACCCTGGACACCTCCGCCAGCCAGCTGACGGTCAGCTTCCACCTCAGCGCCCCCGTGCCGGGCAACGGCCGGGGCGGCTCCTACACGCTGTCCTACCCCAGCGGTAGCGTGCATGCGATCGAGATCGTCACCCATGGCGAGGGCGACGACCCCATGTCGGCGGTCGACATCTACCGAACCCCGGCGGGGGTGCCCACGACCGTCCGGACCGCCGGCTACGACTCCGTGACCCTGGGCACCGGGAGCGTGCAGGGTATCCTGGGGCCGGTGACCGTCGACCCGCTGGCCTACTCCGCCACCCTCACCGTGGACGACTCGGGTGACAGCGCGAGCCACAGCGCCATCACGCTGTCGGACGCCGGCAGCGGCTTCGGGCAGATCACCGGGCTGGCCCCCAGCACCATCTCCTACCGCAGCGCCGCGACCTCCGCCGTCACGGTCCAGACCGGGAACGGCAGCAACACCGTCAATGTGCAGGCGACGACGCGGGCCCTGGACATCGTCTCCTCTGGCCACACCGACGTGGCACTGGGGAACAATAACAGCCTCGCGGGCATCACCGGGGCGGTTAGCGTTACCGTCGCCGGCTCCGGTTCCTACCAGGTCGAGGTCAACGATGGGGCCGACAACGCCAACCACCCCAACGTGGTGCTGTCCGCCACCAGCCTGACCGGGCTGGCCCCGGCGCCGATCAACTTCGGGACGGGAAGCGTCAGCACGCTGACGGTCACTGTGGGAAATGGCGCCAACACCTACACGATCGCTGGCACGCCAGGCACCGTATCCAACACCCTGGCCACCGGCAGCGGGAGGAACACCGTCACGGTGACGGGCACCAACCACCCGATGACGTTGACCGGAAACCCCGCCGGCATCAACATCCTGGTAGGTCCCGCCGGTACCACCACCTGGCACATCACCGGCGCGAACGCCGGCAACTTGTCCGCCGGCACCATGGTGTCGTTTACGGGCTACGAGAGCCTGACGGGAAGCAACGGCGACAACATCTTCAGCTTCAGCGATGGCGCCAGTCTGTCCGGCAACCTCACGGGCGGCAGCAGCGGCAACAACACCCTCGACCTGTCCGCCTCGACGGCCAACCTGGCGGTCAACATCAACGGCACTGACGCCGGCAACGTCGCCGGGGTGCTGGGCGCGTTCCGCTCGATCCAGAACGTGATCGGGGGCAGTGGCAGCAACAGCTTCGTCTTCTTCACCGGGGCCTTGCTCGATGGCAACCTCTACGGCGGCATCAGCAGCGGCAGCAACGGCCTCGTCCTAGCCCCCTTGACGGCCAACCTGAGGGTCAACATCACCGGCACCGACGCCGGCAACGTCGCCGGGGTGGTCAGGTCGTTTGCCCAAATCTCGAATGTGCTCGGGAGCAACACCGGCAACAACACCTTCGTCTTCAGCGACGGGGCCCGGCTCGACGGCATCCTCTTTGGCAACGTCCCCGGCAGCAACACCCTGGACACCTCCGCCTACAGCACCGCTGAGTCCTTCACCATCACCGGTAGTTACACCGGCACCGGCACCCCGGTTGGGCAGTTCTTCTACATCCAGAACCTCGTCGGCGCCGGCGCCGGCGGCAGCTACTTCCAGTTCGCCGACGGGGCCAGGCTCGACGGCAACCTCGCTGGCGGCGGCAGGGCCACCCTGGACTACTCGCCCTACACCACCTCGGTGGTGGTCGATCTCCAGCCGTCGGTCGCCCGCGCCACCGGCGTCGGCGGCACCATCAGCGGCATTACCTCGGTC
>Ga0306922_10002378_pt1 | contig 17421 bp, 12 predicted proteins | sample sta12Cox44000082_FD_203758 | JGI IMG/M metagenome (GOLD analysis project Ga0306922, IMG submission 203758) | Lab enrichment of tropical soil microbial communities from Luquillo Experimental Forest, Puerto Rico - statoxic.12C.oxic.44.000.082 (v2)... | ecosystem: Environmental > Terrestrial >... | reverse complement strand
GACCCGTGGTGGCCGCTGGACGCCGCTTTGCTCCAACCGCTCTTTGCGGAAACGGGCTTGTGTCTTCCCCGGACCCTGATTCGCGCCTGTGAGCAGCGGTTTGCGGAACTGCTGATCGACGAAGGACGTCTTCCGCCGCCCAAAAGTCTGGAGGCGTTTCTCCGGGACGAATACGCCAAGAATCTGCTCGAAGCGCGGCGGACGGTTGCGCGGCAAGGCATTGGTAAGACGCTCAGCGACTGCCTTCCGTGGCTGCTGCAGAACAGCGGGCTCATACCGCTCGGGCAGGATGAGGAGCGCTCACGGTATGCGCATCAAGCCTGGCGGGGCGCGGGCGGGGATCTGGCCTTGGCTTTCTGCGATGGAGGAGGAGTTGCGCTAACGAACCAACTGAAACGGATCGACAGCCATTGGACTCCTCAAACGATGAAGCTCACGATCCTTCGCGACGCAGGGATCAAGCCCGGCGAGAAAGGGGCGCTCCTGCTGGAGCGGTTGAAGCAACGGGGCGCGCGGGAGGTGCATCCGCTGCCAGAAGCGCTCGCGGCGCTGCGTGCGATTCGCAACCTGACATCCACGGCGCGTTCGGGCGAATTGTTTCTGGGAGATCAGAAGGTGGACGAACTGGCGGTGACGGACTGGGCACTCGCGAATCTTCCTCTGCAGGTGACGGAATTGCGCTTTGCCCTGCTCATTCGGCTCCTGGAGGTACAGCCATACGACAGTGCCGTCGTGAACTATCACACCTTCCCCAAACTGCGGATCATCGACTGGAATCACAGCCTCGACGCGATACCGATTCGGAGCCTTAAACGCTTCTAACAGGTGGGATGCGAGTTGGTGCGTTATTGCCTGGCTGGCGAAAAGTTGCGTCGCCGATAAGCTCGTAGTCATTGGGATAGAAGTCGGGCGCGCCCCGCTGTAGGTGGGGGGTTACCGTTCCTGCTCTTTCGATTGCAGGACGGGTACACATTCCCACCGTGGCTACGTTTCCCGAAGCCCCGAGGGCCCGTCACATAATGCCTATATTTCGGAATCCGTTACGATTCACTATCGGTGGTCCGTTCTATGGGGAGTCTTCCTGTCCTGCGCAGAATTCATCGAGAAGGCGGCGACTGCGTGGTTTGCGAGTCGCCCTCGGGAGCTGCTATCGCGATCCCAATTTGGATGACGGATCCGTCTGTATGTGCGGCCCTTTCGGTCGGACCGCCCGTAGTCTCGCTGTCTGCTCTGCGCGCGCTACGCACCTTTCTCGATGGCTTGCATCCGACTGCGAAATGCGATAAATCATCTGAAAACACCTCCCCCTCGCAGTCTTCGGATGCAGCCGAGAAGCCGGACAAAGCAGAGACAAGCAGGTCTGTTCTGATCGTCTCCACGCATGAAACAATTCTCGCTCATAATGTTCTCCCGTGGAAGACTACGAGACGTTTTTCAACAAGTTCCTAGACAGAATCTGTGCACGCTCCTGCTCTAGCGTCTTTTTGAATTGGACCGAGGATGCCTCGTCATCAGCTAGACTTTGAGAAATCGTTTGAAACGGGTGCAGGGTAACCCCGAGTGCCAAATCAACTGGAATGCCCCCTATCACGCCCGTCACAACTACATCCACCAAAAGGAGAATTAGAACGCTATACCAGGAAGACCAGCGCTGCAATAGACGCAGTACAAACCGAGTTTCAAGGAGTGAAACATAATCGAAGAGGCACAAGACGATAGCGGCGGCGATTGCCAACAAGAGGACAGAAATTATCCATGGCACGGAGCCGGACTTTTCACCCGGAAAGGGGCGTAGACAAATGGTCGAAAATACCCAAAGAGTCCGAACACACAGATGACACAAGCAGTCAGCGTTGCCAAACAGGAACGGCGGAAGCATCGCCACGATAGGTGCTTCTCTCCGAACACCCGACCAAATAGACGTGTAAACGTCTCCGGCCACTTCTCAACTTTCATCGCAATATCGGGCTAAGCAAGCCACATCCAAACTTGAATCTTGTCGCTTTCGCTGGCGAGCGTCTCCCATTTCTCAAACGCCGTTATCACAGCCCCGCCGATCACACCTCCAGCAACCAACTGAGCGGGTGGCGAGTTGATGAGGTTCGTGACTGTGTTGAAATCAGCCATTCTTTTTGGGTTTCGGCCGTCGGCAGACGAAAACAAACGACAGACCCCCGCATGGTCGAAAAGTCGGTGTGTTTTGGGTCACACAACTTCTCAATGCGGTGCTGTGCATGAAGACTCTCAATGCAGGCATGAAAGGCCATCAGAGTCGCCGCAATCTCCGGCGACGACGCATTCGCCACAGAAGCCGCCACATCGTATGGATTTCTTCGACGCGATGGTACAGATTATACCTCCTTTGACCGCAGCGCCCACATCCGGAACCCAAGAAAGTCCACGTTTGGAAGACCCCGGTATAGTTTCGTCAAGAGTCTAGCAGCCCGGGGTGAAAATCAGAAAACAGTTTACGTTGAGAATGTTTGATCGTAAAATCGCGCCGGTCTGCGGCTGCCAGGTGTACGCCGGTGTTTTAGCTGCGCGTTTCGCTTGACGGACCCGGATTGCCGTCGTAGTATCCTTCAACAGGACATTTTTATGCACCCTACGCCAGCCCTGACAAAGCCACATGGAACCCACGGTATCATTCGTGGGCTCGACGATACCCCGAGAACTGGGCCCTTTGAAGGCCGATTCGGGAGGATGTTTGAAAAGCTGCAGGCCGCCAACTTCGAACAAGCGGATCTCGCCAAGCTTGGCGGCCTCATGACCGCCGAACTCGAGGCCGTGCCGACGCCCGAAACGAAACCTGACGACGAGGAAAACACCGGCATCCGGGCCGGCTACACGTACCTCGGCCAGTTCATCGATCACGACCTCACTTTCGATCCCGTTAGCAGTCTTGACCGGCAAAACGATCCCAAGGCGCTCGAAGATTTCCGGACTCCCCGCTTCGACCTGGATAACGTCTATGGCCGGGGCCCCAGTGATCAGCCATACCTCTACAGAAGTGACGGGCTGCATATGCTGCTCGGCGATCGCCTCACCGGAGCCGATAACGACCCCAACGCGAGAGGCGTACCGCGCAACCGGCCGGTCCCCGACGAACCGGCCCGCGCGCTGCTGGGCGACCCGCGCGACGATGAAAACGTCATCGTCAGCCAGTTGCAGGCTGCGTTCCTTCGCTTTCACAACCGGGTGGTGGATTTCACCGCAACCTCCAATTTCGAAGAGGCCCAACGCACCGTCCGCTATCACTACCAGTGGTTGGTGCTAAATGATTTTCTGCCCACTATCATCGGGCTGGAAACGTCGAGTTCGATCAAGGCCGAGCTCCCGCGCTTGAGATTCTTCAAACCCGGTCACTACGGCGGCATCATGCCGGTCGAGTTCTCGGTAGCCGCTTACCGCTTCGGTCACTCCATGATCCGGCCCATTTACCGGCTGAACACAAATCTGGAGCGGCTGGTTATTTTCCGGCAGGATGGAACCCCGGGCGACAGCTTGGTTGGTTTTCGAGACTTCCCTTCGAACTGGGCGATCGACTGGCGGCTGTTTTTCAACCTCGAACCTTCGCCAAATCCCAACCTGGGACCGACGCGAATTCAGCCCGCCTACAAAATCGACTCGTCTCTCGTGGGAGCCCTTGGAACGCTTCCCGCCATCGTAACGCCCAAGCCGTCCTCGCTCGCCGAACGGAATCTGCAGCGCGGTGCGCGGCTCGGCCTGCCGTCCGGACAGGAGGTGGCGGAGGCTATGGGCGTGAAGCCGATCGATGACGATTTGCTAAAGGTCGGGAAAGCAAATGAAGACGGCGCAAAGAGCAACAAGCCCCTTGCCGCTCAAATTCCCGCAATGAAGGGCAAAGCCCCTCTCTGGTTCTACATTCTGGCCGAGGCGCAGCAGCAATTCAAAACCAATGACACCCCGATCCACTTGGGAGAGGTCGGCGGCCGCATTGTGGGCGAGGTGTTCTACGGTCTGATGCTCGCCGACAAGACCTCGTACCTGAACGCAAAACCGGATTTCAAGCCGATTCCGAGCTTCTGCTCGCCGGACGGCCAGTTCGGTATCGCGGAGTTACTCAAGCAAGCAATACAAAGTTAAAGCCGGTAGCCAGTCTCCGACGCCCGGGTCGGCACGAATTGATTTGGGTGTGGCTACTTTGGAACAACGGTCCAGACGCCGGGGTATAAGCGGCCTTGGTCCTGATCGATGTGGAATTGCCAGTAGCGATCAAAATCTGCTGACAAGTAGATGGCTCGAAGTTGGACGATGGCCTCAGCCATTTGTTCGGTCCAGCGCATGCCGGAGCGTTCCATTCGATCTTTGATCAGGTTCTTGCAGGCGCCCTCGACTGGGCCACTGGCAATCGGCCAACCGCTGGCCAGGTATTGGTGATACCGCATTCGGGTACGGTTGCGATAGAGGTAATTGGCAACCGCTTTCAGGGTTTTGCGTTTGGGACCGGACAGGCGGCGCTTGGTAATGCTCTGACGGATGCCCTTGACGACCTGGCCGACCTCGCCGAACAGGATTCGCAGGGTTCGGTCGAGGACCCAAAGGTCGGCTTCCAGGCTTCCCTCCGCATGGAACATATAGGCGGCCTTCCAGAGTTTCTCCAACACGTGCATCAGATCCAGGATCAAAGTGACGTTGAGTTTTTGGTCTACTCGAATCTGGAGAGCACGCTCCCCGTCAGTCAAGGCCAAGCGAGTCATGGACCGCGACGGATCGCGGCGGTCCATCTCTTCGGCCACCTCCTGGATCACGGCGGTCTTACCTTTGAGCAAACTTGCCCACACCCGCTTGTTCTCTGGACGTGGGGGAGGAGGTGTTTCACCGGATGCCGGGCGGGAGGTGGGAAAAAGGCTTTCGATGACTTGTTGCGGTGTCCGCACCCAAGGTACGCGGTTGAAGACGGTAGCCACCGTGGCCATGCGTTTCTTATTGGCCTTCTGGCCTTTGGTCAGCCGTGCTTTGGATTGTGCGCCGCGAGGCTTGACCATGGGAATACCCTTGCCGTCGACAGCCGCCACGAGCACCGAGCCGGCGGCAGTGGCCATAGAGCGCTGTTGGTAAAAAGCGTCAAAGTCCCGAGCCGCGTCCGGTAGGATCTCTTCCAGGCTGCGTTTGGAGACGGAAACGCCGGTCAACTCGGCGATGGTCTGAACCGATTCCAGAAACGGGTTCTGCACGGCGGCCTTGACCAGGCGCCGCTGGAGTTCATAGGAGAAGGAGCGCGCCGGCAAGGCCAACGCCCTGTCCAGCGGAAAGATGCTCGGTGCGCCGGGCCGGGAATAACCCATTCGCAGGAGCTCCACGGCTCCAAAGACGGTGGTCAAGGATCTGCTGCTCAGACGGCGGTGAGAGTAGAGCACCCCACCGTCTGGCTGTTCCAGGTGCACCGCGGGTCCCACATCGCCATTGCCGCGATGCTCGAAGTGGGCTTGGAGGAGTAGGCGTTGGACCTCCCGGCCTTTAGCCTGCTGCTGGACCTCGATCTGGTGGAGCGGGAGTTGGAGGGCGCTGGGGGATGCCAGCCAAGACTCCAGCAGAGAGAACTCCATTAACGCAGGTGTAGCGTCAGCAGAATAAACAGTTGCGAATGTCATAGTTCTTACGGTAATATCACCGTAAGAACAATGTCACGTGTTTTTGTTTCCAAAAGTGGAAGTCGCCCCGTCGCGCCGACTGCCGCTCTGAAACGCCACATGCAGCGATTTCTGGAACTCAGGCGGGGCCTGGAACAGATCGAGTGCTTCTGCAAAGGTACCGTGCTGAAACGGATGATGAAGTGCGGCAAGGCTCAGTGCGCTTGTGCCTCCGACGCCACCAAGCGCCACGGTCCCTACTTCGAGCTTACCTACAAGGCCAACCGCAAAACCGTCAATGTCAAGCTCTCACCACAAGCGGCTCCGCTGTACAGAGCCGCAGCACAGCAATACCGCAAGTTGAAAACCCTGCTGAAACGCCTCGACACACTCTCCAAAACCATCCTGCGTCATCAGGCGAAACTGCCAGAGTCCAAGAGCAAGAATTGAGACCTAAAACCCGGGTTATTCTGATATCCCCGGCCTAAGCGATCGTCGAAGCTGGGTCGAGCGATCCTAACTTATTGGTTTTATGTATACTTGGGCGTCGCTCTAAAGTAGCCACACCCAATTGATTTCACTAATCGCGTGCGAAGGCATGTGTTCATCGAATATTCAGATGCGGGCTGCTAGGCCTTCGGTAAATCGCATCACGGGTGAAGCTGACTAAGCTGCCTCTCAGGACGATGTGAACTGCCAGCTCAGGATATCGTGCTCGGCCGTGAATCCTCCGGTGGCTGCTGTAAAACCGACGTGAGCGGAAGCGCCGGTGATGGAAGGAATGTCCACGGCGTAATGCTGCGCCGCGCTTGCCCCGATTTGCTCGTCTAGAATCCGGACCTTTAAGGTGGCACCGTCGTAGCTCATGTTGACCTGGAAGGCATGTCCGGAATGAAGGTTGAGATCTGGTTCCAGGGCTGTATCCGGCCCGCCGGAGGGCGAATTGCCATCCTGGTAAAGCCCGGTGAGGCTTCGCGCCTGCGCGGTTTGATTGTCAAATAAATCGAACTTGACCGCGATGCTCTTGGTGATTTTGAACCCGGGGTCCAGCGGGTCGTTGGGGTCGGGTCCGTAACCCAGCCCTCCGCCTGGCCCGCCAAGAGCGTGTGGGCCCTCGCCCTCGATCACGAAGGCCATGCCGTCGGCTACCGCGAAGTTCAGGCGGAAACGAAACCTGGTGTGAAAGCGGCGCACATCCACAACGTTGCTGCTAAAGATGCTGCCTGCTTGAAACAGATGATGCCCGGCTAGCCGGATAGGTCCGCCATCGGCGCGCGCACTGCCGTTGAGTGTGAGTCCGGTGCGGCCTCCAAACGCGAAGTTGTATCCGCCGTCATGCGCGGCCAGGAGACCGTACACGTTGAGCTTGTTGCTGAATGTAGCCTGGTAGACCTTACCGTTCGCAATCGTCGGACAGCAGAATTTCGCCAACTTGCCGTAATCGTCTCGCTGCGGATTTTGGTGGCTGCGCCAGAGAGCGACCATCCTTCCTTGAGCGTCGAACTGCGACGCATTGTACGCTATCAGCTCTCCGTCCACTACCTGAAGGTTTCCGTTGAGAAATGGTGGAAAGGACGCCCACAGGATCGCGGTCCCAGGAGTCTGGCCATCGGCGGAGACCGAGAGCACTCCTCCCGGCATTCCGGCTCTGTCGGGATCATCATTAGAAGCGAAAATCGCCCCTCGCCCTATGGGAGTTCCGGGTTGATCTTTCTGGTTGGGCTGTCCGGGAAAGTTGTGCGCCGCCGGATCATAATGGTAGGCGCGGAGTACGTCATTCTCACCCCACACATAAACCAGCACCCCGTGCTCAGGGCTGTCATAGACTACCGGCGAGCCGTGAATGTGGTGCGTGCTTTGAGGAAACTCGGCTCGGCTGCCGGGTCCGCGCGACGCCAAAAACTTCTGCACAATGGCCGCCGCGTTTCCGTTCGTATTGAGCTGTGCCGGATCGAGCAGATAGAAGTTGCCGTCCTTGCCACCGCCGATTAGAAGTCCGTCCGGCAGAAGTGTCGGCGAAGCCGCACCGAGATCCTCATCTTCGAGTGGATTCGCCGAGTTCTTGATGACGGTGACGAAGCCGGTCTGATTCAGGCCGCCCCCCTGCAACTGCAACCGGACAAAGCTCTCGCCGAGATCCGGATCGCCGCCCGGCTCGGTCTTGGAATCGCCGTTGCCGGTGCCAATATAGATCGCCCCCGTACCGTCGGCGACCAGTCCCTCGCCTGCCTGCCAGATACCGGTCCTCCCGCCGTTGGGCGCCCCGCAAAAGACGCCTTTCTGCTGAAAGGTTTTCGCGTCGTAGGCAAAGACCCAGCCGTGGTACGGGTCGAAGTCCCCATGCGAGCCGAACGCTATGTAAAGCACGCCGTGGTGCAGCAGTAGCCCCGGCCTCTGCATCTGCTGCATCGGGATAAAATTCACCTGGCCGCCCGTGGCGTCGGTAAGCGTGATTTGTTTATTGTTCACGGTTTGCGTCAACCGGGCGGATCCGCCGCTGGTGTCTACCGGCAGCTGGGTGGCGACCGCCTTGGCGTAACCTACTCCCCGTGCTTGACCGTGGATTGCGACAGGGTTTGACTGTCCGGCAGATGCGGGTCTCAAGCTGCCGTCCTCCAGCTTGATTGCGTACAGCAGTTGCTGAAACACCTGGTCCTTCAGATTTTGAAATTGCGCCGGATCCCAGGTGGCCAGCACTAGGTATATCGTTCCTGTGCTGGGATTCGCAGCGGAGGTGCCGATCGTTGCATCAATCACCGGCGTGCTCAGGATGCCAATGTCGCCCACGACGTCGTTATAAGTAGGCCGAAAAACGTGCGCCGGTACCGGGTTCGGTTGAATCTGCCTTGCCCAGAGGAACTGTGCGTTGGCGCCCGTGTTGTTGTCGGCATCAAAGGCGTATACCCAGTTCTCCATCGTCGCCACGATGACCAAGTTGTGAACGCCCTTGCCGGGAACGTTGACGAACGGGACGTATAACGGTTGCGCATAGATTTGCCCCTCCACGGCGTGGGAAAACAGCTTGCCGAATTCGTCGACGTTGACATTGGAAGTATTGAGAATGGTCTCGGCGAGATTGGCTCCAGTGCGGGCATTATCGTTGTGTTGCGTCAGAACGCTAGCCGGCATTTTAACCTCCAAGGACTTCGTATATCGTGGGCCGGATGTTCAGCCGCCCATTAGTCACAAGCTGATTTTGGTTTCGCCGCCGCCGTGAGCAAACTTCACCAAGACAAATCCCGTGGCTGAATCGAAACGCCACGCCGCGCCCGCCGCGTCGAACGCAGCTTGGCCGCCGATTTCCGGAAGGGGCGCCGCGTTCCGCTGTACACTCGCGGGGCGCGCCGCCAATATGCGCAGCAAAATTGGTTGTGCCTTGACTGCCGTAAACGTTACGCTTGCGTTCGGAGCTGTGTCACTGTGAATCTCACTGCCATCGTAAAGAATGAGTTGAGAAGCGCCTTCGGGGTAGATGCGGATCTCCAGCCCGCCCTCAAACGTCTTCACCGCCGGATTGTTGACATAGTTGGTATCGCACAGGGATGCAGTGTCTTCTCCCAGGATCAGCGGCAGAATCGCGCCGCGCCGCACGAACACCGGAATCTTAGATCCTGGTACGCCCGGCTGAGCCGGATTGCTCCAGGTGATCTCCTGCTTGCCCGCGTGTGCCTCATTTGTCCAGAAGTCGAGCCAGTTTCCCTCAGGAAGATATACCGTTCGCTGCGTAACCTGCGGCTCGATGATCGGCGCCACCAATAGGTCGCGCCCGAAGTAATACGACTGTTCGATATCAAAACTTTTCACATCGTCCTGGTGCATCAACACCAGGGGTAGAATAATTGGTATTCCTGTGTCTGCCGACTGTTTGGCGTACGTATATAGATACGGGAACAGCCGCGTGTGCAGTCTCGTGTAGAACTGATAATTCGCCAGAGCGCGATTACTGTCTGTTGTCTCTCCTGGTTCCGGGTACCCCCAAGGATACTGTCGCAGATTCGTATTGCTTACTTGCCGGTGCATCTGCATGATCGGCGAGAAACATCCAAACTGCGCCCAGCGCATAAACAGGTCACTCGGCGACACTGGAGAGAAGTTGGAATTTTGATAAGCGCCCACGTCATGTCCCCAGATCGAAAACCCACTCATGGCTGCTGATAATCCGGCAATGATCACGCTCGGCAGACCGTTCTCCGCTCCGAAGTTGGGCTCGTTATCGCCCGCCCAGCAGCCCGGGGACGCCTGGCTGCCTGTCGACCCGCTGCGAGCGAAAATCAACCCGGCGGCTCTCACGACGCTGTACACAGTCCGGAGATACTCCACACAGTAGCCGTTCACGAAGTCGCGACCGGTGTGGCCGTCCGCGTAGACGGCCGTCGGCGGGATGTATGTATTGGGACCGTTGCCCGACTCGCCGTCATCCGGCTTAAAGCCGCCGATTGCAGGCTCGGTTCCGGTCTTCGTCGCTACTTGGCTCGACGCGATTAGGTTGCGCAACTGCCCGGAAAGCCAGTCCCGCGCTTCAGGCTTGGTGAAATCGATGGGACTGCCCCTACCTTTCCACCACTTCACGACTAGTGGCGGGCCGTTGGGCGATGAGCGCACAAAGAAATTGCGGGTTGCGCCTTCCTTGTAATTTCTCGCCTTCCCCAGGTTCTGCCCGGCCACCTCTTCGTTGTCCGAGGTGACGTTGACAAACGGCGCCATCCAGCAGATCGCCTTGAGGCCGTGATCGCGAAGGAACGTCATCATCTCGGAAACACTCTGAAATCCCTCGAACTGCTCGCCTTCAAACTGTCCGGCCTGGGCAAACTGTGTCTGGTTGAACGTGAAATCGTTGTAGGCCACCTCCCAGGGTGAATCGAACACGAACGCCGAAACGGCGATCCCGCGCTCTTTAAATTTCGAGGCCGCATAGCGCACCTCGCCGCCGTTCCGCCAGATATCAGAGGAAATCCACGGACCGAAAGCCCACGGTGGCGGTAAAGGCGGCCGTCCCGTTAGGCCGGTGTAGCGGCTGATGACGTCGGTCAGCTTAGGACCACACACTAAGTGGAAGCGCAGAGACCGCAGACGGTTCGTCACCACCCATCGCTCCGCCTTCGACTTTCGCATATCGAATGTGCTTTGGGCCGTGGAGTCGAGATGAAAGCCATAACCGCGAGTGCTCACGAACCACGGCGCGACCTTATACGATCGATCGCCCTTGTTGGCCGGATTGTCGAAAGTCAAAATATCAACCGTCCGCCCCGACTGATCGAGGCCGTTGTATTTCTCGCCGAACCCATAAAAGTGTTCAGTGCCGTCCGAGGGCGCGCTGATCGTAGACACCGAGGGCAGGGGACCGCCCCAATCGAGCACCTCATAGCGCAGCACGCCCTCGGCGGCAAAACTCAGCCGCGCCTTTATTTGGGTCAAGCCGAACGCCTGTTTCACCTCCAGCCCATTAGGCACCGGATTTGACGAAATAACTCGTCCGATCCGGAACGTACGGTCGGCTACGGTCGCAGCTGGCGGAGCAATTGTGGTCACGTTGGCGTGCGCAGCGCCTGCCAAATCTGGTCCCGCCGCTTGGATATGCCCCGAATCGGCATAAATTCGAGCTTGCACCGCGCCGGAGTCCACGGACAAAAAATTCCCGGTTGGGACTGGCAGGAACGCAACGCCGAAGGTGAAAGGATCCGCCTGCGCCTTGGCTTCATCTCCCGTCGCGGACGAGCGCCCGTCGCTGCCGTGAACGAACGTGGTGTCACGGTCGCTGTAAGCGATCTTGAAGTAATACTGCACCACGTCGCCCCCGTGGAAGGTATTCGCAGGAAGGATTGCCGAGAAATACTTGTTATTGCCAATGGCTTCCGCTAAAGCAACCGGAAGCGGGTTCCATGAAGTGTCGCCGGATTTCTTGAAAAGCAGCGCGCTTGCTGCTTGCGTTTGGTTGCCCGCAGCGCCGCCGCCCTGGAACTGGTTGCCGCTGATTAGCCTGACTTCCGTACCGGCAAGAATATCGTCGATGGGCAGCCGCATGCTCGCAGCCCCCGGAGGCTCGGCGTTACGCGGAATGTGCCAAGCGTTTCCAATGCGCGCCATGTTCATTTCCAGGCCGTGCGGCCGGATCAGTACATTTCATCAGATTCGCTTGTACTTTTGTTAAGGAAGCCCAAATTGGGCCCCTCGTTTGTAAGCCTCCTCGTTGCAGTTGGTCACCAGCCTTACGGGCCGACAACGAAGGATGAAAATTGGATCCTGTCGAGAGACTAAACATGGATAGCCGAACGGGGCTATTGATCAGGCCGTTCCGCCTGACTGGCGCTGTAAAAGCCCGAGTTCAGTTTGGCCCCGGACACCAGTCTGTACAACGAATTGTCCCTCCGCTGGTCCTCCGATGCTTCAGCGGTCGCGGCAATTGCCACGCCTTGCGTCGTCGGACACACCGTTCCGGTCGACGGAATCCACCTTGGCCTGAGGCCACGGCCGGAATTCACTACTTGGGTTGCCAAGCGGAGAGAGATTTTGGGGGCACTTTTCCGAATTGGCCGTTTCCCCGGTGAGCGTCGGCGGATTTTTTCGCGGGAAGGGCTGTTAACCACCGGGAATCAGCCTATGCGGCACTTGCAGCAGCGGATTCCATGGTCCGGCCCTCTTCCCGGAGCTTGTTAAACCGGTCCGTGAATCTATCGGCGGCCTTGTCCTCGACGACAATCCAGTACTCCTCGTTCTGGATCGGCACCCGCAGGAACATGTGACGCGCAGGCATGTCGGCGACTCGTTGGGGGTTGGCGTTGATGATGACGCAGTCGGTTGCAACTTCAGTGTCAAAATCGTCCCGCTTAAAGTTCCGATAGGCGACTCGGCCGCCGCTGGACTTTTCTGAGCCCTTCGAGGTCGGCGCGGTACGACTCTTCTGCCTCCCCAACAAAGAAACGACATTCTATTTTATCGGTCCACGTCGGCATTTTCTGACGCACCACCGACATGTGCCTGGAAATGTCAGTCGTCACGATCGTCCCCAGCCCTGGATCAACCCGAACGCGAGATCGTGCAGGAGTGGATGCTGCACGGTGACCGGAATTCCCATCTTGATCGCGCGGGCCCGCTCCCTAGCTGGAGAGAGGCCACCGTGTTCGAGCACCTTGGGCAGGCTTGGCACTTCCTTGAACACGTGCTCGTAGACGTCGAGCAGCGTGCGCACGGCGCGATCGCCCATGCGTGTACCCCCATTCTCACGCCGTGGCGCGCGGCGTAAGAAACCACCTCCGCCAGCACGTCCTTTTGCCACATGAGCTCGCTTCTAAGTCGGTTGGCGGTGGAAGTTGATCGACAGCACCAGGCTGGGGCAACTTGCTTGCACCTGGAAGGACCGGAAACGACAACTCGCGAAGAGGCTCTCCAACGCGTCCGGCTAAGCCCGGCTTAGCCACGCCTTAGCCAGCGTGGCGACCACTTTTGAGCCCTAGTCGCCCCGGGGAGAAGGGCCATCGCAGACCGGCGAGTTATCGGACCTTACGCGGTGCGCTCCACACCGGGGTGGTCAGAACAGACCTCAATAGCAAGGTAGTGCGGACCGTGGCAAAACCGTGACAAAACCCTTCGTGTTCGACGGGCTTGGGTTGTCTTCGAGTGAAAAAGCAGATTCCCCAAGTTGTTGAAAACCTTGAAAGTGGAGAAAAAACCAGAGAAGCTTTGGACACGGCCGGAGTGCTTGTAAGGCAGGCGCTCTAACCGGCTGAGCTAACCGCCCATGTTTTCAATGGCTTCCCCTTCGGGGAACCAAAATCTACCGTCTGCTCTGAGTTCGTCCAAGAGCGTCGGCACCTGAAAAATGTCACTCCCAAAACCATAGCATGGTACGAGCAGTCCTTCAGAGCCTTTGAAGGGGCTCTCGATTCTAGAGCAGCTATCAACCAGAGGATCGTGGCCCTTCGGGAGAGGGGTGTCTCTGCTATCAGCGTTAACTCGTACCTCCGCTGTATCAATGCCTACCTATGTTGGACTGGATCAGATCTCTCATGCTTGGCGGGGTGGTTTGGACATCAAGGTCAGCAAGCATATCGCCTTACGCCCGATTGAGGCCGACGACTACCTGGTGCATCCGACGAGCTTCGTTAGCTGAGAAACGGCCAACAGGAACAATTTCCGTTATGCGGCGGGCGTCAACTTCCTGTTTGGGGAACAAATGAGTAAGGACGTCCAAACAGCGGCGGTCTTAGTCTGGGTGTGTGCGCTAAGACAAACCGGAGGTGTTTTTAGATAGGAGCTGTTTTGTCTTTGCTACAAAAAGCGATCAAGCCATTCAATCACCCCCTCAAAGCGCATCATCAGTTCGCGATGAAGAACGGAACACTGCTGTTTTAGATTCGCCTCAGGGGATGTCCAGTTTTTTGTTGAAAACTGAGTTTGAGGGCGACGGCTCTCCGCCCAGAACCTGTGATCGGTTCTGGGCAAATTCCCAATCAAGGCGAGCCGTCAGATGAAGAGAGCCTATCAAATCGGCGGGCAGAAAGCCATCGATCGCTTTCGCTCGTACATGAACACGAATCCCGGAGACATTCAATTGGTGCTGTCGCACTGCCCGGCCTCGGCCGCCCAAGCTCATGGTAGTTAGCGCATATTTTCAGCCCTTTTTCCTTACCAACGCGTCAAGTCATTGGGTGCTTCCGCCATCAGACTTTCGCGCCCTTGCCCGTATTAGCCTGAAGAGTCCACTGCGATTGTGCTCGCCCTTCAGTGTATTCTCACGGACAACATATCAGAGGTGAGGTGAAGATGAATGGAGACCGTATACGAAGCAAATGAGTTCGTCCTCGGTCTCGTGTGCTTCGCGCTGATGGTAGTCGCGAGCGAGGCGGGATTTCGTGTCGGGCGGAAGTCGGGCAACCAGGCGAAAGACACGAAATCACAGCACTTGACCGTCGAGGCCGGTATTCTCGGGGTACTGGGGCTGCTGCTCGGGTTCACCATGTCGATGGCGTTGACGCGCTTCGAAATAAGAAAGCACCTTGTACTTGAAGAAGCGCAGGCGATCGGGGCGGCCCACTTGCTCACCCAGTTGCTTCCCCTCGAGGAAGGCAGGGAGATAGCTGATCTCTTGCGTGCATACACGAACGTCCGCATCGGTGGGGAAGATGGGCGTGGTTACGAACAGATCACCGCCGCGCGGGAAGAATCGGGCCGCCTGCAGGAAAGCTTCTGGCGCCGGGCAGTCGCCTACAGCCAGAAAGATCCCAACCCCGTGCCATCGGGATTGTTGTTGCAGTCGCTGAAGGAAGTGATCCAATTGGACGCGGCACGTCTTATGGCGTTTCAGGACCAGGTACCGGCAGCCGTCATCTACGCCATCGCGGTCGTCGGTCTGCTGGCGGTCATGGTCGTGGGTTACACCTTCGGTCTGTCGGGACTCAGGCAGCCCTTCTCGATCTGCATGCTGTCGCTAGCGATAACGTTGGTGCTGGCGATCATAGTCGACGTCGACCGGCCGCGTGAGGGCTTCATCCACATAAGCCAGCAGCCCCTGCTCGATCTTCAGAAACAGTTGCATTCGCGCTGAAGGCGGCGATCGTGTAATCCGGCTCGCGACATCCAGCTTAAAAACGCTCCCTTATCGAGTTTGTCGATAGCGATGATTGCCGGAAGTGCCATGTTGTTGCACCTTCCGCACTGGGACTCGGTTCCGGCCGCAGGGATTCGGTGCATCTCCACGCTCTCCCAAAAAACAGCTACCAGTATGCGATCGATCTTGGCGAGACGCTCAAGATGTGGGATGTGGGGGACATCTCCTGTCCGGCCAACATCACCTAGGCCCACGACCAGATCTCGGCTATCCCTGCGCTCGCGGTCTGGTGTAGTGCATGGACGGCAAGGTCGGGATCATCCACCTCGACCGACACGTGGACACGCAAGAGAAGGATATGGACGAGATCATGCACACCTGCCCCTGGTTCCACGCGACAAACATGCCGAAGCCCCCCCGGCCAACCTGGTGCATTTGGGGATCGGGCGGTTGGCAAGTCCCTCCCGCTGGTGTGAAGGTGTGACGCGAGCGCGGCACCACGTGCTTGACTGTCAGGGAGATCGAGAAGATCGGGGACGATCGAAATTGGGCTGCAAGTGGCGTTAAAGGGGCCTCCGAATGCTGTAATCCATGTGATCTATGTCACAGTTCGCCATAAGATCGTGCGATTTCCCCTGCCATTTAACCCCAAGAAGTAAAGCGCCGGCTCCGAATCAGCGTCGAGTAGTCACGTTGGGTCAACTCGCTTTGTCATTGGAAATTTTCAGTGGAGCTTAGCTAGCGGACAGGGTCGATGTCGGCCTGACCGGGCAAAAATCCGAAGTTAAGTTAAGGAGTTCAGGTTAAATGAAGAAGACTATTACGGTCATTGTGGCCTCCCTATCGTTCGTTTTCGCAGCCGGAGCCACAGAACTACCCCGATATGAGACGTTCGTAGGTTATCAGTTTACTCGCTTCAATACAAACCTCCCGTCGACGGGCCCGCTCGGGCTCGTTAATTTTGGCGGGCTCAGTAATTTTGACGCGCACGGCGGAAGCGCGCAGTTTATTTACAACTTCAACCATTGGCTTGGGCTCGCGTTTGATGCCGGTGCGGTCACCAACACAAACTTGACCCCATTAACCTTCACTGCCCTCACTGGTATCGCCATACCCAACTTGGATACTACCGTGGCCCACTTCGTAGCCGGTCCGCGCTTCACCTGGCATAATGAGTCGCGGTTTAAGCCGTACGCGGAAGCGTTGTTCGGCGGCGCCTATGGGACAGCGAGTTTCCGGTGCGACCCAGCGCTGGATACGTTTTGTGGCACGAATCCAGTAATTGGGCCGCTCTCGAGTCGCGTGCAAGTCTCACATACTGTTTTCGCGATGATGATTGGCGGCGGTCTTGACATCAAGGTGAGCAGACGCTTTTTCGTTCGGCCGGCCGGTTTCGATTACTATATGACCCGTCCCCCCACGCAGGCCGTCGACTTCTTTGTCCCTGGGGTCCGAAGTGACAGAAACAACTGGCGCTATACGGCTGGGGTAGTGTTCGGGTTCGGAGCTCAGTAAGCAGTTCCAAGGGACAATTTGTCTGCATCTCATCTCATCTAAATCTCGCCGTCCGGGCACGCCTGAATTTGGGAAAGTGCCCGGACTTCTTTCCGCTTTCATTGGCCAACAGGAGAAAGGGAGCCCCGCACTCGAGTCAGAGCCAGCGGTTTCAGGAGGCTCTTGCAAAACAGTTCACACTAAACGCCACTCGCTCCTCGTATCTTCGTCGCTCAGCTTGGATGAGCGGAGAAAAACGACGGAGCGACGTGCGGTTCCGTTGCCGCAAGCGGACAGACGTGGGAACTCTAACCCGTGCGTCAACGCAATGGACCTTCCTTGGCGGCCCAGGGGTTCCCAGACCGAGGTGGCCCATATCCCCAATTGACCCAGAATCCGCAAAAGCTTCTGAGTCTGACATCCTAAAGCGGACATCTACAGGCCTGTTCGTAGGCCGCTGAGAAGACCTCACAACTGCACTTCTTCCTTGCCGGCGTTTAGAGGGCCGCTGAGAAAGTTCACTCCTAGCTTCTTGGCGGCCCGCCCGACTTTCGCCAGGTTTGGCTTCCAGGCCAGAGTGACCCACCACCTATCAACCCACCCCTTCCGGCGCTAACCCCCACCTCCAACCCGTCTTGCGCTGGGCAATTTCCGCGTATTGGCGCAATTACCCCATTCCCCAATCCCTCCGAGGCAGGAAAATATCTGAGCCAGGAGCAGTTCCGCTACTTCAGGCAAGTCCGCTCTGCATCGCAAAGTACTACACTGGAAAGAGGATAACGTTTCTTG
>Ga0306922_10002373_pt1 | contig 17469 bp, 8 predicted proteins | sample sta12Cox44000082_FD_203758 | JGI IMG/M metagenome (GOLD analysis project Ga0306922, IMG submission 203758) | Lab enrichment of tropical soil microbial communities from Luquillo Experimental Forest, Puerto Rico - statoxic.12C.oxic.44.000.082 (v2)... | ecosystem: Environmental > Terrestrial > Soil... | reverse complement strand
GCCAGGTGCAGCGCATCCAGGACGCCGCCAATACCGGCGTGCCAATGCCCGCCAAGGACATGGCCGGGTTTCTCGCCCAGCACATGCTCGGTGCCGCACCCGGCGGGTCGCTAAGCAGCGGGCTGCGGATCGGTCGGACGGCCGCGGGCGCCGAGGAAACGGCCGGCGCCCGCTTCAGCATAGAGCGCGATCCGCATTTTGAGCCGGATACAGACTATCCGATCGGCGACAACGAGCAGCGCCGGTACATCGCCAAAGCGGGAAAGGAGGAAATCGGGTCGGTAGCAACAGCGGCACCGGACAGCGCCAACATCCTCTGGGCAATGGACTCAAGGGTAGCGCCAAACTGGCGCCGCCAAGGCGTGGCCAGCGCGCTCTATCAGTTCGCGGAATCCGATACCGGCCGACCATTCGTCCCCAGCGTCGATATGACTGAGGACGCGATCGGCTTTTGGATGAAGCGCCTACAAGACATGCCTGAAGCCGAGGCCAAGGAAAGACTGTCTCAGGCGCTCTCGTTTCAGAACCAGATTTTCGACCCAGACTTTTTTGAAGGGGTGGGCGGATCAGCCATCGATGATTTAATAGACCGATACAGCGAAACCGGGCGGGCGGTTCCGAAATTTGCCGAGGGCGGCCCGGTCACCGAGACCGGGCTCGCCATGGTGCACGAAGGCGAGTACGTCGTCCCGGCCGACCAGAGCTCGCTGTGGGGCGACTTCCAGCAATACCTGACGCGCTCCTGGCAGCACCTGAAGGAAGGTGCGAGTGGCATCGGGCAGGCCTTTGTCGGCACCGCGCAGGGCTACAACGCGCAAGTCCAAGGCATTCAGGACGCCGCCAATACCGGCGTGCCACTGCCGGCCGAGGACATGGCCGGGTTTGTCGCTCAGCACATGCTCGGCGGCGCACCCGCCAACTCACTGTCGTCGGGCATTCGTGCATTCCACGGCTCGCCCTACGATTTTGACGCGTTTGACGCCTCGAAGATCGGCACCGGCGAGGGCGCGCAGGCCCGTGGCCACGGCCTCTATTTCGCGGAGGCAGAGCCGGTTGCGCTAGAGTATAAAAACAGGTTGGCGGGAAAAGCGCCGCCGACCATAGACCGTGCGCCGCTGGGTGAGCTGGAGGACTGGCAGTCCAAAGAACTGGACGCGATCGAAAGCTCCCTCAATCGAGAGACCAGCGCGTGGGGCCCTATCGGTCTTCAAGCCAAGGTCGCGGAGCGTCGCGCCGGCGGCGATCAACGCACTGCCGATTGGCTGCGCCAGATCGGGCCGCAACTGCAGACGGCTCCGAGTAAAGGCCGCATGTACGAGGTCGGCATCAATGCCGAGCCCGAGCATTTTGTCGATTGGGATAAGCCACTCACTGATCAACCGCAGATCGCGCAGAAGCTGCTCGATGCCGGTGTGCTACAACACCCACAGCCGCCGGCATGGCTAGATGTCGGCCAAGGCGCCAGTTGGTTCCGAACCGAGAGTCCTAGTAATTGGTGGGGATTGGTTACTCCCGATCAAGGACAGTTTATCGGTTGGCTGAAAAATCGCTCAGAGCCCCTCGGCAGATATGCGTCGATCGACGAAGCCCGCGCCGCAGTAGAAGGCGGATTGCCGCAGGAGCATCGGCAGGAACTGTCAGCGCCTCTGGCCGCCGGTCGCTCGACCTATGGGATGCGCGGCGAAGATGTGATTGCTGCTGCTGTCGGGCGGTCAGATTTTGGTCCGAAGGGCGCGCAACAACTCAGTGACGCCGGCATTCCCGGGGCCCGCTTTTTCGATCAGTTCTCGCGCGGCATAGCGACCCCAGCCAAACGGGCTTATGTCGAAGACCTTCGTCGAGCTTATGAAGATTTCGCCGCTCGACCGCCCACGAGGTCGGAGGACCAAGCGGGCTTTCAGGCGGCGCTGCAAATTCGCAGGCAAGAGCTCGAGCGCGCCGAGGCCGAACTGCAACGGCCTACGACGAGCAATTACGTGGTCTTTGACGACAAGCTGGTCGACATCCTGCGCAAGTACGGCATTGCCGGCGTCATTGGCGGCGGTGGTGCAGCGGCATTGGCCGGTGGCAATGCGCAAGCCGGTAGCATCCCGCAATTTGCCGAAGGCGGTCCGGTTAACGAGACCGGGCTCGCCATGGTGCACCAAGGCGAGTACGTCGTCCCGGCCGATCAGGTCAATGACGGGTTCCTCGCCGGCATTGCGAACGACTTCAAGGATTTCGCTGCCCATCCACTTGAGCACGTCAAAGGTCAACTGCGCGGCATCGGACAGGCCTTTGTCGGCACCGCGCAGGGCTATCTCGGCCAGGAGCAGCGCATTCAGGACGCCGCCACTACCGGCGTGCCACTGCCGCCGCAGGAAACCGCTGGGTTCCTCGCTCAGCACCTGCTTGGGGCGGCACCCGGCGGCTCGCTCAGTGCCGGGTTGCGGATCGGCAAAACCGCGGCCAGCGGCGAGGAAGCGGCAGCGGATGCCTTTACCGTTGAACGCGCCGAGCCTCCCGGCAGGTATGTTGCGAAGAGCGGCGATCAAACCGTTGGCCACGCAATGTTCGCATTGCGGGACGACGCAAACATTGCGTATGCGCGACAGACCGAAGTGGACCCGGCATTTCGTCGCCAGGGTGTCGCGACGTCGATCTATGACTTTGCGCAGAGCGACCTGGGCGAACGCCGCATCGTGCCGAGCAATGATATGTCGGACGATGCGATCAAATTCTGGACGAACCGCCTTGCTGCAATGCCCGAGGCGGAAAGCTCGCAGACCCTCTCTCTGGCGCGCCGGGCGTTTAGCGAGCGACACCAGGGATTTGAAGAGCCGCTCGACAAGCTTGCCGCTTCGCTGCAGCAAGCGCGCAGGGGCGCTGCCGGTGGCGAGCGGCCGTGGTGGGACACCAGCCACCTCGATGCTGAAGGCGTGCGCAATGCGTTGTTCGGGACCGCAGCGCCCGAGACCGCGCCGAGCCAGGCCGCAGCGGCGCCCACCGGTGCGGAGAGTGCCGCAGCGGAGGCGGTGCGTGCCTATGCCGTAGAAGGAAAAGCCTTCGACATCAATGCCGCCTTGCGCGCGGGCACGCCTCTTACCGATGAGCACCGTGCTCTGGTAGAGCAGTTGGATACGGCCATCGCGCAGGCACCGCGGTCCGAGCGCAAGACTATGCTCTACCGCGGCTTTGGTGATTTGCCGAAGGCCCCTGCTGTTGGCGATCTGATCCCGCATGCCGGGTTCAGCTCGACGAGCACCAATGAGGGCATTGCCGACATATTTGCCGGTGAAGACCAGACGCAGCGGTGGATGGCGTCGATCAGGGTTCCAGGCGGAACGCCGATGGTCAACGTCGACAAGATGCTCGGCACAGATCAGCAATCGCTTGCCCCGATCAGTGAGCACATCCTGCCGCGCGGCACCGGTTTACGCGTCTCTGAGGTAGACCCAGACTCGCGCACCTTTCGGGCGGCGCCTGAAATACCGTCTGAGCCGCCGGCATTGCCGGCGCCGGGCATTCGCGCGTTTCACGGCTCGCCGCACGATTTTGACGCGTTCGACATCTCGAAGATCGGCACCGGGGCGGATAGGCAGCACCAGGGGCACGGACTGTATTTCGCCGAGAACGAAGAACACGCGGATTTCTGGCGTTCGTTTGCTGCGCCAGGCCCGCGTTGGACATACGCCGGGAAAGAGACACCAGCAACAGATTACCTTAGCGAATATAGCGACGAAGCGCTCGACGTGCACCCTGCCGATTACTTGGCAGAGGTCACTGACCACTTACAGCAATGGGTGGCCTCATATCCGCCGGGTGCGCCAGAGTTCGAGCTGCTGAACGAGCTAAAGAGCTTCGACCCGGAGCTTTTGCAGCTGGATCCCGGCCAAGGCCATATGTACGAGTCCCGTATCAAGGCCGCGCCGGAAGACTTCCTGCAGTGGTACGAGCCTCTCAGTAAGCAGCCCGGTATTCTGCAAAGAGCAACCGGTGCTGGGCTTCTGAAAGAGCCAGCGCCTCCGGGCATGACGGGAGCGGAGTTCTATAGCGCTCTCGATGTCGATCCCGCTGCAGCCTCAGCCCGACTGAGAGAAGCCGGCATTCCCGGCATCCGCTATCCGCAGCTGGACCGGTTGCTCCCCGGTCATGGCACCAGCAATTACGTCGTCTTTGACGACAAGCTGGTCGACATCCTGCGCAAGTACGGGCTCGCCGGGCTCGTCGCCGGCGGTGGTGCGGCCGCCGGTGCCGGGCTGTCATCGGGCAACGAGCCACCGCATTTCGCCGAAGGCGGCCCGGTCACCGAGACCGGGCTCGCCATGGTGCACCAAGGCGAGTACGTCGTCCCGGCCGATCAGGTCAATGACGGGTTCCTCGCCGGCATAGCGAACGACTTCAAGGATTTCGCTGCCCGTCCACTCGAGCACGTCAAAGGTCAACTGCGCGGCATTGGCGATCTGTTCCGCCCCAAATCCCGGTTCGAGGCGGCCTATGACGCGCTGCCACCCGAAGGGCGTGCGCAACGGGCAACCGCACCGATCCCGCCGATGCCCGAGAGCTTTGAGCAGTTTTACGGCCAGCCGGCGCCCGCCGCACCCTTTGGCGGCGAAGGCTCTCGCACACGCGAGCACGAGGCTGCCTCTAGGGAGGCGGCACCCACATCGGCCGCTCCCGGCCTCGGCACCACCGCACCCGCCGCCACCGGCGGATCGACATGGACCTTCGTTGGGCCCGGCGCGACCGGGGTCATGTTCTACCCGAGCGGCGGGATCCCGCAGCTGGCTGAAGGCGGCACCGTCGACCAGACCGGGCTTGCCGTGGTTCACCAGGGCGAGATCGTCATCCCGCCCGACCTCCTCGAGCAATCGGCCACTGCGCTAATTCCGCCGGCGGCCTCCGCCACGGCGCCGCTCCCGCCCAAGGAGCCTTCAGCCACTGCACCGCTGCCGGTCGACATCAGAGAGATTGCCGGCGGCATCCTGACGCGGCCGGCCACGACGTCGGGCGGCGGGTTACCGATATCCGCTGCAGCTCCCCCCTCTGCAAAGGCTCCGGGACCCGCCGCCCCGACAACCGGGCTCGGCACCGCGCTCGGCGATTTTAGCGCCAGCACGAACCTCAATCGCGGCGAGCCGACGAGCCCCGAATTCGCCGCCTATGGCAAGGCCAACGAGCTCGGGCCGGCCTATCGCGGGCTCACCGAGGACCAGATCCGCCAGCTCCTCGAGCAGAAGGCCACCGCACCGATCCCGCCGGCGCCCGAGACCTTTGAGCAGTTTTACGGTCAGCCGCCGAAGCCGCCGCCGGAAACCTTCGAGCAGTTTTACGGGAACCCGGCCACGCCGCCGGACCCCGCAACCCAGCAGAACACGCAGGCGACGCAGGACAACACCCAGGCGGTACGGGACAACACCCAAGCCAAGCAGTCGGCACCCGCACCCGCCTCGAGCGGTGGCGCTGGGGCCGCTCCGGCGGGCGCTGATAGCGGTTCCTCGGGCGGCGGTCTGCTGGGGCTGCTGGGGCCATTACTCGCGATCGGCGGACTTGCTGCCTCGGCGGGGCTGTTCAATCGGCGCGGCGGCACGGCGGCGTCTTCGACACCCGGCACGGTCTTCACCAAGGGCGGCATCACCACCGAGACGCAAGGCTCGGTGCGCCCGGCGCTGAGCCCGGTCAACCCGAGCCCGAACCTGTCCTTTCTGCCCGCGGCGATCGCCGGCATCAGCGCGCTCGGCGCCTTGTCGAAACTGTTCGGCGGCGGCGGCTCGGGTGGCGGGCTGTTTGGCGGGCTCTTTGGCGGCGGCGGCAAAGGATCGGCGGAGTCGCTCGGTGCCGCGACGCAATCAAACACCCAGGCGACGCAACAAAACACCCAGGCGCTGCAAGCCAAGACCGGTTCGCTGGGCGGTGGTGGCGTGCCCGGGCTGGGCAGCACCAACACCCCGACCGGGGCGGGCGGTGACAACACGTTTTTCATCCCGGGCACCGATCAAGCGCTGGCCGGCGGCGGCGCCGCGAGCTTCTCGCTCGCCTCCTCGAGCATCAGCGATCTGACCACCGCGGTCGGCGGTCTCGCGCCGGCGGCGCAGAGTGCGACGAGCTCGACCGCCAATCTCGGCTCGACCCTGCTGTCGGCGCTGAGCGGTATCGGCGGTCTGGTTGGCGGCAGCGGGGGCGGCGGGGGCGGCGGCGGCGGGGGTGGCGGCTTTGGTTTTATCGGCACGATCTTCAGCCTGATCGGCGGCCTGTTCGGCCTCGAAAAGGGCGGCGTCATCCCCTCGGCCGCGGGCGGCATGCTGGTCGGTGCCAACGGTGCCGTACCCGACGGCAAGGGCGGCCGCCTGATCGTCGCGCACCCGCAGGAGATGGTCCTGCCGGCCCGCGAAGCCCGCGGCCTCTCCAACCTGCTCGACAGCTTCCAGGCGGCTCCGCCGGCGAACGAGGGCGGTCTCGGCCGGATCCTCAGCGCCAGGATGATGGTGCCGCCGCCGCATTTCGCGCAGGGCGCCTGGGAACTCGACCGCGACATGCTGGGTCTGCTGCACCAGGGCGAGCAGATCGTCCCGTCGAGCTATGCCGAAGGCCTGCGCCGGGCGGCGGGCGGCGGGCCGGCGAGCTCGGGCCCGTCGGTCACCTATGGCGACACCCACGTCCACCTCTCGGCGATCGACAGCCGCTCCGGTGCGCAGTTCCTGATGGCGCACTCGGACACCATCGCCAAGAGCTTCTTCAAGGCGCATCGCGGCAACAGCCCGTACACGCCCGGAGGCTGAGCGATGTCGCAGCGCGTTTACCCGGTCTTCCGGGGTCTTGCTTACAGCATCACCAAAACCCCGAATTGGGGCTCGCGCATGCAGCGCGCGGTCAGTGGCCGCACTCTGCGCACCAGCGACTACGTCAACCCGGTGTGGACCTTCAAACTGATCTACGCCGTATTGCACGACTTCGCGTGGTGCTCGTACACCAGCCCGACCGAGCTGCGCACGATGATGGATTTCTTCAATTCATCGGGCGGCGCGTTCGATGCGTTTTTGCTCGACGATCCGAGCGACGACACGGTCACCGGGCAAACGCTGCCGGCAGCCGTCAGCACGGTCGCCACCGTCTCGATCAACAACGCGGGCAGCGGCTACAACGTCGGTGATCAGGTCTACCTGACCGGCGGCACCTTTACCGCACAGGCCGCCTGGACGGTGGCCGGACAGACCGGCGGCGGCGGTGTGACCGCGTTGAGCTCGCCGCCGCTCAACCCCGGTGCCTACTCGATCGTACCGGGCACCAGCGCCATTCCGACCACGACCAATGGTTCCGGCGACGGGACGCTGACCCTCAATGTGACCTGGACCACGACCGTGCAACTGGTGCGGCAACTGGTGCCGGGCGGCTTTGCCGAGGCGATCATCGCGCCCAACACCGTCAGCAACCTCTATTACAACGCCGTGGCGCAGGTCGGCTGGACGGTCGACAACACGACCGGGTTGATCACACTGCCGAGCCCGTTCTTCTCGACGCAGCCGACCATCTCGGCCGACTTCACCTATTACTTCCGGGTCTACTTCCCCGACGCGCTCGACTTCGAGCAATTCCTTCACGGCTATTACGAGATCCGCCAGGTCAAGCTGACCTCGGTCGTGCTCTAGGGGTCCGCGCGATGAGACCTGTCACCGACGCGCTGGCGACCCTGCTGGCCTCGTGGGGGCCCGACGTCGACATCAAGATGGCGGACCTTTACACCTTTACCTTGCAGGGCGGCGAGATCCTGCACTATTCGGGCATTCAAACGGCACTCAGCGCGCCGGCGCCGAACACCGACTCTCCGCTCTTCTACTTCGCGCTCGGGCCACCGATCGAGCGCACCAAGATCACCGAGAAGATCGGGCTCGACGTCGGCACGATCGACGTCACCGTCTATGCTGGGCCTAATGACCTGCTGGCGCTCGGCGGCTCATTGAGCTGGCAGGCGGCACTGCACGCCGGCCTCTTCGACGGTGCGACGTGCGAGGTGTGGCGCGCCTATTTCGTACCGCCTTCGACCACCGTCACCGGCACGATCGAACGGTTTTATGGCCGGGTCGGCGATGTCGAGATCGGCCGCACCAAGACCAAGATCCACGTCAACAGCCTGACCGATTTCCTGACCGTGCAAATGCCGCGGCGCCTGTTCATGGCGGGCTGCAACCTGATCTTTGGCGAGCCCGGTGTGGGCATGTGCAGCTACGACCGGGTCAATGGCAAGAACGCGCTCGGCACGTCAACCGGGATCGGCCAGCAGACGATCACCTGCAGTGCCGGCTCCAACCAAAATCTCATCTACACGACATTCGTGCCGAGCGTCGCCGGCTCCTACGACAACGGCACGATCATCTGTACCAGTGGACAGAACGCCGGCTACTCGCGGACCATCGGCCGGCTCGATCCGTCGTTCAATCCACTCCCGGCGATCTATTTCCTGAAGCCCTGGGTCTTCCCGGTGGTCGCCGGCACTGACCAGTTCAACCTGTTGCCCGGCTGCGACCACACGCTGCCGACCTGCACAAACGTCTTTAAGAACCAGCTGCGGTACGGCGGCTTTCCCGATATTCCGCCTCCGGAAACCGCGATTTAAGGCGGCGCCGGCTTCGGCCATCCCCAGCTCCCTCCAGATAAGGCATTCGTAATATGGTAATGATGCTGGCGCCGCCGGGTCTTACGGCTGGCTCATCGGTCAAGGTGTTGTCGGGCGCGACTTATACCGTCGACAGCAACCTCTATGTCTCGGTCAGTTCGCAGTTCGACGCGGTCAACCTGCAGAACATGGGGTTCACGCAGGCGATCGGTCGCAACAATTTCACCGCCACCGCCGATCCGGCGGTCGGCAACGACACGACCCAGGATTATGCGCCGGGCTCGGTGTGGATCAACACCACAGCCTCGCCCAATCGTGCCTGGGTCTGCGTGAGCGCCACCGGGGGTGCTGCGGTGTGGTTGCAGACCTCGATCGGTGCGCTGATCGCGACTGCCAACTCGGCGACACTGACCGGTTTGACCCTCACCGGGCTGCTCACCCGCTCGGCGGCCACCGCAGTCACCGCATTCTCTGGCGGCGGACAGGCGAGTGCGACGCAGCTCACCACCGAATTAAGCAACATCACGACCGCGACCGCGGCCGCGTCACCTTACGACAGCGCCAAGCTGCAACCGGCAGCGGCAGGCCTGACGCAGATTGTGTTCAACACTGCGGGCCACCCGGCGGCGTTGTTCCCCAGCGGCTCGGACGCGATCGTGCTCAACGGCACCAATTTTGGCGCGTCCAACAGCATCGTGGTCCCAGTCAACTTTGTCTTCATCGGCTGGTGCGTCGCGAGCGGCACCTGGACCGGGCTGCTGTTTGGTTTGGCTGGCGACCTTAGCGGTCTCGGACCGACCGTCAACTATGCTTACAAGACCAACACTGCCACCTCGGGCACGACCCTGACCGGTGCGAACATCTCGGGCGGGCTCCAGGAAGTCGTGCTCAACATGACCGGCACGATGGGCGGCGACAGCAACGCGCAATTGCCGACCGTCGCCAATCTGGTCGCGCAACTCGCGAATGTGATCAACGGCGCCGTCTACAAGCTGCGGATCATCAATTCGAGCTCGGCCAACCACGTGTGGACGGTCACCACCAACACCGGCTGGACATTGAACGGCACGATGACGATTGGCCAGAACACCTGGCGCGACTTCCAGCTCACGCTTACCTCGAGCTCAGCCGCGGCGCTGCAGGCGACCGGCACCGGCACCTTCTCGTAATGAGTACGCAAGCCGCCAGGCGGCGCCGGGCGCAAGCCATTCTGCGCCGGCCCAAGGGGCTCCGCGCCCGATACCGCACCAGCAGTGCTGCCGCCGGCAACACCTTTGCCGGCAGGATCGCGAAGACCGCAGCCGGCAAGAAGAAGTGAGCCGGCTTTGTCTGATCTCGATCCGCAGCGCCAGGCGATCATCGCCGAAGCCAAGACCTGGATTGGCACGCGGTTTCACCACATGGCCTCCCTCAAGGGTGCCGGCTGCGACTGTCTCGGACTGATTTACGGCGTCTACCGCGCGGTCGGCCTCGTCGGCGAAATCAAGATCCCGTTCTACCGGCCCGATCAGTTCCGGCACCGCAGCGAGGAGACCTATCTCGCAGGCCTGCTCGAATACGGCCACGAGGTCGACTGCCCTGAGCCCGGCGATATCGCGCTGTTCAAATATGGCCGGCTCTATTGGCACGGCGGCATCGTCGTCGAGTGGCCGAAGCTGATCCACGCCTTTGCCGACCGCGGCGAGGTGTGCTGGGGCGATGGCGAGAACGGCCGCTTGGCGCAGCACCGGCCGGTCAAATTCCTCTCTGCCTTCTGACCCGCGGGCGGTGCCATGAGCCTGTTCCGCCCGCAGACGCCGTTCCTGCAGAACAACGCGTGGCAGAACCAGGCGCTCAACGCGCTGCGTTACAACACCAGCCAGCTCGGCTCGGTGTTGCCGTTGATCTACGGCACCGTTCGCCAGCAGGTGAACCTGATCTCGCTCGGCAACTATATGGGGCCGAACGGCGGCGGCAAGAAAGGCAAGGGTCGAGGAGCGTTGCCACTCGGCGGCACCAACACCGTGCAGGGCAAGGGCGGCGGCGGTGGCAAGAAAGGCGGCGGCAAGAAAGGCAACCAGGACTTCACGGTCGACGTCGCCTTTGCGATGTGCCAGGGGCCGATCACGCCCAACTCCGCGAACCTCGTCTTTGCCAATGCCCAGGTCGAAGCGTTCAGCGCCACCGGGCTCCACTTCTATGCCGGCAGCGATGGCCAGGCCGGCGACCCGACATTCAACGGCATCGGCTCGGGGATCAATTACTCGGGGACGTGCTGGATCACCGGCACCCCGATGGATCTCGGCACGAGCCCGACGATCCCGAACCTCGGCTTTGAGCTCAGCGGTTTGCTCTACGACACCGGCGGAGGTGACGCCAACCCCGGTAACGTGATCACCGATTTTCTGACCAACGCGCGCTATGGCTGTGGCTTTCCGGCGGCCAATCTCGACGACCTGATCACCCCCGGCAACTCGGTCGCCAATTACTGCACGGCCTTTGGTCTGTTCATCTCGGTGTCATTGGAGGGCCAGCAGCGCGCCGCGCAATGGCTCGATGGTCTGTGCCGCTTGCTCAATGTGGTGCCGGTCTGCTCGGGCAGCCTGCTCAAATTCATTCCGCGCGGCGACCTCTCGCTAGGCTCGTTCACCCCCAACCTGACGCCGGTCTATGCCCTGACAGACCACGACTTTATGCCGTGGCATCCGCACCAGGATGGCGCCGAGCCGGAGGTCGGGCAGGACGATCCGATCGTCGTCACGCGTACCAACCCGGCCGATGCGTTCAACTGGTTCACGATCGAATACCTCGACCGCGCCAACTTCTACAATGCGACACCTCTGCTCGTTTACGACCAGGCGGCGATCGACGCCTATGGGCTGCGCATCGGCGACAGCCTGCCCGGCAAGTGCTTTGCCAATGCCCACGCAGCACAGGTCTCGGCGCAGCTGATCCTGCAACGCGCGCAATTCATCCGCGACCTCTACAAGTTTCAAATCGGCTGGGACAAGGCGCTGCTCGAGGTCATGGACATCGTGACCCTGACCGGCAGTCTCGGCGACTCCTACCTCGTCAACGAGGCAGTGCGGGTCATCCAGATCGAGGAGAACGACAACGGCGATCTGACGGTCGAGGCCGAGCCAGTGGTGGTGGGCACCGGCAATGCGTCGGTGGCGACCTCGGGCGGCGGCGGCGGCGGTGGCGGTGGCGGACTTCCGACGCCCGGCTGGACGGGGCTCGAAGAGAATGTCTGCTTCCTATGCGATTCTCTTAACGAAATCCATCAATCTGCCGCTTGCGTCCCTGGTCCACCGGTGGGCATGGAGACCGGCTGCTCTTTCGTTGACGCGGTCTCCATCACGCCAGGTCATATCGCGGTCGCCGGCGTCACTACACCCAACCCCTGTGTGGTGCTTGTCAATGTCATTTACGGCCAGTCGGGCCAAACCGGCTTCGTCGGCGGCATCCAATACGACCCCGACCCACAGATAGCGGCGATCAACAGCCCGGTCTTGGGCGCTTACCAGCGCCGCGGTTTTCAAGTCATGTATCCGAGCCAGTGCCCGCAGCATAGTGCGATAGATTATCCTTGCGTCTACAAGCAGGAACTGTGGTGGGCACCCGCACCCGCCGGTGTGACCAACGAGGTCGTCACCGTCGCGATGAGCAGTCCGGTCAAACTGTTCTGGATGGGCGTGCTCGCGGTGTGGGGCTTCAGCGCTGCCGGCGTCATGAAGCCGTGGGGTGCGAATGCGACGATCTACGGCGCCAACTGGAGCACCGACGGCGAGATTGTCCATATTGACCATGTCTACACCAGTGCCGCTGGCGACACGTCGCTGCGCTTCGCGGCGCAGCTCGGCGACCTTCCTGGTGTTGAGTATCCCGGTGGCTACGTCGACGGTTATTTCTATGCCAACCCGTCCCCTCCGCCGGTTAGTTTCAGCAGTGGCTTTCCCGACCCTGCTTTGATGCTCGGTCAATCGCCCGACTTTATCGGCACCTCACCGGGCAGCACCGGCACAGGCAGCGGCACCTTTGATGGCACGGTCGCGGTACTAGGGGTCGAGATCAGCTACGGCGGCGGCTCCTTCACACCGCCGCGGCAGATCAATCAATACAGCGGCAATGTGTTCCCGCAGTCGGCGCAAGGATACCCGTGGCCGTTGTGGATGATCATGGCAGACGCGCTGCACTACTCGTAAAGGATCGGTAGCCCGCCATGAGCCTGTTCCGTCCGCACACGCCGTTCCTGCAGAACAACGCGTGGCAGAACCAGGCGCTCAACGCGCTGCGTTACAACACCAGCCAGCTCGGCTCGGTGTTGCCGTTGATCTACGGCACCGTTCGCCAGCAGGTGAACCTGATCTCGCTCGGCAACTATATGGGGCCGAACGGCGGCGGCAAGAAAGGCAAGGGTCGAGGAGCGTTGCCACTCGGCGGCACCAACACCGTGCAGGGCAAGGGCGGCGGCGGTGGCAAGAAAGGCGGCGGCAAGAAAGGCAACCAGGACTTCACGGTCGACGTCGCCTTTGCCATGTGCCAAGGGCCGATCACGTTCAACTCCGCGAACCTCGTCTTTGCCAATGCCCAGGTCGAGGCGTTCAGTGCGACCGGGCTGCATTTTAATGGCGGCGGCGACGGCCAAGCTGGCGACCCGACATTCAACGGCATCGGCTCGGGCATCAATTACTCGGGGACATGCTGGATCACCGGCACGCCGATGGATCTCGGCACGAGTCCGACGATCCCCAACCTCGGCTTTGAGCTCAACGGCCTCCTCTACAACACTGGCGGACCGAACTTCCCGGTCGACGCCAACCCCGGTAACGTGATCACCGATTTTTTGACCAACGCGCGCTATGGCTGTGGCTTTCCGGCGGCCAATCTCGACGACCTGATCACCCCCGGCAACTCGGTCCACAATTACTGCGCGGTGTTTGGTCTGTTGATCTCGGTGTCGTTGGAGGGCCAGCAGCGCGCCGCGCAATGGCTCGACGGTCTGTGCCGCTTGCTCAACGTGGTGCCGGTGTGTTCCGGCAGCCTGCTCAAATTCATTCCGCGCGGCGACCTGGAATTTTCGGACAACGATTCGATCTACCTCCCCAACCTGACGCCGGTCTATGCGCTGACCGACGAGGACTTCCTGCCGTGGCACCCGCATCAGGATGGTGCCGACCCGGAGGTCGGGCAGGATGATCCGATCATCGTCACCCGCACCAACCCGGCCGATGCGTTCAACTGGTTCACGATCGAGTACCTCGACCGCGCCAACTTCTACAATCCGACCCCGCTGATCGTCTATGACCAGGCGGCGATCGACGCCTATGGGCTGCGCATCGGCGACAGCCTGCCCGGCAAATGCTTTGCCAATGCCCACTCGGCGCAGGTCTCGGCGCAGCTGGTCTTGCAGCGCGCGCAATATATCCGCGACCTCTACAAGTTTCAGATCGGCTGGAACAAGGCGCTGCTCGAGGTCATGGATATCGTGCTGCTGACCGGCAGTGCCGGCGATGCCTACCTGGTCAACGAGGCGGTGCGCGTCCTGCAGATCGAGGAGAACGACAACGGTGATCTGACGGTCGAGGCCGAGCCGGTGATGGTGGGCGCCGGCAGTGCGTCGGTGGCGACCTCGGGCGGCGGCGGCGGCGGTGGCGGTGGCGGACTGCCGCCAGCGGCGTTTCATGTTGTTAATGGTGATTGGGGCGGCTGGGGAATTGGCGCTCCCCAGGCCGCGGCAATCTACCCTTTCACTTACACCGGCATCGGCTTCGGCATTGCTCCCTGGACTGTTTCGACGACCTACCCGTCGGTGGTCATCGTCTTCATTGCTTATGGCCAATACGACAACGACGGTGTGCCCTACCCCGGGTACGACGAGGATCCCACGATCATCTCGGTCGCCGGCACGAACGGTCTGACCTATCAGCGCCGCTTTGCGACGATCATGTACCCGGAATACACTGATCACTGCTGCAACTCTCGGCTGTTCCTCGAAATGTGGTGGGCGCCGGCACCCACGGCATTGACCGACGAGCTCGTGACCTGCACGTTCAGCAGCTACACGATCCTCTCGACGATCAATGTTGCCGCCTGTGAGGGGTTCAGCGCCGCCGGTGTGGCGAACCCGTGGGACAGCAATGCGACGATCACCGGCTCGGATTGGAACACCGACCCGGCGGGTCCTGTGGTAGCCGATCACATGTACACCGGTCATTCCTATGGTGTGCTGCTGCAAGCCGGCGTGCTCTATCCGATGAAGAATTTCCCACCCATGGTGGGCTACGACTACAGCGGCATTGGTCTCAACGTTGCGCCGTTTGCCGATCCCGGGGGTGGCGGGTTGATAGGGAGTGCGCCGCAATCTTTCGCGTTCGCTTCCGGCCTCAAAGAGGAGGGCTTGCCCGCCGGTGCAATGATGTTCCAGGCCTGCGGCGTGATCTACAACACAAAACTGATCAACAATGCCGCCGGCGATCTCAGTCTCGGTCTGGGCTCACTCTACACCTTTTTCAGCGGGCCGGGTGTGTGGCCGGAATGGACGCTGCTCGCCGACGCCATCTGGTATCACTAAGGCGGTAGGACATGGCGCTGCCACCGGTTTTCCCCAGCGGTGTCGCGACCGCGTTCCTTTATCCGCGGCAGACCACCAGCACCGGCACGGGCATCGGGTCGCAAACCCAAGCCGATCCCGGCAACACCAACCCGCCGATCATCTTTGAGCCGCCAAGCGCGCTGTCGGGCGGCGATTTGGAAGTGTGGATCATCGCCACCGGCATGAACGCCAACTGGGGTGGCTGCCAGGTCTGGGCCAGCGTCGACAACACCGGCTATGCGCGGATCGGCACGATCCTCCTCGGCGGCATCCAGGGTCTTTTGACCGCGACTTTCCCGTATCATGCGGACCCCGACAGCACCAACGCGCTGAAAGTCGATCTGACGCTGAGCAACGGCACTTTGGTCGCCGGCACCACGACCGACGCCGATGACTTCCTGACGCTGTGCTATTGCGACGGCGAGCTGATCGCCTACAGCGCGGCGACCCTGACCAGTTCTTTCCACTACACCCTCGACACTTACATCCGCCGCGGATGCTATGGCTCGACGATCGGCGGTCACCTCGCCGGCAAGCAATTCGGCCGCATCCTCGGCTCGACCTTTGTGCAGAAGTATCCGAGTAACCTGATCGGCAAGACGCTGTATTTCAAATTTCCCGCGTTCAATACCTACGGCGCGTCGTTGCAAGACCTCTCCACCTGCGTGGCTTACCAATTTACGCTGACCGGCAGCAGCGCCGCGAACACGCTCAATTGGTATCAGTCGTTCTCGGTCGGCAGCACCTTTCGCGACATGGTGCTCGATCCGTGGGACAGCAATTACGAGGTCTTTGATGTCGAGGCGCCGCAGCCGCTGAGTTTTCCCGCCAATTTTGCCGGCAGCCCGACGCCGGGGTGTGAGGTGGCGCCGGCCGGCGATGTCACCCTGACGTTCCAGAGGATCCACGGCACGACGCGGCTGACCGAGGGCACAATGACGATAGCAGCCAGTGCGACGACCGGCAGCTATTCGTCAGGCGCCTTCACGTTGCCGACCGGTGACCGGCTGCGTTGCTACGCGCCATTTGCGGTCGACACGACCATGGCCGGCGTCTTTGGGACAATCGTCGGCAAACAGGGCGGCAGCGGTGCCCGGTTCCCTATTCTGGAATTGGAGTCGGTAGGCTTTGGCACCGCGCCGGTGATCATTGCCGACACGGAAACCTCTGCCAATGCGATCGTCAACATTCTGGCGACGTACAGCGACGGCTCGACTTTTACCAATGCCGGCGGCAACCAGATAAACTGGGACGGTGCTAGCGCGGCGGCGGTCGGCGGCTTTTTAGACCCGACCTATTACAACAGCGGTCCTTTCGTCACGCTGTGGAGCGTCGATACCATCAGCGCCGTCCCCAATCAGTCGGCAGCGACAACGTACAATCTCAACCTTGTCGCGACCAGCGGCACCGCGGGCGACGCGAGCTCGACGACCCCGATTACGATCGAGCTCATCCCGGCGATCAGCTTTAGCCCGGCATCGCTGTCGTTTGGTTCGCAGACCGTTGGCACTTCGAGTGCGTCGCAGTCGATCATCGCGACCAATGTAGGCAACGTGACGATGCCGATCACGATCAGCCTGGCCGGCACCAATCCCGGCGATTACTCGCAGACCAACACCTCGGGCGGGTCGCTTGCACCAAGCGCCTCGTGCACGATCCACGTGACCTTTACGCCGACCGCGACCGGGTCGCGACCCGCCACGGTCAAGATCACCGACACCGGCAACGGCTACATCTATCAGGCCGCGCTCTCTGGCACCGGCACCTGATTGTCGCTTGGGAGGGACCGCGATGGCTGTGATCTTCCTCGAAGGCTTTGACAAATATGGCGCCGTCGGCAGCGTCGCCGCCAATGTCGAAGCCAATCTCACCGCTGAATGGACCACCGCAACCAACACGATCACGACCGTCGCCGGATTGAGCTCGACCGGGTCTGCGGTGTTGCTGGGCAGCTCTGGGACTTTGACCAAGACGCTCGCCAGCAATTACTCGCGACTGATCGGCGGCCTGCGCTTTTCGGATACATTGGTTGCGCAAGCGGTGCTGATGCAGTTTCGCGACGGTAGCACCGCGCAGTGCTCGATCACGCTGGAAACGACCGGTGTCATCGAACTGCGCACCGGCGGTAGTGCCGGCACGGCGTTGGCGACGGGGGGCTCGGTCTCGGCCAACTCGACGCACTTCCTCGAATGGGACATCACCTTCGGCAGCTCGTCCTCGTATCAGGTCTGGCTCGACGGCGTGTCGCTGTTCAGTGGAACCGGCAACACCCGAGGCGGCACGTCGAACAACTACGCCAATGCCA
>Ga0306922_10002368_pt1 | contig 17482 bp, 14 predicted proteins | sample sta12Cox44000082_FD_203758 | JGI IMG/M metagenome (GOLD analysis project Ga0306922, IMG submission 203758) | Lab enrichment of tropical soil microbial communities from Luquillo Experimental Forest, Puerto Rico - statoxic.12C.oxic.44.000.082 (v2)... | ecosystem: Environmental > Terrestrial >... | reverse complement strand
AACTCGGCCTCGGGGAACATCAGTCCAGCATCGATGACCATGATGTCGTCGGCCCAGCGAATGGCCATGCAATTCATGCCGAATTCGCCGAGTCCACCCAGCGGGACTACCTGTAACCTGCCTTTAGTCATCGATAGTGTCGATGCTAGCACAGCGTCGGATGGCGATTACTCGCAATGCCATGATGTCACGCGAAATTGCCTATACTGGATTCAGCATGAGAACGGTCCGGAATTCCGGCAAGTCGGTTTTGCGAAGAGGCTTGGAGAGCGCGCTTCGCAGTGCCTTCCTAAAAGCGTATGACACTGTTAAGGTCGATCCCCAAAACTACCTTCAGCACCTGCGCGTGGCCTACAGCCTGCCGGCGCTGACGTACGAAGGAGTCTATTCCGTCGATGTCGCCATTCTTGATCAGATCGCCGAAGAGACAATTCGCGGCAGCATGAGAGTTGCCGCAGTCGAAGGCGCGGGGCTCGGCTTTGGCGGCATGTTCACCATCATTCCGGATCTCGGGATTCTGGCGGCGATTACGATCCGCATGATCCAGAAACTGAGCCTGATTTACGGCTTCGCCTACAACACTGAGCAGGAAGAGGCGGAGCTTTGGATCGCTGCGGCCAGTGCAGCGGGAGTCGACATCAGTCGCGACCTGGTGGAGAAGCGGGTAGTGGCAAAGTTCATCCCACGCGTGATTCAGCGCATCGCTGCCAGTGCCAGCGCGGAGATGATAGAGAAGTGGACGTCGCGGCTCATTCCGGTCGTCAGCTCGGCGCTTGGCGCGGGGTTGAATTACTACTTTATGCGGGTTTGGGGACAGCGAGCTGTCCGCCACTTTCGCCTGCGCCACCTGGAAGCGAGGCTGAGACGGGAACAGGCGACTGCCCTACTCATGCCTCAGCCTGACGTGTCGTGATGAATTCTCTTAACCCAGGACGGGATGGCTGGTTCGGCCGCAGGGCTGCGTTAGGAGTCATTGATTCACGGCTTCCACGACTTCCGGCGAGGGCCGTTCGAGCTGGAATTCACCCTCCCACTTCGCCATAACGACGCTCGCGAGACAGTTGCCCAGTACGTTTACGGCAGTACGTCCCATGTCGAGGAAGGGATCGACGCCGAGCAGGAGAAATAACGGAGCACTGGGCAGTCCGATGGATGCCGCTGTCGCCATCAGCACCACAAACGAGCCACGGGAAACGCCGGCGATCCCCTTGCTGGTCAGCATTAGCGTCAGCATGATCATCAGCTGCTGTCCGAGCGAAAGGTGAATCCCAGCGACCTGTGCGACAAAGATGGTTGCCGCCGACAGGTAGAGTGAACCTCCGTCCATATTGAAGCTGTAGCCGGTGGGAATGACGAACGCGACGATTGCTCGCGGCACGCCGAAAGATTCCATAGCCTCTAAGGCGCGAGGCAGAGCCGCTTCGGAGCTGGTCGTGGCGAAGGCGATGGTCACGGGCTCGGCGACGGCACGAGTAAAGCCGCGCACCCCTACCCCGAACAGGCGTGCGATGGGTAGTAGAACCCCGAGAATAAAGAGGAAGAGCGCAATGTAGAAGGTTGCCAGCAGCTTCAGAAGACTGCCGAGTGCGGCCAGCCCGGTATTGGCTACGGTGTAGGCAACGGCGGCGCCGACGCCGATGGGAGCGAACAGCATCACGAGGTTGGTGAACTTAAACATCACTGCCGCGAGACTCTCGCAGAAGACCAGCATCGGGCGGCGCTTGTCTTCGTCGATCATGGCCAGCGCGATGGCAAAGATAAGGCTGAAGATGACCACCTCGAGGACGGCATTGTCGGCAACCGCCTTGGCAATATTCTCCGGGAAGGCGTGCAGGATCGTGTCTTCGGCGCTCAGTTTCCCGATGCCGCCCGTCTCGTTGACTGTGATTGCGGGAAGCTGAACTCCGACGCCCGGCTTGGCCAGGTTAATGGCCGCCAGGCCGATAACCAGGGCGATGGTAGTGACGAGCTCGAAATAGATGATCGAGCGCAAAGCTAATCGGCCGACTTGCCGCAGATTCGAGTGACTGGCAATTCCGACCACCAGTGTGGCGAACAGCAACGGCGCAATGATGGTTTTGATCAGGCGCAGGAAAATCAATGCCAGAACACGCAGGTTGGTGGCGACTCCGGGAAGGTCGTGGCCAATTTCGGCGCCCAGCAGCATGGCGACGAAGATCCATGCGGTCAGTGAGCGGCGGAAGGAAGCGTAAACCACAAGCGTCAGCAGCGCCAGCCAGCGCATGACCAAGAAGAGCGTGGGCGAGCCGGAAGTGAACCACACGAGCCCGGTCGCGGCCGCAGCGACGGCCGCGATTACCAGGAAGACCTGCGCACGGTGATCTTTGGAGGCACGTGTCATGCGATGGTCACCGCAGCATGTCCTCGAGTTCAACGCCCCGGTCGGTGCGCTCGTCGCGATACTTCACAATCACCGGGGTGTAGAGCGAAAGGCCCCACTCACCGGCTTTGCCTTTGGTGATGGCGCGAGAACCCGGCACCACAACGGCGCCTTCCGGCACGTGCAGCGGCCCGGTTTCGCTGGAGCGGTGAATCGTGCCGTTGGGCAGGTCGAAGAGCGGTGTAGAGCGCGTCAGAATGACACCTGCTCCCAGAACAACGCCTGCTCCAACCTGTGTACCTTCGTAAACGCCACAGTTTCCGCCGACCAGGACATCGTCCTCGATAATCACGGGAGAGGCGTTGATGGGCTCGAGCACGCCACCGATCTGTGCCGCAGCGCTGATGTGAACGCGTTTTCCGATCTGGGCGCACGATCCCACCAGCGCGTGCGAGTCGACCATGGAACCTTCGTCGACATAGGCACCGACATTGATGTACATCGGCGGCATACAGACGACCGACGGCGCAACGTACGCACCCAGGCGAACGGACGATCCGCCGGGCACCACGCGGACGCGATCGCTTACGGTGAAATGACGGATGGGAAAGGTCTCTTTGTCGACGAAAGTCAGACCATCAGAATGGCCGCTTTCCTTAAGAGCACCAATACGAAAGCCGAACAAGATACCTTTTTTGACCCAGGCATTGGTTCGCCATACGCCATGGACTTTCTCAGCGGCCCGGATCACCCCGTCGGTCAACGCGTTGCGAAATTGGTGGAAGCTTGCTCGGGCTTCGGGGTCAGTGGCGGCCGCGGCGGCGGCATAATAGTCTTCGATTCGCTTTTCGAGGTCGTGCATTCTGCGCGCAGTATAAATGCTCGCCGGGGATGGCTCCAGACGTCATGTGCGACCTTAGTAGAGCCGGGGAAAAAACCCGTACCGGAGTGGCAGGTTAAAGATGTGGCAGTCTTTCGGCACGACTGAAGTCGTGCCCTGGCGTGGGGTTCTTTGCACTCGGCAGGTGAATTACTGCACGGTAACCGAGTGCGGTTGCAGCAGGCCGACCTCGCTGACCACTTTTTCCAGCTGCATGCGATGTTCGGGCCGCATGGGCACGAGCGGGAGCCGGTAGACCTCTTCGATCCGTCCCATCATCGACAGCACCGCTTTGGCGGGAATTGGGTTCGACTCAATGAAGTTGGCCTGCATCAGGGGAAGGTACTTGCGGAAGATGGATCGTGCCACATCCCACTTGTTGGCCAGCGCGGCTTCGGTCATGCGTGTCATCTCGGCGGGGATTTCGTTGGAGACGACCGAGATGATTCCCACACCTCCCAGTCCGATGACCGCGAGCGTGCTGGAGTCGTCGCCGGAGAAGACGAGAAAGTCCTCGGGCATGGTGGCGCAGACTTCGGCAATTTGCGAAATGTTGCCGCTGGCTTCTTTCACGCCGATGAGGTTGGGAATTTCCGCCAGACGGCGCAGCGTCGAGGTCTCGATGTTGGTTCCCGTACGTCCTAGAATGTTGTAGAGGACGATCGGCTTCTCGGACGCGTCGGCGATCGCCCGGAAATGCTGATAGATGCCATCTTGCGTCGGCTTGTTGTAGTAGGGCGTGGCCGACAGGATGAAATCGACCCCCGGCCGCCCCGATGCTTCCTTGGCTTTTGCCACCGCCTCCTGCGTATTATTCGAGGTTGCGCCGGCCATGATCGGAACCCGTCCCTGTGCGGTCTCGATGGTCAGGTCAATCACGCGCAGCCACTCCTCGTGGGTCAGGGTCGGTGTCTCGCCGGTCGTACCGCAGGGCACCAGGAAGTCGATGCCCGACTCCACCTGCCAGCGTACGAGCTGGCGCAGCGCCATTTCATCAATACTGCCATCGCTTCGAAACGGGGTGACGAGAGCGGTACCGCATCCGCGCAATTTCATGTTGCCTGACTACCTCTTGCTCGAAATTGTATGACCATGGCTTGTGAAAATCAGAGCTGGCTGAAAATATCTTTGCAGTCGTAAAAACCCCTCTTGCCCACGATCCATTCGGCGGCGACGACCGCACCCTCTGCAAACGTTCGTCGCGACTTTACTTCGTGGGTCAGAACCATGCGATCGCCACCAGAGGAGAGCTCCAGGGTATGGATACCCATTATGTCGCCTTCGCGCACGGATGAAATGTGGGCCCGAACCCCCGACGCCTGCTCTACGACGCGCTGCAGCGCTATGGCCGTCCCGGAAGGCGCATCCTTCTTGTGGATGTGGTGCGTTTCCGTGATCTGGCCGGCATAGCCGTGCTCGAGCGCGGTTGCGGCGGCCTGTGCGATCTCGAAGAACAAGTTCACGCCGTAGGAAAAGTTCGCGCCGAAGACGAAGCCGGTTCCCGCTTGCTCGACTTCTCGTTTGATGCGGTCCAGCTCGCCATACCACCCGGTCGTGCCAACGACCATGGGGACGTTCGCGGCGATACACCGTGAAATGTTCGACAACACTGCGCCGGGAGCAGTGAAGTCGATCACCGCATCGACGTCTTTCAGGTTCTCAGTAGTTAGCCAGCGGCCATCCGGATTTTCAATTTCGGTGAGTACAGTGACGTAGTGTCCGCGCTCCTTTGCGACCTCGGCCACGATAGAACCGGTTTTTCCTTGTCCCAGGAGCACGAGATTGAGCGCACGCGGCATCAATCAAAAACCTCGGGATCGAGATCGTTGAAGAAGCGCGCATGCAGGCGCTGGATCGCAGCCGCTACGTCCGACTCTTCGATGACGAACGACATGTTGATCTCCGAGGCGCCCTGCGAAATCATGCGGACGTTGATCTCTTTCATCGCATCGAACACCTGCGCCGCCACGCCCGGGCGTTCGCGGATGCTCTCGCCCACCAGGCAAATAATCGCCTGCCGGCCCGAGAACTTCACATACGCCAGCTTCTCCAGGTCGGCTGTAATCGCAGGTATCGCCTCATTGGAATCCACCGTTACCGAAATACTGACCTCGGATGTGGAAACGATGTCGATCGCGCACTTATGCCGGTCAAAGATCTCAAAGACCCTTGCCAAAAAGCCGTGCGCCATGAGCATACGCGCCGCTACGATTTCGATGATGGTGATTCGCGGTTTAGCGGCGATTGCCTTGAACAGCGACCTCGACTTTTGCGTGCGCGCCACGATGCGCGTGCCTTCGTTCGACGGATTGCGCGAATTCAGCACCAGCACCGGAATGTTCTTTTCGATCGCCGGCAATACGGTGGCCGGATGCAGTACTTTCGCGCCGAAGTAGGCCAACTCCGCCGCTTCATCGAAGCTGATGATCTTGATGCGGTGGGCGTCGGGGCATACGCGGGGATCGGTGGTCTTCATGCCGTCCACATCGGTCCAGATCTCGATGCGCTCAGCAGAGAGTCCCGCTCCCGCCAGTGCAGCCGAGAAGTCGGAGCCGCCGCGCCCAATGGTCGTCGTGATGCCCTCGCGCGTCGAGCCGATGAATCCGCCCATGACCGGCACGCGACCGCCGGCAAGCAACGGCTGCGCATGTGCCTGCAGCTGGTGGTTGATCTCTTCCACCTGCGGAATCGCGCGCCCATGCTGGCCATCGGTGATGATGACCTGCCGGGCATCCAGTAGCGTCGCCGGAATGTCGCGCGCGACGAACGCTGCCGTGACCACGATACTCGACAACCGCTCGCCAAACGAAACGACATAGTCGGAGGTGCGCGGCGTGAGCTCGCCTACCGCCACGATGCCGCGCAACAGTTGCTCCAGCGAATCGAACTCGCTGTGCACCTCAGAATGCAGTTCGGTGAACAGGCCGGTTCCCAGCAGTTCGCCGGCGGTGTTGAAGTGCCGTTCGCGGACTTGATGGCAAAGGTCGAGGGCTTTGTCGCGATCGCCTTTGCCTGCGGCAGCGGCCATGGCAAGCAGCGTGTCGGTGACCCTCGACATCGCGCTGACCACTACCAACGGGCGTTCGGCAAGCCGTGCCTTGACAATTTCGGCAATTTGATCGATCGCGGTGGAGTCTTCCACCGACGTGCCGCCGAATTTCATGACGATCACAGCGTCACCGCCGCCGATGATCGAGGAAGTTCGCCGTTCGTCACGTCAGGTAGCCTTGCACTTTGAGGAGTTCGGCATTCAAGAGGGCTGCGCCGGCCGCGCCGCGGATGGTGTTGTGCGAGAGCACCGTGAACTTGTAGTCGAGCACGCCGCAAGGCCGCAGCCGTCCCACACTTACCGTCATGCCATGGCCGCGGTCAAGATCGAAGCGTGGTTGCGGACGGTCGGGCGCCGGGTCATACACCAGCGGCCGTTCGGGCGCCAGCGGGCATCCCAGTTCATAGGGCTTAGAGCGAAACTCGGAGAACGCCGCGACGATTTCATCAGCCGAAGCCTTCTTCTTCAGCTTCACCGACACCGACTCCGTGTGCCCGTCTTCCACCGCGACACGATTGCAGTGTGCGGTCATGCTGAAGCCGGCATCCTCGACCGCATGGCCGTTCAACTTGCCGAGTAGCTTCCTCGTCTCCTCTTCCATCTTCTCTTCTTCGTTCTTGATGAACGGAATCACATTGCCGAGAATGTCGAGCGACGCCACACCGGGATATCCCGCACCGCTGACCGCCTGCATGGTGGTAACGAACAACGACTCCACGCCGAACCGTTCGTGGAGCGGAGCCAGCGCAACCACTAGTCCGATCGCCGAACAATTGGGGTTGGTGACGAGGTATCCGCCCGACTTCTTCCGCCAGCCTTGCTGCTCGATCAGAGCCAGGTGATCAGGATTGACCTCGGGAATCACCAGTGGCACATCCTGCTGCATGCGAAACGCGGATGAGTTGCTAACTACGGCGCATCCCGCTTCGGCGAACTTCGGCTCCAGTTCGCGCGCGATTCCGCTATCGAGCGCCGCGAAAATCACGCGCGGCGCACCCTCAGGCCCGGCAGGCGAAACCGGCATCTTGCCGACATGCTCGGGAATCGACGTCTTCAGCCGCCAGCGCACGGCGTCTTCGTACTTCTTGCCTTCCGAGCGGTCGGAGGCAGCCAGCCACGCCACTTCAAACCAGGGGTGTTCTTCCAGCAACTGAAGGAAACGCTGTCCGACTACACCGGTAGCGCCCAGAATTCCGACGGGTATCTTTGGTTGCGACATTGTTTGTAAAAGTTAGTTTACATCACGCTGGTGGCGGGCTGGGTGATCCCCCGGTTCTGAAGGCGAACCGTGCGTGGGCGCAATCATATTGCGGGAACTCAGCGCGAAATCGCAAGCCCGAGGCGGTGGGCAGCTTCGCAAGCGACCTGAGCAATGCTCTTGCCGGCGGTGTGAATCGTGACGTGAGCCGTACGATAGTGAGGCAGTCGCTTCTCGTACAGGGCGTGGAACGACTCTCGATCCGCCGCCAGAGGTCGCGGATTGTCCGGATCCGCATGGTCTTCAACCCCGCATCGCTCGATCATTTCTTCGATCGGAGTCTCCAGGAACACGGTCACGGCGCGACTCTCACGCACGAGCGAAGCGTTATTGGACTCAACGATTGCACCCCCGCCAAGCGCGATCACCGTCGGCCGATCGCAATTTCCCACGCAGTCACAGAGGGCAGCGTGCTCGATCGCACGAAACTCCGCCTCGCCTTTTTGGGCGAACAGCGCTCGGATCAATAAGCCTTCCTGGGTCTCGATTTCGTGGTCGAGATCGACAAAATCCCACCCCAGCAACTCGGCTAGCGCCTGTCCGGTCGAGGTCTTGCCGCTGCCCATGAACCCGGTCAGTACCACGATCGGGTGAGCAGGATTCGCGCTGGTAACGTTAGAATCGCGATCGTTCGTCATATATCGAAACGTCGAACGCCCTTGAAAACACTACCTTTCGCGCATTCTAGCATCGCGAGCCTTTGCCTCTGTGCCAGCGGCCAGCCGGCGGCTCGGACCAACGGGAGAGGCCACGCATACCAGCGGGGGATTCCTCCTCCCAGGCAGCGGGACTACTCTTCGTCGCATTGAACTCATCCAGATTGGCGAGCCGGTCATTCCCACCGTTCAACTGACGATCGCACAGATGGCAGCGCGGCAGCTCTCCGAGATCGAGCGCTCAAGCAGGCTGTCTTGGCCAAGGACGCCGCCCGTCGGGCGCGCACTCCCAAACTCGCACGGCGCCCACGCTGCCCTGCGCTAGGTAAAGCACCGCAGCGGCGGGTCTTCCCACGCGTGCCTCGCGCGAATTTTCGCCCTCACCGGTACAATCGCAAGTCGCTGGTGGGTTCTTCTCTTTGCACAACCCAACCCCAGTCAGTAGAATGAATGATGGCTCACGGCGCAGTGGTTTGGCCGGTCCATCGTAGCCTGCGAACCGCGGTTTCGCACGCGACCGCTCGGCTCATCCGCCCCGGTTGTTCCCTGCTAGTCAGGCGATAATTCATGGCTCTCAAGCAGTCGGAAGCGATCGTTTTGCGAACCTATCCGCTGCGCGAGGCCGACCTGTTGGTCACCCTGTTCACCCGGGCCGAGGGCAAAGTCAAAGGTGTCGCACGCTCCGCCAAGAAGTCGCGGCGGCGTTTCGGTGGAGCGCTCGAACCGCTCACCTGCGTGCGCGCATATTACGAAGATCGCGAGCAGCAGGAGCTGGCACGGCTCGATTCGTGCGACATACTTGAGTCTCCGCTGACCAGCGCAATGGATTACCCGCGCGTGGTGGCGCTGGAGCATATAGCCGAGACGCTCGACGAGCTGTTGCCTGACCGCGAGGCCAATGACGCGATTTATCGGCTGGCGGTTTCGGTGTTGCGCCAGTTGCGCAACGGTTCCATCTGGGTGCCGCTGACGTATTTCCAGCTTTGGCTGGTGCGGCTGGTTGGATTTTTGCCCGAGTTGGGCGTCTGCAGCCGTTGCGGACAGTCGCTCAATAGTAATCGCGCCTTTTATCATGCGCTGGCCGATGGGTTGATGTGCACAGAGCACAAACGGCTGGCGTCGTCGGAATTAACGCCGGAATCGCGCCGAGCGGCGATGGAGATGTTTCGCATGCCCCTCGAGAATTTCTTGGGTGAGCCATGGGCCGAGCAGCCCGCCGCCGCGGGTGGCGATTTGCGGCGTTACTTGTTGCAGATCATCGAGCGCCATGTGGAAAAGAAGTTGGTTACTGCGGTGATGTTGAACAAGCTGTAGATCTGGCGCTTAGCAGCATCCCTTTGTAGCCGATTGCTGACCGCCAACACGAATTGCTGGTTGCTAATGCCTAGTCGCTAAAATGGCCTCCTCGCAAAACCCGCTCACCTTGCAGGAACTCATCCTTCGTCTAGGGAATTTCTGGGCAGAACAAGGCTGTGTGCTGCAGCAACCCTACGACGTCGAAGTGGGCGCCGGAACCATGGCGCCCGAGACCTTCCTGCGCGTGCTGGGGCCCAAGCCGTATCGTGTAGGCTACGTTCAGCCCTCGCGCCGACCTGCTGACGGACGTTACGGCGAGAACCCCAACCGTCTGTTCAAGCACATGCAGTATCAGGTCATCCTCAAGCCGCCGCCGGCGAATGTGCAGGACTTGTATCTGGCGTCGCTCAATGCTATAGGCATCGATCTGCGCAAGCACGACATCAAGTTCGAAGAAGATAACTGGGAGTCGCCCACGCTGGGCGCTTGGGGCATCGGCTGGCAGGTGATGCTCGATGGTCTCGAGATTACGCAGTTCACGTATTTCCAGCAGTGCGGCGGCATCGACCTGGATCCCATCTCAGCCGAGCTCACCTACGGCCTCGAGCGCATCGCGCAATTTCTGCAGGACGTAAACAGCATTTACGACATCACCTGGGTCGTCGGGCCGGACGGCAAGCCGGTGAAATACGGGCAGATCCGGCTCGAGGACGAGCTGCAGTTTTCGGTGTACAACTTCGACCTCGCCGATGTGGACAAGGCCTGGCAGCACCTTAAGCTGTATGAAGCCGAATGCCAGGCGCTGCTGGATGAGTACAACCGAGCGAAGAACGAAAAGCGAACAGCGAACGAAGAAGAGCGTCGTTCTGGCGAAGAGCGAAAAGCTAACCGCGAAGCGCGGCGCCGCTTCCCCGTGCTCGCGGCCTTCGACCTCTGCCTGAAGTGCTCGCACCTGTTCAACATCCTCGATGCGCGCGGTGCCATCAGCGTGACCGAGCGCGTGGGCGTGATCGCGAGGATTAGGGCCCTGGCCGTCGGCGTGGCTAAGGCATATGTGGACCAGCAGCAGGCACAAAATGAGACTGTTGTTTCCGAGGCAGCCACAAGCGTTGAGCAACTAGCAACTAGCCATTAGCCAATCGAGCCGCGAAGCGACGGCACAATGCAAGAGCCAGTGACGGCAGTCACAGCAATGCAACACGGAATACCGCACAATAGAAAGAACGCCTTCTAGCATGCCAGACTTCTTACTTGAGATCGGTGTCGAAGAGATTCCTGCAAGGATGATCGATAATGCGCGCGACGAACTGGCGCACCGCACCGGCGATCTGCTGGTTCGCGAGCGACTGACCGACAGTCCCGCCATCGCGGCGTACTCGACACCTCGTCGGCTCGCCCTGCTAGCTCGCGGAATTGCCACGCAGCAACCCGATGTACAAGAGCAACTTACTGGACCATCATTAAAGGTTGCCTACAAGGACGGTGCGCCCACCCCGGCAGCCGAGGCCTTCGCCCGCAAAGCTGGCGTCCCGGTGGCCTCCCTGAAGCAGGTCACAATGCCCAAGGGCGATTACCTGGCTGCGACCGTACAGAAAAAAGGACGGTCTGCGTCTGACATTCTGGCCGAGCTGCTGCCGAAAGAGATTGCCAGGATCTACTGGGCCAAGAGCATGTACTGGCGCGGCAAGAACGCCGAGCGTTTCGTTCGTCCCGTGCGCTGGATGGTGTCGCTCCTCGACGACGAGGTCGTCCCTGTCGAGTTTGGCGGCATCGTGGCCGGCAACACCAGCCAGGGCCATCGCATTCTTTCCCGCGGCGCAGTCCTGATCAACAAACCCGATGACTACCAAGCGAAGCTCGGCCACGCTTACGTAACCGTCAGCGCCGCCGATCGTGAGCACTTCATCCGCAAAGCGCTCGACGCCGCCACTCGCACCGTCACAGGTGCGCGCTGGCGCGAAGATAAATCGCTCCTCGACACGGTCGTCAACCTCACAGAGTGCCCCAGCGTAATTCTCGGCAGCTTCGATACCGAATTCCTCACCCTGCCTCAGGAAGTTCTGGTCACCGTGATGCGTGACCACCAGAAGTACTTCGCCCTCGAAGACGCCGCCGGCGAACTCGCGCCGCATTTCCTCGCGGTGTTGAACACCGACAGCGATCCCGACGGCCTCATCCGCCACGGCAACGAGCGCGTGCTGCGCGCGCGCTTCAATGACGCTCGCTTCTTCTGGGACACCGATCAGAAGATCAACCTGCGCGAACGCGTTGATATGCTGAAGTCGGTCACATTCCAGAAAGACCTTGGCAGTTACTTCGACAAAACGTCGCGCGTTCAAAAGTTGAGCAGTTTGGTCTCCGAGGTGCTGCGCGTCGCTGGTGTGGCCATTCGACCCGGCGTCGTGTTCAAGGCAGCTCACCTGTCGAAGGCCGATCTCACCACCGAGCTGGTCAAGGAGTTTACCGAGCTGCAGGGCATCGTCGGCGGGCTCTACGCCAAAATGCAGCAGCTCGATCCCTCACTTCCCCGCGCCACCGCCGAGGCGATCGGCGATGCGATCTACCATCACTACCAGCCCGAATCGGTGGATGATGCGGTTCCGCCGACACTGGAAGGGGCAGTTCTGGCCATCTCGGACAAGGCCGACACGATCGCCGGCATGTTTGCGCTCGGCTTCGAGCCCAGCGGATCGAAAGATCCCTTCGCGCTGCGCCGCGCCGCCAATGGCATCGTGAAGATCATCGCCGAGCACCAGCTGCCGATTCCTATTGGCAAGCTATTCAGCGACGCGCGCGCCGAGTACGCCGGCAGCGATGCCGAGCGTCGCTTCGACAAGAAGCTCGACTTCGACGCTTCGGTCTCTCGCTTCATGCGCGAGCGGCTCGAGTTCTATCTACGCGAGGTTCGCGGCTTGGCTTACGATGTAGTCAACGCCGTTCTCGCCGCAGGCAGCGACGATGTGGTGGATGCCATCGCCCGCGCCGAAGCGCTCACCCAAGTGCGCGGCTCGGACGATTTCACCTCGATTGCTGTTGCCTTCAAACGCATGAAGAACATCCTCCGACAAGCCCGTGAGACGAACAAGTCCGTGGCGGTCGAGCTCGACATGGACAGGTTGCTCGAGGATGCAGAAAAAGCGGTAGGCAACCGGATCTCAGAGACGGCCGGCGTAGTACAAGTTCTGCGCAAGAAGAAGGACTACGTTCGGGCGCTGATGGAGATCAGTAAACTTCGCCACCCAGTGGATACCTTCTTCGACCAAGTCATGGTCATGGTTGACGACGAGCCCGTGCGCGCCAATCGTTTGGCCTTGATGCGCGACCTGCTGAACGAATTCTCGACCATCGCCGATTTCAGCGAGATCGTAACGGAAGCAAAATCTTCTTAGAATAGAGTCTCCAAGCAAAGGATTAATCATGAGCACAACCACAGTAGAAGTCGGGCCAAAAGTAACCGATACAAAATCGGTTAAGTACGTTTTCTTCTTTGGCGGCAATCACGCCGAAGGCAACGGCAAAATGAAAGATGAGCTGGGCGGCAAGGGCGCCGGCCTCGCCGAGATGACCAACGCCGGACTGCCCGTGCCTCCGGGCTTCACCATCCAGACGGAAGCTTGCCGTGAGTACATGCGCAACGGTGACGTCTCGGCCGAAGTGAACAAGCAGATGGACGAGGCCCTCGACAAGCTCGAGAAGCTCCAGGGGCAGAAACTCGGCGGTGCCGACAATCCGCTGCTGGTCAGCGTCCGCTCCGGCGCCAAGTTCTCCATGCCCGGCATGATGGACACCATCCTTAACCTTGGCCTCAACGACAAGTCGGTCGAAGGACTCGCAAAGCGCAGCCACAATCCGCGCTTCGCCTACGATTCGTATCGCCGCCTCATCCAGATGTTCGGTAATGTTGTGCTCGACATTCCCAAGCACGCTTTCGAAGAAGTCTTCGACGGCAAGAAGAAACAGAAGAAGGCCAAGCTCGACACCGAGCTCGACGCCAAGGCGCTCGAGGAAGTCATCGCCGAGTACAAGAAGGTCGTGCAGAAGCACACCAAGCGCGAGTTTCCACAGGATCCGCACGAGCAGCTTGTCATGGCGCGCGACGCCGTCTTCCGCTCCTGGCTGAATGATCGCGCCAAGACCTATCGTCGCATCAACAACATAGACGACATGCTCGGCACCGCCGTCAACGTTCAGGCCATGGTGTTCGGCAACCTCGGCGACACCAGCGGCACCGGCGTCGGCTTCACCCGCAATCCCGCGACCGGTGTGAAAGAGTTCTACGGCGAGTTCCTGATGAACGCGCAGGGCGAAGACGTCGTCGCCGGCATCCGCACGCCCGTGCACATCTCTGAGCTCGAGAAAATCATGCCCGATGTGTACAACCAGCTCCGCGACATCACCACGCGGCTGGAAAAACACTATCGCGACATGCAGGACTTCGAGTTCACCATCCAGGATGGCCGCCTCTACATGCTGCAGACCCGCAACGGCAAGCGCACCGGGCGCGCCGCCGTTCGCGTCGCCATCCAGATGGTCGAGGAAGGCCTCATCACCAAGGAAGAAGCCATCTTTCGCGTCGAAGCCAACCAGCTGTACGACTTCCTCGTCCCGCGGCTCGATGAGAAGGGCGTGAAGGTGGAAGTGCTCGCCACTGGACTGCCGGCTTCCCCCGGCGCTGCCGTCGGACAGATCGTCTTTACCGCCGACGAAGCGGTTGAGAAATTCCAGAAGGACCCCAAGGCCAAGCTCATCCTCGTGCGTAGTGAAACCACGCCCGAAGACATCCACGGCATGGAAGTCGCCATCGGCATTCTTACCTCGCGTGGCGGCATGACCAGCCACGCCGCAGTCGTCACCCGGGGTATGGGCAAGTGCTGCGTAGCCGGCGCAGGCGACATGGAGGTGAGCGAAAAGAACCGCGAAATGCGCGTAGCCGGCAAAGTCCTCAAAGGCGGCGACTGGGTCTCTCTCGACGGCACCACCGGTCGCGTCATCAACGGCCAGCTCAAGACCGTCCCGGCCTCGCCCGACGATCCCGAGCTGCTCAAGTTCATGAGCTGGGCTGAGCCCTTCCGCCGCATCGGGGTGTACGCCAATGCCGACATTCCGCGCGACGCTCTGCAGGCCCGCGCCTTCGGAGCCGAAGGCATCGGACTGTGCCGCACCGAGCACATGTTCTTTGCTGAAGACCGCCTGCCGTACATGCGCGCCATGATTCTTGCCAACAACGAGAAAGACCGCCGCGCCGCGCTGAAGAAACTGTTGCCCATGCAGCGGGCCGATTTCGTCGGCGTCTTCCGCGCCATGGACGGCTTTCCGGTCACCATCCGTACGCTCGATCCGCCGCTGCACGAGTTCCTGCCGCGCCGCGAGGATCTCATGGTCGAAATCGCGAAGCTCGAATCCACCAAGCCGCGCTCGCCGAAACTGAAAGAGCTGCACGCCCTGCTCAACCGCGTCGAGCAGTTGCACGAAGTCAACCCCATGCTCGGGCTGCGCGGCTGCCGCCTCGGCATCGCCTATCCCGAAATCACCGAGATGCAGGCGCGCGCCATCTTCGAAGCGGCCGTGAAGGTCGCTCACGAAGGCGTCAAGGTGAAGCCTGAAGTCATGATCCCGCTCACTACGGGCATCAAGGAAATGGCCAACCAGGCTGCGATCGTTCGCCGCGTCGCCCAAGAAGTCTTCGCCGAGAAGGAAACCAGGGTCGACTACCTCGTGGGTACGATGATCGAGCTGCCGCGAGCCGCGCTGGTCGCCGACGAGATCGCCAAGGAAGCCGAATTCTTCAGCTTCGGCACCAACGATCTTACGCAGACCACCTTCGGCTTCTCGCGCGACGACGTGGGCAAGATCCTCACCGCCTACCTCGCCCAAGGCATCTTGAAGCAGGATCCGTTCGACACGCTCGATCAGCAGGGTGTCGGACAACTGATCAAGATCGGCGTCGAGAAGGGGCGCAAGACCCGCCCGACTTTGAAGATCGGTATTTGCGGCGAACACGGAGGCGATCCCGCGTCCGTCGAGTTCTGCGCGCAAAACGACTTCAACTACGTGTCGTGCTCTCCCTTCCGCGTGCTGACCGCTCGCCTCGCAGCGGGGCAGGCCGGAGCCGCCGCAGAGTTGAAGGTCGAAGCCGGCAGAACGAAGTAATCAGTTGTCAGTAATAAGCGGGTGCCCCACTCCAGCCGGGTTCGCTGGAGTGGGGTTTTTCGTCGTAACAACCAACTACGTGGGTGCCCACACTTGTCGCCTCTTTGGCGACAGCGGGGGAAGTAGAAATCTGTCACTAGCTGAAAAGCCCTTGTCACTCCGGTAGTGCCTACTTTGAGACTCGGTTCCGAATCACACAGCGAAGTTCGTGGCTACGTCGATCTTTCTTCATGTGAATTTCGTTCTTGTGTTTTTCGACCACAGAAACAGCAAGTCTCCGAAACTCGCATTCGTTCCGGCGTCTGCCACGGCCAAATCTTCGGACGGGGCCAGCGTTTGCGAAAGCATGCTACACATGCTGTGACGCCATTTTCCCGCGCTCATGCACGAGACCTTTCTGCCCTCCGTTCGTACTGCTCCCAAAGCGCTCGAAGGTCATTCGAGTCCCACAGACTCGCTCTGGGTCCGGTTGCTTTTCTTCGATTTCTCGGATTTTTTACCGACTGAGGCTGCCAGCTGATCGCCAAAAGCTAGTTGCTAGTCGCTAGCTGTTAGTCGCTACTGCGTTTGCTGCAACTGCGCAATCAGCTTCTGTGCGAGATTGCTCTCCGACTCCGACCACAATACCCGGCCTGAGATCTTCGAGTTGTTCTGCACCGCCAGCGTAAACGCCACCAGCTTGGCGACGTTCTGCCTCACATGCTCCTCATTCCTCGCCGACAGCTCCAGTCCCTCGAACAGAAACGGAGTATCCAACCCGAAGTCCACCTCGACGTGTCCATCGTCGGTGTAAATGCCTTCGTCGAACTCGACGCCGTGCGCGACAAATCGCACTGCAATCGGACGTTGTACCCACGCGTCGCCCTCCGAGTCTTCGTTCGGCACCCACAAGTCCCAAAACGCTTCGAAGACAAATGCAAAATCGTGGTGTGCGAATTCGCTCGCCAGCTCTACTGCTTCCTCAGGCGAGATCCCCGGATTGAACCGTTGCTCCAGCACCGTCGGCTCCGACCATGCGGTCGGATGCACCGACAGATAGGTGATCCCCTCGCGCGTCTCGGAAAACAGAAACTGCCGCATCACCGACAGTGTGCGCGGCAGCATTTCGTTTTCATGAAAGCTGGGGAACCACAGGCTCAGATTAAGGGAATCCGCCATGTGCCTGATTGTAAGCCTTGTCTCACCACTGAGGCACAGAGAAAATCTGATTCCAAATCCTCTGTGTCTCGCTGCCGCTGTGGTGGATGTTTTAGACGGTAGCCTTTACCCGCGACGCAAACTTCTCGCGCACCTTCTTCACCTTGGGAGCCACCGTAAACATGCAATACGGCTGGAAGGGATGGTTGGCGAAGTAATTCTGGTGATAATCCTCAGCGGGCCAGAACGTCTGCGCCGGCTCGAGGGCGGTCACGATCGGCTTGTCGAATGCCTTCTCCTGCGTGAACTCCGCGATCACTTCTTCGGCAATTTTCTTTTGCTCCTCATTCAAATAAAAGATCACCGAGCGGTACTGCTCGCCCACGTCGTTGCCCTGCCGGTTCAGCGTCGTCGGATCGTGCACCGTGAAGAAGACCTCCAGCAAATCGCGGTAGCTGATCTTTGCCGGGTCGAACGTGATCTCTGCGACTTCGACGTGACCCGTGGTTCCGGTCGATACCTGCTCGTACGTCGGACTCGGCCGGCGTCCGCCCATGTAGCCCGAGCGCACCGACTCCACGCCTTCGAGCTGTCCGATCGCAGCCTCAACGCACCAAAAACATCCTCCACCTAATACTGCCTTTTCAGTAGCCATGTCCGATTGGATGCTTTACACCAGCGGAATGCCACATCGTGAGCGCCTAAACTGACGGCT
>Ga0306922_10002358_pt1 | contig 17518 bp, 13 predicted proteins | sample sta12Cox44000082_FD_203758 | JGI IMG/M metagenome (GOLD analysis project Ga0306922, IMG submission 203758) | Lab enrichment of tropical soil microbial communities from Luquillo Experimental Forest, Puerto Rico - statoxic.12C.oxic.44.000.082 (v2)... | ecosystem: Environmental > Terrestrial >... | reverse complement strand
CCTCCAGTTTTACCCGTTGACCCAAGAAGATGCCGGCACAGATCGCTTGCCCCCTTCGCTCCACGGAAATTACTCCGCCTCTTCGCTATTCTGGAGTGGTCCGAAGCTGGCCGAAGCGTCGGTACTTTGGCCTCGCGGGCTCCCGCTTGCGCCGTTCCCCTTACCATTCCCACCATAGTCTCAAGTTCCGCACGAAAGTCTGGACTGGAGTCACAGCCCCCTTCCACCGGACGCGGTATGGACATTAAGTAGGTTGCTTCCATGGTGCTCCTGGAACAAGTCTATGATCCCAGTTTTTGGTGTCATCTAGGCATGTTTCGATGTGTCACTACGCGTTCACGTGCGTTCGCCTCTCTCGTTCCATGACTTGATCATAGTCACGCCTTTCAAACATAACCTTCACCACCGCGGCTTTTGACCGAAGCAGCTTATGACAGTTTGAAGCCTCTTGCTACAAAGTGGCTCGGAAGGGTCCTCCTTCATCTTTCGCAAAGCATGACGCTCTCGAGTCTTCTTGACACAGGGGTCCTGCAACGTCAAGGGCTTCGTCCCGCGAAAGAGGGACCCTTCGGTGTGCTCGATCTAGGGTAAAATGTCGGTTTCGCTGAACCTTATATTAGGGACCCCGCGCGTAGACTATCGCGAACGAGGAAGCCGTGCCTGTCTTCATTCCCACTTGGAGAGCCTGTCTGTGGACACTCCTGCTTGGCTTCGTAGCTGCGAGTGCTGCTGGCCAGGTCTTGACCAGTGCCGCTGCCCGCGTCTTCCCGCCGGCCCTGCTTCCCACTGCGGCGACCATGCCTGAAGATCGGCAGCCAATTTCCGAATTGCCATCCGACAGCGCCAAATCCGTGGGCTCCAACGATGTCGCGGCGGGGCCGGCAAGTCTGTTACCCCATTCGGAACGACATGCCACAAATTTCCAGTGGAAGCCTGCCTTAGCGCAATACGGCTTGGAAATTTCAATTCAGCACGCCTGGCGCTTCGTCCATGAGAACGGCACAGTGGACGCTACTGCTTACGGGCCATGGTTCCACGACTGGATTGATTCCGTTGGCGAGACACGCGGCTGGGATGACGGCGACGGTTGGCATGCCAGCTATGTCGGCCACCCACTCAACGGCGGCATTTACGGCTTCATCGAGCAGCAGAACGATCCCTTGTATCGCAACCTGGAATGGGGCGACGGACGCATTTACTGGATGAGCCGTTTGCGCGCGCTGGCCTTTGCAGCAGTCGCCAGTACGCAGTGGACGCTCGGGCCGCTCAGCGAGGCTTCGCTGGGCAACGTGCAATTGCATGCCTCTCCCGGCTTCATCGACTTAGTGAATACGCCGGGCTTGGGAGTCATGGAGATGATGGGCGAAGACATGCTCGACCGATACGTTGTCATCCCCATTGAGAACCATACTGCCAATCCCTGGCTCATCCTGGCTGCCCGCAGCCTGATGAATCCCGCTCGCAGCTTCGCCAACATAATGGCTTTCAAGCGTGGTTGGAGCCGCGAAACCAGGCCGGGAATCTTCGGGGAAAACCACGCCATGCGCAAGGAGCTGGTGCGCGAGTACAAGCAAGGGCTTAGCAGCGCCCCCTTCCGTCCCCACACCGCAGCCGAGCGGACAGAGATGAACAAGGCCGTCGAAAAGCCCCCGTCTCTGGAAGCGCCCGTCGAGCTACAGGCCTACGCCCTGTATACAAGCTTCCTACGCGGAGGCACTTGCCTGGGAGGCGGAGGACAGGGAGCGGCACGTATCGCTTCCGCATGGCAGATCGTTAGCGAAGTGAACGGCTGTATGGTCGTTAATACGCCAACCAATCAGAGCGCCGATTTTGTGACCTTCGCTGTCGGACCGCGCTGGACCCCGCGCGTTGTGCATCGCTTCTCACCCTTCGCCCAGGTACTCTTCGGCGGGCAAAGGCTCAGCTACGAGGTTGTCGACCTGCAAAAAGAGAATACGCTCCTCAATGCATGGAACGACGGAAACGGACCTCTACCCCACTTCCCCAAACGGAGCGCCTACTCGGTCGAGTATCAGGCACTGGGATTCAATATGACCATGGGCGGGGGCTTCGATGTCATCTTCGGGCGCGCCTTCGCCTGGCGCGTGCTCGACGTGGGTTATTCGCATTCCTGGCTACCACCAGTCAATTCCATCGACGGCTCACAAGGCATGCAAATCCGCTCAGGATTGGTGCTGCGTATCGGAACGTGGTAGAACCTTCCAGCCGCCGGAGACAGTGTGACGAAGCGCTCCCTAAAAGGGCCTGCTCAGAAATAAAAATACATGAATACTTAATTAATACAAATTCACGTCGTCGACAGCACTGACGTGTCGCTTCTAAGTCGTAGCTAATGGGGCGTAAATAACGGCTCCAACGCCGTCGGCGGATCCGCGAATATGAGCGCTCGGTTTCGTCCAAACCCAAACGCAGGCACTGGCCGACCTACGTTGCGTTTACGGATTCAGTTGGAAAGTGCCACTTGAGGGCCCTAGCCGAATTGGTGCTAAGGTTAGCGGTGACGGAGTAGTACCTAAGGGAAGACTCGATCGCACCCCGTCGGGGTTGAGGCGTAGGCGCTGGTGCGAGCGCGACCCAAAATTGGCCCCGCAAAAATTGTCCCGGGAACGGCAATACTTTAGCCAAGGCGACAGAAGCGTCGGCCGCTGCGATGACCTACTCCAATCCAAACAACCGTTGTAAAGGAGTCGACTAATCGGATCGTTGGTTGGTCGATGTGGAACACAGTGGCGTGCAGCTCGTCACTACGGTCTCGAGTCGTGTTTAACCTGCGCCGATTGCAGATTTGGCGAACCTGCGGTGCCCGTAGAAGCGTTGCGGTACTGCGCCAGCGGCGTCTCTGATGCGGGCCACCGTCCAATCCGGGCAAAAAGGTATGATCGGAGTCATCTGAGGAGGCAACGATGAACAAGAAACCGCCATAACTCTCGTATTCGCCATAAGCGTGATAGTGGCGTTCACCCCACCGATGTTCGGGCAAGAAGCGCAGAAGCCTGCAGCGCAGAATGTTCCAGGGGCTAGTGCACAACCAAATAGTGCAACTGACCAGGACATCCAGATGCTGCGGGAAGACATCCGCTCGCAGAAGAAGCAGATCACCGCAGCCAATATGACCCTGACCGATGCCGAAGCTACCAAGTTCTGGCCGATCTATGACCAATACGCCGCAGAGGTGGCAAAGATCGGCGACGCCCGCGTTGCATTCATCAAAGAATACGCGGCGAATTACAGCACGATGACTGACGCGCAGGCGAACGACTTAATGAAAAGATCTGCGGCGATAGATCAGCAACTTGGCGATACTCGCACGAAGTATGTGCCGATTTTTGAAAGGGCAATTTCGGCCCAGAAGACTGCCCTCTGGTACCAGATCGACCGCCGCCTCGACCTGCTCATCAATTTGCAATTGGTGTCGATGATTCCAGTAGTCGATCCGACCAAGTAACTTTCGGTCAGAGTCAATGTCCAGGTCGTTGCTCCAGAAATACAGCGTCTGGTCAGGCAGAGTGCAAATGTACTCTGGGTCCTGGTTGTGTTGTGTGTGCGCCGGGGAGTGATCCTGCCAAGGGTTCTTACGACGGGATGCATTGGCGGGGAAACCTGAGCGGGGACGCCGGGGAAGACTTGAAGCGATTTGGTTGATCTTTACGAACCATGCCCAGGTTGCGCGATTGAGCTCCGGGGCGGGGGCCTGGCGCTCTAAGTAACAGAAACGGCAACCCGTGCGAAGTCTAATGCCCGGGTGGCGGCGTCTTGCATTAAAATGAAACAAACCATCTGCAAAGGGGTTGCCGCGCCATCGCGAACGAAATGCAGTCGGGTGAGTCCGGGAAGAAGCATGAGGGTTCCGGAGACAACCAAAGTCTGGCAAAGCCAATCCGAAGGCAGACTGAAAGCTCCGCCGGGGAGGGGCATCTCCGGACTGACCGTTCGTCTTTTTCTATGTCATCTCCAGAATTCCTAGCCCAGGTCCGTCCCGCCGAGATCCTGCGCGAAGCCATCCTGCGCCACGTTCGGTACACCCTGGTGCGGCCCACCTCAGAGCTAAAGTCTGCTGACTATCTGAAGCCTTTGTCTCTGGCAATTCGCGATCGTATCGTGGACCGCCTGCTGGAAACCGAGGCCCGCTACCGTCACAAGGACTGCAAACGGCTCTATTACCTGTCGATGGAGTTCCTGATGGGCCGGTCGCTAGGCGACAACCTGGCAAATCTCCGTATCGAGGAGCTCTGCCGGGAGGTGCTGGCAAGCTTTGGCGTCAGCCTGGACGATGTGCTGGACAGTGAGTCCGATGCTGGGCTGGGGAACGGCGGCTTGGGCCGCCTGGCCGCGTGCCTCCTCGAGTCCATGGCGACGCTGGGGATGCCGGGTTTTGGTTACGGCATCGATTATGAATTCGGGCTCTTCAAGCAGGAGATTGTCAACGGCTTCCAGCGCGAGAAACCCGACCGCTGGAAAGCCAACGGCACGCCATTCCAGCTCGAACACCCCGAGGAAGCCATCAGCATCCCGCTCTACGGACGGGTTGATGGGCAAGGGAGTACCGAAGAAAACCTAAAGTACAACTGGAGCAATTACAAGGTTGTCGTTGGGGTGCCGACCGATATGCCGGTCGTTGGCTACCTCGGGCAGACCATCAACTGGCTGCGCCTGTTCACCGCGCGTTCCTCGGAAGACTTTGACATCGAGATTTTCAACCGTGGCGACTATGTAAGGGCGGTCGAACAGAAGATTGCTTCGGAGAACATTTCGCGAGTGCTCTATCCCTCGGATTCGGTCATGAGCGGAAAAGAGCTCCGGCTGGTGCAGGAATACTTCCTGGTAGCGTGCGCCATCGGCGACATCATGCGCCGATTCCGCCAGCAAAACACCGATCTGGACCTGCTGCCTTCGAAGGTTGCGGTGCAGATGAACGACACGCATCCCGCCCTTGCCGTAGCGGAACTGATGCGAGTCCTGCTGGATGAATATGACATGTCCTGGGAGCCTGCCTGGGACATTACCACCCGCACCCTGGCGTACACCAATCACACACTGCTACCCGAAGCTCTGGAAAAGTGGTCGGTGCCGCTCATGGAAAGGGTCTTGCCGCGCCACATACAGATCATTTTCAACATCAACCACAAGTTCTTACGTGAGGCGCAGCAGTACTCGTTTATCGACAGCGAGAAGCTGGGTAAGCTCTCTATTATCGAAGAAGGTTACGAGAAACAGCTTCGGATGGCACATTTGTGCATCGTCGGCTCGCATTCGGTGAATGGTGTCTCCCAGTTGCATAGCCGCTTATTGACCACGTCGCTGGTACCCGAATTCGCCCAGATGTGGCCGGAGAAGTTCAATAACAAGACGAACGGAGTCGCCCCGCGCCGCTGGCTAATGGAAGCGAATCATGGGTTAGCAGACTTGATCAGCCATGCGTTGGATGAACAGAAGTGGATCACCGACTTGCAGCGCCTGCGCGAGCTGGAGCCTTTTGCGGACGAGCCTGAGTTCCGCTCCACATTTCGGGAGGTCAAGCGTCGGAACAAGCTCAAGCTGGCGGGTGTGATTCGGGAGCTGACGGGCGTGGCGGTCGATCCCGACTCGATGTTCGACGTTCAGATCAAGCGCATTCATGAGTATAAGCGGCAGTTGCTTAACATAATGCGCATCATTCACAAGTACCTGCAGGCGGTCGATCGGGGCGAATTTCCACAGGTGCCACGCACCTACATTTTTGCCGGCAAGGCTGCACCCGGCTACTGGGCGGCAAAGCAGATCATCAAGCTCATCCACAATGTTGCTGATGTAGTTAACAACGATCCGAAGCTGAATGACGCCATCAAGGTGGCGTTTCTACCTGACTATCGAGTATCGCTGGCGCAGCTGATCATTCCGGGAGCCGATCTGAGCGAACAGATTTCCACCGCCGGCATGGAGGCGTCGGGCACCGGGAACATGAAGCTGGCCATGAATGGGGCACTCACCATCGGCACCTGGGATGGCGCCAATATTGAGATCGCCGAAGAGGTTGGGGAAGACAACATCTACATCTTCGGGCTGCAGGCTGACGAGATTGCAGAGATGCAGAAGAAGGGCTCGTACAATTCGCGAGAGCGCTACGATAACGATCCTGCGATTAAGGAAGTCATGGACGCGCTCGCCTCCGACCGCTTCTGTCCGAACGAGCCGGGGATGTTCCGCTGGATCTTCGACGAACTGGTGAGTCGGGGCGACCGCTACTTCCATATCGCGGACTTCCCCAGCTATGTCGAGACCCACGGTCGCATTGATGGCGAGTACCAGCAAGACAGTGTCTGGTGGCACAAAGCTACGCTGAACGTGGCGCGGATTGGAAAATTTTCCAGCGATCGTACCGTGTTGGAGTACGCGCGAGACATTTGGGGCATCGGACCGTACGACAAGGGAAATTACACTCCCAAGGTCCCGCAGCGCAGCCCGCTTCCGGCTTCGGCTGCGGCGCCCCAGGCACCCAAAGTTGACGTCGGGCGTGTTACGGATCTCAAGCCCGGAAAGCCAGTGCCTGTCGCTGCTGAGGTCACCGAGGAGCATCCCGACCGGCAAGCCGCGGATTAGGACGGTCAGGTTTTCCGAACTGTTGAAGACGGGCCGAGGCTACAAGCGAGGCGCGGGAGAATGCCTACCTCCGCGCTGTGGTGCGTGTCCGCCACTCATACCATGGTTCCCCTATGACGATTCTTTTGCCCCCAGAGCCTGTTCTTCCTCGTCGACGACGGTGATTTCGACCAGCGGAAACCCCAATCTCTTCCACTCGTAGTACCCCCCCAGCAACGGCCGGACGTGACGAATCCCGTGCTTCCTCAGTTGCAGCGCCACACGGGCGCTGGTGGCTTCGTTGGGTCAGGTACAGAACAGGACGACCTCACCCTCGCGCGAGATTTCGCTGTGTCTCTGCTCCAGTTCCTCCGGCGAGATGCGAAGGGCGCCGGGCAACGTGCGAGGATCAGTGAGGGTATCCAGGGGGTGCCGCAGGTCGATAATCGTGACAACCTCGCTGGCCTCTATCTTATGCTTCAGTTCATCCGGGCTGATGCGGTCACCTTTCACCTGCTCGATGAACTTCTGCCTTTCACGATACTTCCACAAAATGTAACCGACTACCACAGTCACAAACAGGACCAGCATCCACTCTCCGACCCGCTGCGCATTCAAGGCCACGCGGTCAAGTTGTTTACTGAACAGGAAGCCCAGCCCGGCAAACGCGCCTGACCACATCATGGCGCCCAGCCAGTCGAAAATAATGAACGTCGAGTAGTCGATGCCGCTGATAGCAGACAGCGCCGGCGCCGCAGTGTTGAGTCCGGGGACGAACTTGCAAATAAGCAGCGTGCGCCAGCCATACTTCGCGAAAGTATTTTCCGTACGGCGGACGCAGGAGTCCGGCTCGAGCGAAATGCGGCACAGCAGGTTGAGAACCACCGCTCCCCTCCGCTTGCCGAAGAAGTACCAGAACGAATCGCTTAGAAGACAGGCAACGGAGGCCAGCAGAATCACCAGGGCCAGGTGCATCCGGCCGCGTTGAGCAAGCGCGCCAGCGGCCAGCAGCAGAGGGGTTGCGGGGATAGGCAGCCCGAACTGTTCGGTAGCTACCCAGAACAGAACCAGCAGGTATCCGTACTGGGCGATGAATTCAAGCGTCTCAGACATAGACAAGGATCAAGGGGTGCCGGAAGCTTATGGATGCGCCCCGGCCGGGAAAGTTTCGTTCGAACAGCATACAACCACGCATTGGGGATAGTATGCCTTGCGGGCAGGGCTCAAGGATCTCAGGCGCCGGCAGCTGCCGAGAATGCCCCCGCGACTTCCTCCGGTTTCCAGTCATTGCCCGAGTATACCTTCAACACCCGGCCGTCGGGGCCGATGAGCACAGTACGCAAGCCGTGCACGATCTGGTTGTCCTTCTGGTTATATGCCAGCCCGAAGAAATCAGCTGCCTTGCGAACCTGTTCCAGCGTTCCCGAGGCGAACACCCAGTGTTTGAAGTCAGGATCGAGCTGCCCCGCGTAGCGCTTGCCGTACTCACGTAATACTGTGGGCCTGTCATTTTCCGGATCGATACTGATGCTAAGCAGCTGCGCCTGGTCAAAAACCTTCGGATTCTCCCGCAGGTCCTTTAACACCTCGGCGAAGTTGTGGCTCATTCGTATGCAGAAATCCGGAAATGGGCAGCGCGTGTAGATAAATGTGAGCAACAGTGGCTTGCCACGGAATTGACGAAGATGAATCGCCTTGCCCTCCTCATTGACCAGCTCCAAGTCAGGCACTTCGTCGCCAGGCTGGGGAATGCGCAGGTGTGAGGTGCCACTGCTTTCCGCATCGCTCCTCTTTGTGAAGCTGATGTCATCAAGTTCAGCGTGATCACTCAGCAGCAGTGTAGCGTTGATTGCGTCGCCGGGCGCAATGTTGTTGAAGATCCAATATTCTCTCTGGTTGACCTGGAACGGCATCGTCATGCCCTTCATCAGTCCAGGGATATCCTCGTGGGCTATGGTCAGCTGATGGGCTGTCGCATCGACAGCGACAACGCGGCCCTCGATCTGGTACCTCTTGCCGACAGGCTGGTGAGAGCAGGATGCAAAAGCCAGCATGAGGAGTAGGGATGTCACCCGGTGCCACAAACCAGTGCTTGACGGCAAGCCTGTGAAGAAAGGCATACCCTGTAATTCTACGGGACCCGGTCGGGAACAAGTCGCCTCGCGCCAAGGCAGTCGGCCTCTCTGCCGGCGGGTTTGAGATTAGGACGGGCAAAGAGAATGAAGGCGATTTGCAACGCGGCTGCGGGACTCGGACTGTTGTGGATTGTGTATTTCTGGGTGGCCGTTCTTCTCTACGGCCGGGTGCGAATTATCGTGCCCAACCTCAACGGTGTGGCCGTTCTCACCATGGCTGCCGCGGCCCTGTGCGCCCTGGCAGGTAAGACCGTGTCGCGGAAGTGGTGGGCCGGTGTTGCCCTGTCGTTGATCACCTTGGCCGTCATCCTGGCTCGGGTCCATTGACTGCAAAGGGGGAAGCGGCTTTTGTGCCATGGTGTTGGGCATGCGGCTACGGGTTGGGTGGAGATTTGGAAGAACTGCAGCGCAGGCGTTGTAACATAGACGGCGCTTTGCGCGGCGTCACCGGCTTCCTGCGGGCTCAGACCTCTTTCTTGGCGATGCCCACACAGGTCCGGTGAGGGAGACAAACATGGACAGGCGAACGATCGGCGCGCACGAATTGCAGGCGATCGATGGGGAACGAGGGGCAGCCGTGGTTCGGGCGGTGCGGCAGGTTTCGCCGACATTGGCTGATGCTCTCACGGAGTTCGCCTTTGGCCAGGTTTTCTGCAGGGCCGAACTGGGGCGCCGTGAGCGTGAATTGGCAACAGTGGCAATTCTTGGCGCCATTGGCGGTGCAGAGACTCAATTGCGTGTTCACTTGGGCGCAGCGCTACGGTGTGGCGTCGATCCCGACGAGCTGATTGCCTTGTGCGAACACCTGGCGCCCTATGCCGGCTTCCCGCGCGCCTTGAATCTTTTGCGCGAAACTCGGGCCATCCTGGAGGAACTTGACCTTTCGCGTCCGCGACCGACACGACGCATTGAAGTGGGTGACCATGAGACGATCGTGTCGGAGACGGGCCAGGGCGAGGTTTACATCCTGATTCATTGCCTGGGGCTCGACTGGCGGGTTTGGCGCGACGTGATCCCGGAACTCGCAGAGCAGTATCGCGTTATCGCCTACGACCTGCGGGGACATGGCTATGCATCGAATGCACCCAAGCTGGAGTCCATCGACCAACTCGCCAGCGATCTCGCGCTCCTCATGGACGAGTTGAGCGTGAAGAAGGCACGTATCGCCGGCCATTCGCTGGGCGGAACGGTCGCGCAGGCGCTCGCACTCGAGCACCCGGAGCGCGTCGTCTCGCTGGCATTGGTCAGTACCATGGGCCGGGCCGTTCGCGAGAAATATGAAGCCCGGGCCGAGGATGCCGAGCGGGAGGGGATGGCTGCGCAGGTGGCGCCTACCTTGTTGCGCTGGCTGACGCCGGAAGTTGTAGCAGAGAACCCCTGGTATGTGCGCTACGCTCGCGAGCGGATCATTCGATCACAGATTTCCAACTGGGCCACCGCCTGGCGGACGCTTGCTGCCTTCGACCGGATCGACGATCTGGCCAGGATCAGCGTGCCCACGCACCTGATCGGCGGCGACAAAGACCTTGATTGTCCTGGCGAGAAATGTATGCGGCCTCTGGCAGAGAAGATTCCACATGCGAAGCTCACCATCGTTCCTGGTGCCCCGCATCTTTCTCCTCTGGTCAAACCGCACGAGCTTGCTACACTGCTGTCCCATGTGTGACTGCTGTCGGCAGTCATTCGAGAGAGAGCATGAAGCCTTCGAAACCGTCCTGCTTCGTCATCGGCCTGGTGCTGTTCGCAACGCTAAACTCCACCTTGGGACTTACCCAGGGCAAGCCTCGGGCGCGCGATCTCGGAGTTCCGTTTGACGGTAGTCCGGGTGCGCTGAACGCGATCACCGATGTCAAGGGTGTGGAGGTCGGGTTCACGACACTCATCTCGGGCTCAGGGAAGCTGAAGGTCGGAGAGGGCCCCGTCCGCACAGGCGTTACAGCTGTTCTTCCACGCGGCAAGCAAAGCTTTAACGATCCCGTGATGGCAGGGTGGTATTCGCTCAACGGCAACGGTGAAATGACCGGCACGACATGGGTGGAGGAGTCGGGATTCCTCGAAGGCCCGGTGATGATTACCAACACGCACAGTGTTGGCGTGGTGCGCGATGCAGTTATCCAGTGGCGCGTCAAGCGCGGTGGCCCGGATGCGAGCGGCTACTGGTGGTCGCTGCCGGTGGTTGCCGAGACGTGGGACGGATACCTGAATGACATCAACGGATTTCATGTGAAGCCGGAGGATGCCTTTCATGCGCTCGATAGTGCCCTGGGCGGGCCCGTCGCCGAGGGCAATGTTGGCGGCGGTACCGGGATGATCTGCAACGAATTCAAGGGCGGAACCGGCACAGCTTCGCGGCTTCTGGGCAGCAAGGATGGAGGCTACACGATTGGCGTTCTGGTGCAGTGCAACTACGGCGAGCGCAGCCAGCTTCGGATTGCCGGTGTTCCTGTCGGCCGCGAAATCACCGGGTGCGGGTTCCGCTGGGATGACTTAGGTTCGATCATCGTAGTCGTCGCAACCGACGCGCCGCTGCTGCCAACGCAGTTGAAGCGCCTGGCTCGGAAAGTGCCGCTTGGCCTTGGTCGCGATGGGAGTTACTCCGGCAACGGCTCTGGCGACATCTTTATTGCGTTTTCGACTGCGAATCCGGGAGCGTGGAATCCGAAGGGTGGAGTCAAACAGGTGCAAATGCTGCCCAATGATGACATGGATCCTTTGTTCCTAGCGACGGTCGAGGCGGTAGAAGAGGCGGTAATTAATGCCATGGTGGGCGCCGAGACGATGGTCGGAATCGACGATCACAAAGTGATTGCCATTTCGCACGATCAATTGCAGCAGGTATTGAAAAAATACAATCGGCTTGTGAAACCGGCAGCAAAGTAACACGAGCCAGTTTCTTACTGCCCGCCCACCAGAGCCGCTCCGTGGAATGGGGCAAACACGAACGTCAGCACCAGCATGAGGACGGCCAGTAACGCCAGGCGGCGCCGCATCGGATCAAGATCGGGCCATTTCGGCACGTTAGGATGGCGCATACCTGTGAATCCGAGGATCACCGCCCACACCAGCCATCCAGCCCAATAGAAAACTCCCAGCGGTACGAGAAGCGCAATGCAGATTCGCGTGACCCATTTGTGCGCGCGAGGAGAGCATGCATACACAATGTGGCCGCCGTCGAGTTGTCCCCCCGGCAACAGGTTCAGTGCGGTGGCGAACATTCCGACCCATGCCGCCACCCCAATGGGGTGAAGATAGAGGCTCTCGAGTGCTGGGGCGTGAGGGGCCAGGGAAGCGATCAGTTGATGAAACGCCTGAAAGATGACAGGGTATCCGAATTCAAGGACCGAAGCTGATGCCCCGGCAGGCATGGGCTTCGACAACGCCAATCCCCAGAACAGTACCGGCAACGCCACGACAAACCCGGCGATCGGTCCCGCGATGCCGATGTCGAAAAGCGCCCGGCGCGAGCGAATGGGCGACTTGATGCGAATAAACGCCCCCAGCGTGCCGATCAGGGTCGGGGCGGGAATAAAGAACGGCAGCGTCGCATACACCCGGTTCTTTTCGCACAGCACGTAATGTCCCATCTCGTGCGCCAGCAGGATGCCCATCAGGGTACACGAGAAGGGAATCCCCATCGCCAGGCGTCCAGGATGCTGCCAGATCCATTTGAGTGGAAATAATGGCAGTGCGAATGTCTCGGTAGTAAATGCCGGAAGATTGTGATCGAAGTTAAATTGCAGGCGGGCGCCCACGATCAAGGTGGTCAACACGGTCAGCACGAACAGCAGCACGTGCAACCAGTAAGGCCTGGTACGCTGCCGGGGCGACGCAATAAATACCTGGGGATGAGGAGCGGTTTCGAAGGTATAAGACATCGGCGGCGTGGGATCAGACATCGCGTACTTGACTACCAATCACGGGCACGCCAGGCTAATGTTTCGAAAACGCGCCGATGAATAGCCGAGCCGTCGTATAAAGACCCTGGTCAGGGCTCGACTCGAGGGCTACTCTATCGATTGTAGTTCTTTCCCGGGCTTGAAGCGAACCGCTTTGCCCGGTGGAATGTTCACTTCCGCTCCGGTGCGCGGGTTCCGTCCGATGCCGGTCTTGCGCGGTCTGACCGTAAAAACTCCGAAGCCACGGAGTTCAATACGATCCCCACGGGCCAGCGCCTTCTTCATGCTCTCGAAGACAGTTTCAACAGCCATTTCGGCCTTGGTCTTGGTGACGCCGGTCTTTCCGACAACTTCGTTGATCAGGTCGAGTTTGATCACAACTGGCTCCGCTGTTTAGCTCGCCCGGAGAGAAACGGCTGAAACCCGGGCAATGAGCGATTCTACGCGATACCTGGCCCTTCGTCTAAGTCATACTTCGACTTCGGCTTAGGTGAGTGTCGGGCGGCATCGTAGTTCGACTGGCGCCCGTTGTCAACCAGAGCTGCGATTCCGTAAGATGGCGACACCGTTGTAAATCCCCGAATCGGTCCGGCCGAACGCGCCGAATCAAGGAGTCCCATGTCCATTAAGAGTGACCGTTGGATCCGAAAAATGGCCATCGAGCACGACATGATCAATCCTTTTTCAGAAAAGCAAATCCGCGATGGCGTTATTTCTTACGGTCTCTCTTCTTACGGCTACGATCTGCGGGTCGCCGACGAGTTCAAAATCTTTACCAATGTCAACAGCACGGTCGTCGACCCGAAAAAGTTTGATGAGCGCTCCTTCGTGAGCGTCGAGTCTGACGTCTGCGTCGTTCCCCCGAACTCATTCGCCCTGGCCCGCTCTATCGAATACTTCAAGATCCCACGCGATGTCCTCACCATCTGCGTCGGCAAGTCGACCTACGCCCGCTGTGGCATCATCGTCAACGTGACGCCCTTCGAGCCCGAGTGGGAAGGCTTTGTGACCCTCGAAATCTCCAACACCACTCCGCTGCCGGCTCGCATCTATGCCAACGAGGGCTTGTGCCAGATCCTGTTCTTCCAGTCCGACGAGCAGTGCGAAACCAGCTATCGCGACAAGAGCGGCAAATACCAAGGACAAACGGGAATCGTGCTGCCGAAGCTGTGACGACGGTCCGGGCGGTCAATAAATGGTGGATAGAGCACGTTTTTCAAGAATTGCCCTGGGGAACTGTGATCGTGACGCGAAAGCCGCGGCTCAGCCGCGCCGTTCACTCTGCGAGGGTACGCTGGTGACGAAAATTTTTCGAAAACAACCCCGCTTCCTTAGACAGATGACTTCCTCCGTCCCTCTACGGTACAACTATCCACAGACCACCCATCCCGACCGCCGATGATCACCGACTGCCACGTTCACATCCAGCCCGTCGAGATGTTCAAGCCGGAAGCCATGGCGCTGATGAAGAAGGCGCGCAAGGACTTCGCCTTGATCGAACAATATTGCCGGTCGCCGAAGGCCTTTCTCAGGCATCTCGACGCCATCGGAATCGATCGGGCCGTCCTCATCAACTACGTGGCGCCGGAGGTGATCGGCTTCACCAATGCGGTAAATGAATTCATTGCGAATTACGTGAAGGAAGATCCAAAGCGGCTAATCCCGTGTGGCAGCCTGCATCCCCGCCACACCAGCAATGTGCTGGCGGATATGGAGCACATCGTTCGCCTGGGCATCAGGCTCATCAAGATTCATCCGCCGCACCAGTTGCTCTATCCCAATGACTACGTCAATGGTGTGAAGGAGTTGGAGATCATCTATCGCGCTGCGGAAGCCAACGGCATCCCCCTGATGGTGCACACCGGAACGTCGATTTTCCCGGGAGCGCGTAACAAATACGGGGATCCGATCCACGTGGACGACGTGGCGGTCGACTTCCCGAATCTCAAAATCGTTTTAGCTCATGGCGGGCGCCCTTTGTGGATGACAACCGCGTTCTTCCTCGTGCGTCGCCACCAGAATGTTTACCTCGACATCAGCGGCATACCACCAAAGACGCTTCTCAGGTATTTTCCGCGACTGGAAGAAATCGCTGACAAGGTATTGTTCGGTACCGACTGGCCCGGACCCGGCGTTCCCGTGATCGAGAAGAACCTGGCGGAGTTTCGTGCGCTGCCCCTCAGCGAGGCTACAAAGCAGCAGATCCTCAGCAAGACCGCGCTGGACATCTGGCCGGCCTGATTGTCCGGCTGGGGGTCTTGCGGCAGCGAGTCCCGGCTTGTTTCGCGCCACGCTGTAGTCGCCGTCGCCGCACAGCCTCAGCAAAAGTTCGATTTACGGCTGCTGAGGGGAAAGATGTATTCAGCGACACCCGGTCATTGGAACCGGCCACTCACGCCGCCGGCTCCAGCTGCGCTGCCTGCCGGATCGCATGCCACAGCTCATCATGTCCAAGGTGAGCCTTGGCAGAGAAAGGGATGATTCGCTCCGGTGGAATTTGCAACTCTGTCGATAGCTTTTGGATCGAGCAGCGCAACTGGTTACCTGAAATACGGTCAGCCTTGGTCGCTACGACCACAAAGTTGCGCTTACGATCACGCAGCCACTCGAGCAATTGCATGTCGAGCGGCTGAGGGGGGATGCTCACATCAACAATCGAAAGGCATAGAGCCAGGGAGGCCCGCTTTTCCAGGTAGGGATTGATGAAGTGGGCCCATTGGGCGGCGATTTCTTTGGGCACCCGCGCGTAGCCGTAGCCAGGCAGGTCAACAAAGATGAAATCAGGATGAGGTTTGCCCGGCCGCCGCACCTGGAAAAAGTTGATCGTCTGCGTCCGACCGGGTGTGTTGCTGGTTTTCGCGATCTTGTTGCCCACCAAGGTATTAATGAGACTCGACTTGCCCACGTTGGAGCGGCCAAGGAAGGCGATCTCGGGTGCGCCCGGAGCAGGGAACTGCCTCGGGTCGGCAGCCGAGGTGACAAAGCGCGTCAACACCTTCATGCACTCAATATCCCTTCAGCGAGGGGAGGAATGCAAGAGCGCAACTGTGCCATCGCCGAAGCGGTGACCCGGGCAAATGCGCCATCGAGAGTCGTTGCCCGAAACATTGGAAGATCTGTGTAAGAAAGGCCCGCTAATACTGGCAGGCCTGGTCGTGACATTCTGGGGGTATCCCCTATTGATGTGCCGTCGGAGACTGGTCCGAGGTCGGCGGCGGCAGGGCCGCGATCCCCGGGGTCTCGTCCGCTACCTCGGGCAGGGGGCGCTCCAGCGAGAGGGCCAGCACCTCGTCCATGGTATTCACGAAATGCAGCTTCATCGCGTTGCGCAGGTTCTCAGGCACCTCGGCCGTATCCTTTTCATTCTCTGCCGGGAGAAGAACCTCGAAGATGCCCGCGCGGTGCGCCGCCAGCAACTTCTCTTTCAGGCCACCGATGGGCAGCACCTTGCCGCGCAACGTAATCTCGCCCGTCATGGCGATATCGCGTCGAACCGGGATCCCGCTGAGGGCGCTTGCTATGGCCGTTGCCATGGTGATTCCGGCAGACGGACCATCTTTAGGAATCGCTCCCTCGGGCACATGCACGTGAATGTCCAGGTTGCGGTAGAAGTCGCGAGGCAGTCCCAGGCGATGGGCGCGTGAGCGCACGTAAGACATCGCGGCCTGTGCGGACTCTTGCATCACATCGCCCAGTTTGCCCGTGAGGGTGAGTTTGCCTTTGCCATCGACGGTGGCGACCTCGGTGGTCAGAATCGAACCGCCGACTTCCGTCCACGCCAAGCCGGTAACCAGGCCGACCTCGCTGCGCTCGCTCGCGGCCATGTCGCGAAACTTCAATACCCCGAGATAGTCGGCTACATTGTCGGCGGTTAGCGTCACCGAATACTTCTCGCCTTCCTTTACCACCTTGCGCGCGACTTTACGGCAGATGTTGCCGATCTCGCGCTCCAGGTTGCGCACGCCTGCCTCGCGGGTGTAATTGCGGATGATCGCTGTCAACGCCTCGTCAGTGAAGATGACGTTCTTTTCCGTCAGTCCGGTCTGCAGGCGCTGCTTGCGCACCAGGTATTGCTTGGCAATCTCGACTTTCTCGGGTTCCGTATATCCGTGCAGCCGCAGAACTTCCATGCGGTCCTGCAGGGCGGGAGGGATGGTGTGCAGCACATTGGCCGTGGCGATAAAGAAGACTTGCGACAGGTCGTACTCCACGTCGAGATAGTGATCGACAAACATGTAATTCTGCTCGGGGTCGAGCACTTCGAGCAGCGCTGCCGAGGGGTCACCGCGGAAGTCCATCGACATCTTGTCGACTTCATCGAGCATGAAGACAGGGTTCTTGGTGCCGGCCTTCTTCATCATCTGGATAATCTGCCCCGGCAGGGCGCCAATGTACGTCCGGCGATGGCCGCGCACCTCGGCTTCGTCGCGGACCCCGCCCAGTGACATGCGCACAAACTTGCGGCCCGTCGCCCTGGCAATGCTCATGCCAAGCGAGGTCTTACCGACTCCAGGCGGCCCGACGAAACACAGGATCGAGCCCTTCGGGTTCTTTACCAGTTGCCGTACGGCGAGAAATTCGAGGATGCGCTCCTTGATCTTCTCGAGCCCGTAATGGTCTTCATTCAGCGTCTTCTCGGCAACTTCAATGTCACGAATTTCCTTGGACCGCTTCTTCCATGGCACCGCCAGAAGCCAGTCCAGGTAATTGCGCGACACCGTCGATTCCGCCGACATGGGCGGCATGGCTTCCAGCTTCTTCAGCTCTTGCAGTGCTTTCTCATGCGTCTCCCGCGGCATGCCGGCGCCATCGATCTTCTTCTTAAGCTCGTCGAACTCGCTCTTCTCGCCGCGGCCGAGTTCCTTCTGAATGGCCTTGATCTTCTCGTTGAGGTAGTACTCCTTCTGGGCG
>Ga0306922_10002354_pt1 | contig 17534 bp, 13 predicted proteins | sample sta12Cox44000082_FD_203758 | JGI IMG/M metagenome (GOLD analysis project Ga0306922, IMG submission 203758) | Lab enrichment of tropical soil microbial communities from Luquillo Experimental Forest, Puerto Rico - statoxic.12C.oxic.44.000.082 (v2)... | ecosystem: Environmental > Terrestrial >... | reverse complement strand
TGCGAGACGGCCATTGAGTGCGAGACAGGCGGCTTCGGACGATGTCCTGATCGCTCGGATCGCTCAAGGCGACCGGCTCGCCATGCAGGTGCTGTACGGACGGCACCATGTCAGGGTGTTCCGTTTCGGGCTGCGGCTCGTTCGGGACGAACAGGTCGCGGAAGATCTTATCAGCGAGGTCTTTCTCGATGTGTGGCGTCAGGCCGGCAAGTTCGAAGGCCGATCCGCCGTTTCCACCTGGCTCTTGGCAATTACGCGGTTCAAGGCTCTTTCCGTGCTGAGGCGCAGAAGGGACGTTGAACTCGATGAAGAGGCCGCCAACGCGATCGAGGATTCTTCCGACGATCCGGAAGTGGCGGTGCAGAAGAAGGATGCCGGTGACGCGTTGCGAAAGTGTCTGACCGCACTTACGGCGGAGCATCGGGAGATTATCGATCTTGTCTATTACCACGAGAAATCGGTGGAAGAGGTGGCGGAGATCGTCGGTATTCCGGAGAACACCGTGAAGACGCGCCTGTTCTATGCACGCAAGAAACTCGCCGAGCTGCTGAAAGCAGTTGGCGTGGAACGAGGCTGGCCATGACGGCAACAAGCAGAAAGCTTCGGGAGCAGGAACCCAGCGAAATCGAATTGCTGTTGCCGTGGCATGCCGCCGGTACGTTGAACGCACGCGATGCACGAAAGGTCGACGAAGCGCTTGCCCGCGATCCCGAGCTTGCCAAGCAATATGCCGTGATCCGCGAAGAATATACCGAAACCATTGACTTCAATGAAAGCCTCGGGGCGCCGTCCGCACGCGCCATGCAGAAGCTGTTTGCGGCCATCGACGCGGAGCCGGCGCGCCAGGCTCGCGCCTCGTCCAAGATTGCTGCGCGGTTCACCGGGTTTTTCGCACAACTTTCGCCGCGGACACTGGCCTGGTCGGCCACCCTGGGTGCGCTCGCGCTCTTGTTGCAGGCCGGCGTGATCGGCGCGGTTCTGGTCAGCAACCGGCCCGCCTCGTTCGAAACCGCATCGTTGAGCACCAACGAACCCATCACTCGCGATCTCGCGGTCGTTGCGTTGCCGCGCGCGTTGGTGCGCTTCTCGCCGGAGGCCCGTGTTGGCGATGTAACCGCGCTCCTCGAGAAGTATCAGGCTTTGATCGTTGAGGGCGCCAAAGGCGGCATGTTCAAGCTGCAGTTCGGCGACCGCACGATGAGCAAGGATGAGATTGCCGGCCTTTTGAGCAGGCTGCAAAACGAGAAGATCGTCAGCTTCGCGGTCGCAACGCCCTGAGGCAAAGGCTTGAGCGCCACATGATCTGCTTCGCGCCAAAACGCAGGTCCCGCGCTTGGCCAAATGCCCGAAGCCGGGTGATATCTGAAACTCATGATTAGGGCTGATGCCGGACGGCCAATGCAAATGCGACGCAGGTTTCAGCTTCTGATCGCCGCGTTTTTGCCGTTCGCTTTTATTGGATGCTCGGCCGCCCTTGCGCAAAGCATCATGCGCTCGCCCAGCATCAACATCCCCTCTCGGATTCATAATATCAATCCCAATCTGGCGGGCAGGGCGGTCAACGGGGTGGGCGGAAACGGCCTCAGGGTCCGCCCACCCTGCAGCGCCGCCTATCGCGAAAGCAACGGCGACTGTTCGGACCAGCCTGTCGCCTCAACCGATGGCGGCGGCAATAGCCGCGCGTCGAACAAGAAAGCGGCCAATGACACGGGCCGCAACAACCTGCAGACCTCATTGAACGCGGCGTCAGTCGGCAACGAAATTGTCGGCGAACTCAACGATGGCTTGTCCGAAGCGGAGGCTGATGCATTGGCGCGGCGCCACCGCCTGACGCGCGTCGAGTCGCACAGCTTTCCGCTTGTCGGGAGCACTTTCGTCCTGTTCCGCATCAACGACCGCAGGACCGTACAGGCCGTGAGCCGCAAGCTTGCAACCGACAATAACTTCCGCTCGGTTCAACCCAACTTTCGCTATTTCGTGCAGGAACAGAACGCGGAGCTGAACGAGGGGGATCCGGCACAATATGCGAATGCGAAACTGCGATTGCCCCAGGCGCATACGCTCGCTCACGGTGCCAATGTCACCGTCGCGGTGATCGATTCCGCGATCGATCTCAAACATCCCGAATTCGCAGACGCGTCGATGACGTCCTTCGATGCGCTTGGCAGCAAGGAAGGTCCGCACCTCCACGGCACCGGCGTGGCGGGAGCGATCGTATCGCATGCGCGCCTGATGGGGTGTGCGCCGGCGGCGCGAATCCTGGCGATCCGTGCCTTCAGCGCCTCGCCCAAGGGAGCGGAGAGCACCTCTTATGTGATCCTCAAGGCGCTGGATTACGCGGCGGCGCATGGTGCGCAGATCGTCAACATGAGCTTCGCCGGTCCGAAGGATGCGGTGATCGAGCGCGGCATCGCTGCGTCGGCCGCAAAGGGAATTGTGATGGTGGCGGCCGCCGGCAATGCCGGTCCGAAATCGCCGCCGCTTTATCCAGCAGCCAATGCCAATGTGATCGCGGTCAGCGCCACCGACGTCGAGGACCGGCTGTTCGCCGCTTCCAACCGAGGCCGCTACATCGCGATTGCGGCGCCGGGCGTCGAGATCCTCCTGCCCGCACCTGATGAGAAATACCAGATGATCTCGGGCACCTCGTTTTCCGCGGCCTATGTCAGCGGCCTAGCGGCGCTGATGCTGGAGCGCAATCCGGGGTTGAAGCCGGATGAGGTACGAACGATCTTGGCGAAAACCGCGCGCGATCTCGGTCCGCCTGGCCGGGACGACCAGTTCGGTGCCGGCGAAGCGGACGCGTTTGCCGCGGTCTCGGCCGTATCGCATTCGGCGGTCCCGCTGGCCGAGGCCTCGGGCAAGCCCGCGAAAGAGGCTTCCGAGACGCCGGATGTTGGTATGGTTAGGGCCCTGAACCCACCGGCCGGCCCGGCCGTGTCCGACAAGCCGGCTGCGGACGAGATCAAGCCCGCCGCGCAGTAATTCTCCACCGCAAGGGGTGATTTTCGTTTCGGGGAAGGCCTGTCGAAGTTAAAAATTCTCAAAACGGTTTTGAACGTTCGACGCGCCTGCCGCGACCAATTTAAGGTGGAGCGGTCATCCCTCCCCATCGAAGGCTGTATTCGGCGCGAGCGCCCATCCACCCCAAGCGCCCATATGGCTTGACCCGTCCGGCTGTCCCCCCGGACGGGTCTCTCGTTTTCGGCAGCGCAAAAAGGGCCGTCAAGGAAAATTGGGGTTTCAACCACTGGTGATATCGCCGCCGCGATGCCCGCGCGGAATACCGCTCGGCTGGACATTGCTCACGTTTTCCACAAAATATATTCGTCATGTCTGAGTGATTCGGTCCAGTTGCGTCCGCGTCCTTACATTTTCCCCTGCGGGCTGGTTCATGACACAACAACTGGACTGGGATGGTCGTCACGACGTTGTCGCGCGCTGGTGTACCCTTGCCGAACAGCGGCTCGAATATCTCAGCGAGTTGTTCAAGACCGGCCGCTGGCGACGCTTTCACAGCGAACGCGCTTTTCTCGAGAACATCCAGGAGGCCGAGGCTGCGGTGGAAGCCTGGCGCAATCTTTCCTCGCGCGAAGCCTCCCGAAACAGCAGGGCCGTCGACATGCCATGGCTCGGCCGTTCCATTGCGCGCGGAGAGATTTGGCGGGATCGGGTCCATTTGCCGCTGGTGGCGGAAGTTGCGGAAACAGGAACACCAGAGCCTGCCGTCATTGCTGAAATCGAGTCAGCACCTGCGGAGCATGCGCCTGGCTTGCCATTGCCGGATGACGATCCGTCCCATTTGACGCGCCAGCTGATGACGATTGTTGAACGCTATCCGCTGCTTCGCAACAGGCTTTAAGGCTCCTGCTCAAATATGATCTTTGCGCGCCGGTCGCGAGAAGAGAGCGATTCCCACCTTTGCTTACGCGGCCATTCGGCTCCGGATCATTCACCGAGGCTATCTTCGTATCATGTTCGTTCCCAACGCGATCTGGGCAAAGCGTGGCGCGCCCTCGGCGGAGAGATCCGGCGTGATCGGGCGCGCGTGATCCAGCCCGACCACGGCACCGCGCGGCGCTTCCGAAATCAAATTGTTGTTTACGAGTGCCGTGCCCGCGCCTGGCGCCACCGATACGCCGACGCCCACAAAAGCCTTGCGAATCACGTTGCCGGAAATCACGACGTCACGAAGATATTTGCCCCAGCCGGCGACGATCCCGAATGAGGGCGCGTTCTCGATCACATTGCCGGTTACGGTAGTATCCGCCTCGACGTAAATGCCGATGCCGGCGTCGTCGTCCGGCGCGGTGCTGATCGGACGCTTTGGCAGCAGGTTGCGGATGATGTTGCCCTGCACGACCGCAAGACGTCCGCCCTCGTTGAAGTTACAGATCGAAACGCCAAGCGCCGCGCCGTCGACCGTGTTGTTTGCGATCACGGCGCCTTCGAACGAGAATTCCGAATAAAGCGCGACCTCGCGAACATCGCTGATGCTGTTGCCGATGATCTGGATGTTGGACGCCGAATTGCCCCGTACCGCCGAATAATCGCAATTGCGGATGCGGTTTCCCCGCACGATGACGTTGCCGGCACGAAACGCGTTGATCGCATTGCCATACTGCCCCGAGCCTCCGGGGCCAGCCTTGATGTCCTCGATACGATTGTCGGCGACCAAAGTGCCATCGTCGCCGAGGGTGGTGCGAAGGATTTCGATGCCGTTGTCGTTGGTGCCCAGGATCGTGTTGCGCGTCACGGCCAGCCCCTGCGCGTCGAACGAGACGATCGCCGTGGTTGCCGACTGGGTGATGATGTTGCCGCTGACTTCGCCGGAAACACTTTCCAGCCAGATGCCGCCGCCGCCGCTGCCTGCGATCTCGCAATCCGTTACGCGGATGTCACGGCCACCAACGCAATGCACAAGTCCACGCCGCGGTGCCAGGGGAATGGCGCCACCGTCGAGTGTGATGCCGGTGAAGCCAATGTGGTTGGTCTCTTCGGCGGAGAACATCGACGCGCCGCCTTTGAAGACGAGACGGGTGGCGCCGCGCACGCCGACCAGTTGCGTTCCGTTCTGGAGGCGAAGCATTGAGGTGGCGTACGTGCCTGGCGGCAGTGCGAGCGGCACCTGCGCGCGTGCCGCCTCGTCAATAGCGCGCTGCAAGGCCCTGGTCTGGTCGTCGGGGCTGCCGGGGCGGACCCCGTACTGGGTAGCGTCGCGACCGAAAGTGGCAATGGATTGGGTGGCGCGAGCGGTTTGCGTCGGCACCGCGAGCGCGCCTATTGCGCCGGCTGCGGATGCTCCGATGAGATAACGGCGACTGACGTCCATGGTCGCATGGTCCTGCCGACGGCGCAGAACTATCGCGCCCGCGCTTCTTAACTAGCGCAAAAATGCAGCGGAGCACGGCCGAACGCGCCAACCGAAAAGGCTGATTGTCGGAGTAGGGTTAATGGGCACATCACAAGGATGCGGAATCTCTCGCCGCCTGCCTTGCCAGCTTCACCATTTCCAGCAGCATGGCCTCACCGGCATCGACCAGTTCTTCCAGCGAGATCCGGTGCGGCGTAGCTTTGTCTTCGTACGATCGGCCGCGGTCGAGCAGCGGGACATGCACGAAGGCGGCGAGGCGAGGACCCTTGTCGCAGCGCGCCGCCTCGATCGCCCGCCAGCTCAAATAATTGCAGAGATAGCTGCCGGCATCGCGCGAAGCGCGCGCGTCAATGCCGGTACGGATCGCTGCCCGCAGGAGTTTGGCGGTGTGCGGTCCGAACGCCAAAGCGTCGACATCGCCCGTTATCGACCCCTTGCGTATGCGCGCATGATCCGCGTCGGGCCAAAGCGTGGTGACGGCATTGCGTGCGCGGGTCTCTATCCGGACATAGGGCGTCCGGGAAGCAAGACCGAACATCAACAGCGCATGCGGGCGGTGCGAGGCGAGCAACGAGGGTAGTTGCCGGTCGACATCCGCGTAAGTGACGGGAAAAACGTGCCCGAAGATCTTGACGTCGTTCAGAGAAGGGCGCCGCAGCTGCAACAGCCGTGCGACGAGGGGCCCGGTGGGGTTGAACGGCGCACCGGGAAACGGGCCAAAACCGGTGACAAGGATGCGCGGGCTGTCGCTCATTTCAACATGTCTGCGATCTGCTCGGCCGCGCGCGCAGGTGTTATGCGGCTGTCGGCAACTTCGGTTTCGATTTTCCGGACCTTGGCGCGGATAGCGGAATCCGAGCGCAGCCGCGCCATCATCCGCTGCTCCAGCATCGACCACATCCACTTCACCTGTTGCTCCTTGCGCCGCGTGGCAAACTCACCCGATGCGTTCATTGCCTTGCGGTGATCGAGAATTTTCTGCCAAAGCGTATCGATGCCTTTTCCGGTCAGAGCCGAATAGGTCACTACCGGAGGCTGCCAGTGCTGCGAAAGGGGCTTGAGGATATGCAGCGCGCTGCGATATTCGGCTGCAGCAGCATTGGCGCGCCTGATGTTGTCCCCGTCGGCCTTGTTGATCGCGATCATATCGGCGAGTTCGACGATGCCCTTCTTGATTCCCTGCAGCTCATCGCCCGCGCCAGGCAACATCAGCGCCAGGAAAAAATCGGTCATGTCGCTGACTGCGGTTTCGGATTGCCCGATGCCGACGGTTTCCACCAGAATCACGTCGAAACTGGCCGCTTCGCACAACAACATCGCCTCGCGTGTTTTCGCGGCGACGCCGCCGAGCGTGCCGGAGGCAGGCGACGGGCGGATATAAGCATGCTCGGACGACGATAGCCGCGCCATCCGCGTCTTGTCGGCAAGGATCGAGCCGCCAGTGCGCGCCGAGGAGGGATCGACCGCGAGGACTGCGACCTTGTGGCCGCTCTCGATCAGGAACATACCAAGCGCGTCGATGGTAGTGGATTTACCGACACCGGGCGAGCCGGTGATGCCGACCCGGATTGCCTTGCCGGTTTCGGGCAGCAAGATCTGCACAAGATCGCGCGCGGCCGACTGGTGATCGCTGCGGCGGCTTTCGATCAGCGTGATCGCACGCGCGAGTGCCGCACGATGGCCGGCGCGCAAGTCGCGGGCGAGCGCTGAAATGTCTAGCGGAGCTTTCTTCGGCGAGGCCATGTCCTGCTTTACAACGGGAGGAGTGGGGAGACGAGGGCGAGAGCGTCCCATTGAGTTTTCAATACCTGCCTGATTTAGCCAAGCTTCCTCAATCTCGCGGCGCATTGTGCCCGAGTTATGCACGGATCATTCGCCCTGAATACAGAGGGCGCAGGGAATGCCGGGCGCCCGAAGCACCCGCAGCCTCGCGTGCAGTCAAAAAAGCACACGAGTTAGTCACCGCGGTCACGCCGGTTCATCCGGCATCCCCCGCGCGATGGTTTTAACGGTTTCCTTCGTGCTCTCCCCGGTGACCGGGCTTGTTTGTCACCGTCGCGGATAGAGTTTCCTCTGCCAACTTGACGCCAGCGTCGGGGCGTCAGGACCACACGACTTCGCCGTTCGCGTGGTACTATTCGTCCATAGCACCACAAGGCCCATCGCATCCCGCGCCCTACGTCCGTGACGATCGCGAAACGCCCCTCAGAGGGGACGGGACCGAATCGAAATATTCCTGTTTCGGCCAACTCGTCAAGCAAAATTCGGAAATTCAGAAATGCACGGTGCAGCGAGGCATGATCGCTGCCGGGCGAAGGCAGCAAAGGCTTCACGCGCCTCGGCCGTCATAAGCCGCTCGTTGAACAGCGTTCCGTCCTCGGCCATCCGCGCCAGAAACGTGGGACGAATTCGATTCTTGGCGACTGAGGGTAGGCTCGTTCCTTTCGCGCCGCATACTGTCGCGAGCAGATTCAAGATGGGAACGAAGAAGACCAATATGGACTCTCATCGTATATAGCGAGCTGTCGTAAGCACCCGGAAGTCGCAAACGCATCACACGCTGTTCAAGTTCATCGATCTTGGCCGCTAAACCGTGCGCGTCGAGCTCTGCCTGGTCTTCCATTGCACTCTCTACCGTTCTCATTTCTCGGTAAAACCGTTGCATCTTTAAACGCACGATCCAATCGTACGTCAACGGAAGGATTCTAAATACAGGGTATGCTACGGCAGCCAGAGGAAGGAAAACGGCAAGCGCTCTTCCGATGAGCACGGCGATCCAGAACGGCAGTTCTTCTTGCAAGAATGGTCGTCCAGATCTGTGGAAACGCTCTGCTTCGGCGCTCAACGGCAGATCGACCGATTCCGCTATCGGGAATTGTCCGGATTTTTGAAAAATTCCGCTTTGTGAATGAATCTCCGCGGCAGCGATAAGCAATAAATATTGGAGCGCAGAGTGCAGATTTGCACGCACGGCAAGGATCGACTTGGAGCCTAAAAGCACAATATCGGCGGGCGGCCGGTCAGCCGAGATATCGAATATTCCGCGCGGCAATACTAATTTGGTCAAATATGGATAGAGCACGACCAAGGCGTCCGCCCTAGGAAAGCTCGCGAGTTCCACGCCCTCGGCGTTTATTAGCGACTGGACGGCAGGCGAATTCCATCCGCTCACGATGAACGCGGCGTCGATATTGCCAGCGATCAATTTCTCCGCCGCGACCTGAGGCGAATATCCCAACCAATCGGCTTTCGTCTCCATCTTGGTGCGTTCCAGTATTTCCGATGCAAACGCCCGGGCGCTGCTCCCCTCGGGACCGATCGACACTCGGCGGCCGGTGAGCCCGCGGAGATTTCCCTCAATTTCGCTTCGATGGAACAGCCACAATGGCTCGTAGCCGACCGTGCCCAGCGATTCGATGCCAGACGATCCGACGGCACTTGCCGTGCCGTGCTGGACCAGGGCGACGCTCACGCCCGATTTTGAGTCGCGAAGCAGCTCCAGATTTTCCAGGTTCCCCGCCGTCGGCACTAGCTTCAGTTCAACGCCGGATTTGGCGAGGAATTCGCGATACTGTTCGTCCTAACTGATAGTTGGTTTCCCCTTTTGGACCCGTGGCCATTCGGATTGTTCGCGGCGGTAACGTTGCGACGACGAAAATTCCCGCGGCGAGCAGGATTGCGAGCATCACTGTCGCGGAAAAAATTGGCCAATATCTTTGCAGTAATGACCAAGCCATTGCATAGCCCGTCGGGAAGAATCAAAGCGTAGCTCGGGAGTTTGATCGCTAGAAATTGTCTGCCTTTCTGGCACACCTACACCGCTGCGAGGGCTGACCGACGCCAACACCAGCCCAACACAACCGCTATGGGTGCGAACATCGATCCAATCACAAATCCGACGCCAGCAGTCAAAGATGTCGTTGAGGTAAATCAAATTGTGCCAGGTGTTCTCGCCTATACAATAAAACGGCGAAAGGCTCGATCACGATGCTGCAGACGCTTCGCGAGACTTTGATGCTATCCAGCAAAGAGAGTCTGGCCAGCGCGTTCTCGCGCCTGGGCTGGGCTGGCCTTTGGATCCAGATCGTCATCGGTGCTATCCCCGTTTTCCTTGCTATCTACGCTCTAATATTTGGCCGCAACACTGGCGTGGGCACGCGCGGTGGATCCCTGCTGATTGAATGTCTCACCATTGCTGGGTTGCTCGTAATGGTGTTCACCACGATATGGTCGTACCGATATACCCGCCTTGGCGCGCAGATTGCCGATTCCGCGCGGCGCCCATCGGAATTCGAGGTGCAGCGAGTGGCCTGGATTGGAGTTGCTGCGAGCGCTATAGGCATACTCTTTTCAATGCTGGTAATATTGTTCGAGGTCGTGCAGCTCCTGATCTATTTCCTCCGAGCTCCCCAGGCCGGCGTACCAGCGGTCCAGACTACGGGGGGTGGACAGGCGAGTTGGGTATCCGCAGCAGACATGATGAATCTCTTAGCCCTGACCATTAGCCTTTTTGGTGAACTCACCGTTTTGGTATTTAGCATATGGCTGCTGTTCCGCAGCATGATGGCTTCCGCCGAATTCCCCTATGCCGGCAGCGAAGAATAGCAGCCTCGCTTGGTGCTCCCATCGTATACCGGACTGCAGGCCGACTTGGCCTATCTCTATGCTGCGATCATGATGGCACTGAGCCGGACGATTGCGATAGCGCGGCCCAGTAGGGCTCGGCCGATTGGACACAATCGCGCAATCAGCAGAGAACACGCCGTTCTGATCACGAGGCTCGCTGATTCTTCACTCCCGTGAGTTGGCGGTCTTCGAAGGAAGTTGTAAGCTTGCGCCCGATCTCCTTTGGTGCGGTCCGTTGTGGGATAGTCCGACTTTCATGCTCGCGCTGCTACTTGGAATTGTTAGGCAGTGCTTTCTGACCAAACTTCGCTCGGAGCACGATGGTTACCAGTCGATCTCCAGCCTCTATTAGAGGGCTACCGAATTCGTTTTCCACCGGTGCCCTTCTCCTTGCAACGCTATTCTTTGCTGCCTCACTGACGCCGACGCTGTTGCCGCGGACTTTTTTGACACAGGGTGTGCTTTCGGGATGTTCCCTGGTGGCCGGCTATGGCGTCGGTGTGTTTGGCGCTTGGCTTTTGGCCTACATGGGGCTTGCGCAGCTCAATGGCCGCTTCCAGCGCGTCGTGAAACTTGCCACCGCGACCGGTTGCGCGATCGTTGCGGTCATCTCTCTTGCGCTGGCAGCACGATGGCAGAATTCGATCCGAGAGTTAATGGAGCTCGAGCCGATCGACACGGCGTATCCACTCGCGGTCAGCGTCATTGCGTTGACGGTTTCCGCAATCCTGCTCGCGCTCGCGTGGTTCTTCCGACTGACGCTCCGCTTCGTGACGACAAGGGCTAACCGCTTTTTGCCGGAGCGGGTGTCCCACGTTATCGGCTTCATTGCGGCGCTTGCACTGTTCTGGTCGGTCATCAATGGAGTTCTCTTCCGGACCTTCCTGCACGTCGCAGAGGCGTCCTTCCAGGAATTCGATGCGCTGATCGAACCGGAGACTGAGCCGCCGACGGACCCTCTGAAGACCGGTAGCGATACCTCGCTGCTCGCCTGGGACAAGCTTGGACGGGCGGGACGGGAGTTCATCACCTCGGGACCGACCCGAGAAGACATGAGCGCTTTTTCCGGTGGGACAATGCTTTCGCCTGTTCGCGTCTATGTCGGGCTGCGATCGGCGGTTACGCCGCAAATCCGCGCCAAGCTTGCATTGGAAGAATTGAAACGCGTCGGCGGGTTCGAGCGATCCGTGCTTATCGTGGTAACGCCGACCGGCACCGGCTGGGTTGACCCGGCGGCGATCGACAGTGTCGAATATCTGCACGGCGGTGACGTTGCGAGCGTAGCCCTTCAATATTCGTATCTCGCCAGTTGGCTGTACCTGCTGATGGAGCCAGGTTATGGCGCGGATGTTGCACGCGCCCTGTTCAAGGAGATCTACGGATACTGGACCAGGCTTCCCAAGGATAGCCGGCCGAGACTTTTTCTGCACGGCATCAGTCTTGGCGCCAGGAATTCCCAACAGTCGACGGACCTGATCGAAGTATTGGGCGATCCATTCAATGGCGCACTCTGGAGCGGGCCGCCGTACTCGAGTAAGCTCTGGCGCTGGCTCACAGACAATCGCAATCCCGGATCACCCGTCTGGCTTCCCCGCTTTCGCGATGGATCGTTCGTGCGCTTCATGAACCAGCACGGAGAGGCTGCCGAGCCGGCAGGCCCAAACGCGGCATGGGGGCCGATCAGGATTGTCTACCTCCAATACGCAAGCGACCCGGCGACCTTCTTCGACTATCACAGCCTCTACCGCGAGCCGGACTGGATGCTGCCGCCACGGGGGCCGGACGTGTCACCCCAAGTTAGCTGGTACCCGATTGTCACTCTTCTGCAGCTAATTCTCGACATGTTCATGGCGACTGAAGCGCCGGTCGGTTTCGGCCATGTCTACGCCCCGGCGCACTACATCGACGCGTGGATCAAGGTGACGGACGTTCGCGACTGGTCCCCGGAGGAGATCACGCGACTGAAGCAGCACCTATCGAAGCCGCGGTCCGCGACTGCTAGTCCAACACCAGCCACGGCGGAGACGCTTGAGTAACGAAAAAATAACGAGTAGCAGCCCGACGCCCAATGCTCCGGGCGAGCCTGACGGTCGCGGAACGCAAGTGAAATCCTTCGAGTGATCCGTTTGCGTGCGCTTATTCCGCCGCCTCGCTGTGCCCCAATCGCGCATTGAGTTTGCGGATCAGTTCTTCGGCCGCATCCGCAATCACCGTGCCCGGCGGGAATATCGCCTCGGCACCCGCCTTGTGGAGCGCGTCGTAATCCTGCGGCGGCACCACGCCGCCGACGATGATCATGATGTCCTCGCGGCCCTGCTTTTTCAGTGCGGCCTTCAGTTCCGGCACTGCGGTCAGATGCGCGGCCGCCAGCGACGACACGCCGAGTATATGCACGTCGTTCTCCACTGCCTGGCGTGCGGCTTCCTCGGCGGTCGCAAACAGCGGGCCGATGTCGACGTCGAATCCGAGATCGGCGAAGGCAGAGGCGATAACCTTCTGGCCGCGATCATGGCCATCCTGGCCGATCTTGGCGACGAGGATGCGCGGCCGGCGTCCCTCCGCTTCCTCGAACGCGTCGATCAGCGCCTGCACCTTTTCAACCCGGTTGGACATGGTTGAGGCCTCCCGCTTGTAGACGCCGGTGATGGATTTGATTTCGGCCCGGTGGCGTCCAAACACCTTCTCCATCGCGTCGGAAATTTCACCGACGGTGGCCTTGGCGCGCGCGGCATCGATCGCCAACGCCAGAAGATTGCCGTTGCCTTCGCCGGCGCTACGCGTCAGCGCCGTCAACGCCTCCTCGACATCCTTCTCGTTGCGCTCCTGCTTCAGCCGCTTCAGCTTGTCGATCTGAAGCCGCCGGACGTTGGAATTGTCGACTTTGAGGATATCGATCGATGTTTCGTTGGTGGGCCTGTGCTTGTTGACCCCGATCACCGCCTGCTGGCCAGCATCGATCCGCGCCTGCGTCTTGGCGGACGCTTCCTCGATTCTGAGTTTTGGAAGGCCTGCCTCGATCGCCTTCGCCATGCCGCCGAGCGCTTCGACCTCCTCGATGTGGCTCCAGGCTTTCGCCGCAAGATCGCGGGTGAGCCGTTCGACGTAATAGGAGCCGCCCCAGGGATCGATGATGCGCTTTGTGCCGGTCTCATGCTGCAGAAAGAGCTGCGTATTGCGCGCAATCCGCGCCGAAAAATCGGTTGGAAGCGCAAGCGCTTCGTCGAGCGCGTTGGTGTGCAGGGACTGGGTGTGCCCCTGGGTTGCCGCCATCGCTTCGATCGTGGTGCGCATCACGTTGTTGAAAACGTCTTGCGCCGTCAGCGACCAGCCGGAGGTCTGGCAGTGCGTACGCAGCGACAACGAGCGCGGGTCCTTCGGATTGAACGGCTTCAGGAGCTTCGCCCACAATAGCCGCGCGGCGCGCATCTTGGCGACTTCCATAAAGAAGTTCATGCCGATCGCCCAGAAGAACGAGAGTCTTGGCGCGAAGCGGTCGATGTCCAGCCCCGCCTTGAGGCCAGCGCGCAGATATTCGACGCCGTCGGCAAGCGTGTAGGCGAGTTCGAGGTCCTGCGTCGCGCCGGCCTCCTGCATGTGATAGCCGGATATGGAAATGGAATTGAATTTCGGCATCTTGTGCGAGGTGTAGGCGAAGATGTCGGAAATGATCCGCATCGAAGGCGCGGGCGGATAGATATAGGTGTTGCGCACCATGAACTCTTTCAGAATGTCGTTCTGAATGGTCCCGGAAAGCTTCTCCGGCGCCACGCCCTGTTCCTCGGCCGCCGCCACGAACAGCGCGAGGATCGGCAGCACGGCGCCGTTCATCGTCATCGACACGCTCATCTTGTCGAGCGGAATTCCGGCAAACAGCGTTCGCATGTCGTAGATCGAATCGATCGCTACGCCGGCCATGCCGACATCGCCGGCAACTCGCGGGTGGTCGGAATCGTAGCCGCGGTGGGTAGCGAGGTCGAACGCGACGGAAAGGCCTTTTTGGCCGGCGGCGAGGTTGCGGCGATAGAAGGCGTTGGAATCCTCCGCCGTCGAAAACCCGGCATATTGCCGGATGGTCCAGGGCTGGTTGACGTACATCGTGGGGTAGGGGCCGCGCAGGTAAGGCGCAATCCCCGGCCAGGTCTCGAGGAAATCGATGCCTTTAAGATCGGCCTCGCCATAGCTGGGCTTCACCGGAATGCCCTCGGGCGTGAGCCACGGTTCCGTGTTGCCGGTCGGCGTTCCGCCAGCGGTCTTTTCGAAAGCGAGATTCGCAAAGCTCGGTATGCGGCTCATTGCTGTCACCATATCACAAGCAACTTTCGAAAATGGCACGTGCTAGTCATGATCCGGATGCTGGTGGCTGACGATGCTATGGAGCTTTTCTGCACCATAATTCTGCAGCGTGGTCTGGCTCGGCAGGTTGGCGATCCCCACGACCCAGCCGAGCCGGGATTCCGAGCCGTATTGGACGGTGGGCGCCACGCGGTCCGGCCGGTCGAAGGTGCCTGTCATGATCTCGATGCGAGGACCATCGATGCGGCGGAAACTCAGCGGCGTGCCGCAATCCGCGCAGAAATCGCGCTCGGCGATCGAAGAGGACCGGAACGTGGCGGGTGTGCCGCGGGTCCAGGCGAAGTCGCTCTTTTCGATGTCGGCGAACGACGCGAAGGGTGCGCCGGAGGCCTTCTGGCACATTCGGCAATGGCAGATGCTCACCCTCTTCGGCGGCGCGGACAATGCAAAGCGAATGGCGCCGCATTGGCAACCGCCGGTCAGAACAGGTTTCGCGGCCGTGGTCATTTTTGCTCCGCGAGCCGATAGGCCTCCTGCAGGATGCCCAGCGCATCGCTGCCGACGAATACGAAATCGTTAACGCCGGCCGCCCGGAAGGCAGATTCCTGCGCACCTGCGCGTCCCGCCAGATAGATATGCCCTGCTTTGGCGGCTTGAAGGGCCTTCGCGGCGCTACCCGCCTGTTCGGCATAAACCCTGTCGGATGAACAAAGACAGGCGAGCGTTGCGCCCGAGGCCTCGAACGCCCCGGCGAGCGCCGCCGGATCGCTAAAGCCCTCGGAGGCGACAGCCTCGATCCCGCCGGTCTCGAAAAAACTCCTGGCAAAGGTCGCCCGCGCGGTGAAATCGGCGGGCGTGCCGAGATTGGCGAGGAAAACTTTTGGCCGCGCCCCTTTGCTTTTGAGAATCTCGTCGGACCGGTCGCGCAGGCGTTCGAAGGGTGCGGCAAGGCGCGTCGGCGAAAGCGCGTCGAATCCGAGCTTGGCTTCGCTTTCCGGCGCAGCCTTGATCGGCTTTGCGTCCAGCACGGCAGGCCGGGCTTCGGCGAGATAGGGAAATTCGCTGGCGCCGGTCAGCGCGTCCTTCCGTCTTGCGATATTGGCTTCACGCGCGGTCCTTGTCGCGGCAACCTTGTGCTGGATCAGATTTTGCTCGAGCGCAGCAAAGACGCCGCCGGCCCTTTCGATTTCCTGAAACAGCTGCCAGGCGGCCTCACAAAGCTGTTGTGTCAGGGTTTCGATCCCGCCGGAGCCGGCGGCAGGGTCGGATACTTTCGCAAGATTGGATTCCTCCAACAGGATCAACTGCGTGTTGCGCGCGACGCGTCGCGCAAACGGATCGGGCAGTCCCAGCGCAAGCGTATGCGGCAGTACGGTGATGCTGTTGGCGCCGCCAAGTCCGGCCGAAAACGTTGCCATCGTCGCACGCAGCATGTTCACATAGGGATCGCGCTGGGTGAGCATGCGCCAGGCCGTCTCGGCTGCGATGAAAACCGGCTTTGGCTCAAGCCCGCAGGCCGCTTCTATCCGTGCCCATAGCAGCCGCAAGGCGCGGAATTTTGCCAGCGTCAAGAATTGGTCGGCATCGGCAGAGAGGCGGAACGAGATCGCTGCGCGGGCGCGCTCAAGCGCGATGCCGCCGGCTTCAAGCGCGCGAAGGTAGGCGAGGGCCAGGGCAAGCGCGAACGCCAGTTCCTGCACTTCAGATCCGCCGGCATCATGCACCGCGCGCCCGTCGGCGAGCGCAAATGGTCCCGCAAAACCGCGGTCCATCAGATCGCCGACGGTTCTGGCGAACGCCTTTTCCAACTCTGACCACGATGCCGCACAGGTGCCGCGCACCGCCATGGTCGACAGCGCCTGGTAATTGAAGCGGATATCGAGCTTGGCAGGATCAACCTGCTTTTCCTTAAGGAGATCGGCGAGATTTGCGCCCGCATTCTCCCGCCCTAACACGGGATTGAGCGCGATCGAAATCCCGGCATCGAACATGATGCCATCGAATAGCCGCTTGAGCGTTTCGGGTGCCGCATCGATGACGCCAAAGCCGCGCGCGCCTGGCCCGCCCGCAAATTCGATTTCCAGCCCAGTCGCACCGTTCTCGAGATCCTCAAGCGCCTGCGCGTTAGCCGCGGCGGCATCTGGGTGGTCGATGCGCTGCATGATTTGCCACGGCTTGGCCGCTGGCCGTCCTGCAATCGGCAGGGCGTCGTGGGCCCGCCGGTAGATCGGCTCGATCCGCAATCCGTCATAGGTTCTGCCGACCAGCTTTTCGAACGGCGCACCCTTGAGCACGCCGTCGACCAGCTTGCGCCAGTCGTCGTAGGTCGCAGATGCGAAATCCGCTGCCAACGGCAGGTCATCGGTCATGGACGTCATTTCCTGAGCAGCTTGCTCCGGCGAAAGCCATTATTCCTTGCCGAAATTGCCACGGGTGGGCCGCCAAGCCAAGAACCTCAGCCGGCTGGCTCAAGGAAGATCCGGCAACCGCTCGATACCTTCGGTTGAGAGCCCGTCCAGCGCCGATGCCACATTGCGGCCGGCGATCACCCGGTCGGGCGCGATCTCCGCCAGCGGGACCAGAACGAAGGCGCGTTCAAACAAACGGGGATGCGGCAGCGTCAGTTCCGGCTTCTGCATCGAAACGTTGTCATAGGCGATCAGATCGATGTCGAGCGTGCGAGGTCCCCAGTGCCGCTCGTGAGCGCGGTCGCGGCCGAATTTCGTTTCTATCTTCTGGAGCGTGAACAACAGCGCGTGCGGATCGAGGCTGGTTTCGATTTCAATGCAGGCATTGACGAAGTTCGGCTGCTGCTCTTCGCCCCAGGGCGGGGTCACATAGTCGGACGATCGCGCGAGCAGGGCAGCCTGGGCCATGCCGCAGATGTTGGCGATCGCTCTCTGGAAGGTCGCGCGAACTTCGCCGACATTGCCGCCGAGCGCGATCAGGGCGCGGGCCATCAGGATTGCCGCGTGCGGGTCAGGACCACCCCGACATCGTCGAAGATCGCAGCGATCGGCGCGTGCGGCTTGTGGACCGTGACCTTGATGGCGCTAACCTTGGGAAAGGCGCCAAGGATGGCGTCCGCCACCGCGCCGGCCGCGCGTTCCAGCAATTTGTAATTGGCGTTCTTGAACGCGGCGGTCGCGGTTGCGACCACGTTGGAATAGGAAACGGTGTCGGCCAGACGATCGGTGCGCGAGGACTGCGACAAATCGATCGAGAGTTCGAGATCGATGAC
>Ga0306922_10002351_pt1 | contig 17557 bp, 15 predicted proteins | sample sta12Cox44000082_FD_203758 | JGI IMG/M metagenome (GOLD analysis project Ga0306922, IMG submission 203758) | Lab enrichment of tropical soil microbial communities from Luquillo Experimental Forest, Puerto Rico - statoxic.12C.oxic.44.000.082 (v2)... | ecosystem: Environmental > Terrestrial >... | reverse complement strand
GATGGGCCTCGAGGTGGGTGCGGAACGTCTGGCCCGATCGCAGCCCCTGGCGCCGGGGGTGACGTGGGGGGATTGTGATGGGCATGAGCAGGTACTGGAACATGTAGTCCAGGAAATCCTCCTCGGCAGAGCCAGACATTCCGGCCAGGTGCCGGAACCGGCGCAGCACGCGCTTGGGATCCGAGCGAGTCAGGGTGACAGACCGGAAACCGCGCTGCAGGTGCAACCTGGCTTCGAGGGGAAGCAGCCACGGGAGCCGCGAGCCGAAGTCGAGCTGTCCGGTTCGGCGGTCCACGCTCACCACTCGGTCGTCCTTGACCACGTAGTCCCGGTCCTGCTCCGCCATACGCACGGCGACGTACGAGAGCTCGACGGCGTACCGAGCGAGCAGGTACCGATGGCTCGCGGCGGCGGGCATGGCCCACTCGGCGCGGAGGCGCGCTTCGCCGTTGACGGTGAGGTTTGCCATCATGCTTGCGAAGTCGGCGGTGATGTCTGCCGGCTCGAGTCGCTCCGCGAACTGGATCGCCTCCTCCCACTTGAACGGCGCCTCGGCGAGCCGGCGAATGGTGTCGTAGTTCTGGTCCGCGCCGTCGAGCAGGATCGCGTCGATCTCGTCCAGCAGCACGGCCCCCGGCACGATGGGATAGGGTGGCTGTTCCGCGGAGATCTCGTTCCGCTGGTCGTGGAAGATCAGGTCTCGAATGGTGGTGTAGACGATGCGCTGGCCCCAGGCGGGAGAGTCTGTCGAGACGGCCGCGTAGCTTGCGCTTACCCCGACGGCCGCCCAGAGCAGCTGAGTGCGTCGGGCGTCGCGCCACGCCAAGTAGCGGTTGGCGCAGATGATGTAGACGCGGCCGAATTCGCAGGCCAGAGCGAAGGCCGCGGGAAGCGCCGCGTAGGTCTTCCCTTCTCCGGTATCCATCTGCAGGGCACAGGGCTGGGTGAGGGCAATGGCCGCGCGTACCTGGTGCGGATAGAGCTGCGAGCCCGGGGGCAGGTCTGCCGGATGCCGCCGGAACGCTTCGACAGCCAGCGCGAGGTAGCGCAGCTGGATGCTCGTGCGATCCGGGCGTCCGAAACGGGCGACACGTCTGACCAGGGAGGGCCGCGCGGGCTTGCCGAATCGGGCGCGTAGCTCGTCGCCCTCGAGGGCGCGCGCGCATTCCGCGCGAAGCTCCTCGTCCGACAGCCCGGCCGCCTGGCCGAGGTATCCTTCGACGGCCTCGTAGCTCGTGTCGACCAGCCGCGACCCCAGACGTTTGAAAAGCCAGTCCGGCGCCGAGTAGGCAACGGAGAGCATGGGCAACTCTAGCACTTTGAACGGAGCGTAGGCAGGTCGTGCGACTGCTGGCGGTGCCCTTCCAACCGGGACGGGAGCGGTGGAGGTGAAGCAGGACTGGGCGGTGAAGCCGTCAATTTTGCGCGGTTAGCCGGCCAGAGCCACTCGTGTTCCCAAGGGCGTAGCTTCTGGGCGAGCTCGGCAGTGCTTCGGAAGATCATCCGGCGGTAGAACTCGTCCGCGTCCGGTGGCTCCGTTCCACCTTCCCATTGCTTTCCGGACAGCCGCACGCGAGCTACCGGTGCGAGATGCCGAGATTACGCCATGCGCGCTCGCCGGGGCGTCTCCAGCGCGTAGTAGGCCGCCGCCGCGATGGCGAACCCCACGAACCACGCGTAGGGGTAGAGCGCGTCGAAGACGGGGTGGCTGCGCTCCACGACGTGCGTGACCTTCAGGAAGCCCGGGACGTTCGGGGCGACGCCCAGCACGAGCGCGAGCACCGCCGATCGGTTGACACCCGCGTAGCGACCGGATGTGCGGTAGAGATCGGGCACGTCGAGCTCGCGGCGCCGCAACAGCCAATAGTCGACGATCATGATGCCGGCGATCGGCCCGAGCAGCGCGGAATAGCCGATCAACCACTGCTCGATGTACGCAGAAGGGTTGGCGAGCAGCTTCCACGGCATCATCGCGATGCCGAGCAATCCCGTGATCAAGCCGCCGTTCTTGAACGAGATCAGGCGAGGCGCGAGGTTGGCGAAATCGTTCGCGGGGCTGACGACGTTGGCCGCGATATTCACGGCCAACGTCGCGATCACGATTCCCAACAGCGCGATCACCGCCACGAGCATGCGCAGGCCGGCCGACGCGAGCAGGGGGGCGTCGAGTCCGGCGGGCGCCGTGTCGGAGACGAGGTGTGCCAGGATGAACTGCGGATCCCACAGCTGGGCGACGTCGGCCCCGGGCAGGATCTCGTGGGCCGCGCTGGTCACGATCACGCCCATCGCGGAGAACACGATCATGGTCGGCGGCAGTCCCAGCGTCTGGCCGAGGATCTGCTCGCGCTGCCCGCGGCCGAACCGCGTGAAGTCGGGGATGTTGAGGGACAGCGTCGCCCAGAAGCCGACCATCGCGGTCAGCGACGGCGCGAACACGGGCCAGAACTCGCCGATCGTCGCAAACTTCGACGGCGCGTCGAGGATCGGGCCCAAGCCCCCGGCGCGCGCCACCGCCCACGCAAGCAGCGCTCCCGCGAGCACGAGCACGATGGGCGCCGCCCAGTTCTCGAGCACGCGCACGGCGTTCATGCCGCGGTAGATGATCCAGATGTTGAGGACCCAGAAGAGCGCGAAGGTGATCGCGCTCGGGATGCTCAAGCCCAGGATCGACGCGCCGCCGCCGATCGACGCGAAACCGGGCCATAGCGCGACGAGGAAGGTACGGATCGCCTCCCCGCCGATCGAGCACTGGATGCCGAACCAGCCGCACGCGACGACCGCGCGCAGCACGGCGGGAATGTTCGCGCCGCGGGTCCCGAACGACGAGCGCGCGAGCACGGGAAATGGGATGCCGTAGCGCGTTCCCGGGTGCGCGTTGAGGAGGATCGGCGCCAGCACGATCAGGTTGCCGAGGGCGATGGTCAGCAGCGCCTGCCACCAGTTCATCCCGCTCGCGATCAAGCCGCCGGCGAGCATGTACGTCGGGATGCAATGCGCCATCGAGATCCACAGGGCCGCAAAGTTGTACGTGGTCCAGTCGCGCCGGCGCACGGGCACCGGGGCGAGGTCCGCATTGAACAGCGGACTGCCGGCGACGTCAGCGGGAAGCTCGGCGGCTGCTTCGGCGGCGAGCACGGGATCGTGCATGGGGCTGCCGACGAATACCACAATCGAGGCGGGCGCGGTATACTCCCGCTCGCCGAGGAGGCATTCGCCCATGCGACGTTTCCGTGCCGCGCGGTGGCTCGCGTCGTTCGTGGCTCTCACGCTGCTCGTCCTCGCGGCACCGACGCTGCCGCCGGCAGCCGCTCAGGCGCCGGGCGCGCTGGTCCTCGGCCTCGATCAGGAGCCGCCGACCCTCGATCCCCACGCCTCGCCGTCCGCGGTGACGTACCAGATCATCGCCTCGGTGACGGAGAACCTCGTCTACAAAGGGCCGGACGGCAAGCTCGTTCCCTGGCTGGCGGAGTCGTGGACGACGTCCAAGGACGGCCGCAGCGTCACGTTCAAGCTGCGGCGCGACGTGAAATTCCACGACGGCACGCCGTTCAACGCGGAGGCGGTGAAATTCAACTTCGACCGCATCGTCGATCCGAAGTTCAAGGCGGGCGGTGCCCGCGCCGCGCTGGCCGGCTACGCCGGTTCCAAGGTGCTCGACGAGTTCTCCGTGCAGGTGAGCTTCGAGACGCCGTTCGCGCCGTTCCTCACCTACGCGGCCTCCGGTCCGCTCAGCATCGTGTCCCCCAAGGCCGTGCGCGAGAGCGGCGATCTGGTGCATACCCGGCCCATCGGCACGGGTCAGTTCATGATCAAGGACTACGTCGCCAAGGACCACACCACGATGGTCCGTGTGGCCGACTACAAGCGGAAGGTGCCGTGGAGTGACCGCAGCGGTCCCGCCCCGCTGGAGACGGTGGTCTGGAAGTTCATCCCCGAGGCCGGCACGCGCGTGACCACGCTCGAGAGCGGCGAAACGCAGGGCGTGTACAACATACCTGCCCAGTCGTTGCCACGCCTGGAGGGCAACCAGGGGCTGCGGATCGAGAAGACGCCGTGGCCCGGCGTCCCGCGGATCTGGCTGCTCAACATCACCAAGCCGCCGATGGACGACGTGAAGGTACGCCGCGCGATCAACTACGCCATCGACAAGGACGCGTTTCTGGCCACCATCTACAAGGGCACTGCGCTCAAGGCCGGAGCGCCGCTGACCGCCGTGATGCTCGACGACCCGGCGGTAAGCAAGGTCGCCTGGCCCTTCGACGCGGCCAAGGCCAAGACACTGCTCGGCGAGGCGGGCTGGGCGCCGGGCAGCGACGGCATCCGAACCAAGGGGGGCCAACGCCTGGAGATCGTCCTGAACGCCATCGAGTACGGCGGCGGTCCGGACCCGACAGCGCAGATCATCCAGGCCTCGCTGCACGAGGTCGGGATCGAGGTGAAGATCAAGGCGCAGGCGCGGCCGCCGTGGTACGAGGACAACTATCGCTGTGCCACGCACGGCCCGGTGATGTTCCTGCGCTCCACCGACCCCGACGGTCTGTTCGCGCTCTTCCACAGCTCGCTGGTGGGCGGGAACTTCAACTGGTCGTGCGTGAAGAATCCCAAGCTCGACGCGCTGCTCGAGCAAGGCCGGCGCGAGACCGATCCGGCGAAGCGGCGCGCCATCTACGTGTCGATCGAGCAGCTCGCCATCGAGGAGGCGCTGACCGTCCCCCTGGTCGACGAGCTGTCGGTGTGGGCGTTTCGATCGGGCGTGCAGGGCGTGAAGTACAACTTCAACGCCTATCCCATCCTGGGTGACGCCACGCTCCGCAAGTAGCCGCACGACCGGGCCGGCGTCATGCTGACGTGGATCCTGCGACGGGTCCTCGCCGTCGTGCCCGTCCTGTTCGGCGTGACGCTGGCCGTCTTCAGCATGCTCTTCCTGGTCCCCGGTGACCCGGTCAAGATGATGCTCGCCGAGTTCGTGACCAACCCCGACCAGGTCGCGCAGATGCGGGCGCAGCTGCACCTGGACGAGCCGATCCTGCAGCAGTACGGACGCTTCGTGGCCAATGCCGCGCGCGGGGATCTAGGGACCTCGATCCGCAGTCGCCGTCCCGTCACGACCGAGATCGGTGAGAACGTGGCGAGCACCGCGCAGCTGGCTGTGGCCGCCATGCTGGTGGCCGTCGCGGTGGGGGTGCCGCTCGGGCTGCTGGCCGCGCTGTCGCGGAACTCCTGGCTGGACGTGGCCTCGATGGGCACGGCCCTCCTCGGCGTGTCGATGCCGAGTTTCTGGCTCGGCCTGCTGCTCATCTTCGCTTTCTCGCTGCACCTGGCGTGGTTTCCCGCCACGGGCGGCGGCGATCTCCGGCACCTGGTCCTCCCCAGCATCACGTTGGGGACGATCGCGGCGGCGATCATCGCGCGGCTCACGCGCTCGAGCATGCTGGAGGTGCTGGGCCAGGACTACGTCCGCACCGCGCGCGCCAAGGGGCTCGGCGGCTTCGGCGTCGTCGTGCGTCACGCGCTCAAGAACGCGCTGATCCCGATCATCACCATCTTCGGCCTGCAGTTCGGCAACCTCCTGGCCGGGGCGGTAATCGTGGAGACGGTGTTCAGCCGGCCCGGGCTCGGCCGGCTCATCGTCGGCGGGATCCTCAGCAAGGACTTTCCGCTCGTGCAGGGCACCGTCCTCTTCGTGGCCACCGTCTACGTGCTGATCAATCTGCTCGTCGACGTGGCCTACGCGTACGCCGACCCGCGGATCCGGCTGGGCCGAGCGTGATGCATGGCGCGAGCCTCGTCCGCCGGCTGGTGCGCCACCGTGGCGCGCTGGTCGGCCTGTTGATCCTGGGCGCGCTTCTCCTCCTCGCCAGCGCCGCCCCCTGGCTGAGCCTGCCTGATCCCATCAAGACGGCACCTCGGACTGCGCTGCAACCCCCCGGCACGACGTACTGGCTCGGCAGCGACCAGCTCGGCCGCGACGTCGCCAGTCGCGTCCTGCACGGTGCGCGCATCTCGCTCACGGTGGGGCTGATCGCGGTGTCGATCGCCGTCACCATCGGCACGCCCGTCGGTTTGGTATCTGGCTTCTATGGCGGGCGCCTTGACGCGTTCATCATGCGCGTGATCGACGTGCTGCTGGCGTTCCCCGGGATCCTCCTGGCCCTGGCCATCGTCAGCGTGCTGACCCCGGGATTGACCAACGTGATGATCGCTGTCGGCCTCTCCGCGGTGCCCACCTACGCGCGACTGGTGCGCGGCAGCGTGCTCTCGGCCCGGGAGAACCTCTACGTGGAAGCGGCGCGCGCTCTCGGCAGTCGCGATCCGTCGATCCTCGTCCGCTACATCCTGCCCAACGTGGTCGCCCCGCTCGTGGTCACCGCCACCCTCGGCCTCGGCACCGCCATCCTCGCCGCGGCGGCCCTCAGCTTCCTCGGGCTCGGCAGCCAGCCGCCCCAGCCCGAGTGGGGCCGCATGCTGAGCGAGGGGCGTGACTACCTGCGGGAGGCGTGGTGGATCTCGACGTTCCCCGGACTCGGCATCATGCTCACCGTGCTCGGCATGAACCTCCTCGGCGACGGCCTGCGCGACGTTCTCGATCCGCGACTCGGCCCATAGGAGCCGCCGGACGATGGCCAGCGCCGCCGACTTCGAACGCCTGGATTACGAGAAGCGCGTCAATCGAGTGATTGATCACATCTCCGCCCACCTGGCCGAAGACCTGTCCCTCGATGGGCTCGCGCGCGTGGCCGCCTTCTCGCCCTTTCACTTCCACCGCATCTTCCGGGCAATCAGCGGCGAGACGCTCTTCGGCTTCGTCCAGCGGCTTCGGCTGGAGCGCGCCGCCCTCGCCCTGGTGCATCACCGGGACCACAGCATCCTGGCCGTAGCCCTCGACCATGGCTTCGCCTCTGCCGCGACCTTCGCGCGCGCCTTCAAGGCTCACTTCTCGATGAGCGCCACCGACTGGCGTGCCGGCGGGGCCGAGCGGTGGAGCAAGCGAGGCAAAGCGAATCGCAACCAGAGCAAAGCACGGCCACGCCGGCCGCGGCATGGTGTTGCTCGAAAGCCGAAGGAGGCCGCCATGAACGTCAAGATCGGGGAGCTGCCGGGCTACCACGTCGCCTACATGCGGTACGTCGGACCGTACGGTCCCCACGGCATTCCCGCGCTTTGGCAGCGGCTCCACGAATGGATGCGCACGCGCGGGCTCGAGGCACCGAATACGATCACGCTTGGGATCGCCCACGACGATCCGGACGTCACCGCCATCGAGAGGCTGCGCTACGACGCGTGCGTGGTGGTCCCCGCCGACTTCAAGGGTGACAAATGGGTCAACGTGATGGACGTGCCCGCCGGCCGGCACGCGATGACGGCATTCACCGGGACCGCCCGCGAGATCGAGGACGCGTGGGGCGCTTTCTACCGGACGTGGCTGCCGGGCAGCGGCTTCGAGCCCGACGATCGGCCGTGCCTCGAGCTCTACCGCGGCAACCCCGAGGTCGCCGGCCGGCCGAGCGCGTTTCGCTGCGAGCTCTGCATTCCAGTGAGGCCGCGGTGAGGCCGCGGCGGTCTCGCGGATCCCGCGTCGGCTGGCTGGTGATCGCTATGCTGCTCGTGGGCAGCGCCTCGCCGACAGCGGTCCCCGCGGCGAGCGGGGCTGGCGTGACGGCGCTCGTGGGAGGCCGCGTGCAGCCCTCGCCGGAGGCGCCGCCGATCGGTGACGGCGTCGTCCTCATCAGCCAGGGCGTCATCACCGCGGTCGGGTCACGCGCAGAGGTTTCCGTGCCGCCGGACGCGGCCGTGATCGATTGCACGGGAACGACCATCACCAGCGGGTTCTGGAACACCCACGTGCATTTCATGCCCGCGGCGTTCCAGCAGGCGGACCAGGCCCCGGCCCAAAGGCTGACCGAGGCGCTTCGCGCGATGTTGACATCGTGGGGCGTGGTCCATGCCGTCGACACCGGGTCACTGCTGGACAACACCCTGGCCCTGCGGCGTCGAATCGAGAGCGGTGAGATCCCGGGACCCTCGATCCGCACCGCGGGCACGGGGTTCGTCCCGGTCGGCGGTAGCCCGTACTACATCCTCCCCGCGCGGCTGCCGGAGCTGACGAGCCCTGACGCGACCGCGGTCGCCGTGAACGGCAACCTGGACCGCGGCGCAGACGTGATCAAGCTCTTCACGGGCTCCTGGGCCCGGCGCGATCTCATCGTGGTCATGCCCGTCGATCTCGTGCGCGCCGCCACGGACGCTGCTCATCGCCGGGGCAAGCTCGTGCTGGCCCACCCGTCGAACAGCGCCGGCGCCCGCGCGGCGATTGAAGGCGGCGTCGACGTCCTCGTGCACACGTTTCCCTCGGAGCTGGACCGGCGCCCGTGGGATCGGGAGCTTCCGCGCATGATGCTCGAGCGCAAGATGAGCCTGGCCCCCACGCTCAAGCTGTTCCCGACCGAGCTCCGGAAGGCCGGCGCGCCCGCGAGCGTGGTCGAGGTCGTGCTCGGCAACGCGCGCGACCAGCTGCGCATTTTCGCCGAGGGCGGCGGCCAGGTGCTGTTCGGCACCGACGTCGGCTACATCGCCGACTACGACCCCACCGACGAGTACGTCTACATGCACCAGGCCGGCCTGTCCTATTCGCAGATCCTGGCCTCGCTCACCACCGCGCCGGCCGCGCGCTTCGGCGCCGCGGCGCGCACGGGGCGGCTGGCGGCCGGACTGGACGCCGACATCGTGGTGATCCAGGGAGATCCGGCACAGGACATTCGCGCGCTCGCCCGAGTGCGGACGACGCTGCGCGCCGGACGGCTGATCGCGGGTAAGCTGTAGCGCCTTGGCGGGCCCCGGCTCAAGCCGTCCCTGAGCGGCCTCGCGAGATAGACCTACCGTGCCCGTTCTATCGCCAGCCGCACCCCGAATGCTCCGAGGATCGCCCCGGCGGTCGCTTCGATAGCCCGCGTCACACGTGGGTCCATCACGGCCACGGCGTCCAGCGACCGCTCAGCCGGCGTGGCGATGCTCGGCGGGCAGGCCGAAGCGCTCCGCGGTCTGGCCCGCCGCGTCGAATTGAATGAGCACAGCGGCCTCCCGTCCGACGACCCAGGCGTCGTGACCGGGCTCGACCACGACGACGGCCGGCGCCGCGAAGTCGAACGCGCAGCCGTCACGGTATTGACCCTTCACTCGCCCCGCGGTCAGGAAGCCGACGTGGCCGTGCATACAGAGCTCGGTGCCGATGACGGACTTCATGTGGGTCGACCAGCGAAATCCCCGGGGATAGACGACGCGCTTGACCTGACCATTGGCGGCGGCCACCGCGTCGATCACGACGCCGCCGATCTCGTGGTGCTGGGCGCCTTTGATCGGCCTACGGCTGCCGCCCACCGGCTTCGGGAGAGAGCGGGACCCGGCCGCTGGAGACCGCCGGCGGCGCGTCGTTGGCTTGCTCGTGCGCTTTTTCATCACAGGTCCCTCCTGTTCCTGGCTCTATGTCGCGTCGGCCTTGAGGGATGAGCATCGCCTATTCGTTCACCAGCTGCTGCAGTGTATGGAGAATCGCCTGATGCTTGGTCCAGTCGAGGGCGCGCGCCGCGGGCGGGATAGCGAGTCGTCGAGTCCTGCGCATCGCGTCTTCCTCCGCTTCCGGGGATCGCGAAGGTTGGGACGCCATTTGTACCACCAGGCTCCGGATCTGGTCAATCCTCCGAGCGGCGACCTGCCGGGGAAGGAAATCGCTCCCGTCGAGGCCGCGCCGCGTGACGCTCAACACCCCCGGCTACAGGAGGGAGCAGGCCCTTGAAACGGCTCAGGCGGGACGACATGGTGCAGGAAGGGCAGCATCAATCGCGAGGGATGCTCCACGCGATTCCCTCGGGACGCTGCCCTGCAGATCTCGCGCTTGAATACCGGTCAGTGACGACCGTTGTTCATTATCTGAGGCACGTCGATTCCTTCGCGATCGATCTCTCGATCGCTCCACGAGACGACGGTGCGATACGTCGTCGGCTGCGCCGTCTGTTGGACGATCAGATACACGGAGTCCGGTGCGAGAGCATTGTTGCTGCGCGCGACCACCGCGGCAATCCCGTCGTCCAGACTGAGGCCGTTGCCGACCCACTTCTCCCACAGATTGCCACGCGACTCGTAGTGGTTGATCAGTGCTTGCGGCATTTGCAGGACGGCAAAGCGTTCCTTCCCCGTGGACACGTAGGGCTGATATTGCCGGACCGGTCCAATCCCCTCGAGCGTGAGGCGCCGAACCGATTGCGGACGGGCATTGGTAGAGGCTCTGACCATCCAGATACTGCGTTCCCCGGGGTTGCCCTGCCAGCGGACTTCGTCCCAGCGACCGGTGTCGCCGCGGGCCGGCAGCACGCTGGGCACGGGCACCGCGCCCCAGGCCTTGGCCACGTCGGCCGCGACACTCACGAGGGGGCGCCCCCCCGGCATGGCCCCCACATCGATCTGCCTACTGTCGAGCCCCTTCTCGACTCGCTCGAGGCCCGGCCCCGAGGCGCCATTCACGAGCTCCGGAGGGCTCATGAAGGACATCAGGGTCGCGTCGAATATGCTGGCCACGAGCAACCGATACTCCACGGCGTGGGCGGACGTGGTCCCCAGAAGGAGAGAACCGAACAGGCAGCCAAGGAGGATCCAGAGAGCCCGGGGACGAGGCCTCATCTCACACCTCCCTGCTCAGAGGAGCAGTCGAGAGGCTCTACGCTATGTCCGTCCACGATAACACGCAAGCGTTGAAGCGGTTCGAGGGGTGACCGGTTCGCAGCGCCTATCGAGAGCTCAAATAGTCGGCGAGTTGAGTGATCTGGAGGTCGGTCAAATTCTTGCAACTCTGATGCATGATTTCATTGGCTCGGGAATTGACGGCATAGGCCTCCATCTGTTTCTCCAGATACCTGCTGTGTTGCCCGGCTAGGCGTGGAATTGGACCGTTCCCAGCGGCCTCCGGCCCGTGACAGGTCTGACAGGGAATGACTTGCTGCGCTTCGATGCCCTCCGTGAAGATCTTCTCGCCCGCCGCCACCCTTGGTAACCCGACCGGCTTGCCGACGGCGGGAGGTTGGGATGCATAGTACGCCGCGATCTCGACGATTCGTTCGTCGGTGAGCCGTGACGCCATCCCCCACATGAAGGCCTGGGCAAGCGAATCGGCCCGTGAATGCTCTCGAAACGCCTTGAGCTGTGCCTCAAGATACTGAGATGGCTGGCCCGCCAGATGCGGAAACATCGGCGAGATGCTCACCCCGCGCGCGCCGTGGCAGGTCGAACACAGCCGCGTGACCAGATCGCGCACCGCGGCCTTTTCCTCGGCCTCTGACATGCTGGCCAGCACGAGGACCATGACCACCGCATGCAGAACCTTCCCAGACATGGCCCGCCCTCGGAGACGATAGCTCCTGTTCAACTCTTGACCTCTTGAACCTCATAACCACGATTGGCCATACATTGTTTCAGCGTGGCTCGATCGAGGGTCTCGTGCGAGCTTCCGTCCGCCGAGCTTCTTCCTGCCCTGATCATCGCGAGCCGCGTGCATTCTGATTCGTCCTGGTCACGCTGCTCGGCAGTCGTCCCGGTCTTGATGTAGACGTATCGCACTTCCGATGCACAGCTCGCACTGACGAGTGCGAGCATGGCAAGAGCAACTATCCCGGATCTCATCCGGCCCTTTCCCTCGAAGGCGTCGACAGATCTCCGTCCATGAGGTCAGGCTGCCGCGCAGTCATCTACTTTTAAATATTCGGCGGGGTCTCTCATTTGGTTTGGCGTGCTGTGATTATCCCGGCAGACGCCCTCCTGCCCCTACCAGCGAAGACGCAGGACGGGAAATATCTGACGCAGGGAACCGTCTAGGAGGACGCCGTCGAATCATCAGGTGAGATGACGGCGAGGCAGCGTCACCGTGTCGCCAGAGATCGTTCGACGTCTCTCTCGACACGGGCGTTGGTGGTCTGTGAGCACACCCTTCGTGTCGACGGCGTGGAGGGCGGCGCGCACGGCGCCGAAGCGTCGCAGGCTGGCCGAACATGTGGCAACCCTTGCTCAGGCTACCCGGGATCGTCAGGAGGCAAATGACATGATCTGGAATCCGGATCGCCTCACCCTTCGAGCCGTCCGCCGAGCCCGCCTCCTCGCTTCCCTGCTCGGCGCCAGCGCTCTCTGGCTAGTCGTCACATCGGCATACGCCGACTCCTCCTTCGAGCTCACGAGTCTCGTAACCGATGACCAGAGAATCCTCACGGGCCTGGGCTTCCCCGCCGCGGCGCATGTCGATCCCAATCTGATCAATCCATGGGGCGTTTCGTTCACCCCGACGAGCCCCTTCTGGGTCTCGGACAACGGTGCCGGAGTCTCCACGCTCTACACAGCAGCCGGCGTCCAAGTGTCGCCTCCCAGCCCGGTCACGATCTTCACGCCGCCTGGTCAGACGCCCGGCACCGCCGCCCCAACCGGGCAAGTCTTCAACAGTGACCCAACCGCGTTCTTCGTCTCGAACGGCACCACGTCGGGGAGCGCCAATTTCATCTTTGCCACCGAAGACGGCACGATTTCCGGGCGCAGCGGTGCCGTCGATCCGTCCCAATCGTTCAAAGGGGTTGATAATTCGGGCACCGGCGCTGTCTACAAGGGCCTGGCCATTGCGACCATAGCCGGGAGCCAGTTCCTCTACGCGGCAAACTTCCACGCCGGAACCGTCGAGATGTACAACTCGGGTTTCGGCCTCGTCAAAAGCTTCACGGACCCCGGCCTTCCGCCCGTCCCCCCCGGAACGCCGCAGGGACAGAACTGGGCGCCATTCAACCTGCGCGTCTTGAATGGTCAGCTCCTCGTCAGCTTTGCCTTGCAGGCTCCCGGCGGCCACGACGATCAGGCGGGGCCAGGCAACGGATTCGTCGATGTGTTCAATACGGATGGCACCTTCGTCAAGCGCCTCATCAAGACCGGCGGCTCCCTCAACTCGCCCTGGGGCCTCGACATCGCGCCCGCCGGGTTCGGGGCATACGCTAATGCACTGCTCGTTGGGAATTTCGGCGACGGGACGATCAACGCCTTCGACCCGAACAGCGGTGCATTCCTCGGGACCTTGACAGACGCCAACGGCAATCCGCTGGTCATCGGTGATCTCTGGGCTCTGGTCAATGGGAACAACGGAACGGGCAGCAATCCCAATGCCGTCTTCCTCACGGCCGGCCTCGTGGATGAGGCCCACGGCCTCTTCGGAGAACTGGCGCCCACGCCAGAACCCGGCTCCGGCTCCCTCGTCCTGTTGGCTATCGCGATGGTCGCGTTCCTGTGCATCAAAAGGCGCCAGCAGAATGGGGCGAGTACATAGGATCGGCGCCCCCCTGATGCGCTCGAATCAATAGATGGGATTGGCGCGCCCGCCGCCTGACGTCCGGCCCGAAGATGAGGGTCGCCCGCAGGCCTAAGAGGCCACCCGACCCCATTTCCTTCGTGGCCCGCCAATCACCCGCCAACATTACCGCTTCATCCGATCATCGAGCTGTCTCGCCGATGGCCTCAACGATTCTCCAATGGTCGCAGCTCTCTGCGTTCATGGAGAAACCACCATCCCGCAAGCGCCAAGCGGTGCACGGCTCGGCATGCCCCACGGCAGGTCGGGCTCATGCCTGACGTGCCGAGAGCGACCGGACGGTCACCTCCCCCTGACGTCCGGTCTTCAGCGGAGACAACGACGGCCTGGGAACAACTCAAAAAAGGGGGAGCGTGATGAGAGCACACATGCGTGGATTCTTAACCCTCGCCTGGCCCGTAGTGATCGCCGCGGCCATCACCATTGTTGCCGCCTCTGCGCTGAAAGCATCCAAGGCGAATGCGACGCCCGGGTTCGCCCGGCAGACCGGCCTCTCCTGCCAAGCCTGTCACACGATCTTCCCAGAACTCACTCCGTTCGGCCGGCGGTTCAAGATGAATGCCTATGTGTTCAGCAATGTTCGGCAAATCGAGGTCACGACGGAGCGCGGGGAAAAGACCCTCTCCCTCAGCGATCTTCCGCCGCTCTCCGTCATGCTCCAAGGGTCGAAGACGTGGCTCGACAAGGCGATACCGGACACGAATCCTACGCTCCACGACCTGTCGGATACGAGCACCACAGAATTCCCCCAGGCGTTGAGTCTGTTCTATACGGGCAAGATCGCCGACTATCTGGGAGCCTTCCTGCAATTGACGTGGGAGCAGACTTCGGACTCGGTCGGCATCGACAATTCCGAGCTGCGCTTCGCGAACCATGCCGCATTCGATTCGATCGGCGTCACCGATTTCATTTACGGCATCTCGGTCAACAACAATCCGACGTCGCAGGATGTGTGGAATAGCACCCCCGCCTGGGGCTATCCCTTCATCTCGACCAATGTCGGGGTCCCGCCCATCGCCCAACCGATTCTCGTCGGCCAGCTCTCCCAAGAATCGGCCGGCCTCACGGGCTATCTCTTTCTCTTCAATCGTCTGTACATTGAGGGAGGCGCCTATTGGTCGGCGCAAACGAGCTTCACGAACGCAACGACGGGTGGACCAGGGCCGCTGGACAGCACGGCGCCCCTCATGCGCATCAGCGGGAGCGCGCCCTATTGGCGGCTCGCATGGGAGCAGGACTGGGGTTACCATGCTCTCTCCTTCGGCACGTACGGTATCTCGGCCCCGACGCACCCGACGGGTGTCGGCAATTCCGGGCCGCTCAATACTTTCACGGATATTGGCGTCGACGCCCAGTATCAGTACATCACCGACGACCATCTCTTCTCCGTGTATGGCACCTGGATCAACGAGCACCGGCATTTCAACAACCACAACCTGGTCGATCACACGAATAACTGGCTCAACTTCGGAAACCTAACGGCGAGCTACTTTTTTAGACGGAAGGTCGGGGGCTACGTGCAGGCATTCTCGACGACGGGGACGGCCGATTCTACCCTCTATGCATCGGGCACGCAGGTGCTTGGCAGTGCCAACGGCAAACCGAACACCCAGGGGTATCTCTTTGAAGTCGACTTCCTCCCGTGGCTCAACACACGGCTTGGCCTCCAGTACACCGTCTATACGCGGTTCAATGGACGGGCCAACAACTACGATGGGTTTTCGAGGAATGCCTGGAACAACAATACGTTGTACCTCTATGTCTGGACGGCATTCTAGGCGCGGCCGATGGTCATGCTCAGAGACGAACACGGGGGCATTCGCGCTCGAGAGAGCCACATGAAGACTTTGAATCTGTTCGTGCGTCTCATCGTTCTCGTCGTCGCCGCCGCGATCCTGGCCCCGCCGCCCACTCTGGCCGTCGGGTGTGCCGATTGGGTCCAGACCTCCGTGCGCACAGCGGGCACCTATGTTCCCGCCGAGCAGGCCTATGCGCGGCCATTCGCCTTTGGCCTCTCCTTCGACTGCAATGGGAGCCCAGTGACGCTGACCGTCCAGCGGGCGATGGGAGGTCTACCGGTATGTGAGGCCCGGCAGTCGGTGGAAGTGGTGGGGAAGCTGAGCGTGAGCTCGAAACTCACGGGCTCCGTTTACCAGATCATCGATCCAACGAGCGTCACGTGTTTGACGACGGCACGTTCCGAGCCGAGCACGGCCGAGCGGCCCGCGATCGCGCCCCCCGTGCAGGTCACGCCTCCCGCACGAGCCGAGGCGCCTCGCGCAGACGCCGCGAGCGCCCCGGCGAAGGGACTTGGCCCGAGTGCATGGGTCGGGCGCTACACGGACAACCGCGGCACGGGCGAGATCACGTTTACGCTCATGCGAGGGGAATCGACGGTGTCGGGAACATGGAAGATGAGAACAGGTGGCGGCGGTCCCGTGACGGGCCTCGCCGAGTCCAGTGGAGGCCGAGTACAGCTGCGGCTCGAGAATATCGCGGCTGACTGTCCCGGACTCCTCGAGGGATCGGCAGAAATTACCGACTCGACATTCACGGCGACCTATCAAGGCCGTGACTGCCAGGGAGAGGTGACGGGAGGCCGGCTCGAGATGCGGCCGCGGTGATGCAGGCCGTCCGGCCGGAATGATCTGCCTAAGAGCTAACGTGGCACGAGCTCGAACCAAAGTTGCTCCCGATACGAAAGGTGAATTGGAGGATGGTGTGCGCTCTGAGACGCAGAGCCCGAGCGCACCCGACCGTGCGTGGTTGACTCGACGAGCAGGCTTCACGTGAGTGAGGCTGTCGGCGTCTCCCTATGGGAACTGCAAGCAAAATAGGCGTGTTTCCATGAAGGCGATGGACGCACCGACACCCCTGTTCGGGCGGAGTCTGCTTGTGGCAAGGATCGATGAGGTCGATGCTCGCAGGCTGCTCGACCGCGTCGCCCGAGGCGACCGGGAAGCCTTCGAGGCCTTCTATGACTGCTACGGCGCGAGGGTCATGGCCATGGTCCGTCGCCAGGTTGGCGTGAGACAAATGGCCGAGGAGCTCGTACAGGACGTGTTCGTCGCTGTGTGGCTTGGCGCGCAAGGATACCGGGCGGACATGGGAGACCCCGGACAGTGGCTCCTGGGGATCGCTCGCCACAAGTTGCAGGATCACTGGCGTCGGCTGCGCGGGCTCGTGAGACTCATGGAAGCTCAGGCAGAGCAGGCCCGCCTGGAGCGTCGGATGATGGATGCGGACGTGCGGCTCCTCATCGAGGAGGCGCTCACGCATCTCCCCGCGGACCAGCGACGGGCCCTGGACTTGATCTACACGGGTGGTCTGACGTTCGCCGAGACTGCTCGGGCCCTGAGCGTTCCCGCCGGGACCGTGAAGTCACGCGTGCACGCGGCCCTTCTGACCCTGCGAAGTTTCTTCCGGCGGCCCGAGACCTCATGACCCATCCGCCGTTGGATCGGCTGGAGGCGTATGCGTATGCGGAGACTGACGTCACCGGGCGTTTGCTTTTGGAGGCTCATCTTGCCTTCTGCACGACCTGTTCGGCCAAAGTAGCGGACTATCAGCAATTGGCGGGATCACTTCCCGCTGCCACACTCGGTGACCAGCTCGACCTTCCGGCGTTCGGCCGGCTGTGGAGCGCGGTCGCGGACGCCAACGTCGCCTCGCCCCGCACGATGGCCACCGCCCTCCCCGCGTCTCTCCTGACCGCCCTGCCGCAACCTCACGTGCGTCGATGGGTGACGATCGCCTGGCCAAAGCGCGTGAGAGTGGCCTTGCTCATTCGCGATGCAGATACCGGGAGCGCGCTCTATCTGTGCCAGTTCGCTCCGGGGAGCAGATTTCCGCGTCACCGTCACGTCGGGCTCGAGGAGAACGTGGTCCTCGCCGGCGCGTACCAGAGCGGCGACATTCAGGCGGATGCCGGCGACTGGGTCACAGGAGGACCGGGAAGCGAAGATACAGCGAGGGCCGAGGACGAAGGATGCTGGTGTCTCTCGCGCGTCGAGCCACCGGGGGCGCGGTTCACCGGATGGCGGAGGTGGGTCGTCCCGTTCTTCTCTGGCTGATCCTCGTCAGCCTTCTCTCCCCGGTCACAGCATCCAGCCGTCCAAGCGCCTCGACCAGCTCTCGGAGTCTCGCCCGGGCCCTCTAGAAGAACACGGTGAGGTT
>Ga0306922_10002350_pt1 | contig 17557 bp, 12 predicted proteins | sample sta12Cox44000082_FD_203758 | JGI IMG/M metagenome (GOLD analysis project Ga0306922, IMG submission 203758) | Lab enrichment of tropical soil microbial communities from Luquillo Experimental Forest, Puerto Rico - statoxic.12C.oxic.44.000.082 (v2)... | ecosystem: Environmental > Terrestrial >... | reverse complement strand
GGTTTTTGTTTCCGTGAACGCGAAGCATTGCAGCACGGGATCGGAACGCAGCATTGGAATATATTCGCTTGGTTGTGCTTCGAACGTCACCGTCGGATAAATCCGTGCTTCGTCTCTCGTCACCCGCATGATTTCCAGGATCGAGTCGCGGTGGAACTCGTAGCCGAGCCGGTCTTGGTATGCGAAAAGAAAATAGGACACGAGAGTCAGATCAAACTCACCGTCTGCGAACGGTAGCTTCGGCAGCTCTCCCGCTACGTAACGCTCGGGATGAGTCTTGTAATCCGAGAGAAAGAACGTGGACGCGCGTTTGCGCAATGCGCGCATGTATTCGGGATTTTTGTAAAAGTCCCAGCGATAGGTCGGCGCACGGCCGATGGCACTGTAAACCGACTCAAGATCGGGCTCCGAACGCTCCATGATTTTTTCCGGTGCCAGCGAATAGATTGGATCGAATGACGTTACATTTATGCCGAGCTCGTTGGCCTCGGCGCAAAACGAACTGACTCCACCGGCAACATCCAGCACTCTTTTTCCTACCAGAGCTCCCGGTTCGAGCAGGAAATAGCGGCGATACTCTTCGAATGTGCGGCCGAGCAAAACGACTCGATCGAGCTGAAGCCCGCGTTTGGTTCGCTTCCACTCATCAGTCATGCTCTTGCTCAAGATTTGTGGAAGCGTTCGCCGCGGCGAACGCCTTCCCGTTTCGCCTGGCGCTTGACAAAAGCACCGCTACAACGGCTGCGAGTTGACGCGTAAAATGAATGCTTCTCAAAACAGCGTGAGCACGCCGTCAACATAAGTTCCGATACGCACCCAACCGTAGCCGGCGCCCTGGGGTCGCACAGCCCAAAAATCGAAATCCCGCTTCAGCCGATCTCCCGCAGCGTCGAGAGCCGTTGAGCCAGTAACGCCCTCGTAAGCGTTGGCTTCATTTACAAACGCCGTTTTGAAATGAGCGAAATTTCTCAAGTCGCCCACGTCTTCTAACGAGCGCTGCACAACAAAAAGTGCGTCGTAAGCAGACAACGCAAACGCATCGGGCATAATGCCCCGTGCGCGCTTGGATCGCGTCGGCGATCGGCTGCCACTCATTTTGCAACGCGTCGTCGAGTCCAAAGATCGGGTTGGGATAATTGGTGTTGGTCGCAAAGGCGGCAGCAGACGAATCAGCAGGGAGAACAGCGGAAAGAGCGACTCCATCGCTGCCGTACCATGCAGTGTTTGAGAGTGTCGTGTTGCCTTGTGCACTGTGAAATACGTTCACCACTTCGTCGAACGCGGCCAGATACACCGCAATCGCGGAGGGGTCGGTCCCCCCACTGATCAGACTTTCAATCTGTAATGCCACCGAGGTTGTAGCCGTGGAGAAGTCATTCGTCGTTGGCTCATAACGATAGCCGGCTACCACCGTGCCGCCCTGCAACTGGAAAGCTACCTGAACGGAATCGTGCAAGCCGTTGTTACCGGCGTCGTTTCGCCAAAGCGGAACAATCGCGCGGATTCCGTCGTGCCACATCAACGCCACGATAGCCTCCGCTTCGCGCGTATCGTTGGGGCAAAACCGAAAGATGTTGTCACCCGGAATTGCGAGGGACGACGCGGTGCTGCCCTGGCTGATTACGAGGATATTGTGCGCGTCCGCATACGGTTTAATCGCGGCGACTTCGGCGCTCGATTGCGGCCCAATAATAATTTTCACGCCGCGCAGGTCGAGATCCTGGATGGCTGCGAGAGCCTGTGCTGGATCGAGTTGCGTGTCGCGAACGAGGAATTGGAACCGATATCCGCCATGTCGCCTCATCGCTTCCGCTTCGAGATGCTCTTCGGCAATCTGCAGCGCTGCAACGGTGTTTTGCCCGAGAGACGACCATGATCCCGTCAATGACGCGAGCACGCCAACTTTGAACATCCGCTGGGAATGCGATTGGCCAGGCGGATCTCCTCCAGCCCGACCAACAAAAGCAAGGACCATTCCACAAACGATGACAGGGAACACGACGCCAATTTTCATAAGCGGGCGAGCATGCTCGAGTCTGCGAGGCTGTCAAGAAGGACGGCTCTTGCTGTAGCGGCGGTCTGTGACGGCCGAAACTGCGACGCTCAGAGAGCGCCGCTACAGTTTTTGCAATTGAACGTTGGACGTTGAGCGTTGGACGTTGAACGTTTTCTTCGATGCAGTTCGCCGCCGACCTCTTTCAACAGGCGTCCAGGGTCTTCACCGTCTCAGAGCTAACGCGAAGCATTCGGGGCACTCTCGAAGCAAAATTCGGCGCGGTCTGGGTCCAGGGCGAAATCTCAAATTACAAGCTGCATCCGAGCGGCCACCAGTATTTCACGCTCAAAGACCAACGCACCCAGATCGCGTGCGTGATTTGGCGCGACACCATCGCGCCGTTGCGACAACCTCTCGTCGATGGAACCCAGGTGCAGGTTTACGGCACGGTCACTGTTTACGAAACGCGTGGGCAATATCAGTTAAGCGTCCAAGTTCTTCAGCCGCATGGAGTCGGTCTGCTCCAGGCAAAATTCGAAGCGCTTAAGCGCAAGCTTGAAGCGGAAGGATTGTTTGCGCCGGAACGGAAACGGCCGTTACCGAAATTTCCACGGCGGATCGGAATCATCACATCGCCAGGCGGTGCAGCGATTCGCGACATGCTCAACGTGCTGCGCCGTCGCGCCCCGTGGCTGCAGATTTTGATCGACCCGGTGCGCGTGCAGGGAACAGGCGCGGCGCAGGAAATCGCCGTCGCCATTCGCGAACTCGCCATGCCGAATGTGAATTGGCAACCTCTCGATCTGATCGTGGTCACTCGCGGCGGCGGGAGTATCGAAGATCTGTGGGAATTCAACGAAGAGATTGTGGCACGTGCGATATTCCATTCCGCCGTGCCGATCGTCTCGGCCGTCGGTCACGAAATTGATTTTACCATCTGCGATTTCGTCGCCGACTTGCGCGCGCCCACGCCCAGCGCCGCAGCCGAGTTGATTGTGCCTGACATAAACGATCTCGAACGCCGGATCGACGGGAGCTCGCGGGCGCTCGGGCGCCAGTTGCTGAACCGGGTGCGCGACGCGCAACAACGACTCGACCACGCTCGCGAGACTTTAAAGCGTTGCCTCGCGCACAAAATTGATAGTTACAAGCGGGGCCTGCTGCACGCTGTTCGCGTTTTGCAAGCGCGCAGCCCCGCGCGCGAACTCATGATGCGCCGCGATCGTTTTGCCGATTTGCATCGGCGATTGATCGCCTGCCCCGGGAGATTACTCGAAAATGCCAGGCACCGTTTCCAGCGGATCGAAGGAATCCTGCGCGTACTCGGCCCGGACGCGACGTTGCGCCGCGGCTACAGCATTACTATTAACGAGCGCGGGAACGTCATTCGCACAATCACAGCAGTCCGGCCAAAAATGAAAATCCGGACCCGCGTCAGCGACGGCGAATTCGGCTCGCGGACACTTTAGACGCGAGAGATTAACAGAAGGCAACAAAGGGTCGTGTCCATCACGAATCAGACCGACAAATAGAATCGCGCTCGATAGCGAACTACCTCTCCAGCTTGAACGCCAGTGTCGCCAGAGGCGGCAGGTGAATAAGGATCGAATGTTGTCGACCCATCCAGGGTACATCCTCACTTTGGACACCGCCCAGATTTCCTACGTTGCTGCCGCCGTAGGTTTCCGCGTCGGTGTTGATGAACTCGCAATAGAAACCAGACTCGGGGACGCCCAGGCGGTAGTTGTAACGCACCACGGGCGTCGCATTCACTATGAACGTAACGATATCGCCGTCGCGCGATTTTCTCAGAAACGAGACGACGCTGTTATCGGCGTCGTGGAAATCGATCCAATTAAATCCTTCGTATGTATCGTCGAGCTGCCAGAGCGCGGGTTCACTTTTGTAGATGTAATTCAAATGCTGCACCAGGCGACGCAGGCCGTCGTGACGCGGAAGCTCAAGAAGATGCCAATCGAGCTGAACGTCGTGGTTCCATTCGTTCCATTGACCGAATTCGCCGCCCATGAAGAGCAACTTTTTGCCGGGCTGCCCATACATCCACGCCAGAAACATGCGCAGATTGGCGAACTTCTGCCATACGTCGCCCGGCATCTTCGATAACAACGAGCGCTTGCCGTACACCACCTCGTCGTGGCTGAGCACGAGAATGAAATTTTCGTGGAACGCATACAGGAGGAAGAACGTGATATTGCCGTGATGATACTTCCGGTAAATCGGGTCGATGCTCATGTATTGCAGGAAATCGTGCATCCAGCCCATGTTCCATTTGAACCCGAAGCCGAGCCCGCCGAGATAAGTGGTGCGCGACACGCCCGGCCACGCGGTTGATTCCTCGGCGATGGTCATGATCCCGGGGAAACGCTCGTAGCAAACTTCGTTGAACCGTTTCAGGAAATAGATGGCGTCGAGGTTCTCGCGGCCGCCGTAAACGTTCGGGATCCATTGGCCGGGTTTGCGCGAGTAGTCGAGGTAGAGCATCGAAGCCACGGCGTCCACGCGCAGGCCGTCGATGTGATATTTGTCGAGCCAGAACAGCGCGTTGCCGATGAGAAAATTGCGCACCTCGTTGCGGCCGTAATTAAAAATCAGCGTACCCCAATCCTGGTGCTCGCCCTGGCGTGGGTCCCGGTGTTCGTAAAGATGGGTGCCATCGAATTCGGCGAGCGAATGTGCGTCCTTTGGAAAATGCGCCGGCACCCAGTCCATGATTACGCCGATGCCGGCCTGATGACATTTGTCGATGAAATGACGAAGGTCGTCCGGCGGACCGAACCGGCTGGTAGGCGCGTAATAGTTTGTGACCTGATAACCCCATGAACCTTCAAATGGGTGCTCCGTGACCGGTAACAGCTCGATATGCGTATAACCCATTTCCAGCACATACGGCAGCAACGTGTCGGCAAGCTCGAGATAGCTGGGCTGCCGGTTGCCCTCTTCAGCTTTGCGACGCCACGAACCGAGGTGCACTTCGTAGATGCTGATCGGACTTTGCGGCCAGTTTTTCTTCCGGCGCGCTTCCATCCATTCGGCGTCGTTCCAGATGTAACGTTTCAAATCGTACACCATGGACGCCGTCGATTTGCCGTGCTGATTAAAAAACGCGAATGGATCGCTCTTGAGCAGCACCGCGCCTGCCTGGATGCGGATTTCGAACTTGTAGTGCGCGCCCTGCTTGATCTCCGGCAAAAATAATTCCCACACACCGCTGCCGATGAGTTTGCGCATCGGATTTACCCGGCCATCCCAACCGTTGAAATCGCCAACTACGCTAACCCGTTGTGCGTTCGGCGCCCACACCGCGAAATAAACGCCCGCCGCATCGCCAATGGTGTGCAAATGCGCGCCAAATTTTTCGTATATTTTCCAGTGCTGCCCCTCGGCGAAGAGGTGCAGATCGACCTCGCCCATGATCGGCCCGTACTGATACGGATCCCGCAGCACCTGCTCCGAGCCATCCCATTTTGTGATGCGCAGACGGTAGGTAAAATCGCGCTTTGCGCCCGGCAGAGTCGCGCAAAAGAATCCGTCCTGTTGAATTCGTTCTGCTGTAACCGCCTTGCCGGCGTTTACGTCCAGCACGATTTCGATCTTGCGCGCGTCCGGGCGAAAGACGCGGATTTCCAAATCGTCGCCAACCTCGTGCGGCCCCAGCACGCGAAACGGATCGGAATGCGTTCCTGCGATGAAGTTTTTCACTTCATCGGGAGGCAATCCCGCGATCTCGAAAGTCTTCATAACTGACTACAATCTAAACCTGTAAGGCGTCTGTGCCAGACGCCGAAGCCAAGCAATATCGGCCCAGCGTTTGAGAAACGCCTTACAAAATCTGATTGGCTATTTTTTCGGTCTCAACAGCGGGAACAGGATTACGTCCCGGATGGATTCTGCGCCGGTAAGCAGCATCGTGAGCCGGTCCATCCCGAGACCGAAGCCGCCGGCAGGCGGCATGCCGTGCTCGAGCGCGAGCAAAAATTCCTCGTCGATCTTTTGTTTCTCTTCGCCTGCCTGTTCGAGCAAACGCTGTCGTTGTGCAACCGGGTCGTTTAACTCGCTGTAACCCGGCGCGATCTCCGCACCGTTGATGATCAGTTCAAAAACATCGACGAGCGAGTTGTCGGCTGCATTCTGTTTTGCCAGCGGCACCAGTTCTTTCGGGCAATGCGTCACAAACAGAGGATCGATCGTTTTCTCCTCGACGAGTTTTTCGAATACATGCTGCGTCACCTCGAAATCGGCGAGCTGCGGCAGGATCTCCAGTTTGAACTCGTTCGTCGCGCGTTCGCGCCGCTGCTCGCTCGAGAGTTCGAACCAATTTTTGCCGCCGACTTCGCGGACTATGTCGCGGTAGCGGACCCGGCGCCATGGCCGTTTCAAATTAATGGTGCGAACAATTTTTCCATCTGCATCTCGATGCTCAACTGTTAGTGAGGCGCAGATCTTCTCTGCGAGATGACAAATCAGTTCCTCGACGAGGTTTGCCACCTTCTGGAAATCGGCATAGGCCCAGTAGGCTTCGAGCATGGTGAATTCCGGATTGTGTTTTCTGGAAATGCCTTCGTTGCGAAAGTTGCGATTGATTTCGAAGACCTTGTTAAACCCGCCCACCAGCAACCGCTTCAAATAAAGCTCCGGCGCAATGCGCAGGTAAAGATCGAGGCCGAGCGCCTTGTGGTGTGTGCTAAACGGCTCGGCTGCCGCGCCTCCGGCAATCGTTTGCAAGATTGGCGTCTCGACTTCCAGAAAGCCGCGCTCTTCGAAGAAATGCCTCGTTTCCCGAACGATCGCGATGCGTTTTTCGAACATAGCGCGCGAATGTTCGTTGGTAAGAAGATCGAGATAGCGCTGGCGGTACCGCGCTTCGATGTCCTGTAGTCCGTGCCATTTCTCCGGAAGCGGCCGCAAGGCTTTGGCAAGCAGCCGGAACGTGCGCACTTTCAATGTCGGTTCCCCGCTCTTGGTGAGAAAACACGTCCCTTCAACTCCGATGAGATCGCCAATATCCAGCAAGCGAAAAAGATCGATCAGCTCGGGCCCAACTTCTTTTGCGTGAAGGTAAATCTGAATGCGACCGGTGGCGTCGCGCAGGTCCAGGAAATGGCTTTTGCCCATGTCACGATGCGCTGTGATGCGTCCCGCGGCACGAAGAGTCTCGCCTTCTTTAAACTGCTCGCGCACCTCCGTGAGGGATCCACTTGGCTCGAAACCTGCGCCGAACGGCTCGATGCCTTTCGCGCGGAGCGCCTCGAGTTTTTTGCGGCGCAGCGCGATCAATTCATTTTCTTCGTCCATGCTTGCGACATTGTAGGGCGTCCGTGTCAGACTCCAAACCTATTAATCGGCGTTTCGCCGTTGTAATTTTTTTGACTAATCACTGTCACAATGGGTTTGCCAATGAAAGATCGGCAGTGAGATACTGGCTGGCGCGCGATCTGGATTCTGCGCTAACCTCGCGCTGCGACATGCCTGTTAAGTTACCGGAAACCACATCGAAGTTGGAAGGACCGCTGGTGAAGCAGTTCTCTGTCTTCCTGCCTAACAAGGTGGGGGCGATGCTGGAAATTGTGAAACTGCTCAATACCCAGAATACCCACGTCGTGGCTTTGAGCGTATCGGAATCGACCGATTCGGCCATCGCGCGGATAATCGCGAGCGATCCGTCGCGCGTGGAGAGATTGTTCCGGGAAAAAAATGTTCCTTTCGGCGTGAGCGAGGTCGTCGTGGTGGAGTTGCGAGAAGTGGCCACGCGGCTGGTGAAACTGCTCGCCGCGTTGGTGATGGCGGAGGTCAATGTGCACTTTGCTTATCCCCTGCTCATACGCCCGCGCGGCTTTGCCGCGATCGCGTTGCACGTAGACGACACGGAGTGCGCGTCCTCGGTGCTGACCGGCGAGGGATTCAAAATCCTGAGCCAGGACGATATTTCACGCTAACGCGTCGTAATTGGTTTATGCGTTGAAGTGTTAAACGCAAAGCCTCCTTGTTTGTCATTCTGAGCGAAGCGAAGAATCTCAAATTGCTTTTCGGGCTCTTTCGCCACAACCGAATAGTCAGAGATGCTTCGCTTCGCTCAGCGCGACAGACGAAGGACGCCGAGTTGACAGCTTACCAAGAGCACGCTTACAGAAGTGGGTTTATTGCGCCATGCGGACTCTTCTCTCACGCGCTATCCGGGTCGATCCCAGCTTCCACATCGGGCTCGGCTTGATCGTGATTCTCGCGATAGCTGAGATCTTCTTCGCAGCCTTCTTTTACGTCGGTCGGGCTCGCGGTGCACGATTTTCGGCACAGGCGGTCGCAGCAACTCTTGCACGCGCCCCCGCTCCTTCTGTTTCCTCGCAAACACCTGCGCCAACGCCGGTGCAGGCGGCAGCCGTCTCCCCGGCAGCGGCGGTCTCCGCCCCTTCCCCGTCGCTTGTCGATCAGTTACTGCGTGAAGGCATTGAGCTGCGCGATCGGGGTGATACGACAAACGCCCTGGCTCGCCTGCAAGAAGCGCTGGACAGCGAACCGAACAACACCGCTGTGCTCGAGGAGATGGCCAAGACCTATGAATCGATGCAGCTCCTCGACCGTGCGACTGACATTTGGCACAAGCTCCAGGAAATGGGGCCATCGGTCGGTGCCGCATATGAGCTGGCCGCTCAACGCCTGAAGATGGGAGTGCCGTCTGCTGAGCCAGCGGATTCCGGTATCGCAAACTCTTCGGCTGATGCAACAGAAAATAAGGAAACAGAACATAAGGATATTGGCGGCAACCCGGAAGGCCCGGTCATGGGCATCACCCAAGTGAAAACCACGGACACGTCCGATCCAGACACGGAGAAGAATATGGCGTTGCAGATCGGTATAAAAAAGCAGCCGGGCGCGAGTATCGATCACATGAAAGTAAAAATTTTGGTAGAGTTCTACGACACGGTCGGTGACAAGGAGATCAAGCTCACGGATGCCGACGTGAATTACGAGTGGCTGACGCCAAAGCACGATTGGACCGAGACGAACCCAGAGGTGCTCTCCGTGAAGTACGTCCGTCCGAAAGCGAGTGGCGCTTCATCTGAGTCGTCTTTGTCTGAGGCGGCGGCAGCAGTTCGGCCGGGCCAAAAAGGTCGAGGCGCCAAAGGTTCTGCCGCAGACAGCGGACGGCGGAAATATCTAGGATATGTTATTGAGGTTTATTACAACGATGAGCTGCAAGCCGTCCAAGCGGAACCATCGCGACTTTTGCAACTTTTTCCCCCTTCAAAGAGTACCTCGGCAAGATGACGCATTGCCCATCATCCCGGTAAATGACGAAGCCGCGTAAAAATGAAACACGCCTTTTGTGAGCATTGTTGTTTTATATGCGGCGAAGCTCGAAATGACGAAGCACTAATGACGAAGAGTTGGGCCAGGATCGACATGCGAATTCGGAATTTGCCATTCGGAATTCCTTCGTCATGCGCCCGCCGCGCCGGAGCCGGGCGGAGGCGGGTCATTCGGATTTCGTCATTGCTTGGTACATGCGTTTGTCTTTTCGCTGCCGCAGCAGAAGGGCAAATTCAGGTGGACCTGAAATTCCAGCGATTGCAGTACATCGCTTACGAACCGGTTGTAGCTACGGTTACCCTCACCAATCTGGCCGGACGCGATATCGAGCTTCACGCTGCCAATGGAGAATCATGGCTTGGATTCGAGGTGACCGGAAATGATGATCAACCGATAACGCTACTCAGCACCGAAAATGCGCAGTCGCCTTTGAAACTCGAAGCCGGGCAGAGGGTCACGCAACAAATTGATCTCGGTTCGCTTTATCCCGTGCATGATTTCGGCGCTCATCACGTCCGGACGCATGTCTATTTCCCGGATCTGGCAAAGTTTTTTTACTCTACAACGCGCGTGTTCGAAGTGACCGACGCGTGGCCGATCTGGCAGCAAACCGTGGGAATTCCGGACGGCGTTGCCGCTACTGGGAACGTCCGCACATATTCGCTACTCGCCAACCGCTTTCCAGACCATACCTCCTTATACGTGCGCGTGCAGGACAAGGACTCGGGAATTGTCTATGCGACTTATTCGTTAGGCCGAAGCATCGCATTTGAGCAACCGCAAGCGGAAATCGATCGGGCCAATCAATTGCATGTTTTGCATTGTGCAGCGCCGCACGCGTGGTCGTATTCCCGAATCGGTTTGAATGGCGAACTGCGGACGCACTCTTCATTCATGGAAACCAAAACCCGGCCTCGCCTCGTCCGCTCTGCAAACGGGGAGGTAGCAGTGCGCGGCGGTGTCGCCGAGACGCCTGCGCAAAGCTCGCGTAGCACGGCACCGAAACTTTCTGCGCGGCCGCCCGACTTGCCTAAAGAAGACCAGTAATGCCAAGAAATTTTTGCGAACTCCGTTTCGCTGTTGCGATTTTGATGATCGTACTTGTGACATGCCACAGTTCCTACGCAGCGCGGGCCAACCGTACCTCTGAAAGCAGTGACTCAGTGACCATAGTGATCGATGCGGGACACGGCGGCCATGACCGTGGCGGGATTCCGGGCCAAAGGATCGCGGAAAAAGACATGACACTCGACGTGGCGCAGCGCCTTAGAAATCTGCTGTCAGCCAACGGCTACCGCGTCGTGATGACTCGGGACAGCGATGTCTTCGTTCCGTTGCCGACGCGAGTTGCAATCGCCAACTCATACCGCAACGCCATCTTCGTATGCATTCATTTCAACGCGACGAAACGGATGGGGGCCAGTGGCATCGAAACGTATTTTTATAGCCGCGACAGCTTGCCGCTTGCTTCAGCCGTCCATTATTACGTCACAGGAGGCGCGCCTTCGGCTAATCGCGGAGTGCGACGCCGTGGGTACTACGTATTGCGAAAAACCGCTATTCCGGCGGTCCTCGTAGAATGCGGCTTTCTTACCAATCCGACGGAGGGTGCATACGCCCAAACTGCTTCTTACCGCCAAAAACTCGCAGACGAGATTGCGGCTGGAGTCCGCGGGCGCAATTCCCTTGGCAGCGCGTCCTTCATCGATCAAACCAAGGTAGCGAGATCCGAACGCCATCGCTCCAAGCGTTCACACAAAAAAAGCGCGCGCAAAAAGAAAAGCTCATCGAAACCGGCCGGCGCGGAAGAAGCTTCTGCCCACTAGATCGGGAGGCCTGATTTGAACATGCCGGTTTTGACTTCGGCGCAGATGCGAGCTGCGGAAGAGGCTGCTTTTTCGAGAGGAGTACAAGTCGAAGCGCTAATGGACAAGGCAGGCGCCGGAGTGGCGCAGGCAGTGACCAAATTTTTCCCGAAGCCTGGCACATGCATTGTGTTCGCTGGAAAAGGGCACAACGCAGGCGACGCTTTGGTTGCAGCGGAACATCTGCGACGCCTCGGATGGAAAATCGAAGTCCGGCTTGCTTTCAAGCAAGAGGATTGCAGCGAACTCATGCGCAAGAAGCTCGAAAACCTGTGTCGCAGACCGCCTGACATTTTGGGGGCGACGGCATCCGTCAGCGCCACCACCAATCCGGGCGTCACTCTCGTTGAGCTTCGCGCAGAGGCCGGTGAAGAACTAGCCACTGCACAGGAAGAAATTGCGGTAGACGCCTCTCTGAGCGGCGCTCCTCAATTGATCGTCCTTGATGGCCTGCTCGGCGTTGGCGCGAGGCCGCCGCTGCGCGAACCGATACGCGCTGCGTGCCGTTCGATTAATCAGTTGCGGACAAGTCAGGGCGCCTGTGTGTTTGCGGTCGATCTTCCAACCGGTCTCGATAGCGACTCAGGCAAAACGGATCGCGACTGCGTGACCGCGGATTTTACGGTCACCATTGGATTCGCAAAAGCGGGTCTCATCGCTGATGGCGCGTTGAATTGCGTGGGCAGAATGGAAGTTGTGCCGCTGCATGAATTGGGGCCACCGGAAAAAAAAACAAAGGAAGCCATCGCCAGTCCGCCGGCTTTTTGCGGATTGGTCGCGAGACGCGAATATAGCGCATACAAAAATCAATTCGGTCGCATTGGCGTCGTAGCCGGCTCCAAGGGATTCGTCGGCGCTGCTTTGATGACCTCGCAGGGTGCCTTGCGCGCAGGCGCAGGCCTAGTGGAAGTTTTTGTTCCCAAAGAAATTTACGAGATCGTTGCGAGCGCGGCGTCGATGGAATCGATGGTGAAGCCGGTTCATTCCTACCGCGACCTGCTCAGGCAAAAAACTGATGTCTGGGCTTTGGGACCCGGTCTTGGAACATCAAACGCGGAGGAGATTCTCGAGCTGATTGAAAAAACGAAGCAACCGATGGTGCTTGATGCCGACGGACTCAACATTTTGTCCAAAAAAATATCAGCTCTCCGGCGTTGCAAAGGCGAACGATTGCTCACACCGCATCCGGGCGAGATGAAACGCCTCGTCCCAGACCACAAAGAATCGCGCGCCGAGATTGCGACGAAGTTCTGCAATCGTTTTGCAGTGACACTTTTGTTCAAGGGCAGTCGGACCATCGTAGCTCAGCGCCATCGTCCATTGAGCTATAACACCACCGGCAATCCGGGAATGGCCACTGGCGGGATGGGCGACATTCTCACAGGTGTCTGCGCCAGTTTGGTGGGACAGGGCTTATCTCTTTACGATGCGGCGCGAGTCGGTGCGTGGCTATGCGGGCGAGCTGCGGAGATCGCGATTTTCAATGATGGCCAAAGCGAACAATCGTTGTTGCCTCGCGATGTACTCGATCATCTCGGCGAAGCGTTTAAAGAACTTGGTAGTTAAAACGTTAAAACAGTTACAAAGTTAAAAGGTACAACGCTTCAACCTTTTTAACCTTTTAACTCTTCAACCATTTAACGCTCCCTGCGATGAATCTCCAAACCGGAACCACCGAAGAGTACAAGGCGCCCACTGAAGAGACTGCCTGGAGCCGAATAAAAAAGGCGCTGGGTCCGGTCGCGGTAGTGGGCGTCGTGATCGCAAAGTTGTTTGCGAAGCTCAAGGTTGTCCTTCTGCCGCTGCTGAAATTCCTCCCCATCCTGCTCAAGTCCGGCGGCACGATGCTGCTCATGATCTGGGTTTACATGCAACTTTGGGGCTGGCAGTTCGCACTCGGGTTTGTCCTGCTGCTTTTGATTCATGAAACAGGGCATTTGGTTGTCGCGAAGAAATTCGGACTGAAAGTCGGCGCGCCTGTGTTTATTCCCTTCATGGGCGCGTTCATCGCGCTCAGGGAAGCGCCGCGCAATGCGTGGATGGAAGCATGCGTGGGCATTGGCGGCCCGATGCTCGGGAGCTTTGGCGCATTGATCTGCAACGCGCTGGGCGAAATGTTCGCCGCGCCCATTTTCATCGCGCTCGCGTGGTTCGGGTATTTTTTGAATCTGTTTAATCTGACGCCGGTGGGAATGCTCGATGGCGGGCGGATTGTGACCGCGTTGTCGCGCTGGCTGTGGCTGCCCGGGTTCGCTCTGCTTCTTTGGTTCGGCTGGAAGTTTCCAAATTTTATTATCTGGTTGATCGTGCTGTTGTCGCTGCCGCGGATCTATTCGCTATTCCGCAAACGAACCGAAGAAGAACAGCGTTACTTTGAAGTCACAACGTCCCAGCGCTGGATAATGTCGATACTGTACTTCGGTCTGATCGCGGTGTTGCTTTTCGGAATGCACGTAGCCCAGCAGGACTTGAACAAGTATGGGGTGCGCTCCCACGGTCACGGGCGGGATGTGATTGTGCAGTGAGTCGTGCCCGCCGCTCCACTCGGAACATAGGCCTGTGGCTGTGTGCCCAGCGGGCTTTCTAAAAAGCAGCTGTCTCCCGTTTCAGCGGAGTACAACTCCCCTGGGCGCACAGACCTGGAGGTCTATGTTCCGCCTGGCGCCGCGAAGACTTTCGCAGGTTCGAGCCCGATTTTCTTGACGATTGAAACGAAGCGTTTGTCCGGCCGCAGCGGAACGAACTCGGGAGCGATGCCGATGAAGTGCAATGAAGACGAATGTTCCTCGTACGCGCGCTCCAGTTCGCGAATTGCATCTTCATGCTCTTGCAACACCACGCGCACATGCGCAATGGCATCGCCGGGCGTGTAGCTCCCGCGATTCGCGCAAGCGGCCTCCAGAATTCCCTGTGCCTCCTTCCGGCGGTCCATCTTCGCGTACGTGATCGCAAGACCAAAGGGGACTCGACCACTAAGCTCTTGCGACTTTTTGTATAGCGCGATTGCGTCATCGAAGCGCCCCATTTCCCGGTAAAGTGCGGCCAGCAGCGGTTCGCCATAAAGAAATGTTGGATCGAGCTGCAACGCGCGTTCCCCGGCGGCAATCGCTTCATCGATCAATCCGAAGTATCTGTAAATCTCGCAGGCGAAGTTGCTCACCCACAACGATGCCGGATCGATCTTCGTCGTCCGCCGCAAGAAACTTAGCGCCTTGTTGCGCTCACCGCGCGCCGCATAGAACGCGGCGATAAAATAACTCGACGTCGTCGAGTTTGGATCGATGTCGAATGCGCGTCTGTAATCGATTTCGGCGCCGTCAAGGTCCCAATCGAGTATCCGTTTCGTTTCGGCGAGATAAACGTGCGCTTCCGCTTCGTCATTATCGAGCTTCAGCGCGTTGAGAGCAGCTTCGCGCACCTTTGGATAGGCTTCGCGCGGCGGAACATAGGCGTCCGCCAGCCAAAGCCATGACTTTGCGATACCGGTCCAGGCCCGGGCGAGTTGCGGATCTTTTGCCAGCGCTTCCTCGAAGAGCTCCAAACTTTTTCGCAGCGCTTCCTCAGTGCTTTTGTCGGAATAAAAAAGGCCGTGCAGATAGACGTCGTAAGCATCGGCACTGCGCACGAGCCGCGACGCCGTCGGCGCGGGGATATCGAGCTTTATTTTCAATGCATCGACAATGGCGCGTGTGATTTCATCCTCCAGCGCGAAAATGCCCTGGAACTCGCGGTCGAATGTATGCGACCAAAGGGTGAAACCGTTACAGCAATCCGTCAGCTCGGCCGTGATGCGGACGCGATTTCCATCACGACGCACACTTCCTTCAAGCACATGCTCGACGTTTAGCTTCTCGGCGACTTCCTTCAGAGTTGCATTTTTGTCCTTGAACCAAAAGGAGGAACGTCGAGCGGCGACGCGCAGACCGTCGATCTTTGCCAGCTCGCTCAGAATTTCCTCCGCGATGCCGTCACCGAAATAATCCCGTTGCTCTCCGGACGTGAGGTCATCAAACGGCAGGACCGCGATTGATCTTTCGAACAAATCCGGCGTTTCAGCGATCTCGATCTTGCTCTCCGCTTTTACGTTCGGCGTGCGCACAATTCCATATCGAGTGAGATCGAAAAACCAGGAGAGCGTAAGCGCCACTGGGAACCCGAGCACAATCAACACGACGATCAATCGGACCACCCAGTTCGGAATGTCGAATACCGGCAGAACTTGCGCGATACCCTGGGCAAGCGCCCAGCCGCCGACAACATACGCGATTGCGACGCTGTAAACTTTTCTGCGCTTTAGCTCAGCAAGAAACTTCTTCAGGTTCACAGCTTAATTCTGTCGAATCAAGCCTCGTATTTCGCCCGCATTTTAGCAATCGGCAGATTTGAAATTTGACAGGAACAAGACCCCGCTAGTATCGCTGTAAAATGAACCACACGACCAACGACGGCGAAAAGATGGAGAAACAAATGTGGGAAGACATCAAGGCGAAGAATTGGGAAGCTGTGGAAGGCAAAATAGCTGAAGGCTTTCAGTCTGTTCATGCGGATGGCGCCCGCGACCGTGCCGGTGAAATAACATCGATCAGAAAACTGGACGTTGGCCAGGTAGCGCTTAGCGATTTCAGATCGATCGGAATGGCGACTGCATCGCGGTTACCTATTTGATTTCGGCACAAGAATCGATCGATCTCGAGCGCTTGCCGACCAAACCCGCGCCGCGCTTGAGTGTATGGAAAAAAGGAGGGGGCGGCTGGCAATGGATTTGCCATGCCAATCTGACTCCCATTCCTTAGGCGAGACAAAGTAGCCGGGGCGTCACATTCACGGTTCTTTCTCCGCGATCAATTTTTGAAAGCGCGGATCGCCCCGAATCGGGTCCCATTCCCAGCGGTATTTTAGGTCGTTAATGGTAATGCTGTAATAGGCGCTGTCCACCGCTCCCGGTGTTTTGAGTAGGTGCGCGATCATAGAAATGGCAAGATCGTTTTCTCCGACACGAGCGTAGATCAAAGCGAGATAACCATTCATAAGTGTACCATCGACGGCGTCTTTTGACTCCGGTTTGAGCTCAGTCGCGCTTTGGCCCTCCCTGATCGCGTCGTCTTTGCGCCCCATCAAGGCGTAAAGCCAACCGAGAACCGCGTGTCGCTCCGCGCTCGCGGGCGCTTCTTTCACAGCAGCCTCGAACTCAGGTCTTGCCAGTTCGAATGCTTTCCGAGCGTTCACACTATCGCCTTGGGCAAGGTAAACGCATGCTTCGAAAAAGATCTTCGGAGGTGTTCCAGCATTCGTATAAGAGAGCTCATTCGCTGCCGAAGTTTCGAGAACGGTTTTCGCCGCAGAATAATCGCGCCGCAGCATGGCCACATCCCATCGACACGAAGTGACAGTGCCGTCGGGATCAATGCCAGCGGGAACTTGATCCACGATCGATTTCAACAAGCTCGTGTCTCCTTTCCACCAGAAATCGACGTAGCCACTTTGCATCTTCGCCACCAGCGATGCCGGAGCCATCGCGCGCATTCGCTCGCCCCATCGTGCGGCTTCCGGCCACCGGCGCATCGACGTGTTGGTAAAAAGTACTTCGCGGACGGTGTTCGGGTTCTGAGGATCGAGCTTCGCAACTCTTTCGTACGCCTCAAGCGCTTCTTCCCACTTGCCTTCTCGGCGTTTAATCGCCGCGATCAATCGGCGCGCATCTCCATTGCCTGGGGATAAACGAGAAGCTAACTCAAATTGTTCGAGGGCGCGTTCGTAATCCTGATCCATCCAGTAAATGCACTGGCCGAGTGCGAAATGCGCTTCTGCAAGATCTGGCTGGAGCCGCAGAGCAGTCTCAGCCTCAGAGCGCGCCTTCGTTCTCCAACTTTCAGTGGGCTCGTAATAATGGAAAACCTCAGCGCTAACAGAGGCCAGGCGAGCGTGGGCAAGTGCGAAGTTGGGATCAAGCCCTATCGCTTGCGCGAACAGTCGTTCGGCAATCTTGTAATCCTCAAGCATGGTGTCCGGATTTCGCTCGATTTGGTTTGCCCGTAAATAGAACACGTATGCTTCTGTATTCGCGGTCGGTATTTCGTCGACACGTGCTTTTTCCTGCGGCGAAAGTTTCGCCTTTAGCTGGTCGGCAATCGCTTTCGCAATTTCGCTTTGAATCGCGAACACATCCGCCAGATCACGGTCGTAGTGTTCTGCCCATTGTTGAGTATCCGACCGGGCATCGATGAGTTGCGCCGTTACTCTAACGCGATTGCCGGAGCGCTGAACGCTTCCTTCCACAACATGCGCCACCCCAAGTTGTTGACCAATCTCGCGGACATTCCGCGGCGCCTCGCTTTTGTATTGCATCACGCTGGTGCGACTGATCACCCAC
>Ga0306922_10002345_pt1 | contig 17589 bp, 15 predicted proteins | sample sta12Cox44000082_FD_203758 | JGI IMG/M metagenome (GOLD analysis project Ga0306922, IMG submission 203758) | Lab enrichment of tropical soil microbial communities from Luquillo Experimental Forest, Puerto Rico - statoxic.12C.oxic.44.000.082 (v2)... | ecosystem: Environmental > Terrestrial >... | reverse complement strand
GATTTGCTCGATAAACCGCTTGGCGTTCGCTTCGATTTCGTCCTGCTCGGAAACGATGATCCGGACGTCGCGCGCCAATGCCAGGTAGTCGAACAGCGTCGCCGCCCGATTGTTTTCGAGCACGTCGCGCAGGGGCACCACGGCGACCTGGTCGATCGGCGTGATCGACCGCTGCGTGCCGGGATCATAGGTGCGGAGCGTCTCAATGGTATCGCCGACAAATTCGAGGCGAACCGGGAGGCTGGCGCCTGCGGGAAAGATGTCGACGATACCGCCACGAACGGCAAACTCCCCGTGCTGGTCCGCCGGGTCCTCCCGGCTGAACCCGGCGTCAACCAGCAGATCGGCGAGATCTGACGGCGCAATGTCCTGACCTGGCCTGAGATCAATCGCCGCCGCAAGCAATCGTTCGGGCGCTGTGGCGCGCGGCAGCAGCGCGGCTGCCGATGCAATGACGACGCGACCCGTACCGCGAGCGATGGCGTGCAGCGCGCGGGCGCGAGCCGAAGTCACGCCGACGTGAGGAGCGAGGCCCCTGTAAGGGTCGACTTCGTGGGAGGGAAAGGGCAGGACGGCCCGGCCGGTCGCGGTCGGCGCCGTTGGAGCCAGGCCCTCGAGCGCCGTCAGAAAGAATTCGACATCCGCTACCGCCGGCTCGATGTCCGCGTCAGTGGCGACGACATACAAGACCACGCCGCGCGACAGGTTATGAGCCGCGCCGGCAATGAACAGCGCTTTCGCCGATGCCGTCAGGCCGGAGACGACGCGTGCCGTGAGATCCATCCCGGCGCGCGTGATTGCCGTTTTGAGAACCGCCTGAAGGTTCAGAGACGTCGACGTGGCCATCAAGACTACTCGCTGCTCGTTTCTAGTCTACTCACTGCCGGCGAGAGCTAGTTCGGGAAGTGGCGAATTCTTTCGATGATCGCTGTCGTCGAATAGCCGGGCTCGATGGCGATACGGATGACCAGGCCTCCACGCGCCTCGACGACGTCCCGGCCGACGATGGCGTTCTCCGGCCAGTCGTCGCCTTTCACGAGGATGTCAGGCTGGAGAGCCGAAATCAGCTGATGCGGCGTCGGCTCGTCGAAGACGACCACACCATCGACCGACTGCAGCGCCTCGAGGATTTCGACCCGTTCGGTCTCTGGGGTGATCGGGCGTCCCGGGCCTTTGTTTGCCCGCACGGATCGATCGGAATTGACGCCGACGATGAGCGCGTCGCCGAGGGTGCGGGCGTGTTGGAGGTAGCGCACGTGGCCGGGATGGAGCAGGTCGAAGACGCCGTTGGTGAACACGACCTTCTTGCCCGCTCGTTGGAATTGTTCGGTGAGGCGAACGGCCTGGTCGACCGTCACGTGTTCGTCTTGACGGACCGGGAGGAAGGGCCACCCGGACTGAACTTGACGTTGGATGAGAACGTCCACGTGTGTTTTGGGCGATAGATGCCAACGTCGTGCGTTCGCGACTTCACGCGGAAGGTGTAGAGCAGCCGGTGGTAATCGTACGGATACCCGTCGCGCTTGTGCACGGCGACGTCGACCTTGTACGTGCCTTCGACGAGATCGAGGCTGTCGATCGCAAAGACCGCTTGGGCCTCGCCTGACAGCCGCTCGGGCCGTATCTCCTCGAGGTACGTATTCGTCCCGTAGCAGCAGACGCCATCTGCGTTGAAGAGACCGATGCCGAACACGAAGTCGTCCGTCGTCTGCTTGGCGCGAACACGCACGGCTATCGACATGGCGTCGCCCGTATGGAAAACGTGGGCAGGCCGGCTGTCGGGGCCAAGGAACTGGACATCGGTAATCTCGACCTCGCGCGCGCCCCATCGTCCTTCGGTGGCACGGAACATGTCGGTCGATGTTGGGTCGGCCGGGCGCTCGGCAGCGTCTGGTTCCGCGTGGCCCTCCTTCATGGCCTTCGCCGTCTCAGCGGCGAGCAACTGTTCTTCCGACGCCTCGACCGCGGTGAGGTACGCGCCAACGACCCTCTTCGGATCGCCATGCAACATGGCCCGGCCGGCGTCGAGCCAGATCGCCTCGTCGCAGAAACGTTCGACGAGATTCAGGGAGTGGGTCACGAGCAGAATCGTCTTCCCCCGGCGGCGGAACTCGGAAAACTTGTCCAGGCATTTGTGCGTGAAGCCCTCGTCCCCTACGGCGAGCACTTCATCCACGAGCAGCACATCGGGGTCGACGTGAATGGCGACCGCAAACCCGAGACGCATGTACATCCCGGACGAGTAGGTTTTCACGGGCGCGTCGATGAAGTCCTTGAGCTCCGCGAACTCGACGATCTCGTCGAAGCGGTCCTGAATCTGGCGCTTCGAGAGCCCGAGCATGATGCCGTTGATGTACACGTTCTCGCGACCGGAGATTTCGGGGTGGAAGCCTGCGCCGAGCTCGATGAGCGCGCTGATTCGTCCCTCAACGCGGACGGTGCCGCTCGTTGGCTTCGTGATGCCCGCCACCAGTTTCAGCGCAGTGCTCTTGCCGGAGCCGTTCGGGCCGATCACGCCGTAGGTCGATCCGCGCGGGACCGCAAACGAGACGTTCGTCAGCGCGGGAAACGCCTCACTCGGCTGCAGCTCGCGCAGGATGCTGCGCTGCAGGAACGCGCTCTTGAGAGTCGCAAACTGCTTGCCGCCGTACCGGCGGTAAACCTTTGAGACGTTGACGAGCTCAATGGCGGTCATACCGCCTCCGCGAACGAGTCCCGCAGCCGATCGAAGACCCAGTAGCAGGCCAGGAACAGAGCAACCGAGGCGGCGCCGAGCGCGAGCAGCCACCGCCAGTGGCCGATGTGCCCGAAAAAGAGAATCTCCTGATACGCGATGGCGAGATGCGTGAAGGGGTTCAGATCGAAGTAGGGCTTGTAGTCCCGAACGGTCGGCTGAAACCACGGATAAATGATCGGCGTCGCGAAGAACCACAGTGTGAGCACGTTCGCAAGGATGTCGCGGATGTCGCGGAAATGCACCGCCAGCGCCGCGAGGAGCAGCGCGAGCGCCGATGAAAAAATCAGCTGGACGGCCACGGCGACCGGAAACCAGACCAGATCCGAGGGTCCGGGATAATGCTTCGCGTAGAGGAGAAAGGCGACCAGGATCGGCAGTCCGAGGAAGAAATGCACCATGTTGGCAAAGACGCTCACGAGCGGCAGCACCTCGGCGGGAAACAGCACTTTTCTAATCAAGTTGCCGCCGGCAATGAGCGACCCCGCGGCGTCGGAGAGCGAGGTGGCGAACCAGGTCCACGGCAGGATGCCACAGAACATGAAGAGCGCGAATGGCTGGGCGCCCTCGGTCGTATTCGGGATCACTTTGGTGAACACGAACGAGTAGATCAGGAGCAGCAGCAGCGGGTTGATGAACGACCACAGGAAGCCGAAGAGCGACCCGCGATAACGCGCCTTCAGCTCGCGCGCCACCAGGCTCGAGACGAGCCCGCGATAGCGCAACAGGTTTTCTAAGTTGGAAAACAATTATGAACGGATTTTAGCCCGACTCGCGACCTGCAGGCGGATGAGGGATTTCATGAGCGCGATGCGCGCGCGTTCGAGGTCCATGTCCGGGTTCGTCCCATCGGCGATGCGCTCCTCGGCGCGTTTTCTTGCGGCCTCGGCGCGGGGGACGTCGATCTCGTGGGCCTTCTCGGCGACGTCGGCAAGAATCGTGACGCTATCGGGTTGTACCTCGGCGAATCCAAACGACAGCGCGAGATAGTGCTTTTGGTCCTCGGGTTCCACCGGTCCGATGCGGTACCAGAGCTCGCCGGCACCCAGCATGGAGACGAGCTGGGTATGTCCGGGCAGCACACCGAAATAGCCATCGGCGCCGGGGATCTCGACCTCTTCGACCGGCTCATTCACGAGCGCTCGGTCGGCGGAAACGATGCGCAGTTGGAGCTTGGTTGGGAGCACAGTTGGTCCTTCGGCGCTAGTTCCTCGCCTTGAACTTGGCGATCACGTCTTCGATGCCGCCCGCCATGAAGAAGTCCTGCTCGGGAATCTCGTCGTGCTTGCCCTCGACGATCTCCTTGAACCCGCGAATGGTGTCGGCAATCAGCACGTACTTGCCCTCGAAGCCGGTAAACTGCTGGGCAACGAAGAACGGCTGCGAGAGAAATCTCTGGATCTTGCGCGCGCGAGAAACGGTCAGGCGATCCTCCTCGGACAGCTCGTCAATCCCGAGGATCGCGATGATGTCCTGCAGATCCTTGTAGCGCTGCAGAATCTGCTTCACCTGCCGCGCGACGGTGTAGTGCTCATTGCCGATAATGCGCGGATCGAGAATACGCGACGTCGAGGCGAGCGGGTCGACGGCGGGGTAGATGCCGAGCTCCGAGATGGCGCGAGAGAGGTTCGTCGTCGCGTCCAGATGGGCGAAGGTCGTCGCGGGCGCCGGGTCGGTGTAGTCGTCGGCAGGGACGTAGATGGCCTGCACGGATGTGATCGACCCCTTCTTGGTCGATGTGATGCGTTCCTGCAATTCGCCCATCTCCGTCAACAACGTCGGCTGGTAACCGACCGCCGACGGCATGCGGCCGAGCAGCGCCGACACTTCGGACCCCGCCTGCGTGAACCGGAAGATGTTATCGATGAAGAGCAGTACGTCCTTGCCTTCGGCATCGCGAAAGTACTCGGCCACAGTCAGGGCCGACAGGCCGACGCGAAGGCGCGCGCCCGGGGGTTCGGTCATCTGGCCGTAAACGAGCGCCGCGCGGGACTTCGACGGGTCCTTGATATCGATGACGCCTGACTCCTGGAATTCGAGCCAGAGGTCGTTGCCTTCTCGCGTCCGTTCGCCGACGCCGCCGAACACCGAGACGCCGCCGTGCTTCAGAGCGATGTTGTGAATGAGCTCCATGATGATGACGGTCTTGCCGACGCCGGCGCCGCCGAAGAGGCCGATCTTGCCGCCCTGCAGATACGGCTCGAGCAGGTCGATGACCTTGATGCCTGTCTCGAACATCTTCAGATCGGTCGACTGACTCTCGAGGTCCGGTGCGGCGCGATGGATCGGCCACCGCTCCTTGGCCGCAACCGGGCGGTCCGGAAAATCGACCGGCTCCCCCAGGACGTTCAGCACGCGGCCAAGCGTTTCGGGTCCGACGGGCACGGAAATGGGAGCTCCGAGATCAATCGCGTCCATGCCGCGGCGGAGGCCGTCAGTCGGCTTCATCGCGACGGCGCGCACCCGATTCTCGCCGAGGTGCTGTTCGACCTCTGCCACGATCTCATCCTTCGCGTCGGTTGTGATGCGAAGCGCGTGGTAGATTTCCGGGAGGCGACCCGCCGCGAACTCGACGTCGATGACGGGGCCGATGATTTGGACGATTTTGCCGACGGTGTGTGTGTCCTGCATAACTCGTTGCTCGTTACTCGTGGCTCGGATTCTTACAGTGCCTCCGCGCCTGAAACGACCTCGATGATTTCTCTCGTAATAGCCGCCTGCCGCACCTTGTTCATGTAGAGCGTCAGGGTCGCGATCATGTCCGCGGAGTTCTTCGTCGCGGTATCCATGGCCGTCATCTGTGCCGCATAGAACGCCGCGTTCGACTCGAGCAGAGCGCGGTACACCTGGACGTCGACGTGCCTCGGCAGCAACCGATTGAAGATCTCCTGCGCCGACGGCCTGTAGAGATACTCGGCCGGCAGGTACTCGCCGGTCCCCTGGCCCAGCTCCGCGCCGACACCGCTCGATTGCGCGGCCGCGCCATCGGCCGGCACCGGCACCTCGTCACGCGGAATCGGCAGCAGTTCATGAACAACGACCCGCTGGGAGATCACCGACTTGAACTCGTTGAAAACCAGCACGACGCGGTCGACGGCGCCCGAGAGGAACTGTTCGATCGCGACCTGCGCGATGCTTTGAGCATCCCCGAAGCTCAGCTTCTGGAAGATGCCGATACGCTCCAGCGCCACTCGAAACCCGCGGCGGGCGAAGAAGTCGCGCCCTTTGCGTCCGATCAACCCCAACTCACATGGGCCGGCGCTTTCAACGATGAAGGCGCCGGCCGCTTTGATGACGTTGGTATTGAAGCTGCCGCAAAGACCCTTGTCTGCGGTGATAACGAGGACGAGTGTTTTCGAGCTCGGCGTCCGCTCGCGCCGGGCGAGGAGCGGGTGCACCGACGCGTCCACGCGAGAGGCGACGCTCGCGAGCACCCGCTGCATCTCCTCGGCGTAGGGGCGCGCATTCATCACCCGCTCCTGCGAGCGGCGCAGCTTCGATGCCGCGACCATTTTCATCGCTTTGGTGATCTGCTGCGTGTTCTTGACGGCGCGAATGCGCCGCCGGAGATCGATCAGGGACGGCATGGGGCCCTACGCGGCCGCTGCCTTTCTCGCAGCGAAGTCGCGCGCACACTCGCCGACGGCAGCATTCAGGTCGGCTTTGAGTTGATCGTCGAGCTGCTTCTTGGCGGCAATGCCTTTGAAGAGATCGCCGTACCGGGTCTCGATGTACTTGAACAACTCGGACTCGAAGGCCTGGACGTCGGCGGCGTGAATCTTATCGAGGTACCCGTTCGTTCCGGCGAAGATGATCGCGACCTGGCGCTCGACCGGCAGCGGCTGATACTGCGGCTGTTTCAGCACTTCAACGAGCCGCGCGCCCCGATTGAGCTGGGCCTGCGTCGACTTGTCGAGGTCGCTGCCGAACTGGGCAAATGCCGCCAGCTCCCGGTACTGCGCGAGGTCGAGGCGCAGCGAGCCGGCGACCTGGCGCATGGCCCTGATCTGCGCGGATCCGCCGACGCGGGAAACCGAGTTTCCGACGTTGATGGCCGGGCGGACGCCCTGGTGGAACAGATCGGACTCGAGGAAGATCTGCCCGTCTGTGATCGAGATCACATTGGTCGGGATGTAGGCCGACAAGTCGCCGGCCTGCGTCTCGATAATCGGCAGGGCCGTCAACGATCCGCCCCCGTTGCCTTCGTTCAACTTTGCCGCGCGCTCTAGAAGGCGTGAGTGCAGATAGAACACGTCGCCGGGATACGCTTCGCGCCCGGGAGGGCGACGGAGGAGCAGCGAGATCTCGCGATACGCCTGAGCGTGCTTGGAGAGGTCATCGTAGACCACCAGCGCGTGTCGGCGGCTATCGCGGAAGTATTCGCCGAACGTGCAGGCGGAATAGGGCGACACGTAGAGCAGCGGCGCTGGATCGGACGCCGTGGCGGCCACCACGATCGAGTAGTGCATCGCGTCGGCTTCCTCGAGCGTGCGGACGACCTGCGCGACGGTCGACTGCTTCTGCCCAATGGCGTTGTAGATGCAGACGACGCCCGTATCCCGTTGATTGAGAATCGTATCAATCGCGAGTGCCGTTTTGCCGGTCTGGCGGTCGCCGATGATCAGCTCGCGCTGCCCGCGCCCGATGGGCACCATGGCATCGATCGCCTTGAGCCCCGTCTGCATCGGTTCTTTCACCGGCTGCCGGTCCACGACACCGGGGGCGAGCCGTTCGATGGGCGCAAAGCGTTTGCTGGAAATCGGCCCTTTGCCGTCGAGCGGCTGGCCCAGGGCGTTCACCACACGGCCCAGCAGTTCCTCGCCGACCGGAACGGAAATGATGCGACCCGTTCGCTTGACCGCGTCGCCTTCCTTGATTTCGCTGAATTCCCCGAGCAGGACGGCGCCCACGCTGTCTTCCTCGAGGTTCAGCGCGATGCCGTACACGCCGTGCGGGAACTCGAGCATCTCGCCGGCCATGGCGTTGTCGACGCCGTGCACGCGCGCAATGCCGTCGCCGACCGAGACGATGCTCCCGACTTCGGCGACGTCGACATCGACGGCGTAGCTGCCTATCTGCTCACGGATGATTTTGGAGATCTCTTCGGCTTTGATTTGCATGATGGTCTCACGCGCGTTCGGCCAGCTGGTCCCTCATCTTCTCCAATTGTCTGGTGACGCTGGCGTCATAGACGGTGGTTCCGACTCTGGCGACCAGGCCGCCGACGATCGACGGATCGACGCGCGTTTGCAAGGTGACGGTGTTGCCCGTCACCTGGGCGAGGCGCTGGCGAATGGCTTCCGTCGTGGCGGCATCAAGGGGCGCCGAGGTGGTCAGTTCGGCTCGCACAACCTTGCGATAGCTGAGGAGCCGGTCGCGATACGAGGCGAGAAGGTCGGGCAGCAAGACCAGGCGGTCGCGCTCGGCGAGGAGAACGAGCAACTTGGCGACGATGGTCGTCGTCTTCGCACGGGCCGTCAAGTCGACCATCGCCGCGCGTTTCCTGGTGACCGGCACCGCTGGATTGAGCATGACTTTCTTCAAGGTCGGCTCGCGGTCGAAGAGATCGTGAAAGTCGGCAAGATCCTGCTCGACGCGATCGAGATCGGTCTTCTCCTGCAGGGCGACCTCGAAGAGCGCGCGAGCGTAGCGATTGGCCGCTGTCTTCGTCGACATTTCTCTGACTTCGTGCTCGGCTCTCGGGTTCTCGGTTTTTGGCTTCGGCGTTCGGCTGGCGGGCCCGGGCGCTTGAGAATCATTTCACAAGCGCCACACGTTTATACCATACAAATGTGGACCTTCGGAATGGCCTCGATGACCCGACCGATGCGCCACGCCCGCACGCCTGACGCCTGAAAAGCGGCCTCCAGCCGGTCGACCGCCCCGCGATCAACCACAACCAGCAGGCCGCCTGACGTCTGCGGGTCGTACAGCAGGTCCCATCCGGCGGCCCCAGGCTGGGGGGGCCCGGCCCTCACACCGGATGAAAAGTGCTCCTGGTTCGAGCCAAGGCCGCCCGAGCGGTTCTGTGCCGCGATCTCCAAGACACCGTCAAATGCCGGGAGCTGCGCCGTCGTGATTTCGAGCGTCACTCCGCTCGCACGAGCGAGCTCCGTTCCGTGTCCCGCGAGCCCAAAGCCCGTGACGTCCGTGCAGGCGTGAACGGCGCCGGGGGGGAGCGTTTGGAGCGCCTCGGCTGCCGCGCGATTGAGCGCGGTCATCGACTCGGTCGCCAGCTTCATCATCGCCGGCGTGGCGCGATCGAACTTGATGGCTGTTCCGACGATACCGGTGCCCAGACGTTTGGTGAGGTAGAGGGCGTCACCGGCTCTGGCGCCGGCGTTCGACAGCACTCGCTTCGGGTCGATCGCTCCCGTGACTGCGTATCCAAACTTGATTTCCTTGTCTTGCACCGTGTGCCCGCCGAGCAGCGCGACGCCGGCCTCCCGGAGCTTGTCGAAACCGCCCCGAAAGATCGCCTGAATCGTGTCGTGCTCGAGGCCCGCGCTCGGGAATGCCGCGATGGCGAGCGCGGTCAACGGGCGGCCGCCCATGGCATAGACATCGCTGACTGCGTTAGCGGCCGCTATTTGGCCGTACACGTAGGGGTCGTCGACGATCGGCGTGAAAAAATCGACGGTCTGGACCAGGGCCGGGCCCGACTCCCATTGGAACACACCCGCATCGTCCGCGGTCCTGAAGTCGATCAGCACGCGGTCGTCGTGTTGCGCGGGAATGTCGCTCAGCACCTGAGCGAGCTCGCCGGCGGCGAGTTTGCTCGCTCAACCGGCGCAGGCGACCATCTGGGTCAAGCGCTTGGCCACGGTCCTCCTTTCACCTCAGTTCCGTAATCCGATCGTAGATACGAATGAGCTCATCCTCTGACGCGAAATCAATCTCGATGCGGCCGCGCACCCCGCGACGGACGATGCGGACGCGCGTGCCAAGGAGGAGCTTCAGGCGATCTTCGGCAGCACGCGTGTGGACGTCGACCGGTTTCGGCTTGGAGGCTTCGGGTGGGGCCGGCGGGCCGTCTACGAGTCTCTTGACCAGCGCCTCGGTCTCGCGCACTGAAAGGCCCCGCGCGATCACGTCGCGCGCGATTCGCAGCTGGTCGGCCACGTTGTCGTGCCCATGGCGACTTCTATCGGCGTCGGGCATCGTCGCAGGCCCGCTCTCGGGGAGTCCCGGGCGCGCCAGCGCGAGCAGCGCCCGGGCATGTCCCATCGAGAGTCTGCCGCTCGTGACCTCTGCCTGCACTTCCGGCGGGAGCTTCAGCAGGCGGAGAGTGTTCGTCACCGTCGCGCGGTCTTTGCCGACAGCCGTGGCAATCGCGTCCTGCGTGAGCCCGAACTCGTCGGCGAGGCGGCGGTACGCGAGCGCTTCGTCGATGGGATTGAGATCTTCGCGCTGGAGGTTTTCAACGAGCGCGATCTCGAGCAGCGAGCGCTCATGCCCGGGGGCGACCTCTTTGACGCTGATCGGAACCCGTTGCAGCCCGGCAAGCTTGGCGGCGCGCCAGCGCCGCTCGCCGGCGATGATTTGAAAGTGATCGCCCTGTCTCCGCACGATGATCGGCTGGATGACGCCGTTCGATTTGATCGACCGGGACAACTCGTGAAGCCGGGCATCGTCGAGCATGACGCGGGGCTGCAGGTTGTTTGGCGTCAGCCTGTCGATGTCGACGTCAGTTGTCGAATCGCGGAGCGGTTCAGGCGCGTCGGGAATGAGCGCGCTCAGGCCTTTGCCGAGGGCGGGGCGTTTCTGCTGCATAGTCACCTGTCAGTCAGGCCGCGGGCGCGGCCTTTTCCAGAATCTCCTTCGCCAGAGCAAGGTAGGCTTCCGCGCCACGTGACTTCACGTCGTACGTGATGACGGGCATGCCGTGGCTGGGCGCCTCGCCAAGTCTCACATTGCGAGGGATCACCGTCCGAAAGACTTTCTCCTTGAAGAACTCGCGAACGTCCGTGGCGACCTGTTGACCAAGGTTCGAGCGCCCGTCGTACATCGTCAGCAGCACGCCCTCGATGTCGAGCTGCGGATTGAGAGCTGCGCGCACCCGGCGCATGGTCGTGACGAGATCCGCAAGGCCCTCGAGCGCGAAGTACTCGCAGTGAAGGGGAATCAGGACGGCGTCGGCCGCAACCAGGGCGTTGAGCGTGAGCAGCCCGAGCGACGGAGGGCAGTCGATAAAGAGGAAGTCGTAGTCGTCGCGTGCGGTTTGGAGCAACGCGCGAAGGCGCTCTTCACGAGCAGGCAGCGAGACCATCTCCAGCTCGGCCCCCGTGAGGTGTCTATCGGCGGGGATCAGCGAGAGTCCAGTGACGGCGGTCGGGATGACGAACGGCCGCGCGTCCCGTGTGGGTTCGAGGGTAGTGAGGGCGTTGTACATCGTGCCGCGCTCGGCCGTCTTGTTTCGCTGGCCGAGGCCACTCGTGAGGTTTCCCTGAGGGTCGACATCGGCGAGCAGAATCTTGCAACCCGATAGGGCCAGGGAAGCGGCCAGATTTATCGTCGTCGTGGTCTTGCCGACGCCACCCTTCTGGTTGGCAACGGCGACGATGCGGGCCATTTTTCTGGTGAATGCCATAAACCGCTGGAAACTAGCGGCGGGTGACGGCGGTTCAGAGGATACGGGAGGAGCGGCCCCAGGTCAACTCGGGATCGGCCCTTGGGCTAGCCGTGAAGGACCAGGGCAGGGCAAGGCGGGGGGAGCCTCGACAGCTTCCCACTGTTTCACGTGGAACCAACCGACCGGAGCCGTCCCGATTGCTCCCCGTTGCTGTAGATCGAGAGAAAGCTTCGTCCGTTGCCAAGAAGCTCAATTGTCTCTTGATGAGTCACGCCTTCGATGCGCTGTGCTTGCGATGTCGATCGGAAGACGAGCAACCGTCCCTTTATGCCCAGCAGTTGACGTACGGAAGAGGCAAACGCGTCATCCAGTCTGACCGCTCGTGCGGTTACAAGCTCTGCCGAGCGAGGACGCGCCTGGGCGGTCGCTTCGAATCGGGCATTCTCGACGAAAGCCCCCGAAAGAACGAGCCCGCGAACTGCCTCGCGGAGGAATGCGGCCTTCCGCACCCTGGCCTCGACCATCGTCAAGGAAGCCTCAGGATGGAGAATCTTGAGTGGAATGGCGGGAGAACCGCCACCCGACCCGAGATCGAACCAGGCAACGGGATCGCGTGGGAAATGACATGAAGCAGCAAGCGGCTCAACGAACAAGCGATCAAGTGTCTCGCGAGTCGGCGGGTCGAGCGGAAGGGCCGTCAGGCTGATCTTCCTGTTCCACCTCGCGAGGAGCTCGAAGTAGCACCTTAGTTTCTCGATGGCCTCGTCCGCCAGGTTGACGCCGGCCTTCTCCGACCGCTGAAGGAGTTGGCTTCGCCACTCACTGCTTGTCACTGGCTACTCGTCAGGGGAGGTGCGAACGGCCCGGGTCCGACCGACGTATGCCGCGAGCACTGCCACGGCAGCAGGCGTCACGCCCGGGATTCGCAGCGCGTGGCCGAGCGTATCCGGGCGAACCTGCCCCAGCCGCTGAACGACCTCGCGGGACAGCCCCGGCACGCACTCGAACGCGAAGTTCTTCGGGATGGAGCGCCGCTCGTTTTTTCGAGCGCGCTCGATCTCGCTCTCCTGACGTTTCAAATAGCCGGCGTACTTGATGGCAGTTTCGGCGCTTGCAATGTCCAGGGAAGCTGTTTGCGAGTCGATCCTGATCCCCGAGACCTCTGCAGCAGAATCTGTGTGGGAAAGAGCCTTTAAGAGACCTTCAAGCCGCACTGAAGGTTGTCGCAGGAATTGGCTCGCTGAGACCCGGTTCCCATCGGGTGTGCGTACAAGTGCGCCGTCAAGGTAGCTGAGATTCCACTCATAACGCGAGCGTCGCGCATTGAAAATCTCCCAGCGCGCGTCGTCGACGAGACCTGCTTCACGCCCGCGAGGCGTGAGACGAAGATCAGCGTTGTCGATGCGCAGCAGCAGGCGGTGCTCGGCTCGCGATGTGAACATTCGATAGGGTTCGAGGCAGCCTTTCGTAATGAGGTCGTCGATCAGGATGCCGATGTACGCCTCTTCGCGTCCTAGCGTGAAACTTGCTTCCACGGGCCGTTCCCCGCCATGGGCAGGGTCACAGCTCAAAGCCGCACGTGCGGCATTTACGCCTGCCATGAGGCCTTGCGCGGCGGCCTCCTCGTATCCCGACGTGCCGTTGATCTGACCAGCGAGAAACAGGCCGCCGATCCGCTTCGTCTCGAGCGTGCGCGTCAGCTCGGTCGGCTGGATGAAATCGTATTCGACGGCATAACCAGGGCGCAGCAGCACCGCGTCTTCGAGCCCTGGAAGCGCGTGAACCAGCTCCGTCTGCACGTCTCTCGGAAGCGACATGGAGAAGCCGTTGACGTAGATCTCGCGCGCGTCGGCGCCCTCCGGCTCGAGGAAGAGCTGATGACGCTCTTTGTCCGGAAATCGAATGATCTTGTCTTCGAGCGAAGGGCAGTAGCGTGGGCCGATGCCGCGGATTTGTCCGTTGAACAATGGCGATCGATGCACATTCGCGCGGACAAGATCGCGGACGCGATCATTTGTGTGAATGAGATGGCAGTCGATCTGGAGCCGGTCGATTGACGGCGTCAGGAACGAGAACGGAATGGGAGCAGCATCGCCTGGCTCAACCTTGAACCGCCCTTCTCGGACGTGTCGGTCAAAATCGATGCTCTCTCGATCGAGCCTCGGCGGCGTTCCCGTCTTCAAGCGCCCCCACTCGAATCCGAACGACTTGAGCGATTCAGCCAGGTCACGCGAAGGCGGCTCGCCCGCGCGCCCGGCAGCTCGCTGCTCGTTGCCCACGTGGATCAGGCCGTTCAGAAAGGTACCGGTGGTGACAACGAGGGCGCGGCAGCGGCAGGTTCCGCCGCCCTCGAGTTCGAGCCCCGCAATTCGACCACCGTTGACCAGGATGCGGCCCGCCTTCGCGAAGATCCATTCGATGCTCGGCTCCGCGTCGAGCGCACCCTTGACCCACTGACCGTAGACGCGCTTGTCGGCTTGCGCACGAGGGGACCAGACCGCTGGTCCGCGGCTCCGGTTGAGCAGCTTGAATTGAAGGCCGGTGGCGTCAATCGCGCGGGCCATCAAGCCGCCAAGCGCATCGATTTCGCGCACGAGGTGCCCTTTGGCCGTTCCGCCGATCGCCGGGTTGCACGGCATGTGCGCGACCGTCTCCGGCGAAAGCGTGCAAAGCCCCACGTGAGCGCCGAGACGCGCGGCGGCATACGCGGCCTCACAGCCCGCGTGTCCTGCGCCGACCACCACGACATCGTATGTGCCGGTCACGCGAGCGACCTATTTTCCGATACAAAACCGCGAAAAAATGTGCGCCAGCAACTCGTCGGGTGCGCGCCGGCCCGTGATCTCTTCAAGCGCGCAACGCGCCTCCTGCAGATCAACCAGCACGAATTCTTCCGGCATTGCCCCGCCCTCCATCATGACGGCGCACTTCGCCCGCGCCAGCGCCTCGTGCGCCCTCGCGACGAGCGTCGCGTGCCTGACGTTGGTGATTTGCGGCTGGTCGCGCCGCGGCTCGACGTCGAGCGTCGACGCTATCGCGTTCCGGAGCGCGTTCAGTCCGGTGCCGGTCGTCGCTGAAACGCGCACGTCCGCCGCGCGGTGGATTGAGTGTCCGAGGTCGATCTTCGTTTGGACGACCAGGTGCTTCGCGCGGCCGAGCGAGGGGGGCGTCGGGTCGTCCTCGTCGATCACCATGAGGACAAGGTCGGCGACCTGCTGCGCGCCTTTCGACCGCTCCACGCCCTCTGCTTCGACGATATCTTCCGTCTCGCGCAGGCCTGCCGTGTCAACGAGCGTCACGCGCAAGCCGTGGATGTCGACGACCTCCGTCACGAGATCGCGAGTCGTGCCGGGCCGATCCGTCACGATCGCCCGCGACGCACCGACGAGCGCGTTGAAGAGGCTCGATTTGCCGACGTTCGGCCGGCCGACGATGACGACCTGCAGTCCCTCGCGCACCAGCCGGCCGCGCTGCGCGTCAGCCAGCAGCGCCGCCGTGCGATCCGTCAAGGCATCGAGCGCCCGCCGAAGGTCCCCTGGTGTCACGAAATGGTAGCCTTCATCCGGAAAATCGACCGAGGCTTCGAGCCGTGCGATGAGATCGAAGAGCGACCGATCGAGCTCGCCGATGGCGCGCGTCAACGTGCCGTCGAGTTGATCGAACGCCGCGCGGGCCTGCAGCGGAGTGACGGCATCGATGAGATCCGCGACCGCCTCGGCCTGCATCAAATCGACGCGACCGTTGACGAACGCGCGCAGCGTGAACTCGCCGGGCTCGGCGAGCCTTGCGCCGCCGGCGACCGCGCCTTCCACGATCGCGCGTAGAACGACGGGGCTGCCGTGTGCGCTGACCTCGACGACGTCATCGCCCGTGTAGGAGCGGGGAGCGGGAAAGGCCGTCACGATGACCTGATCGCGGACGCCGGTTGCGCTGGCGAATCGCGCGAGGATGGCCCGCCGCGCAGGGAGACTATCTTTAGCCCCTGTTCCTGAGTGATTGCGCTCGATCAGCCGGGCGGCGATGGCGATGGCCTCGGGGCCGCTGACGCGCACGACGCCGATGCCGCCGCGGCCCGGAGGCGTCGCTATGGCGACGATCGTGTCGTCGGGTGAGAAGAGCACGGACGGGACTCGTGGCTCGGTACTCGTTGCTCGTTACTCGAGGCTCGAAGACACTTACTTGCGCAGCGAGATCAACACGGTCTTCGAGAACGCATCGCCGACGCTCTCGGTCGTCGCGCCCGGGACTTCCGCCACAGCCATGTGCACGATTCGGCGCTCGTAGGGATTCAGAGGACCGAGTTGCTGATCCAGGCCGGTGTCTTTTGCCTTCTGCGCTAGGAACAGCGCCATCTTCCGAAGCTCGACGTCCTTCCCCTTCCGGTACTCCAGCGCGTCGACGAAGACGCGTTGTTCGGCCGGCAGACTGCGCCCGAACGACATGTCCACAATATGCTGAAGCGCTTTGAGCGGCTCGCCGCGGTGGCGCACGAGCAGCTCAGCCTCATCGCCGGCCAGATTGAGGCGCGGGCCGTCGGCGGTCTCTTCGACAATCACCGAGGCGTTGATGCCGAACGCTCGGATGACTCGATCGAGAAACTCGACGATGGGGCGTGTGGCCTGATTGGTCATAAGACAGCTAGCCCTTGACGCTTCCTTTGTCATTGGCAACGTCGGCTTTGGCGCCGCCCACTCTTTTCACACGCCGCTCCGCCGCCGGGCGGGGAGACAGAACCTTCGGGGGCCCGATGATGGAGTTCGTGATGTACTGCTGACCGATCCTCAAGAGGTTGCTGACCGTGTAGTACACCAGCGCTCCGGCCGGGAGCGTAATGAACATGACGGTCATGAAGACCGGCATGAGCTTCATCATCTTCTGCTGAGCGGGATCGGCGCCGGCCGCCGGCGTAATGAGCTGCTGCCAGAACTGTGTCAGGCCCATCAGCACGGGCGTGATGTAGTACGGGTCGCGCTGCGTCAAATCGCGGATCCACATGAACGTCGCGCCGCGCAGCTCGATAGACGTCTGCAGCATCGCCCACATCGCGAACAGGAGCGGCATCGTCAGGATGATGGGAACGCACCCGCTCGCCGGGTTGACGCCGCGCTCCTTGTAGAGCGCCATCAGTTCCTGATTCATTTTCTGCTTTTCAGGATCGGTGGCCTTGTATTTGGCGTATCGATCCTGAATCGCTTTCATCTGCGGCTGGATTTCCTGCATCTTCCGCATCGATACGATGCTCTTGTGCTGCAGGGGAAACAGAATGATTTGAATGATGATGGTCAAGACGACGATCGACCAGCCGTAGTTGCCGACGTACGTGTTGACCCATTTGAGCGATCGCAAGAGCGGAACGACGATGACGGAGAACCTGCCGAAGTTGATCGCCCACGTCATCTCGGGACCGATCTTCGAGAGGACGTCGAAGTCCTTCGGCCCGATGAAGAACCTGTCAGGCGCGTCGGTCTGAGCGAGGTCGACGGTGTACGCCATCAGCTCGCGAGCGGGATCCTTCGGGTTGGGTGCCGGGACCGTCACGGGTTGGTAGGTGATCGTCGCGGGCCCGGGCGCGAGCACCACTGTCATGAAGTAGTTGTCGTCGACGCCTGCATAGCGATACTCGCCCTGATACACGGGTTGCTTCGCGATGTCTTTCGCAGACAGGCGCTGCACGTTCGTCTGCTCGGCGATCAGCCCCTGCGGTTTCTGCGAATAACTGGTTCCTGTGGCGGCATCGCCAAGTGCCGGACCCCAGAGAATCGCGGCCGGGAGCGCCTGCGTTCCCCGAGCGACGCTCGCATGGAACGTCAGCACGTACGACCCCGGCTCCATGTGGAACTCTTTCACGACATCGAGCCCGTCGCTGTCGCGATACTCGAACTTCAGATCGACCGGAGACGACGTGGCCGGCGTGCCAGATGGCTCGCCCGTGATCGCGTACAACGTGGTGTTTATTGCGGAATTGACCACGGTATCAGCCGTCCGCAACGTGAACGGAAGGGGTTCGTTCGGCAGGGGATCGATGAGCTCCTGCGGCTGTTTGTCCTGATCGAAGTAGTGCTTCAGCCGCCAGCTCTTGATCCGCGCACCGCGGTTGGTGAAGACCGCGATGATGTCGGCCGTTTCGATGCGGATGTCACGTTCAGCGTCGCCACCGACGACTGGTGTCGCCGCCCTTGGGCCGGGCGGTGACGGAGGATTCGCCGCACTGCCGGGCGTCGATGTGCCGGAGTTGGAGAGCCCCTGAGATCCTGGAGCCGATGAGCCTGACGAGGCTAGAGGA
>Ga0306922_10002344_pt1 | contig 17589 bp, 10 predicted proteins | sample sta12Cox44000082_FD_203758 | JGI IMG/M metagenome (GOLD analysis project Ga0306922, IMG submission 203758) | Lab enrichment of tropical soil microbial communities from Luquillo Experimental Forest, Puerto Rico - statoxic.12C.oxic.44.000.082 (v2)... | ecosystem: Environmental > Terrestrial >... | reverse complement strand
CTGCGCAGCAGGCTGCCATGAGCCGCGTCCTGCACCAGCGCATGCTTGAAGGCATAGACGGCGTCGGGAGGGATACCGCGCTGGAAGACCAGCTCAGAGGTGACGAGTCGGGCGAGCGCAGTTTGCAGCTCGTCATCCGGGAGAGGGGAGACCGCGCGGAGCAGCGCGTAGGAAAACTCCCGCCCAATCGCCGCGCCGGTCTGCGCCACCAGCCGCACCGACGCCAGGCGGTCGAGCCGCGCCATCAACGAATCGTTCAGACTTGTCGGGATTGCCAGCGGCGGCAACGCACCATCGAGCACGTAACGGTCGCTCTGCTCGCGCAGCAGGCCGCTCTCCAGCACGCTCTTGGTCAATTCCTCGATAAACAGCGGCACGCCGTCGGTGCGGCCGATAATCCGGTCGATGACCTCGCTCGGCAACGCCTTCCCGCCAGCAATCTGGTCGACCAGAGCGGTCCGATCGTGCTGGTCGAGCCGATTGAGCGCCAGCATGGTGACTTGTGGCTGACCAATCCACGGAGACTGGAGCTCCGGGCGGAACGTCACGATCAAGAGCACCGGCAGGCTACGGATCCGCTCGACCAAAAGCTCGAGCAGTTCGCGTGAGGTCGGGTCGATCCAATGCGCGTCCTCGAAGATCATTATGACCGGCCGTCGGCTTGCCAGAACCTCGAGCTGCCTGATCAGCGCCTCCAGTGTATTTTCCTTCTTTCGCTGCGGACTGAGGTTCGGCAGCGCGTGGCGCTCCGAAGCCGGCAATGACATGAGATCGGCGATGAATGCCACATCCTCATCCGAGAGGGCGGCGCGTGCCAGCAACGCTTCGAGCTTCTCCAGCTTGGCAGCCGGCGGGTCATCGTGCGCGAACCACGACGCGCGGCCGAGCTGATCGATGAACGGATAGAGCGCGCTGTCCTGGTGAAAGGGCGAGCAGAAATAGCGCAGTAGGACGTGTGGCTGCGACTGGAGGCGCTCTTCGAGCTCCGCGGTAAGGCGCGACTTGCCGAGGCCGGGTTCGCCCGAGACCAGCACGACCTGGCCGTCGCCGCTCTTGGCGCGCGCCCAGCGGCGCAGCAGCAGATCGATCTCCTCGCCACGGCCGACCAACGGGCTCAACACTGATCCGCGCAACGCTTCGAACCGGCTCGCGACCGCGCTCGAACGCAATACCTGCCACGTCGGCACAGGCTCGGCGATGCCCTTGACCTCGACGGCGCCCAGATCGCGATACTCGAAGAGATCGCCGATCAGCCGGCGCGTGCCCGCCGCGATCACTACGGCATCCGGCTCGGCCAGGGCTTGCAGCCGGGCGGCGAGGTTCGGGGTTTCGCCGACGACCGATTGTTCCTGCGCCGAGCCCTCGCCGACCAGATCGCCGACGACCACCAGACCGGTGGCGATCCCGACCCGCGCTTGCAGCTTGATGGTTCTGACCTCGAGGCGGCTCACCGCGTCGGTTATGCCAAGCCCAGCGCAGACCGCCCGCTCGGCGTCGTGCTCATGCGCACTCGGAAACCCGAAATACACCAGTACGCCGTCGCCCATGTACTTGGCGACAAAGCCGTCGAAGCTCCTGACGATCTCGGCGACGCCGCGATGGTATGCGGCGATGACCTCGCGCAGATCCTCGGGATCGAGCTGCGAGGAAAGCGCGGTCGAGCCCACGAGATCGCAGAACATCACCGTCAGCTGCCGGCGCTCGGCGGGGAGAACGGTTGCCGCCGGCTCGGGCACTGGAGCGACATCGCCACGCAAAGCCGCGATGGCATCGAGCAATTTGCGGCGATGACCGACCGAAGTAACTCCGAGTGCGATCAAATCATCGGCCGTCAAGCGGGGCATAACCGCGGCGTCGACATCGTTGTCGCTGAAGGCGGTCGCGTAACGCTCGAGACCCAGGCCGCGCAGCCACACTGCGACGTCCATCAGGCGCCTCCGAGTTCATCAAGCAGCGCCTTGGCCTCTTTGATATCTGGCGTGTTGAAGCCCTCGGTGAACCAGCCGTAGACCGGCGCCAATAGGTCAAGTGCTTCGGCCGAACGGCGTTGGTCGCGGCGGAGCCGGGCGAGGCTCGCGGAAGCGCGCAGTTCCCAGAGCTTGGCCTCCTGCTCTTGGGCGATGCTCAGGGCTCTGCGATAAAGCTCCTCGGCGGCCTCGGAATGCCCCTGCCGCAGCAGTAACTCCCCCTTGTGCCGGTTCAGCTCCGCTGTGCACCAGCCATCCCCTGTCCTTGCGGCGATCTGCAACGCCTCGTCCAGCTGAGCCACGGCCTCGGCAACTTGTCCGGCGACTTCACATGCCCTGGCCAAAAAGGCGATAAAATTGGGCAGCCCCGCCTGCGCTCCAGTAGCGCGAAGAGCGCTCAAGCCGTTCCGTACGAGCGACATCCCCGCTGTCGCATCGCCGTTTTTGGCCTTGACCCATCCGCTATAGACCGAACCTATAGCACCCCAGAACGGGAAACCCTGCTCGGTCGTCACTGCAACGAGCTGGTCTACCCGCTCGCCGAGGGCTGCATCATCTCCGATGAGCGATAGAAGCCAGACGGCCAGCACGAGGCTCGAAGCCAAGGACGGCGAGTGCGCCAGCCTCCGAGACTCGGCGATCGCGGCGTTGCTTCGTGCCAATGCTTGATCAGGAAAGCCGAGACAGTACAGGACGACCCCCAATTGTGCTTGTGATGCGACCAGGGGATGGTTTCCCGCCTGATGAACCAAGATCCCGTGGCGCATCGGATCGTAAAGGGCAAGCGCCTGTTCCAGATGCGATCGAGATGACGCAAACCTGCCGGCAAACATCAGGGTTCGACCGGAGGAGTAATGACCCAGCACAAGGCCGGCGGAATCATCTCGCTGACGACTCAGACGCAGCAGGTCCGCGTCCAAACGCTGTGCCACATCCAACTCACCGCGGAACAGGTGAAAGAATGAATGGCCGAAGGGAACCCCAAGGAAATCCGAAGGGGAACCCAGTTGCTCCCACAGCTCTCTGGCGCGGGCATAGGCCTGGCCCGTTTCCGGCGCCGCGTAACCTTTGACAGCGAGCATCACCGCACCCAACGCACTGCGAAATTCGAGCTCCTGTCGCTGTCGTTCGGGATCGTCCGGCAGCAAGGCCAGCTGATCCAGCGCTTTGCCAAATTGTGCGGCCGCTTCCGCCATCGCCGAGCGCGCGGCGGACCTCCGACCTGCCTTGCCCCAATACGCGATAGATTTTTCGACCAGCCCGGCCTCGGCGTAATGCTGCGCGAAGAGCTCAGGCTGGGTCTCTATCATCTCCGGGGAATGGGCTTCGAGCGCTTCGGCGATCTGCGCGTGCAATTGCTGCCGAGTGTTGCGCAGCAGGCTGCCGTGCGCCGCGTCCTGCACCAGAGCATGCTTGAAGGCATAGACCGCATCGGGCAGCGCGCCGCGCTGAAACACCAGCTCGGCGGCAACGAGGCGGGCGAGAGAGGCTTGCAGCTCCTCCTCGGGGAGGCGGGAGACGGCGCGCAGCAGCGCGTAGGGAAACTCCCGCCCGATCGCCGCTCCTATTTGCGCCACCAGCCGCACTGAAGCTAGGCGGTCGAGCCGCGCCAGGAGCGAGGCATGCAAACTTGTCGGGATCGCCAATGGCGGCAGCGCGCCGTCGAGCACCCAGCGATTGCCCTCATCGCGCAGCACGCCGCTCTCCAACACGCTCTTGGTCAGTTCCTCGACGAACAACGGCACGCCATCTGTGTGCTCGGCGATCTGGGCGATGACCTCATCCGGCAAGGCCTTGGCGCCGGCGATCTGCTCGACCAAAATGGTCCGGTTGCGTCGATTCAGCCGACTGAGCGCCAGCATCGTGACATGCGGCTGGCCGATCCAGACCGGCTGGAACTCGGGGCGGAAGGTCACGATCACTAGCACCGGCCGGCTGTGGACGCGCTCGACGACGAGGTCGAGCAGTTCGCGCGAGGTCGGGTCAATCCAGTGCGCGTCTTCAAAGACTACGAGTACGGGCTGCTGGCGCGCGGGACCTTCGAGCTGCCGGATCAGCGCCTCCAATGTCCTTTCCTTCTTCCGCTGCGGGCTGAGGTTCGGCAGCGGGTGGCGCTCAGAAGCCGGCAATGACAGCAGATCGGCGAGGAATGCCACGTCCTGGTCGGGCGGCGCGGCGCGGGCGAGCAAGGCCTCGAGCTTTTCCAGCCTGTCCGCGGGCGAGCCCTCGCTGGCGAAATCCGCCGCGCGGCCTAGCTGATCGATGAACGGATAGAGCGCGCTGTCCTGGTGATAGGGCGAGCAGAAATAGCGTAAGCGGAGATGCGGCTCGCCGCGAAGGCGTTCCTCCAACGCCGCGGCGATGCGCGACTTGCCGATGCCCGGTTCGCCGCAGATCAGCACGACCTGGCCGTCGCCCGCCTTGGCGCGCGCCCAACGCCGCAACAGCATATCGAGCTCCTCGTCGCGGCCGACCAGCGATGTCAGCCCCGCTCCGCGCAAGGCCTCGAACCGGCTCGCGACCGCGCTCGAACGCAATACCTGCCATGCCGGCACCGGCTCGGCGATGCCCTTGACCTCGATGGCGCCGAGATCGCGATACTCGAACAAATCCCCGACCAGCCGGCGCGTGCTCGCGGCGATCACGACCGCATCCGCCTCGGCCACGCTTTGCAGCCGAGCGGCAAGGTTCGGGGTCTCGCCGACGACGGATTGCTCCTGCGCCGAGCCTTCGCCGATCAAATCACCGACGACCACCAACCCGGTGGCGATACCGACACGCGCCTGGAGCTTGACGGCTTTCGCCTCGAGACGGCCGACGGCGTCGATCAAGGCAAGTCCGGCCCGGACCGCCCGCTCGGCATCGTCCTCGTGCGCCAGCGGGTAGCCGAAATAGACCAGCACGCCATCGCCCATGTATTTCGCGACAAAGCCATCGAACCCGGAGACGGCTTTGGCGACTGCGCGGTGATAAGCGGCGATGACCTCGCGCAGATCCTCAGGATCGAGCCGAGACGATAGTTCAGTTGAGCCCACCAGATCGCAGAACATCACCGTCAGCTGCCGACGCTCCGCATCGGCTCGAACCAGCATTTCGGTGGATGCCAGCGTCACGCCCGCACCGGCCAAGGCGGTGCTGAGAGCAGAGATGGCGTCGAGCAGGCGGCGGCGATGGCCAATCGACCTGACCCCTAGCTCGCGCAGGTCCTCGCCGGTCAGCCGGCGCAAAACCTCCCCGTCAATGTCGTTGTCGCGGAACGCGGGCGTATATTGTTCGAGCCCGAGGCCGCGCAGCCATTCGGCCACATCCATAGGTGTCGCCCAGAAAACGGCAAGCCTCGGGTACCAAGTACAACCCCGGCGGGCATTCTGTCCAGGCTGCCTGATGGGTTCCCGCACGCGATCGGCCAGGGTGTGACGGCCAGCTGGTTCTCCGTGATGCACCGCTTCGGCCGCAGCTGAAGGTGAAACCGACACTTACCGGATGTTCGTCAATCGGACGTGCCTGACCCCAAGGTCGACGTAACGAGAACGCCCAAAGGCTAGGTCAGTATTTGAGCACGGCATGGCGACCGCATAGTGATCGCGCACCAGAAGGGCCGATCACCACGGCTATGCACCCCCTCAGGAAAGGGAATGCGATTCCCGGCCATCTGGGTAGAATGCGCGTGAAAGCCGATAATTTATTCGGCCGCATGCGGTTCAGGGAGCGCCGCTTTGGCCACGGAACGCATCGAACGCAGGTTGACCGCCATTCTCGCCGCGGATATCGCGGGTTACAGCCGGCTTATGGGTGCCGATGAAGAAGGTACGCTCGAACGCTTCAAGGCACTGCGCGGCGAGCTCGTCGATCCCAAAATCGGCGAACATCGTGGGCGCATGGTCAAGACCACCGGCGATGGTATTCTGATCGAGTTCCCCAGCGTGATAGAGGCCGTCTCATGCGCGGTTGCCGTGCAACGGGAGATGGCTCGCCGCAATGCCGGGACACCACAGGACAGACGGATCGCCTTCCGGATCGGTGTGAACCTTGGCGACATCATTGTCGAAGACGGCGACATCCACGGCGATGGCGTCAACATCGCGGCGCGGCTCGAAGGCATCGCCGAGCCTGGCGGAATCTGCATCTCGGAGGACGCCTTCCGTCAAGTGCGCGGCAAGGTCGACGCCGAGTTCGACGACCTCGGCGAGCAGAGCCTCAAGAACATCGTCCGACCGATGCGCATCTATCGGATCAAGCTGGCACGGGCGCCTGACGCGTCGCTGACCGCCCTACCACTGCCCGACAAGCCGTCGCTGGCGCTCTTGCCGTTCCAGAACCTGAGCAGCGACCCGGAGCAAGAATATTTCGCCGATGGCATGGTCGAGGAGATTACGACCGCGATCGCGCGGCTGCCGTGGCTTTTCGTCATCGCCCGCAACTCAGCCTTCACCTACAAGGGCAAGCCGGTCAACGTGAAGCAAGTGGCGCAGGAGCTGGGCGTGCGCTACGTGCTCGAAGGCAGCGTGCGCAAAGCCGGGAACCGGGTGCGCATTACCGGCCAGCTGATCGACACGACGACCGGCGCTCACATCTGGGCCGACCGCTTCGACGGCGCGCTCGACGACATTTTTGAGTTACAAGACCGGGTCGCGTCCAGCGTCGCCGGCACGATCGAACCAAAGCTCCGCCAATCCGAGATCGAACGCGCCAGCCGCAAGCCGACCGCGAACCTCACCGCTTACGATCTTTATCTGCGCGCATTAGCGCGGTCATATCGCTACACCGATGAGGGCCTTGCCGAGGCGGTCGTCCTCGCCCGGCAGGCGCTGGCGATCGATCCCTCCTACGCCCCGGCCGCGGCTTTGGTCGGCCGGTGCCGCTGGGTGCAGCGGGTTCAGGGGTGGGGAGCGCTGTCGGATGAGGACGTCGGCGAAGCCTGCCGCCTGGCAAGACAGGCGCTCGAAGCCGAGCGCGATGACGCCGAAACGATTTCTCAGGCCGCCTGGACGCTGTTTTTCATGGCCGGCGAGGCGGCGATGGCGGCGGCGGCTCTCGATCGCGCCCTGACGCTCAACCCAAACGCGGCTCACGCCTGGCTGGTCAGAGGGAACATCCACGCGCTGCGCAACCAGCCCGAGGCGGCGATCGAAGCCATCGAACGGGCGCGCCGTTTGAGCCCGTTCGATCCGTATAGCTTTTTCTATGCCGCTGCTATCGCTGCCGCTCATTTCGCCGCGCGACGGTTCGAACAGGCGATCGAATGGGCCGACCGCTCCTTGCACGACCAGCCGCGCTTGGTGACAGCGATACGGCTCAAAGTCGCGGCATTGGCGCATCTCGGCCATCTCGACGAGGCACGCGCCGAACTTAGTCGAGTGCTTGCCACCGACCCCAAGCTGACCATCGCCGGCTTTCGTGAGTACGCTCACTTTGCCGCACCAGAAGTTCTGAAACTCTTCGTCACCGGCCTGCGCCTGGCCGGCCTACCGGAATGAGCGAAGCGCGGGTCGAGCGACGATTGGCGGCCATTCTAGCGGTCGATGTTGCCGGCTATTCGCGGCTGATGGGCGCGGACGAGGAAGGCACGCTCGCCGCATTGCGGGCGGTCCGCCGTGAACTCGGCGATCCCAAAATCGCCGAGCATCGCGGCCGCATCGTCAAAACCACCGGCGACGGCCTCCTCGCCGAGTTCGCCAGCGTCGTCGACGCGGTGCGCTGCGCGGTCGAGGTGCAGCGGGAGATGATCGCCCGCAACGCCGGCGTCGCGTCCGAAAAGCGCATCGAGTTCCGAGTCGGCATCCACCAGGGCGACATCATCGTCGAGGACGGCGACATTTTCGGCGACGGGGTCAATCTCGCCGCCCGGCTGGAGGGCCTGGCCGAGCCGGGCGGCATCTGCGTCAGCCGGGTGGTGCGGGACGAGGTGCGTGACAAGCTCGACCTCGCTTTCGACGATCTCGGCGAGCAGCGGGTCAAGAACATCACAAGGCCCGTGCGCACCTATCGTGTCGCTCTCGGTGCATCGTCCCGCGCGGCGCTGCCGGTCGAAGCTCCGCTGCCGCTCCCCGACAAGCCGTCGCTCGTGGTCTTGCCGTTTCAGAACATGAGCGGCGACCCCGAGCAGGAATATTTCGTCGACGGCATGGTGGAGGAGATCACGACGGCGATCGCGCGGCTGCCGTGGCTCTTCGTCATCGCCCGCAACTCCGCCTTCACCTACAAGGGCAAGCCGGTCAACGTGAAGCAGGTGGCGCAAGAACTCGGCGTGCGCTACGTGCTCGAAGGCAGCGTGCGCAAAGCCGGCAACCGGGTGCGCATCACCGGGCAATTGATCGACACAATAACCGGCGCGCACATCTGGGCCGACCGCTTCGACGGCGCACTCGATGACATCTTCGATTTGCAGGACCGCGTCGCTTCCAGCGTCGCCGGCGCGATCGAACCAAAATTGCGCCAATCCGAGATCGAGCGTGCCAGCCGCAAGCCGACGGCGAACCTCACCGCTTACGACCTCTACCTGCGCGCATTGGCGCAGTCATATCGCTTTGCCGAAGAGGGCCTTGCCGAGGCGGTCGTCCTCGCCCGCCAGGCGTTGGCGATCGATCCGTCCTACACGCCGGCCGCGGCTTTGGTCGGCTTCTGTCGCGGGATGCAGCGGGCCCAGGGGTGGGGAGCGTTATCCGGTGACGACATCGCCGAGGCCTGCCGCCTGGCCCGCCAGGCGCTCGAAGCCGAGCGCGATGACGCCGAAACGATTTCGCAGGCCGCCTGGACGCTGTTTTTCCTGGCCGGCGAGGCGGCGATGGCAGCGACGGCTTTCGACCGCGCCCTGGCGCTCAACCCGAACGCGGCTCACGCCTGGATGCACAGAGGGGGCATCCACGCACAGCGCAACCAACCCGCGTCGGCGATCGAAGCCATCGAACGGGCGCGCCGTCTGAGCCCGTTCGATCCGTATACCTTTATGTGCGCCTTTAATATCGCTATGGCTCATGGCGCGGCGCGACGCTTCGAACTAGCGATCGAATGGGCCGATCGCGCGTTGCACGATCAGCCGCGCATGGTCCCAGCGATGCGACAAAAAGTCATCGCGCTGGCGCATCTCGGCCGGCTCGACGAGGCGCGCACCGAACTCAGTCGAGCGCTTGCCATCTACCCCGAGCAGACCATCGCCAGCCTTCGCGGGTACTTTCATTATCTGGCACCGGAAGTTCTCGAACTCTGCGTCACCGGCCTGCGCCTCGCCGGCCTACCGGAAGGGTGAGCCGCCGTGCCCCACGCTCGCTGAAGGTCTGTCACGGGGCGAACTCCCCCTTACGATCGGGATCACGCTAGCGGCTACTTTCGGCGCGATCCGAGCGTTGCCAATCCGAGCCGCAACGGCTCAGTCGGTGGAAATGGGACATTCGAGAGTGCCCGGAGTTTATGATGGAGTTCTATCATAAATTGAGGATCGATCTTAAAGCTAAGCGAAGCATTGCCGTTGGCAGACTCCATTCAAGATCCGACAGTATCAACGGGCAGGCTCAATTCACGCGCGTCAGCGGCGGATCGGCGATCTTCAGCAGCTGCTTGCCGAAATTCTCACCCGTGAACAACCGTCGTAATGTCTGCGGCGCGTTTTCCAGGCCGACCGCGACATCTTCCTTCTGCTTAAGCCTGCCGTCGGCAAGCCAGCCCGCAAGAGCATCGATCGCTTCGGAAAACCGAGCCTCATAATCAAGGACGAGGAACCCCTGCATCCTGGCGCGCTTGACGATGAGATTCACGTAATTGGCGGGGCCCGGCGACGGCGTGGTCTCGTTGTAGCGCGAGATGGCGCCGCAGATCACGACGCGTGCGTTGAGGTTGAGCCGGGCCAGGACTTCGTTGAGGACGTCGCCACCGACGTTGTCAAAGAATACGTCAATTCCATTGGGGCAAAGCGCCGTTAGGCGGGCGCCGAGATTCTCCGAGCGGTAATCGATAACGCCGTCAAATCCCGCCTCTTTCGTCAGCCACTCGCATTTCGTGCGGCCGCCAGCCGTCCCGATCACTCTGCAACCCCTTATCTTCGCGATTTGCCCGGCAATCGAGCCGGTGGCGCCCGCGGCTGCTGAGACGACAAACGTTTCGCCGGGCTTCGGCTGACCAACGTCGACCACTCCGAAATAAGCGGTCGGTCCGGTGATCCCGAATAGGCTCAATGCCAGGTTTGGCGGCACACCCGTCGGAACCCGACGCATCGTCATGAGGCCCTCTCCGTCGGTTGTCATATAATCCTGCCAGCCAAAGAAGCCCTGCACGAACTCTCCCGGCCGATAATCTGACCGGCGTGATTCGACCACTTGGCCAACGCTTGCCGCACGCATGACTGCGCCGATCGGGACCGCTGGAACATATGTGTCCATGGACATCCACCCGCGCTGAGTGGGGTCGAAAGAAAGCCAGAGATTGCGAACCAGGACCTCGCCGTCGGCCGGAACCGGGATCTTTCCTTCGACGAGATTGAAATTATCTTCGGTGATCATTCCATCCGGACGGCGAACGAGCAGCCATTGACGGTTGATGTCGTTGCGCATGATCCTCCTCCCTAACCGAGCCCTTGGGTCAGGATGATACCCGATATTTCTCCCGAGCCCGGCCGGGTATCGAGGCGCTGGGTGCGATAGCCGTTGCGGTAATTGAACCAGTAGCGGCAAGAATCCCAGTTAGAACCTGACTCAAAAAGCCCCAGCACGATTGGGTCGACAGCCGCCCGGCTGCCGCGATGCTAACCCCGCTAAAGGCAAATCAAGGCCGGTTTGGGTCGGCTTGAGCCGTTGGTTCGGGATCGAGGGCGGTCGATGGTCCAGACGGACCGCGAATGGCTCCGCCGGGTGGGAATCCGTCATTCGGTTCGGGATCAGATCCGCGCCGAAGCGGTGCTCGCGTCGGGCTGAGTTCCATCGTATCCTCGGCCGCAGATCCCCCTGTGAGACTGGCCTGGCGAGATGAGCGAAGCGCGGGTCGAGCGACGATTGGCGGCGATCCTGGCGGTCGATGTCGCCGGCTATTCGCGGCTGATGGGCGAGGACGAAGAGGGCACGCTCGCGGCGCTGCGGGCGGTTCGCCGTGAGCTTGGCGATCCCAAAATCGCCGAGCATCGGGGCCGCGTCGTCAAGACCACCGGCGACGGCCTCCTTGCCGAATTCGCCAGCGTCGTCGATGCGGTGCGCTGTGCGGTCGAGGTGCAGCGGCAGATGATCGCCCGCAACGCCGCCGCACCGGCAGAGCACCGCATCGAATTTCGCATGGGCATCAATGTCGGTGACATCATCATCGAAGACGGCGATATCTTCGGCGATGGCGTCAACATCGCAGCCAGGCTCGAAGCGCTGGCCGAGCCGGGCGGGATCTGCATCAGTGCCGCGGCGCACGAGCAGGTGCGCGACCGCCTCGACATCGCCTTCGACGATCTCGGCGAGCAGCAGGTCAAGAACATCGCAAGACCCGTGCGTACCTATGGTATCGCTCTCGGTGCATCGTCCCGCGCAGCACTACCGGTCGGAGCCCCGCTGCCGCTCCCCGACAAGCCATCGCTCGTGGTCTTGCCCTTTCAGAACCTGACCGGCGATGCCGAGCAAGAGTATTTCGTCGACGGCATGGTCGAGGAGATCACGACGGCGATCGCGCGGCTGCCGTGGCTCTTCGTGATCGCCCGCAACTCGGCCTTCACCTACAAGGGCCGTGCCGTCGACGTGAAGCAGGTGGCGCAGGAGCTCGGCGTGCGCTACGTGCTCGAGGGCAGTGTGCGCAAAGCCGGCAACCGGGTGCGAATCACCGGCCAATTGATCGACACGACAACCGGCGCGCACATCTGGGCGGACCGTTTCGACGGCGCGCTCGACGACATCTTCGAATTGCAGGACCAGGTGGCCAGTAGTGTCGTCGGCGCCATCGAGCCTAAGCTGCAAAAATCCGAGATCGAGCGGGTGGCCCGCAAACCCACCGAGAGCCTCGGCGCCTACGATCTGTACCTGCGGGCGCTCGAGCAATATCACAAATATACCAAAGAAGGTTTTTGTGAGGCCGTTGCTCTGCTCGAGCGGGCACTGGTCATCGATCCCTCCTACGCGCCTGCCGCCGCGCTGATCGGCTGGTGCCGCGTGTTCCAGAGAGAAGGCTGGCAGCTCGTCTCGGAAGCGGAGGCCACTGAGGCGTTGCGCCTGGCTAGAGGCGCGATCGAGGCCGGCAAGGACGACCCGGACACCCTGTGGATGGCGGGGCACATCATCCTACTTTTCGGCGGCGACGTTGCCGGCGCGGCGCGCGCTTTCGACCGGGCTCTGATACTCAACCCCAATTCCGCGCATGCCTGGATGGCGCGTGGCTTCGCGTTCTACTGTCAAAATCGGCCGAGCCCGGCAATCGAAGCGTTGGAGCGGGCGATGCGGCTTAGCCCGCTCGATCCGCAGAGCCATATGTTCACTTGCGGAATGGCCTTCGCCTATATCGCCGCAGGGCGATACGAGGAGGCCATGGAATGGGTCGACCAGTCGTTGCGCGAGTTGCCGCGCTATAGTCCGTCGATGTACCTGAAGGTGATCCTCTGCGCCCATCTCGATCGCATCGAGGAAGCGCGCGAGTGGCTCGGCCGATTGCTGGAGATCACGCCCGATTTGACCATCGCCGGGTATGAGGCACGGTTTGCGGCGGGCTGGCTCCCGCCACAGGTCGCGGCTTTCTATGCGGACGGTCTCCGCAAGGCCGGATTGCCGGAGGAATGACCGCCGCCCGCAAGCTCATTGCAGTCGCCTTTCTTTTTCTCTTGGCTCTCGGCGGTGTCCCGCAAGCGCAGGAGCCGACAACGCAGCACCGGATTGCGATCGTCATCTCCACAGGTCCCGTTGACGGCATCACTGACAACGGAAGTCGCGTGTGGCGCGCGTTTTTCGAGGAGCTGCGGCGGTTGGGCGACTTCGAAGGACAAAACCTCACCGTCGAGCGCTATTCCGGCGAGGGGCGGCCCGAGGGCTTTGCCGATCTCGGGCGCGATGTGGTCAGCCGGAACCCGGATGTGATCGTCGCAATTGGCCCTCCCATCACGCTGGCCGTCACCGCGGCGACGAGCACAATACCGCTGGTCGCCACCGGGACTTACACTAGCTCAGGAGTGATGCCGAGCTTGGCGCGCCCTGGCGGCAATATGACCGGTGCCAGGGTTGAGGGGTACGAGATCAATGGAAAGCGCCTGCAGCTCCTCAAGGAAGCCGTCCCTACGGCATCCAAGGTTGTGTTCCTGGACATGCGCACTTTCTGGGAAAGTACCGGCGGGCAAGAGGTTCGCGAAGAGCTTCGAAAGGCGAGCCGAGTACTGCACATCTCGCTGACCGATTTATTGGTCGAGGAGTCCACGCCGTCCGAATATCAGCGCGCATTCGCCGAAATCGCCAAGGACCCGCCAGATGCGATCCTCGTAAGCAGCACCAGTGAGCTTTTTCCATACAGGCGGTTGATCGTCGAGCTGGCCGAGCGATACCGCCTGCCGGGTATGTATGCCTGGCGCGATTACGCGGAGGCGGGTGGGCTGATGGCCTATGGGACTGATCTGGTCGAGATCTGGCGGCGGCTTGCCGACGACGTGCACGAGATCCTTAACGGGGCCAAACCGGGCGACATCCCGATTTATCAACCGACCAAGTTTGAGTTCCTGATCAACCTGAAGCCCGCCAACGAGCTCGGCCTCACGATCCCGCCACCGCTGCTCGCGCTCGCCGACGAGGTCATTGAATGAGGCGCCGCGATTTCTTAGTCGGTCTGTTGTTCGCAGCCGCAGTCCCGAGTGTGCCGGCGCAGGAGCAAGCAAAGCAGCACCGGATCGCAATCATTGCCACTGGTCCCGTCTCGCGCATCCACGACCCGCAAGTCACTGCTTTCCATGCGTTTTTCGAAGAGCTGCGTCGGTTGGGCGATGTCGAAGGAGAAAACCTCACCGTCGATCCATATTCCGGCGGAGGGCGCCCTGGGGGCTACGCCGAACTCGCAGACGAGGTCGTGAAGCGCAACCCGGATGTGATCGTCGCCAGCACCAACGCGATCACGCAAGCAGTGCGCGCGGCCGCCAACGCAACACCGATCGTGTGGATCGGCGGCGACCCGGTCCAGGCCGGGTTTGCCACCAGCCTCGCGCGTCCGGGCGGCAATATCACCGGCGTTACCGTCAATGCCGGAGACGAAATCTGGGGGAAGCGTCTCCAGATCCTGAAGGAAGCGGTCCCTTCGGCATCCAAGATCGGGTTCTTGACAACGCAAACGGCCTCGCCGTCAGCGGCTGCCGAACAACTGCTTCAGGAGGCAAGCCGACGACTGCAAGTCTCACTCATAAATATGCGCGTCGAGAATTCGACCCTACCCGAGATTCAGCGTGTGTTCACCGGGATTATGCATGACCCGCCCGACGCCATCATCGTGCAATCAATAGGGGACCTGATTGCCCGCCGGCAGTTGATCGTCGAACTGGTCGAGAAAAGCCGTTTGCCGACGATGTATCCCTGGCGCGATTACGTAGAAGCGGGTGGGCTGATGACGTATGCAGCGGACTTCGCAGAACTTTTCCGGCGCATGGCCGATGACGTGCACCAGATCCTCAACGGGGCCAAGCCAGGCGATATTCCGATTTACCAACCCACCAAGTTTGAGTTGGTCGTCAATCTGAAAGCCGCCAACGCAATCGGCTTCACGATCCCGCCATCACTACTCGCGCGCGCCGACGAGGTCATCGAATGAGGCGGCGCGATTTCGGGCTGGGTTTGGTGCTAGCGGCCTCCGCCCCGCGAGTGCGCGCGCAGGAGGGGGCGAAGCAGCACCGGATTGCGATCGTCATCCCCGCAGGTGCCGCTGTCGTCATTAATGAAAACAGCAGCGACGCGTTAAGGCGCCGCTTCTACCAGTCGTTCTTCGCAGAGCTGCGCCGATTGGGCGATGTCGAGGGACAAAATCTTGTGATCGAGCGCTATTCCGGCGAGGGGCGCCCCGAGGGCTTTGCCAATCTCGCTCGCGAGGTTATCGGCCGCAACCCGGACGTAATCGTTGCCCAAACCAATCCCGTTGCGCTGGCGGTCCGCGCGGCCACTGGCACAATACCGATCGTTTGGGTCGGGGTTAATGCTATTGCGCTCGGGCTCGTTACAAACTTGGCGCGCCCGGGTGGCAATATCACCGGAGTCAGTCTCTATGACGCCGAAATCTATGCGAAGCGCCTCCAGATCCTCAAGGAAGCGGTCCCTTCAGCGTCCAAGGTCGCGTTCCTGACGCCGCGTAGGGCGTGGGAAGGGATCTACGGACAGGCGTTTCAACCAGCCTATCAGGAAGCAAGCCGACGGTTGCAAATCTCGCTGATCCCTATGCTGCTCCAGGAGTCGACACCGTCCGAGTATCAGCGCGCGTTCGCCGAAATCCCACAGCAGCCGCCGGACGCAATCATGGTCAGCGACATAGGTGACCTCTTCCCCTACCGTCAGTTAGTTGTCGAGCTGATCGAGAAAAGCCACTTGCCGGCAATCTACGGCAATCGTGAATACGTGGAAGCGGGTGGGCTGATGGCCTACGGGGTCGACACCGGCGAAGCCGGGCGGCGCATCGCCGATGACGTACACCAAATCCTCGATGGGGCCAAACCGGGTGACATCCCGATCTACCAGTCGACCAAATTCGAACTCGTCATCAATCTGAAGGCCGCCAGGGGACTCGGCCTCACCCTTCCGGCCACATTGCTCGGCCGCGCCGACGAAGTGTTCGAATGAGGCGCCGCGATTTCATCACCGGTCTGTCGCTCGCGGCTGCCACGCATTCAGCGCATGCGCAGGAGCGGGCGAAGCAACACCGGATCGCGATCGTCGTCGCTTCCGGTCCCGTCACCCGCATTAACGAAAGTCGGGCCTGGCAAGCATTTTGGGAACAGTTGCGCCGGCTGGGCGACGTCGAGGGCGAAAACCTCATCGTCGAGCGGTATTCCGGCGAGGGGCGGTCCGAGGGTTATGGCGAGCTCGCGCGCCAAGTCGTTAGCCACAACCCGGATGTGATCGTTCCGATCAGCCCGTCGATCATGCAGGCCGTCAGTGCAGCCACTACTACAATACCGATCGTCGGCTCGGGGGCTTATACCGAATTGGGACAAGTGCCGAGTCTCGCGCGCCCAGGCGGGAACATTACCGGCATCACCGTTGACGTCGGCTGGCAGAGTGGGATCGAAGCGTTGGCCGAGTCGCCCCGCAGTCCGCTTGCGCATTACGCCAGAGGCACAGTGCTGCGCGCCCAGGACCGCTTCGACGAGGCTATCCCGGAATATGAGACGGTCATCGACTTCGATCGCGATTGGCTCGACGCCTACGCCAATCTCGGTCAATGCAAGCTTTACTCGGGGTCGCCGGAGCAGGCGATTCCACTCCTGAAGCTAGCCGTCCACCTCAGCCCCCGCGTCTCGCCGGGGTGCCGGCGAAATGAGCCGCGCGCCCGGGAACAGGCCACGCCTCCTGAAGACAGACGATGTCCGGCGCGGTCTGCCGAGGTCTCCAGCCGCGCTCACGGACTCAAAGTTTGCGGACTCTTCGCAGGAGGAAAGCGGATTCGAACCTGTATGGGGCTTTTCCTGTCAAGCAGAGTTTTTGGTTTGTTGTCGGTTCTTTGTTCGGAGCGGGAAAGCCGTTCTTCGTTCCGTCGCTGCGATCCGGTTCGCGGAGCGCGCAGAAAGGGGGTCAAGGGACCGAAACGGTAGCAAAGCTTGGCGGCTTGCCGCCTAGCGAGCTTGTGTTTCGCAGCGCCTTGACGCCTGAGCACGCGGAGCGATGATGAACTGCGAGACGGGCTTTTCGCGTACCTCGGTGTCTGGTTGGTGCCGGTCGGTCTGTTGAGAATCCGAGGGGAGCTCGCCATTGGGTCACATGTTCGTGCTACAGACTTCACATGAGGGTAGTTGGTGTCAAGCGAGCATTGCAGGTCTCCGGGGCCAGCCCTCTGGTTCTTTTCTAACTCTCAGATCAACTGCTCCCGATGTGGCCCCTGTGGAGTTGTGGGCGACGCCACTAGCGTCGTCCAAGCGCAGCGGCAAATCCACAGGGTTCTTGCGGGCCACCACACCGCCGGTAGCCAGAGAACGCGTTTTCCGATCGAGATTGCCGCACTACGGTACGTATCGTGCGGTTGCGTCGCGATCCGTGGCTCGAGCCCATTTATCGACAGCGGCTTTGATCGCCGCAGAACCTCACATTCGGTCGCCGCTTCGGAGCGGGTAACACCATAATCCCTCATTCTTAGGTGATCGGGCTCGGGAGAGCGGGTCCACACTGTATGACGGCATATTACAGCCACTGTCTGTGACGGTCCGCGCGCCTGGATCCAACGGGGCTGATCAGGCCTCGTGGAACTCGCGATAATGATTCCGCGTTCCGGGATGCCTCAGACTGGCTTCACGATAGCACCCGCCGGGATCTCGCCATGGTTGATATATCTCGAGAGGGCAATGAGCAGTTTGCGGGCGAGTGCTACGATCGAGATGCGGCGGATCCGGCCGCGCTCGGAGCCAACGCGCTGACGGAACCAACAGCTGAGCGCACTGGCAGGCTGGTATCTCACCCACATCCAGGCAAGCTCGATCATTGTGGTACGCAGACGCGGATTGCCT
>Ga0306922_10002341_pt1 | contig 17591 bp, 20 predicted proteins | sample sta12Cox44000082_FD_203758 | JGI IMG/M metagenome (GOLD analysis project Ga0306922, IMG submission 203758) | Lab enrichment of tropical soil microbial communities from Luquillo Experimental Forest, Puerto Rico - statoxic.12C.oxic.44.000.082 (v2)... | ecosystem: Environmental > Terrestrial >... | reverse complement strand
CAAGGAGGCTGGAACCATCAACCCCGAACTCGCGTTTTCATGGTGTTTTCATGGTGATGGAGAGTTTGCCATGAAGCGAGCGCTAAAGCCCCTGGCCTATGGCCTAGTTGCCGTCTATTTCGTCGCCGATCTGGTGTTTGAAGCGGTGGCGCTTCCCCTGTCGGCGTGGATCGGGCGGTTGAAAATTCTGCAACCACTCAATCGCTGGATTGCCGGCCTGCGTCCTTACCCTGCGCTGGCTCTCTTTTCGGTTCCGGTTGTCATCCTTGAACCGGTGAAGCCCGTCGGTGCGTTCCTTCTCTCAACGGGTCGCGTCGCGGAAGGCACCTTGACCATAGTGGCGGGTGAGATCTTGAAGATCACTCTGGTCGAACGGCTATTCAGATTGACGCGGGATCGCCTGATGGAGATTCCAGCTTTTGCAATCCTGTATCGTCACTGGATCAGGTTTCATGATTGGGTGACATCGAGCGAGATCTGGCGTTGGGCGCGCCAGCAGATGATGTGGATGAAGTCGACATTCGCAGGCGGCGTGGGCGGTAAGCGAAGTGACGTTCGCCTTTGATGCTGTGGAACCGCAGACCGCCCCTGTGCCATCGTGTGCCCGCACCCTAAAATTTCAGGCCGATCGATATATCATTGATATAACGAAATAAATTTTTGCGAAAACTCTGTCATCCCACGTCACGGACCTGATCGCGGAGCGCCGCTTGCGCGCGCGGCCATTGACAGATCCTCGCCAATATGTTTGTTTGTTAGCAAACAAATATTTTCTCGAACGGCGGGGCACCCCATGACGAACGAACGCTTTGATGTGATTATCGTGGGGGCGGGGCTCTCCGGCATCGGCGCGGCCCGCTACCTGAAGACGCGGCTGCCGGACAAATCATTTGTGATCCTCGAGACCAAGCCGCGCATGGGCGGCACGTGGGATCTGTTCCGTTATCCCGGCATTCGCTCCGACAGCGACATGCACACGATGGGCTACGCCTTCAAGCCGTGGAAGCACCCCAAGGCGATCAGCGAGGCCGGTGCAATCATTCAATACATCGAGGAGACGGCGGCGGAGAACGACATCACCCGCCACATCCGATATCAGCACAAGATCATCAGTGCCTCGTGGTCGTCAGCGCAATCCTTGTGGACCTTGGAGGTCGAGCGGGCCGATGGCCGTCTGATTCGGCTCTGCTGCTCGTTTATTTTTTCATGTGCCGGCTACTACAACCACCACGAAGGTTATTTGCCGGAATGGCCGGGCTACGACGACTACAAGGGCACGCTGGTCCATCCGCAGTTCTGGCCCGAAGCTCTTGACTATGCCGGCAAGCGCATCGTCATCATCGGCTCGGGCGCAACCGCGGTCACGCTCGCGCCGGCGCTCGCCGAGAAAGCAGCTCAGGTCGTTCAGTTGCAGCGTTCGCCGACCTATGTGGTGAGCCGGCCGTCCGAGGATGCGTTCAACACCTTGCTCAAATATTTCCTGCCCGCCAAGCTCGCCTATCAGGCAACGCGCTGGCGGACAATCATCACCGGACGGATGCGCGCGAAACGGTTCGCAAAAGACCCAAGGCGCGCCAAGCAGTTGCTGATCGATCTCGTCAAGACCCAGATTGGAGCGGAATGCCACATCAAGCATTTCACGCCAGACTACTGGCCTGGGCAGCAGCGCATCTGCCGCGTGCCTGATGGCGACATGTTCAAGGCGATCCGGGATGGAAAGGTGAGGGTCGTCACCGACCACATCAAGCGCTTCGATGCGAGCGGCATTCAGCTCGCGAGCGGCGAGCGTCTGGACGCCGACATTATCATTACCGCCACGGGTCTGGTTCTGCAGGCGCTCGGCGGCGTGAATTATCTGGTCGACGGGCAGCCGATCGAGCCCGGCAAACTGCTCGTCTACAAAGGGCTGATGTATTCGAATGTCCCAAACCTGATCTACTTCACCGGCTACTTCAACGCGTCATGGACGTTGAAGGTAGACCTGGTCGCGGACTTCGCCTGCCGTCTCCTGAAGCACATGGACGAGGCCGGCGCAAAGCAGGTTGTTCCGCGCGCGGACGACGAGGTATTCGCAAAACCTCCGCGCCGGATGCCGTTCATCTCCGGATATATCCGCCGCGCCGCCGGTCGCATGCCGCGCCAGGGCGCGGAATTTCCCTGGATCACCGAATCGAACTATTTCTGGGACCGCAAGACGTTGCTGCGCGGTCCGGTCGAAGACGACGCGCTGGATTTCTCCGGTCCGAAGCCGATCGTGTTGCCGCCGCTGCAGCGGCAGGTTCGCCCGGCTTTGCAGCAAGCCGCGGAGTAAATCATGGCTCGCGCCCTGCGCAAGACCGCTGAAATCGGTCGCACGCACGCCGAACGGCGGCACGAAGCCGAGACGCGGATCGTGCAGGCTGCGTTCGAGATCGTGGCGCGGCGCGGCGTCGATCAGCTGACGCTCGCCGAGGCGGGCGAGGAAGCCGGCTACAGCCGTGCGCTTCCGGCGCACTATTTCGAAAACCGCGAAGCCTTGCTGGCCGCCGTCGCCGAGCATGCGGTGAAGAACTATCGCCGTCGCCTCAGCGAACGGAACGTTCCGACGGACGGCGGCATCGATGCGCTGCTGGCGAGCATCGCCTTCTATCTCGACGACAGCCGAGGCTGGCCGAAAAAGCTGCGTGCATTCCACGAGATCATCAACGGCGGCCTGCGCTGGCCTGCGATTGGAGAGGTTGTCGCGCGTCTCGACCGGGAATCGATCGACCGCGTCTCGGCGCAGATCCGAACTGCGCAACGGCATGGCGATATCCGCGTCGACATCGACCCGGTCGCCGAGGCCGTCGCCGTTTGTGGCGCGATGCGCGGGATCATGTCACAGTGGCTGATCGCGCCTGACAGCATCGACCTCGACGCGGTGCGCAACTCCTATCTGGCCGGTCTGCGCAGGAGCTGGAAGGCCTGACGGAGCCGGTGCCAGCGATCATTCTGTTTCAGCCGAAACGCGATTAGATCTTTACCCCGGAAAGTCGGCTTCTTCCGGCCGCTCTGCGTCCTCCTCGGCAGACGAAAGCCACCGGGTGATCCGCGCCGCCCCTTCGGTCTGTTTCAGCTTCTCAAGCATCGCATCCCGCTCCTGGCCTGCCGGGAGTGATGCGGCCTTGGCACGAACGTTCTGCGAGTGCGCAGCCAGTCTTTCAAACAAGGACAGGGTGTGCCTGACCCGTCGCCGCTCTTGCATTGCTTTGCTCCCGGCCGTTGGTTCCACGGATGTAAAAACGTTCAACGCGGAACCAGGTTCCAACAAAGCTGAATGTGGACCTACGTGATTTGCGGCTACGGGCAATATCCGAGGGAACTGAAATGCTTTTTTCGAGTTCTATGGATACTGACCAAAGGTTCATCAATGAGCGAATACGTAGAGTCTCGTTATGCGAGGCAGGTACTGCAAGAGGCGCGTCTTGCGAGGGAGGATGTGGCGTTCAGGTTGGTGAATGGTCTGTTGCGCGACTTGGGTCACCTTCAAAGGTTGAGCCCCGCTCGCGCACAGGCTCTGACATCCATTCGCTCGCTCGCGCTCAGGCTGGATCAACCTCGATCGGCTTGGGCTCGCGAGTGGGATGCCGCCGACCAGGCCGCCGAGGCCTGGTGTCAGGACGCATATTATTGATAACTGTAGTCGCCTGAATCGCAGACACCGAAGTGCCGGCGCAAGGCGCGACGCGCTGGATCATGAGACAATGGCAGGCGCTCATCGCGCTCGGCGGCGTCCCACGGCAACTCCAAGCATAAACGTGATCAGCAGCGAGCCCAAGGGTGCCTCGCGCACGATGTTACTCAGGACGCTCAGGGGCATGCCCGGCTTTTGCGCGGCTTCGAACGCACGGTTCAACTGACGGGCGGCCTCCAGCAGGACTTCGGCGACGTCGGCCATTGCGGATCTTGGCTTCGGCGCAGGATCCGAGCTTTCATCTATGATAGTTGCAATCGGAATCTCGTCACTCACAATTCGGTCTCCTCGTCGCGGCAGTTACCTAAGACCGCCAGCGGTGGGACGGGCGGCTCGGCGGACGCATGAGCAGGAGGGCAAGTCCAAAGCCAACCACGCCGGCGAGCACCACGGAGCCGAGCGGATTCTCCTTGACCTTCTCAGCGAGGACTTGCGAGCTGTCGCGGACGGCGTCGCCGCTATTTTCATAGACCTTCCTGGCATATTGGGTTGCAGTGTCCGTTGCCTCGCGCGCCATATCCTTTGTTTGCCCATAAAGTTCCTGCGCCGAACCTTTTGCCTGGCGAGCGAGACCTTCAGCCTGGGCCTTCTTGTCGTCGGTCATGCTGCCGACCGTATTGCCGACCTTGCCAGCATATTCCTCGGCTGAACCAATTATTCGATCCTTGTCCATCACGATCTCCCAGGGTGTATTTGATACTAACGGATCGCGTCGCGCACGGTTCCTCGATCGCCGCGAAGTTCTCATAGCTGCGGGTTTCAAGGAGGCACGAGTTCCGAACAAGGTTTCGCTCGCGAGTCAGAACTATAAGATCGCTAGCGATCGAAGGGAGCAGCTTCGATGTTCTTTGGTCAATTGGCACTTGCGCTCGCCGCGGCGTTTACCGGCGCAGCCTTCTACGTCAATTTCGCCGAGCAGCCGGCGCGGCTAACGCTGGATGACGTTAGTCTGCTCAGGGAATGGAAGCCCAGCTACGACGCCGGTTACACGATGCAGGCAACCCTGGCTGCCGTCTCGGCGGCGCTCGGGTTCATCGCGGCATGGAGCAGCGGCGATTGGCGCTGGATCGTGGGCGCGGTGCTCATTCTAGCGAATTGGCCCTATACTCTGATCGCTATCATGCCGACCAACAACAGATTGAAGGCCATTGGCGAGAGCGATGCCGGACCGACGTCTCGCGCGTTGCTCGTGTGGTGGGGACGGCTGCACGCGGTTCGTACGGTGCTCGGCCTTGCCGCAACCCTTGCATATCTCTGGGCCGCCTCGCATTGAAACATCGCTTCGGAATCGTCGATCCGCCTTTAACCGGACCTGCGAGGGCGTCCGCGATCTAACCGCCTGATCTTATCGCCTATCCCGGGCAACTCGCTCGCAAGCGTGGAATAGTGCTGCCTGATCGTGCCGCTGCCATACGTCCGCTCAAGCCGGCGAATCGTGAAGTGACCTCTCGCGATCCTCTGGAAATGATCCATGAAGATCACGTTGATGGCAGCTCCGCTGACCGCGCCGATGACCGGTACCGCGCTCGCCGCGACTTTGTCGGACACGACCATGCCAAATCGCGAGACGATCTCGGTCACGAGATTGGAAACCGCCGGGGCCGAGGCGTCGAAGGCGCTACGCTCCAGCAAGAGGGTCGCGAAATCGCCGGTATATTTGCTGATCAATGTGCGGGCGGCGTAATAGCCGACGTCGATGTTCTGGTTGGAGCGCTTGCTGCCGTAGGCAAAGACTTCGAGGCAGGCAAGGCGGGCTTCCAGTTTGGAAAGGTCCTCGCCCTCATGCTGGGCGATCTCCGCGATGGCGCGAAGCATGAAGGTCGTGGTGAGCGGCAGTTCGACCGCCAAGGCGCCGAAACCGAACATGCCACTGACGCCGCCGGTCACGCCGGCAACGAATGATGAAAATCCGACGGCCGGTGATGGTGGCGCCTTCTCCTCCAGCGTGTCGACTGCGACATCGAGCCCCTTCATGACGGCCGTTCGCACCAGCCCGGACAGTCTCCGATTCACGGTCCGCGGCAGCATGGAAAGAATGCGGTTGACCGGTGCACCGGCATATTCGGCAATCCTTGCCGCAAAGTTCGGATTTTCGAGATGCCTGACCGCCGTCAGCAGGGCGGCGTGGTCGGCCGGCGTCAATGCGGAGGTGTTGCGGTTCGTATTCATCAATATTTTAGGATCGGCCTAATTCCATTGATGCTGGCAAGAATCGCGGAGCCGTTGCTGATCAACGCGGTGATCTCCGGCGTGATCAATCCGCCAGGCAGCGCAAGCGCCAGCGCGATCGTATTAAGACTGGCGACGATGGCGTAATTTTGCTTGATCAGCCGCACCGCGTCCTGCGAGATCTCCACCGCATGGACGAGTTTCCAGAGTGAATCTTCCATCAGGATCACGTCAGCGGATTCGTGGGTGACCTCGGCGCCGTGCTTCATCGCAATCCCGACGTCGGCAAAGCTCAGCGCCGGTGAATCGTTGATGCCGTCGCCGACCATGGCCACCCTGCGCCCCCTGCGCTGGAGTTCCTGGATCACGTCCGCCTTGTCGGCCGGCAGCATGTCGGCAAAGTGCTGGGTCAGGCCAATATTGCTGCTGACTGCGCGCGCGACCACGGCATTGTCGCCGGTCAACATGATGCTGTGGGCGATGCCCATCCCGCGCAACCGTTCAACCACCGTCCGGCTCTCCATCCGAATCTCGTCGAAGTAGGGGAGGAGACCGGCGAGCTTGCCATCGACCGCAACATAAAGGCTCGAATAGCCCCGCTCGTCGAGGGCCGCGCGATCGACGGCTGCCTTGGCGACCGCAATATCGCTCTGCCGCATGAAACGCTCGTTGCCGACGTGGACATAATAGCCATTGACCTGGCCTTCGACGCCGAGGCCGATGCGATAGGTGGTTTCGTCACAGGGTGGGACATTGACCTGGAGCTGTCGCGCCCGGGAGCGCAAAGCCTCGGCAACGGGATGCTGCAATCTGGTCTCCGCTGCGGCCGCCAGCCCGAGCAGATGGTTTGGCGTAATCGAGCCTTGATAGGAGACGATGTCGATCACGGCAGGCGCGCCGTGGGTCAGCGTGCCGGTTTTGTCGAACACGATCGTATCGATGTCAGCGAGCTTCTCCATGTGGCGGCCGCTCTTGATGATCATGCCGGCACGGGCGGCATGGGTCATCGAGGATAAGACCGAGGTGGGGGCTGCCACGCGGATGCCCGTCCCGTAATCGACGATCACGAGCGACAGGAAGCGGTTGAAGTCGCCGCTGACGGCCGCGGTGCCGGCGGCTAGGCCGAGTGTCGGCGTCACCAGACGGTCGGCGAACCGCTCGGCGTGGTTCTGCATGCGCGTATCACCGATTGGTGCCGATTCGACCAGGTGCACGATCTGGCCCGCGGTCGTGGCCGATCCGACGCGCAGCGCGCGAATGGTGATCTGGCCTTCCCGGATAACCGTCGCGGCGAAGGCTGCCTCACCCTTCCCGCGGTTGACCGGCAGGCCTTCGCCCGTGATCGTTTTCTGATCGATAGTTGCCTGGCCATCGATGATCTCGCCATCGACGGGGATCATCTCGCCGGGATAGACCATGACGAGATCGCCAGCCACAAGTTCCGTTGCCGGAACGGACACGACAACACCGTTGCGCAGCACCCAGGCTGTCTTGGACTGGAATTCGAGCAATTCGTCGATCGCCCGCCTCGATCCCGCCGCGGTGAGATCGCGAATCCAGTCGCCAAGCTTGATCAGCCAGGTGACGATGCACCCTGCCAGTGGGTTGCCCTGAAGGACGGAAGAGCTGATCGCAAGCGTATCGAGCACGTCGATATTGAGCCGGCTCTCGTTGGCCCAGACCCTCCAGGCTCGTTTGGCGATCGGGATCGCGTTCCAGAGCATCAGAGGCATGTTGAGGGCGGCAACGATCGGATTGGCGCTGAAGGCCATTGCAAGCGAGAGGGTGGGCAGTGCCAGCGGGGTACGTTTCGCTACATCGGGAGCGGCGGCACTGGCTTGCGGAGTTGTCGGCGCGCTGGCGCAGAGGGCCTTGACCTCGGCAACGCTGGCGCGCTGGACACGCGCTAGCAGAAGACGGAGCAGGGACTCTTGCGCCGGGTCGTATTCCAGCACGAGGCTTGCGCAATCATGGTTGATGCGTGCCGAGCGGATGCCGGGCTGCGCTTTAAGCCACGATAGCAGAGCTTCGGCCAGGCGGCGTTTGCAGGCGAGCGCGGGAATATTGAGCCTGACGCGTCCCGGCATCGAATGTCGAAGGTAGCATTTCATGCGGATCAGGGCTCCGCCCGTCCTGCTTCTCCAGGTCAGGTCGGCGCCAGCGCCTCATCTTCACTATTGTTCTGTTTTGCCATGTGGGCCTGGATCATGTGGTTAAGCGCAAAAATGGCCAGAGTGACCCAGACTGGGGTCGCGGCGGTGGCACCAACCTCGAAGATCGTGAAGGCCGCGATACCCGCCGCGAGCACGATCTTCAGGTCGACGACGTTGTCGGTCGCAATCTTGATCTGATGGTCAAACTCCGTGAAAAAATCGACGACGACCTTCGCGGTGTGTGAATGCTCCGCAAGATATTCGGCTTCCTGCTCGATCTTGTTCGCAAGCGAATCGATCTCGGTTACCGGCGGCACGTAATGGCCGCCGGTGTGGTGGTGCAGGTGGCCGTGCAGCTCTTCGTGCCGATCGACATCATAGTGCAGGACCACGCTCCCCGTGGTCGGATTGATGATCACATGCTCGATGCCGGGGATCACGCTGAAGGTCTGCTTGATCTGCTCGGCCAGTTCCGGATTTGTCTTGACCGAAGGTATCTTCATGCGGATCCGGCCGGGCACCTGGTGCGCGATCTGCAACTTCATCTTTGTCATCTGCTGTCTCTGATTTCAGTCCAGCTGCGGCGTTATCCTTGAAAGAGCCTGGCTCCGTCCAACTTGCCGGTCTCAAATGCCTTCTCCGGTGGGCGGTCGATCGGTCACATCAAATCCCAAACGCACTGGCCGGCGCTTGCGCCGGCCATCGCGTGGTTCTCGTTTCGCAGGCCTCAGGCCGCGTGTTTTTTCTGGTCCGCGGCTTCCTTGGTTGCCTGCGCCTCGTTCTCGGCCTTTACCTCGGCAACGATGTCGTTCACCTGCTCGTGGGCTTCGGCAAACATCTCGCGGGATTTCTGCGCAAGCTTATAGCTGCCGCGCACCGCGGACTTGAAGAGCGGGTTAAGCGCGCCGACGAGCTTGGGGAAATACTTTGGCGCAGCGACTGCGGCTACGCCAATCGCTATACCGGGCAAAAGCGCTGCTTCGAACAAGGCTGCACCGGCTGCCACCACCACCACAGTAGCTACTGTCTTGTTGATGCCGCCATCGTCCTGTTCATCGGGCGACTGAGCTGCAAGGTCTTCGGAGGTGGATGCGTCATGTCCATTGTGGCCTGGATGCATCGCAAAGCTCCTTGTGTTGAACTCCACTAAAAAAATTGTACTACAAACCTTTAGAAGGCGTTTGAAATGGATTCATGACAGTTATGTGACGTTATTTTAGCGGCTGCCGGGAACCACGAGCAGTTGCCAGCAACTGCTCGCGGCCAGCTGTTCGCGATCACCCGTTTACCGGTCAGCTGCCAATTCGTGCAGGGGAGAACGCCACACGTTCGTGGCACGAATTTCGGGTGAGCCGACCATAAACCAAAGACAGATCGCCGTGATGACCGACACGACAAGGCACCACGCGGCAAGCCGGATTCGGTTATCGGTCAAGGCAAGACCGCCGCCATTGCGAGTTCGGCCCCGCTGACTCCGGGTCCGCCTGATGCGAAGTAGAGCGCGGCGATCGCGATAATCGCGAAGACGACATAGGCGAATTTGATCAGGCCGTCGTAGTTGCGAGCAGCCAAATGCGATGGGACGGAACTATGACCTGCGATTTCCATGACCAGGACTCCCGTCAAAAATCAATGAAAGCACCCGTTGAAAGTTACAGCCGAGACCAAGACTGCTCTGTGAAATGGTTCACTGCACACTGCACAAAGAATGGGCTGTGCTCGAAGAGATTTATGGTTTGCAAGCATAGGTCCGGCTTGATTTCGATGTCCCTTCGTCGGCCAAGGAAGCCGGTTTCGTCGTGTGGCCTCTCGTTTCGTTGTTTCGTGCGCGCCGATTTCCCAAATTGTCAGAGACATGAAAACGACTGAATGTTCATCAGGTTGTGATGATGATGATACAATCTTTCTGGTAGAGTCTTTTCTTGATGCTGTTTTGCGTCCGCTCTTTTCGCCGGGTCCACGGACAACACTGCGGTGCCCGGCCACGTTTATTCAGGCGACCAGCCACTATGATATTGGGAGAATCAAAATGACGCGCACAACCAAGACGCGACCGGGAAAAGCCCACGCGCAATCCGCCGTTATCGCCAATACTGGGACGACCGAACTCGATAAGCCGGTCTTCGCACAGCCGCAGCCCACGCCAGATCCGACGACATTTGAAGTCAAACATCCGTCAGACAACCCTGCCTACCAGCAAATCGACCAGCTCAACCGCGAGCACAAGATCAATCCGTTGCCGTTTCCGCAACCGCGCGGCGCGCCCGAGCCCAGGTTGACGCTGGCCTCCGTGCTGGCCACCGACGACAACTTGTTGCAGAAGAAGATGACCGCCGGCGGTCAAATCGTGTTTCATGCGACAGGGGACACCGGAAGCACCCGAGGGCCGGAATCACAGAACCTTGTCGCCGACAAGATGGCCGCCGATTTCTCCGATGATGAGGCCGAGCGGCCCATGTTCTTCTTTCATCTCGGTGACGTCATTTATAGTTTCGGGGAGGCGCAATACTACTACGACCAGTTCTACGAACCGTATCGCGGCTATCCCGCACCAATCCTGGCGCTTGCCGGCAACCACGACGGTATGGTCGCGCCGGGCACAAGCGCGTCGACGTTGGAGGCGTATCTGGAGAACTTCTGTCAAACGAAGTTCGAGGTGACATCCGACGCCGGCGGACTTTCGCGAACGGCTCAAATCCAGCCTGGGGTATTCTTCACCTTCGAGGCGCCACCCTACGTCCGCGTGCTCGCGCTTTACAGCAATACGCTGGAAGACCCCGGAGTGATCTCGGATCCGACCGTCGGCAATTCGCAACTCACCTACCTCAAGACGGCGCTACAACGCGTAAAGTCCGAGCGGTTCAACGGGGCGCTCATTCTCGCTCACCATCATCCCGCTTATACGGCCGGGAGCCAACATGGCTGGAGCAGGGAGATGCTTTCGCAGATTGACGGCATCTGCAATGAAACCGGCGTATGGCCGCATGCCGTGTTGTCGGGACACGCCCACAACTATCAACGGCTCACACGCATGCACGGAGATACGCAGATACCGTACGTCGTATGCGGCAATGGCGGCCACGGACTTGCGAGGCTGTCGCGGAAGAAGGGCGTGCCGCTGCGAACTCCGCAGCAATTGCAGACCGCGGGTCACGCCGACAAGGTGATCCTCGAGAACTACGACGACCAGGACTACGGCTATCTTCGTGTGGTCGCCACCGCCAGGCAATTGCGCATCGAATACCATCCGGCAAGCGATACCGACGGTGCGAAGACGCCGGACGATTTCGTGACAGTCGATCTGGCCACGCGCAGGCTGGTCCACTTTACCGGCCCTTGAATCCTGACGAGATCAGGTCAAACATCGGCAGGTCGCCAGAGCCTACCACCAGACCGGATTTGTCCATGCGCGCCGACCTTGCTTGTCGACGACGACAACTCTGGCAAAACCTCCGCCCTTGACGGCATCGAGCGACAACTTGACCCGCTCCAGGCCGGACGCAACATGCTGGGACGCTCGCGAGCCGCGCCCCAGCACCATCACTGCGCTGGCGGGCGAGCAGACGATCTCCACGTGGTCTTCGCCATAGACAACACTCTCGATGACCGGTCCCTGACTAGAATAATAGGCACCGGCCTTGAGGCTCGAGAGCAACGCGTGCGGCTCGTTGTCCACTGACTTGACCATCACGAACCCGCCAAAATAGTCCTTGCAATGAAAATGCGCGTCGTCGACAGCGCATAAACCGATGCGGCGGCCCGATGCGTGAAGCTGGTCCAACAGCGCGCTGCTGTCGCCGCGGTCCGTGCGTACCTGGCTGGTGTGGTTATAGATCTCCACCGCATGCGCGCCCTCGATGGTGTCCGCATCCGCCTTGGTAAGGCCGTACCAGGCAGGATGCGCGATAGCGAGGAATGCGCCCGCCTCGAGGCAGCGCCTGGCAAGCTGCGGCGCGGTTTCGGTCGCCGCGGTCGGTGCCAGGTCCGCCGGCAGGCCCACCGCGAGCAGATGCCAGGTCTCGCCGAGAGAGGTCTCGGGTGCGTGTACTTCCGCACCCAGGATTGTCGTAAACCTGTTGGTCCGGAATGGTCGTGTGTCGACGATCGGGAAGCCGTATTTTCCAAGAAAATGATCGGTCAGCGCTATGAAGTCATAGCCGGCGTCACGGTAGGCTGCGCAAACCGCCTCGGGTTCCAGCGCACCATCAGATCGGCTGGAGTGGGTGTGAATGTTGCCCTTGAAAAAATGTCCCGGCGAATTGAAGGCAGCATCCACGGGCAAGATAATCTCCCACGTTTAGTGGTCCGATTCTAGCATTCGCATCGCGCATGGGGAACCGCGTTTGCGAATGTCCTTCGCCCAGAGAATCGCCAGCGCTGCGCCACTTCGGCTCGTGGCGGATTTTTTTGGCATGACACGTTATTCACAGCAACGAACTGCATTCAATTTGCGCTTTTTAAGGCGGCATGTTTTGCTGTCGGGCACAAGAGGCGGCTCGTTTGGTGAGCAGAACCATACACGCGGTAGGCGGAATAGCGGTGCGCAGGGGTGCGCGGCCGAGGGTTGCTGTCATTCAACGCAGCAAGGACAAGCTCTGGGTGCTGCCCCGCGGCAAGCTCAAATCGTACGAACGTCCCGTTGCGGGCGCGCGACGCGAGGTCGTGGAAGAGACCGGATTCCGAGTGCAGGTATGCGAGTTTGTGGGTGTAATCACCTACCAGACGCGTGGGCGGCCAAAGGTGGTGCGGTTTTGGCTCATGCAAGCGGAAGCGCATCCAAGCTACCAAGTGATGAAGGACGTCGCCGCCGTCGAGTGGCTGTCGTTTGGAGCGGCGGTCAAGCGCCTCAGCCTTCCGCTGGAGAAGTTGTTCCTGACCAATGTCGGCCGCCACGCGGTCCTGCGGCCCAGACGCCCTCAAACGCGCATGGCCAAGGCGCTGACGATAAAGGCGGGGTCAGGGCCAAAGAGCTCAGCCCGTCGAACCCGCGCGTAGCGCGTTGCTCAAGCTGGATTATCCGCCGCCGGAACTATCGGTAACGAAATGTTGCCGCGGCCCGGCACCTTCCAGAATGTCTTGGCGTCGCTAAATCGCGAAAAAGCCTTGGCCGCACGGCCACGCAACTTTTCGACCTGTGCCTGTTGATCTCCAATGATGAGTCCCGCGGCAAACGCGCGATGTCGACCTTGCTCCTCCGTCAGACCCTTCGCACGATTGGCAATGATATTCGCGAAGAGCGCCTTATGCGTGACGATGTCGTTGAGTCTGCCGAGGCAATTCTGCAGTTGCATCAAGGATGACTTGATCTTGCCGGCCTGCTTGGCGGATTTCTTGCCGGTATAGACGCTCGAGAAAAAGTCTGTCGCATATCGGGTTTTTTTTACCTGGATGCGCAACCTGTGCAATTGCTCGGGATTGAGGTGGCCGATTCTCCTCCCCCGTCTCCTGATCTTCTTGCACCGGCGCGAAAGCTGTTCGGCCGCATAAAGTTCGATCGGCATTTCGCGATATGCGCGCCTGGAGGCGTCTTCCGAGCTGCTCCAGGGACCGGCCTCTAACCACTCCGCAGTATCGAGAACGAGCGTTCGGAATCGGGCGGACTGCACCGTCGCTTGCACCTGATGATAGAGCTTCAGGCGTTTGCGCGAAAACATCTGGCTGATGCTGGTAAGCCCCGGTTCGTTCCTGTGCCGCTTTCGCAGTGGGGTGATGACTTCAAGGATCAGCGTATCGAGGTCGCGTGCAGGACCCAATTCCCGCGCAAGCCATCTCAACTCGGTCTTTATCGCATCGACCCGGTCGTCGTTTGCAACCGCGGAAAACAGCGACATGGCGGCCCGCAGGCGACGCAATGCCACGCGCATTTGATGCAGTGCATCTCCGTTTCGGACTGTCGTTGCGGGTACGTTTGCGACCAGGTGACGCAGGCAAGCGCGGCCAATCAGCGTGAAGGCACGGCCCGCGCTCATTCCAGCGCCTAACCCCGCCTCGCACGCCGTCTCGACGGCGACTTGTGTTTTTTCCAGGAGCTCATACCCGCGTTCCGGCTTGCTTTTGAACTCGAGATGGGCCGGCACGATATTGAGTATGTCACGCGCGACCTTGAAGAGGTCCGCAGGAGCGCCTTGCTTGAGTTCGAGTTCGATCTCTGAAACGGCCTGCGAACCCTCGGTTGCGAGAATTTGCCCCTCGTCGATCGCCATCACGATGTCTGTGCCGTTTTCGCCAAGGTGATATTGCGTGCGCTCGATCCTGGTCTCAAAGACCGGCTTCAGCGCCACGTCCTCTTCGTCGGCAAGGATTTTCCCTAGCGCCGTGTCCTTCATGCATGAGAGGTCGGGTTGATTGCCCTCGATAGTTTGTTCCCACTCGGATCGCTCCAGCAAGCCAACGCCCTGGCCGCCTGATTTGATGGTCTGAACGTGCTTGTCGTCAATATGGCGTACCCGCAACGTCAGTCCGTGGTCGCGCAGGAACCGCCGATCGGAATCGAAATAAACCGAATCCAGCATTTCGGTGGTAGGATGATGAAGAAAGCCCGCAAAACGGGAGTCATTGAGGACAGCTGCAACATGCTCGGGCGCTACCCAAAGCTTCAGCTCGACTTCCGTTGGCACACCGACCATGACAAAATGAGGGATTGGAAACAGGTAGAAGATTGGGAATGATTGTCATAAATATATCATACAAAGCAAGTGGCGACGCGAACTCCCGTGGCCACCCCCAGTAATATTTATCGAGACCAATTTTGCTGCCAGAACCCGCTCGAGCGGCGTCCTTCGCCTACCAAGGTCGGCCGAAGGCCGGACCATGTCATTGGCGGCTTTAACGAAGTCCCGATATGGGACGAAGTCCCGATGTTGTGACTTCCGAGGCTTTATTATTGTCAGCGGATGCTCAATTATTGTCAGCGGATGCTCAAGCGCAAGGCACGTGAGTTGTCCAATCGTTGGGTAAGGCTAGGGATTGTCGTCGTTTCCGCTCTCGCCGGTCTCGCATTGATCGGCCTTTACGCCTTTGATCGACCAATCCCGCTGAAGTTCCTGCTGGTTGCCGTGGCTGATGGACACATTGCGCGGACGCCAAGCAGGATCGCGGAGAACCAGCCGGAAGCGGAAAGATTGCTTCCAGATTGTCGCTCGGCGTACGGTGTGCCGGTCTTTGGCGCGGGGGACACCTTGGCCCTGAGAGTGGGATCACCGCCGGAATCCTTCTGGCTGCCGCTGCTCTCGCGACAGTACTACCTTCTGGTTCTGGTTCCCGAAAGTTCCGACCTGAAGGTGTTCACTTTTCAGGAGAGCGGCAACCGAAGTGGGGCCGACGCGGATCAGCAACTGGCGTTCAAGCTGGTGATTGCTGAGGGGCCGGACCAGAGCAATCTGCTTATGGTCATCGCGAGGCGCTTCGAGCCCTTTGAGGCCAACCAGATCGAGCACGATCTTCACGCCAAGCTGGATTCCCTGAAGCCTTCGGCGCGAATAAGTAGTGCCGGGAATTTGCTGTCGAAAATTACGTCCAACAGCCTCATCTACGTGTTTCGCACGTCGAAGGAGGCACAATGTTCGTCACGCGAATGAGGACGATCGGGCTGATCTTCGCTATCGGGGTCGCTCTCGCCCCAGCCGTTCGCGCGTTGCCGGCAATTGCTGCGCCGGCAGAAAGCGGCCGAAGCTACGAATTTCTGTTTGAACGCGGAGCCGATCGGCTGAAATCGGATTCGAGGACCTCCGACCAAGTCGTCTCGGTCAGAGATCTGTTCGATCACCATGGATGGCGACCGGAGCTCAAGTTCAGGATCGAGGCGGCCTTGCCCGGCGGTTGCGAGGCAAGCCTCGGTTGCGCGGAGGCTCATTTGTTGCAGCATCGCGTTCAGGCTTTGCTGGCCGCGATCGAGGCAGATGGCAGTGCGATCGCGTTTGCTCCGGGCAATCTTTGGTGGGGGGGCGCAACCAGGGCGAACGCAGGGGATGACGATGTTCTTCGCATTTTCCTGGCAAGGGGTCTCGATCCACCCAGGAATCCGCGATGCTCGGCCGATATTGAGATTGCAGATCCCGAATTGCCCGCGATTGATGCGGGCGGAGCGTCACCCTGGGTTTTGGCAAACCCCGAGCAGGCTGTTGCCGTCAGCCCCAATGCCCGCATGAGATTTGTCAAACGCGACCCGGCCAAGCACCTGCAGATATCCCTCTCAGACCCACAGGGCTTGTCCGATATCGGGCCTGCCGGCGCCGCGGAAGAATTCGGCCTGGTTTTTTCAGGAGATTCTCTTGCGATCCAGATCGAAGACCCTTCCTCGGCGGATCGCGCGACCCAGGGCAGCTGCCTCTTCAGGTTCGAGCGTTGGCACCATTAAGGCGGAAGGCCCGCGGGGCGGCTCGCGCATTGCTCCGTCGTTCCTGAGGCAGCGATCGGTTGCAATTTCGATGCAGCCGTGTCACCCGTTCAACATTTCGAACTCGCCGAGCGCGATATTTGGAGTTCAAAATCCGTGGCTGAACACCGGCCCCTGGCATCGATCGAAGCGGTTGAAACGGGGCTCGCCTCCCAAGGCTATATCGCCAGCCGTCAGATCGCGACCGCGGTCTATCTGTCGGAACACATTGCCAAGCCGATCCTGGTCGAGGGCCCCGCCGGCGTCGGCAAGACCGAGCTCGCCAAGGCAATCGCTTCTTGGCGCGGGCTCAAGCTGATCCGTTTGCAGTGCTATGAGGGGCTGGACGAAGCCAAGGCGCTCTACGAATGGAAATACGCCAAGCAGCTTTTGTACACCCAGATCCTCAAGGACAAGCTGGGAGAGGTTTTGGGCGGCGCGGAGACGCTTCATGCCGCACTCGATCAGCTGCACGATTTTGGCGACGTGTTCTTCTCCAAGGAGTTTGTCGAGCCGCGGCCGCTGCTACAGGCGCTGGAACAGCGGGGTGGATGCGTGCTGCTAATCGACGAAGTCGACAAATCGGACGCCGAATTCGAATCGCTGCTGTTGGAAATCCTGTCGGACTTCCAGGTCAGCATCCCCGAGCTCGGAACCGTTTCGGCAACGGTAGCGCCGACCGTCATCCTGACCTCCAACAGCGAGCGCAATCTCGGCGACGCCCTCAAGCGGCGATGCCTGCATCTTCACATCGGCTTTCCCGAGCAGAAACTCGAGGAGCGCATCGTGGAAAGCCGCGTCGGCGGCATTTCGCAAACGCTGCGCAAACAGCTGGTCGGCTTCATCCACGAGGTCCGCACGCTTGACCTGAAAAAGCAGCCCTCCGTGAGCGAAACCATCGATTGGGCGCGCGTGCTTGTCTTGCTGGGGGCCTCGGAGCTCGGCCACGACGTGGTCAGGGATACGCTCAACGTGCTTCTTAAATACGAATCCGACGTCGAGGCGGCGCTGCCGCATGTCACGACATTCGTGGCAAGAGCTACCGGTCAGAATCTCCTCGGCCGCGCCACATGAGGGAGAACCTCCATCGCTTCTTTCGCGCCGCGCGGGGAGCCGGAGTTCACGTTTCGCCGGCCGAAAGCATCGATGCGATGAGAGCAGTTGCCGAGGTCGGCATTTCCGA
>Ga0306922_10002338_pt1 | contig 17612 bp, 10 predicted proteins | sample sta12Cox44000082_FD_203758 | JGI IMG/M metagenome (GOLD analysis project Ga0306922, IMG submission 203758) | Lab enrichment of tropical soil microbial communities from Luquillo Experimental Forest, Puerto Rico - statoxic.12C.oxic.44.000.082 (v2)... | ecosystem: Environmental > Terrestrial >... | reverse complement strand
TAATCCGGCCCGGCGGATTTGAGCGACAATTTGCATTTGAAATAATTCAGGAAATACTCTTGACGCCAGGACCACACGACTTGGCCGTCCGCAATAGCGTCGTTCGTCTTTTCGACGTTGCCGCGTCCATCGCATCCCGCGCTCCACGTTCGTGACGACGCGTACGCCCCTCCTGACGAGCGCGAGACCGCGAAAAGCTAGAGGTGATTTGCCCGACGGCGAAAGCGAAGAATTTTTTGCGTGAGGACTGGACAGCCCAAATCAGCTTGAAATATTTCGTGAAATTTGCGTTTTCGAGCTACCGAAACAGGTGGACTCCGAGCTTAATTACGCCTCGTGGCCGGGAGCCGACCTCAGAAGTACCGGTCAATTGTATTTCGAGTTACTAAATGCGATGCTGGAGGTGGAACTCAAGGGCGGCGTGAGGATGCGACTTCGTTGGATGTCCCCGTCTGCCAAATACTCTCCATCGTGTGGCCATGCTTTGGTCAAACCTGCATTGAGGATCGGAAGCATTCGCCTGGTGGAAATCCGGCGGCTCTTTATTACGGATAATATTTGACGACCGGCGAGGTGCATCCATCGCAATTTTTGAGGTGCCCACCGCAAAGGCCTGTGATGGAAACGGCTGACAAAGCCAAGACTTCCGCTGTTGGCAGCGCTGGGAGCGCTGCAACCTACTTGGCCGGACTATCAATAATCGTCGCGAGTTACTTTGGCCTCAGCGAGTCGGCCCTCTTGCTGCCCGCAATCAATCCGGCCGCGACTCCACTGTGGCCGCCGACCGGGTTCGCGCTCGCCCTGGTCCTGCTGGGCGGTTACCGGGTTTGGCCGGCGATTTTAGCGGGGCCCATTTTTCCCTACTTCATGGCCGGCCGATCGGCCTTCGAGTGCGGCTCCGTCGGGATCGGCACTCTCCTCGCCGCGTTTGCAGGGACGTGGCTGATCATTCGCTACTCGAATGGTCGTCGGACGTTTGATGACCCCTCTGGTATCGCAAAGTTTGCCGTCATTTCCTTTGCGCCGACCACAATTGTTAGTTCCGCCATCGTCCTGGTGGGCTTCATCATCGCCGACAAACTGAACTACTCCGATGCTGTCGTGACCTGGTCAACCTGGTGGCTTGCAGACGCGGCTGGGACTGTAGTGATTGCTCCGGTCCTCGTGCTCTGGGCAATGACACCTTTAAGTAGCTCTTCTAAATGGACTCTCCTGGAGTCGGTCGTAGTTTCTATTCTCGTGAGCGTCATCGGGATCGTTGCCTACAGTCCGTTGATCGGCAGCACCCTCATCAGCGACGATCTCAACGTGGTGCTACCCCATCGGAGCCTTCTTGGCTTTCTGGTTTTATTGCCATTGATGTGGGCTGGTTTACGGGGCAATCGATGCAGCGTCGCTACCGCGGCGCTCATTTTCGTCGGAATGGCTGTGTGGGGTTTCTCGAGCGGCAGCGATCCATTTTCGGAATCTGATCTGAATGGCGCTCTGCTATCACTGCTCGTGCTTTCGATGAGCGTAGCTGTGCCGCCCCTCGCCTTAGCTGCAGCGATCGCGACACGCCAAAGAAGCGAAGCCCATTTGCTTTCCGTGCAGGACCAGTTGAAACGCCAAGTTGAACGCAAAAATGCTGTCCTGGAAAGCGTCAAGCGCCACTTCCAATTTCTCATCGACGGCGTAGTCGACTACGCGATCTTTGCGCTCGACAAAGAAGGCCACGTTACAAGCTGGAACAGCAGTGCCCAAAAAATCATCGGATACACCGCGGAAGAAATTATCGGCAAGCATTTCGGGACATTTTATCGTCCTGACGAACGCCGTGCAGGCGCACCAACCCGTGCATTGGAGTGCGCAATGCAGAAAGGCAAGCACGAGGTCGAGGGCTGGCGCATCAGAAAAAATGGCACACTGTTTTTTGTCACCGGTTCGGTTTCTTCGTACGGCGATGACTTAGGAAACCTGAGCGGCTTTATCAATATACTCCGGGACGCGACCGAACGGCGCGACGCGGAGGAGAAATTGGTCCAAGCGCGCGAACAGCTCGCAATGTCGCAGAAAATGGAGGCAATCGGCAAACTGACCGGCGGCATAGCGCACGACTTCAACAATCTATTGATGATTATTGGCGGTAGTGCTCAGATCTTTGCACGCTTGCTTGATCCGAAACTGCCGAAAGCAATCGAAGCGATACAGACTGCGGCAAAGCGCGGAGAGACGCTCACGCGCCAGCTTTTGACATTCTCCCGTCATCAGCACCTCAGCCCGACGGTCGTCGATCTGAATGCTTCCATAAAGAACATGCGCACCATGATCGAGAGCTCGTTGCGCGGCAATATTGTGTACATTGAAAATCTTGGCGATGGTGTTTGGCCGGTCAGAGTGGACCTGGCAGAACTGGAACTTGCGATTGTCAATATCGCCGTCAATGCTCGCGACGCAATGCCGAACGGCGGGTCGTTCACTCTATCCATCAGCGATGTGACGATAGATCAGGCAATCGGCGATAATCGCCTCAGGGGAGTCTTCTTTGCGATAGCGCTTAGCGACACTGGCACCGGCATTCCGCCAAATCTTATGTCCAAAATGTTCGATCCATTCTTCACAACCAAGGAGGTTGGCAAAGGGACCGGGCTCGGTTTGTCGCAGGTTTACGGTTTTGCGCACCAAGCGGGTGGAACGGTGACGGCCGACAGCAAGGTCGGACAAGGAACAATCATTACAATCTACTTGCCGTTTTGTGCGGACGAGCAAATCACCGGCCCCGCTGCCAAGACAAAGGGACAAAGTTCCCAACGTCAGACGGTCCTCGTTGTCGACGACAACGTTGACGTGGCCGAAGTGACCTCCTCGCTTTTCGAAACTCTGGGCTATGAAACCGTCTATCGCGATTCGGCCGAAGCGGCATTGAAGCTGCTCGATGCTGGTACAAAGATCGATCTTGTCTTCAGCGACATCGTCATGCCTGGGACAATTGATGGCGTCGGGCTTGCGAGAGAGATCGGGGCCCGGTACCCCAGTTTGCCGGTAGCCCTTACGACCGGTTACAGCGATGCGGCAATAGCAGCGCCACCAAGTTTAAGAATACTGCGCAAGCCGTTCGACGCCGAGGCGCTGAAAGATTTTATCCAGGACATTAAGGCTCCGAAAATAATGAAAGCAGCAGGTGTACCGCTGGCTTCAAGCAGGGCTGGCGCGCTGCCCAAATCTTGATTGATCGTGGCGACCTGAGGATTACGCTAAATCCATCGCAGGGTCGACATACGACCTGACACGCGGAATGTCGCTTTTTGGGCCGACTCAGACCACCTGCGATCGCGTCAACAGTCCGCTCTTGGAAATAGCAGACACTTGCTGCCTCGAACGCATCGTGCCGAACCGGCGCGACCAGGGCCCCGGCCTCAATGAAAATCCCGCGAGGACGGAAAGATGCGCACGTTGCGGGGATGGAGACTGCAATCAGATACTTGGGCAGCGGTTGCTCTTGTCCGGCTCACGCGGCGGCATCGGGAGCGGGAGCTCCAACTGCTTGTCGATCTCACGCTTGGACGGCCTGTCCAGTCCGTGCTCGACAATCCAGCGCGCCTTTTCCATCAACTCGGCGTCGTACTCGAACGGCTTACGCATGACTTCAGATCCTCCAGCCAACCCAATGGATGTAGTGATCCGTTGTTCGGATTGTTTTGTGATTTGTCGCCAATTTTTGCGAATACGCGCCAAAGTTCGCGGCGGAAGGCGGTCAAGAGCAAACCCAAATGATGACCAGGGCCATCGGCAGACCAACGCACACCGCGCCGCCGAGCATGATCACGATATCTCTAAGCAGACCTTGAGCTGACATACTTTCACTCCATCAGCCGATAAAGTCAGTCTGCCCGAAGAGCCCACGGCACAAGTTAATGTCGCCGCCTTGTCCTCCTTATCCACACGGCAAGGGTTTCTAAATGTCGCAACATAGATAGAAAATTATTGGCGTCCATGATCGTGATGGTCGGAAAAAGCCCCGCCTTGGGGAATTCAGAGCGGGGCGGCAGCTTTCTTGGACTTGTGCGACGTGGGTGCTGAGCGTGTCTTCATTCGATTCTTCCGGCGCATGCGAGATTCAACACACGATACGACCCGGGCGGGACTGCAACGTAATCGCGTAATCAACTGACACATTCGTGTGTGGTTTCGGAGGGGGGATGCTCAAGGCTCAAAGACGCAAGCAGTTCATCGACGTCTGCAGCGGCAATCAACTCGTCACCTCGTTCGATTTTGTGAGAAGATCGCCGTTTTCGCTCGCCGGGCAAGAATACATGGCAAAGGCGACGAGCTTACTTGGTGTGTCATTTTCACTGTATCGAGCCGATGAGGTTATCGTCGTCGAAAAGATGACGTCGCTTCTGGCTAACGCTCAGCAAATCGAGCACGACGGCCGAACGTGGTTGATGAAACCGGCGCACTATTTCGGAAAAACATTCAATGTCCTGTCCGATGGTGGCACGACTCTCGGTGCCATCGTGCCTGCCAGATATTTCTTCCCGCTTTCCGACATCACGATCGATCTGCCGGATAATGTGCCGACTGTGGTACAGGTGTTCATGCTTTGGCTTGCCGTGAAATCGTGGACGGCCGACACGTAGGGCAGCTCCTGAGCCCGTCAGTGGGTCGAAAGTTCTAGTCCGGCCGTTCCAACTTTCGTTCCAGTTCCTGCAGCAATTTCTGATCCCGCTTCGACTGGTCTTCCTTCCCTCGTTCCCACTTCTCTCGCTCCCTACGCTCTCGCTTCTGTTGTCGCTGATCCCCCAATATCCACAGACCGGCAATACAGATGGCCAACAACGCCAGAAAACCAGAAAGGCCCATTCCTGCCCCCATGATATTGATATAGCGGCTAATCGCTTCAGCGCGGGATGCGCTCTCAACGTTCGAAAAAACATCGCGTTGTAGGTGACACCGAACTGACGGTCTTGCGATTGCCTGCCAATGATTTGTTTTTTTGCGCCAATACATCGCCAAAGCAAAAGGCCGAGCTTTCGCCCGGTCCCTCTACCAACGGCACTGGCTCTGCACGCTCAACTCAGCATGCTGATAATTGTCTGAAGCTGGGCGGATGCGGAGGCCACAAGCCCATCAAACGACGTTTGGCCGTGAGCGGCGGCTTGCAAAATACACTGTGCAACAGCCGACTTCAGGCCAAATACCGATTGGTCGGCAGGCACGGTCGCCATTACTGCCTCTAACGCATCGCGCATAGTTTGGGTGAGTTCCGAACTGTATTTCACGGTCGCCTCCCCGCGTTCAGAATCGCGCTCAGGGTAATTCGCGTGGACAGTCTTGCCATTCACAACATTGCGATCTAACCGCTCGCCAGCTCCATGCCCCCGCAATATCTCGGTACGACCACCCAAAAGAAAGACCGCCCGAAGGCGGTTTCCCAGTCCTGCTGCAACCAGGCGAGCCGCGCTGCGTTCTTCCGCCGATATGCAAGAAAACAGACCGTGCATCTTGGCAGTTTGACGAATCGCGCCTTGTGATTGCCTGCCAAAGATTTGTTCTTCTGCGCTAAAGCACCCACCTGCTTAGGCGCAGAAGACCGCTCGCCCCGCAATCTTTGTCACAGGCCGTTCAGCGCCCGCAAGAAGCCGATCAGCGCCATCTTGGTCGGGGCCGTCGTGGCCCAGGACCAGGTCTCGTGCAGTTGGGCAATCCTCGGCGCGTTCAGACAATATTCCTGATAGTGCTCGGCCGAAGCGCCAGAGGCCAGATCGCGGTCGCATTCGCGCTTGCTCTTGCACATGGCGCAGACCCTCTCCATGTCGTGCACCACCATCGGCTCGACGCGCGCCACATCCAGTGCGCTGATGCCCAGAGCCTCAAGCAGCCGTGGCATTTGATCCGCCCTATTCGGCGAAAGCCGCAAATCGTTCGCAGCGTGAATTTCAACGGTCATTGGAAATCCTCCAAAGATTTGAGCCATGGTGGCCGGCTTTGGAGGGAAGATCGTTGCGCCAGAACAAACCGGCAGGCGAAAACCAGCGCCTACAGCCGCCCGGAATAAGTTGGGACCGATTTCGTCACGCTCAAACGGATTGATGAAGATGCCTTCGGGTCTATGCGCTCATGGATTGTCGCGCTCCATCCACTGGGGAAGTTCTGCTTTTCCAGATGCTTACCGGCCCAAGAGTCGGGCTTTTCTCAATGAAAATCCCGCGACGGCGGCAGGATGCGCACGTCGCGGGGATGGCGGATTTTCTGGGCAGGATTTTCCAGGTGATCGCGCGGATCGTCATTGAGCGGCTCGATCAGCGCAGGTCCCGCCGGCACCGCTTGTTTGCGGCTGAAGGCATCGTTGGCAAGGCCCATGAGATCGCGGGAGCGGTCGAACAGTCTTTCGGCCACGAGGTGCACGACCTTTTCGGGACTGCTTTGAATGTAGCCTTCAACCAGCACCAGCCGCGCGCCCATCACCTCTTTGCGAAAACGTTCCATCACCTTCGGCCACACCACGATATTGGCGATGCCGGTTTCATCCTCGAGCGTCATGAAGACGACGCCCTTGGCGCTGCCTGGACGCTGCCGCACCAGCACTACGCCGGCGCAGCGGACATATTGCCGGTCCCTGGTATCGGAAACCGATGCGCAAGGAATGACCCGTTCGCGTTCGAATTTCGATCGCAGAAACTGCATCGGGTGGCCCTTCAACGACAGGCGGATGGTCTGATAATCCGCCACCACGTGCTCGGCGAGCGGCATCAAGGGCAGCGGTTGCGCCTGTTCATCCGGCTGCTCGCGCGCATCCGCCGTCTCGAACAGCGGCAGCGGGACATCGTCGGGCAAACGCCGCACCGCCCAAAGCGCGGTGCGACGGTCGAGCCCGATGGAACGAAACGCATCGGCGTCCGCAAGCAGGATCAGCGCACGCTTTGGCAGTGCGGTGTCGCGGGCAAAATCCTCCAGCGACGTAAAGGGACGGCGTGCCCGCGCGGAGACAATGCGCTCGGCCCAATCGTCTATTTCCTCCACAGCGTCATTCCGGGATGGTGCGTCAGCGCCAGACCTCAGATGTGCACTGCACATCGGGGAATCTCGAGATTCTCTGATGTGCAACTGCACATCAGAGTTCATGCTTCGCACGCCCCGGAATGACTCCTGAATCCGCTTCAACCGCGCCTCGTCCGGATCGGTCCATCTGAATCCGTCGATCTGGCGAAACCCCAGCCGCACGGCGCAATATTTCCCGCTTTCCTCCTCCAGCGTATTCTGGGCGTAGCTGAAGGAGACATCGATCTCGCGCACCTCGACGCCGTTCTTGCGCGCATCGCCCACGATCTGCGCCGGGGCGTAAAAGCCCATCGGCTGCGAATTCAACAAGCCGCAGCAAAAGGCGTCGGGGTGATAATGCTTCAGCCATGACGAGACATATACAAGCTGGGCGAAGCTTGCGGCATGGCTTTCCGGGAAACCGTAAGAGCCGAAACCCTTGATCTGGTCGAAACAGTTTTTCGCAAATTGCGGGTCGTAACCGCGCGCAATCATGTTGTTGACCATCTTGGATTCGAACTTTCCGATCGTGCCGACATTGCGGAAAGTCGCCATGGCGCGGCGCAATCCATTGGCTTCCTCGGGAGTGAACTTCGCGGCCTCGATTGCGATCCGCATCGCCTGCTCCTGGAACAGCGGCACGCCGAGCGTCTTGTGCAGGACCTTTCGCAATTCGTCCTTGTCGCCATGTGCGGGCGATGGCGAGGGGTAAACCTCCTTTTCCTGACCATTGCGCCTGCGAAGATAGGGATGCACCATGTCGCCCTGGATCGGGCCTGGCCGTACAATGGCCACCTCAATGACGAGGTCGTAGAATTCCCGCGGCCTCAGGCGCGGCAGCATGTTCATCTGCGCGCGGCTTTCGACCTGGAAGACGCCAAGCGATTCACCCCGGCTCAGCATGTCATAGACCGGCTTCTGGTCCTGCGGGACGGTCGCCAGCTCCCAGCGCTCGCCCTTATGCCTTTCGATGAGATCGAAACATTTGCGGATGCAGGTCAGCATGCCCAGCGCCAGCACATCGACCTTCATCATGCTCAGCGCATCGACGTCGTCCTTGTCCCATTCGATGAAGGTGCGGTCGTCCATCGCGGCATTGCCGATCGGCACGTAAGTGTCGAGCCGGTCCTGCGTCAGCACATACCCGCCGACATGCTGCGACAGATGGCGGGGAAACTCGATCAACTCGGCGGCGAGTTCGACGGCGAGTTCCACCATCGGGTTCTGCGGATCCAGTCCCGCCTGCTTGACCTGATTTTCGTCAAGCCCCTTGCCCCAGCTTCCCCACACCGTATCGGCCAGCGCCGAGGTGACATCCTCGGTCAACCCCAGCGCCTTGCCGACGTCGCGGATCGCGCTGCGCGGCCGATAGTGAATGACGGTCGCGATAATAGCCGCGCGGTGCCGGCCGTATCGCCGGTAGACATATTGCATTACTTCTTCGCGGCGCGAATGCTCGAAATCGACGTCGATGTCGGGCGGCTCCAGCCGTTCCTTGGAAATGAAGCGCTCGAACAACAGATCGATCTTGGTCGGATCGACGGAGGTCACATCGAGCACATAACAGACGGCCGAGTTCGCCGCCGATCCCCGGCCCTGACAGAGGATTTTCTGCTCGCGCGCATAACGGACGATATCGTGCACGGTGAGAAAATAATGCGCGTATTTCAGTTTCCTGATCAGGCGCAATTCCTTGTGCAGGACCTTTTTGGTTTTGGGAGGAATCCGGGCCGGAAATCGTCTGTGCGCGCCCTGCCAGGTCAGGTCTTCCAGGTGGCGCTGCGCGGTCTTGCCCGGCGGCACCGGCTCGTCGGGATACTGGTATTTGAGCTGGTCGAGCGAAAAGACGATGCGATCGGCAAACCTCGTGGTTTCCGCGATCGCCTCCGGCACGTCGCGAAACAGCCGCGCCATTTCATCCGCCGGCTTGAGATGGCGCTCGGCATTGCCTTCAAGGCGTTTGCCGATGGCGTCGATGGTCGTCTTCTCGCGGATGCAGGTGAGAACATCCTGCAACGGGCGGCGCGACGGATGGTGATAGAGCACCTCATTGGTCGCAAGCAGCGGCAGGCAAGCGCAATCAGCCATGCGATGAAGCCGCGCCAGACGGCGGCGGTCGTCGCCCCGGTACAAAAGGCTCGCGGCCAGCCACACGCCATTGGCGCGGCTCGATCGCAACCGATCCAGAATCCCGAGTGCTTCTGTTTCCTCGAAGCGATGCGGCAGCGCCAGCGCGAGAAGCTGGCCTTCGGCAAATTCGAGGAGGTCATCGAATTTCAGGTGACACTCGCCCTTAAGAGTGTCCTTGCCGAGCTTGCCGCGGGTAAGCAACCGGCATAACCGGCCGTAAGCCGCGCGATCGCGCGGAAAAACCAGGATATCAGGTGTGTTGTCGGTAAAGACGAGCCGCGATCCGATCAAAAGTCTCGGCTTGAATTTGATCGCGGTATTTTCGAGCTCGTTATAAGCCCGAACCACGCCTGCCAGCGTATTGTGATCGGCAATGCCGATGGCGGGAAGATGCAGAAGGCTCGCCTGATGCACGTAATCCTGCGGATGCGAGCCGCCGCGCAGGAATGAAAAATTCGTCGTGATGCCGATTTCCGCGTAACTCAAGCTTGTCATGCGAACAATCCATGCATGAACCAGTTCGGCTGCACGGCTCTCCCCTCTGCCTGCGCGATCTCGCGGTCGTAAAGTCCGTCGCGATAGAGCCAGAACCGCAATCCCGTCTCGTCCTCGACACGGAAGTAATCGCGCGTCAGCATCGTGCCTTTGGCGCGCCACCACTCCATGGCGATGCGCTCGGGACCTTCGGCGTGAATCACGGCATGGGTGGCGCGGCGCCAGACAAACCGCGCCGGCGGACCATCAGGCACCTGTGCGATGACCTTGATCTGTTCCGGCCGTTCGAAAAGCCGCAACGGCCGCGATGGCGGCTCGTCCACAGCGCGCGCCGGCCAGACCGCGCAGGCGGCGGCGGCCAGATGATACTGCGCGGGCGCTGCCCATACCGCGCGTTCCGGAATATGGGTGTCCTGCGGCAGGTGCACGACCACGCGCTTGCCGCCGATACGCGCGGCAATGCGATCGATCAAGGCGGTCAACTCGTCATTGTCGTGCACATTGGCGTCGAGATCGCGCTGCTGCTGCACGACGATCTCGGTGCGACTTGCGCACAAGCGGATGAGATCGAAGCCGAAACCGGGATCGAGCGGGTCGCTCAAGGCCTCCAGCCGCTCGCGAAACAGGCGGTCGACCATCTCGCCTCTAGTCACAGCCTGACCGGTATCGACCGAGATGGTGCGGACGACGCCATCGGTACGGAAAAAACGGGCTTCCAGCCGCCGCGCGCCCCTGCCCTGTTGCGACATCGCCGTCACCAGCATCCGCCCAAGCCCCGACAAGGTCGCCGAGATCACCCCTTCGGTCGAAACCGGCTCGGCGAACCGCTTTTCCACGATGTAATCGGGCAGCGGTTTCCGTGGACTGATCGGCGCATCGCTCTGGCCCAGCGCCTGTTCCAGCAGCGTGGTAAAAGGAGCGCCGAACCTTGCGGTGATTTCGTGCCGCGTGCGATCGGCCACGTCGCCGATGGTTTTCAGACCGGCGCGGCGCAGGCCGGTGACGACAGCCGCGTCCGCGCCGAGCGCCGACACCGGGAGCGTCCTGACCGCATCGGCCTCCTCGCCTTCGCGGACAATGCTGCCATGGACATGCCGGGTCAGCGTCCGCGCGCATACGGCCGTGCCGGCAATGGCGGCTGAGACCGCAAACCCCTGCGCGGCGAGAGCGCCGCACAAAAGCTGCATCATCGCGGCTTCGCCGCCGAACAGATGCGCACAGCCGGTGATATCGAGAAACAGGCCGTGCGGGGAATCGAGCGCCACCAGCGGGGTGAAGCGGTCGCACCATTCGGCAATGGCGTTGATCGCATGATCGTCGGCGGCTTCATCGGCATCATACGCCTGCACGTGAGGGCAGATGGCGCGGGCATTGGCCAGCGGCATGCCAATAACCAGGCCGGAATGCGCAGCCTTCTCGTCAAGCGCGAAAACCTGAAGCGCATTGTTCTGCTTGGCGACGACGATGCTGGGCGTATCGGTTGAAGCGTCATACAGCTCATTCCTTCCCCCCTTGTGGGTTAGGGAGGGGGGAGAGAGCCGGCCGTTTATGCCGCAAGAGATATGTTCAGCTCGCGCGTCGCTGGATAGCCGGCGCTTGATGCGGTCGATCGGCAGGCGCGGCAGCCACAGGCTGAGGATACGTCGCCGGTTTTGCGAAAAGGCACTCATCACATTTCCATTCCATGATCCACCGGCCAACAGGGCCATGACGGTTGCGGACAAGTTGCACATCAAACAGAGGCGCGCCCCACGCGCTCCACGCCGATGAAGCCGGCGGCGAATGCGCGGCGCGAACGATCCATCGTGTCTCGGCCGTCGACGGCTGAGGCTCCGCCGCCATCCGCAGCACCAGGCCGGTGACGCCCGAGGCCTGCGCAGCAAGGGTCAATTTGCGGCTCGCCGTGAGGTCGATCTGTCGCGTCTCGCCCCAGACTTCCAGCACGACAGCGCCAACCGCATCGCAGGCCAGCGCGTCGGCGGCCGTTCGCAACGCACACTCCACATCGGCTGCGTGCACGGTCACGAAAAGCCGTGGATCAAGGCCAAGCTCGACCAGCCCGTTCATCGACACCGCGCCTGATTCAATCTCGGTGAAATCCTGCCGTATCCACACCAACGGCCGCCGGCCTGCTGCCCGGCCGGCAAGGGCGGCAACAAAACCGGTCGCCGCAGCGCTCTGCCGGCCGGCTTGCGCAAACACTTCGTGCATGGCGCCCAAAGCGAGCCCACCTTGCAGAATCGCATCGGCATCGGCATGCCCGAGCATCACCCTGCGCGGCGAACAGGCCTCGCCGTGCGCCTCGATGCGCTCGATACGGCCGCGCAACGTCGTAAGCGTGGAGCGGATTTGACGCTCGCTACCCTCTCGACCGCGATCTCGTAAAGCGAACGTCAAATCCAAAGCTCCACTTTCCTAAAGTTGCTAGTGGTCCTTTGATTCCCACATTCGCAATCATGCCGCCCCGTGCGAATGCTGAAATCGGACCACCAGGCGCCCTCGCATGCGCCGCCTTGCAGGGTTGGACCACCTCCGGTTCTCCAGACGAGATAACCGGAAGCCGGCTCATTTGTTCATGATATGTTCTAATTTAAAGCTAACATCGTCAAAAGAGTCAATCGGGATCGAGGTAAGATTTTTTGTTAATAATTCCAATGAGATAGAAGGAATTATGTAGCCTCTGCCTGACTACGTCTCCCGCGCCTGTCTCAGAAACCGACGACGCCGGAAAGCAGGCAACGGTACGAACGCGAACTAGTGTCTCGAATCCGAAGTTCGCACGCATTTGCGGCCCCTGTTTTGCGAACTTCGGATTCGAAAGGACACCAGAAACCTCATAATTCCAGAGTGGTTTTGGTTCAGACGTTCTCTTGATCAACGCGCCACACCGGCCCTTGACATGGCGATGGGCGCCACCGCCATGCAAAGCGTGCTCGGCAAAATTACACCCATCAACAGGAACCGCGGCCGCGTGATCGAACTCGATCACGGAATAAAGCGCCGGTCACGATGCATCCGTCCTGTCTGCTGCGCTGCGCGATGCAGATTCCAAGGCACGGGAATATGAACGCGTTTCGTCGATGACCTGAAAATCGCCGCGGCGCGGTTGTGAAAATCGGCGCAGGCGCGCGTAAAGCATGACCCGAAAAGTGGAAGCCGGTTTTCCCTCGCGGCGAACATAAAAAGTGTTTGCGCGGAGATCATGCTCAAACAACAAACTAAAGTGCGATCTGACTGAAATGTTCGTGCGTTGAGTGGCCGCGCCGAGGCCGGCGCCATTCTCCCGCTGCTGAAGCGGTATATCCCACTGCTGTCATCCAACCTTCAAATATACGGTCGATGATTGAGGCGTTCCGTATCAGGGGCGTTGCCATGACCGATTTTGCACTTAACCAAACCATGCGTGGGACGGACGGTGGGCCGATTCAGCCTGCCTCGAGGCCCAATCTCGATAAGGGTTTCAACCCGCTGACAATGATACTCTTTTTCGGCATTCTCGCTGCCGGTTTGTTGTTTGTCGCCTACAGCATTTACGTCGACGTCGAAGACACCGGCACCAAGGTCACTACCTACCTGCCTTACTTGCTGTTGATGGTGGCGCTGCTGATCGCGCTCGGCTTCGAATTCGTCAACGGGTTCCATGATACCGCCAATGCGGTCGCGACCGTGATCTACACCCATTCGCTTCCCGCCGAGGTCGCGGTGATGTGGTCCGGTTTCTTCAATTTCCTCGGCGTGCTCCTCTCGAGCGGCTTGGTGGCCTTCGGCATCGTCTCGCTGCTGCCGGTCGAACTGATCCTTCAGGTCGGGAGTAGTGCGGGCTTTGCCATGGTGTTCGCGCTGTTGATCGCAGCGATCATCTGGAATCTCGGCACCTGGTATTTCGGCCTGCCGGCTTCCAGTTCGCACACCTTGATCGGCTCCATCATCGGGGTGGGCGTCGCCAATGCGCTGTTGCGCGGCCGCGACGGCACGTCAGGCGTCGACTGGAGCAAGGCCACCGAAATCGGTTATGCACTGCTGCTGTCGCCGTTGGTCGGTTTCATCTGCGCTGCGCTGCTGTTGCTGCTGTTGAAATTCATCGTCCGCAACCCTGCGCTCTATAACGCGCCGGAAGGCAACAAGGCGCCCCCGCTCTGGATCCGCGGCCTGCTGATCTTGACCTGCACCGGCGTCAGCTTTGCTCATGGCTCCAATGACGGTCAGAAGGGCATGGGCCTGATCATGCTGATCCTGATCGGCACCGTGCCAACGGCTTACGCCCTGAACCGCGCCATGCCGGAATCGCAGGTGGTGCAGTTCGAGAAGACCTCGGCCGCAGCTTCTGCGGTGATCTCAGCCAAGGGCGCCGGGCATAGCATCATCGGCGACCCGCGTCCGGCGGTGACGCAATATGTCGCCCAGCGCCACATCAGCGAAGGCACCTATCCCTCGCTGGCGGTTCTGGTGAGGGAAGTTGGCGAGCAGGTTCGCAGATATGGTTCGCTGAAGAAGATGCCCGCCGAAGCCGTCGGCAATACCCGCAACGATATGTATCTGACTTCGGAAGCCATCCGCTTCCTGATGAAGGACAAGGAGAACGATCTCAACAAGGAAGAGATCGGCATCCTGAACGCCTACAAGGGCTCGCTGGACAACGCCACCAAGTTCATCCCGACCTGGGTGAAGATCGCAGTGGCGATCGCGCTTGGGCTCGGCACCATGGTCGGATGGAAGCGCATCGTGGTGACCGTCGGCGAAAAGATCGGCAAGTCGCATCTCACCTACGCGCAAGGCGCGTGCGCCGAACTCGTTGCCGCTGCCACGATCGGAGCCGCCGACATGTTCGGGCTCCCGGTCTCCACCACCCACGTGCTGTCGTCCGGCGTCGCCGGAACCATGGCTGCCAACGGGTCGGGATTGCAGATGGCGACGATCCGCAACCTGCTCATGGCCTGGGTGTTGACGCTGCCTGCGGCGATTTTCATCTCGGGCTCGCTGTATGTGATCTTCGCGCGCCTGTTCGGAGGATAGGCCGCTGCAATAAATAGCGAAAGGCCCGCGTCGGTCACGCGGGCCTCTTGCATGGGCACCTATAGCTGAATGATTCACGCAGCTAGCGTGTTCTCGACCAGCTTGATCCAGTATGACGTGCCATGGACGATGGCCTCGTCGTTGAAATCGTAGGCCGGATGGTGGAGCCCGGCGCTGTCACCATTGCCGCAAAAGATGAACGCACCCGGCCGCTGCTCCAGCATATAGGCGAAATCCTCGCCCCCCATCAGTGGCGGCATCTCGTGAACATTGCCCTCGCCGGCGACCTGCTTTGCGGCGCGGATCGCAGTGTCCGTCTGCGTGGCGTGATTGACGACCACAGGATAGCCGCGTTCGAAGCTCAGATTGATCTTCGCCCCGGTCATCCGCGCCGCGCCGTCGACCACCTCCCGCAGGCGTTGCTCCACGAGATCCCGCACCTCGGGCGTCAGCGTGCGGACGGTTCCCTTCAACTCGGCGGTCTGCGGGATCACGTTGCGCGCATTGCCGGCATGGAATTCGCACATCGATACGACCGCAGATTCCAGCGGATCGACGCTGCGTGACACGATCGATTGCAGCGCGGTGACGAGTTGCGCGCCAACCATGACGGAATCGATCGCGGTATGCGGACGTGCCGCATGACCGCCGCGCCCCTCGATCCTGATGTCGACGGAGTCCGTCGATGCCATGATCGGGCCCGGACGGATCGCAAAGGAGCCGATCGGGATTCCAGGGCCGTTGTGCATGCCATAAACCTGCTCGATGCCGAAGCGGTCGAGCAACCCGTCCTTGATCATCGCCGCGGCCCCGGCGCCACCCTCTTCGGCCGGCTGGAAGATGACGACGGCGTTGCCGGCGAAGTTGCGCGTCTCCGAGAGGTAGCGCGCCGCACCGAGCAGCATGGCGGTATGCCCATCGTGGCCGCATGCATGCATTTTGCCCGGCGTCCTGGAAGCGTAAGGCAGGCTGGTCGCTTCCTCGATCGGCAGCGCATCCATGTCGGCGCGAAGGCCGATCACCCTGATATCGCCGTTACCGGCCGGTTTGCGTCCCTTGATCACACCGACAACACCGGTGCGGCCAAGACCCGTGGCTACTTCGTCACAGCCAAACTCCCGAAGCCGTTCGGCGACGAATGCCGCGGTGCGGTGCACGTCGTAGAGCAATTCGGGATGTTCGTGGATATTCCGGCGCCAGGCCTGGATGTCGGGTTGCAGATCAGCGACGCGATTAACGATGGGCATGGAAAAAGCTCGGCTAAAGACCTTCAGATAATCCCCTCTAGCACGCCAGTCCAAATCGGCCCAATAACATTGACAGGAGTGACCCTTGTCGGCGCCGCATACGTCTGACTGAATGCCGGGCAACGTGGGGTCGGCAAAAAGACGGGCCTGACGACGGTAAGGATCGGACGGAAATCGAGATGGCAACGCGGCTCGAGGGTGAATTCGACTATATCGTCGTCGGCGCGGGCACCGCGGGCTGCATTGTCGCCAACCGCCTTTCCGCGGATGGGGGCAAACGTGTCTTGATCCTTGAGGCTGGCGGCAGCGACAACTGGATCTGGTTTCACATCCCGGTCGGCTATCTCTTCGCGATCGGCAACCCGCGTTCGGACTGGATGTTTCGCACCGAGCCCGAGGCCGGTCTCAACGGCCGCTCGCTGGCCTATCCGCGCGGCAAGGTGATCGGCGGCTGTTCCGCAATCAACGCCATGGTCTCGATGCGCGGACAGGCCGCCGATTACGATCACTGGCGTCAACTCGGGCTGACCGGGTGGGGATATGACGATGTGCTGCCCGCCTTCCGCCGCCTCGAGGATCATTTCCTCGGCGAAAGCGAGCATCATGGCGTCGGCGGCGGCTGGCGGATCGAGGCGCCGCGCCTGTCATGGGCTGTTCTGGACGCGGTCGGGGACGCAGCCGAACAGATGGGAATCCGCAAGATTGCCGATTTCAACACGGGCGACAATGAGGGGGTCGGCTATTTTCACGTCAACCAGAAGCGCGGACGCCGCTGGTCTTCGGCGCGCGGCTTCCTCAAGCCTGCACTGCGTCGCGCGAATCTTCATCTCCAAAAGAACGTGCTGGTCGATCGCCTCATCGTCGAGCAGGGCCGCGCCGCCGGTGTGCGCTTCGAAAGAGACGGCGAAATCCTGGAGGCCCGCGCCAGGGGCGAAGTGATCCTGTGCGCTGGTTCGATCGGCTCAATACAGATCCTGCACCGCTCCGGCGTCGGACCCGCTGAATGGCTCGTTCCGCTTGGGATCGAAAGCCTCATCGATCGGCAGGGCGTCGGGCGAAACCTGCAAGACCATTTGCAACAGCGCGCGATCTACAAGGTGTACGGAATACGCACGCTCAACGAGACCTATTATTCATTGCCCCGGCGCGGCCTGATGGGCCTCGACTATCTTTTCCGCCGTCGCGGACCGCTGACCATGGCACCCTCCCAGCTTGGGATCTTCACCCGCTCCGATCCGCATCGCGAGCGTGCCAACATCCAATTCCATGTGCAGCCGTTATCGCTCGACAAATTTGGCGACCCGCTGCACCGTTTTCCCGCGATCACCGTCAGCGCCTGCAATTTGCAGCCGACCTCGCGCGGCGCCGTGCGTATTCGCTCGGCTTCGCCCGATCAAGCCCCTTCGATCGCGCCAAATTACCTGTCGACAGAAGAGGACCGTCAGGTTGCCGCCGACGCGATCCGCACCACGCGGCGACTGATGAAGCAGCCCGCGCTCGCCCCATACCGGCCTGAGGAATTCCTGCCCGGACCCGCGGTCGGCGATGATGATGCGGCGCTGGCAAAGGCCGCCGGCGATATCGGCACCACGATTTTTCACCCCGTGGGCACCGCGAAAATGGGCGTGGCAAGCGATCCGATGGCGGTCGTCGATGAGCGCTTGCGTTTTTACGGCATCGACCGCCTGCGCGTCGCCGACGCGTCCG
>Ga0306922_10002336_pt1 | contig 17618 bp, 18 predicted proteins | sample sta12Cox44000082_FD_203758 | JGI IMG/M metagenome (GOLD analysis project Ga0306922, IMG submission 203758) | Lab enrichment of tropical soil microbial communities from Luquillo Experimental Forest, Puerto Rico - statoxic.12C.oxic.44.000.082 (v2)... | ecosystem: Environmental > Terrestrial >... | reverse complement strand
TATTATTTAAGAAAAGAAAGATTATAAGAAAAGAATAAGAAAGACCCTGATGCCCCAGTTTGTGACAGAACATGCCCTGGTTTGTGACAGAGCATGCCCCAGTTTGTGACAGACCCGAGCTTTAAGCGCGCCCCAAAATTATTGGCGGCGGTGCCCTTGCGCTCGTTGACAATAGGATTTATTGCGACATACTGCGACATACTACTAATAACTACCACCAGCGAGGGGCATTATGTCGGTACGAAAGCGCAAATGGACGACGCGCCTGGGTGAGGCGCGGGAGTCTTGGATTGTCGATTACACCGATCAGCACGGCAGTCGGCACATCGAAACGTTCGAGAAGAAGAAGGACGCGGATGCCTACCACGCCAAGGTCGTCGTCGACGTGGACAGCGGCGTTCATACCGCGCCAAGCACCAGCATCACGGTTACACAGGCAGCCATCGACTGGATTTGGCACGTCGAAGCCGAGAAGCGAGAGCGTTCGACCGTCATTGGCTACCAGCAGCACATCGACAAGCACATCATCCCGCGCATCGGCCCGCTCAAGATCGCCAGCCTGACGACGCCCCGAATCCAGAAATTCCGGGACGACTTGCTGGCGGACATGTCCCGGCCCATGGCGAAGAAGGTGCTTACGAGTCTCAAATCGCTGCTGAAGGAGGCCCGCCGCCGGGGCAACGTGGCTCAGAATGTGGCCGACGGCGTGTCAATCACATTCGACAAGCGGCACAAGCGCCAGCTCAAGGTCGGAATCGATATCCCGGCGCGTGCGGAGATCAAGGCGATCGTTGACAAGCTGGAAGGCCGCTGGCGGCCGTTCTTTCTGGTTGCGATCTTTAGTGGGTTGCGATCGAGCGAACTGCGCGGGCTACGTTGGGAAGACGTAGACCTCCGCAAGTCCGAGCTGCATGTCCGGCAGCGCGCCGACCGCTGGGGTGTAATCGGCAAGCCCAAGTCTCACGCTGGCGAGCGCACGGTGCCGATTCCGCCACTGGCATTGAACGCATTGCGGGAGTGGAAGCTGCAATGCCCGAAGGGTGATGGTGATCTTGTCTTCCCGAACGGCAACGGCCATCCGGAAAACCACTCCAACATCATCAACCGCGCATTCATGCCACTGCAAGTCGCAGCCGGAGTCGTGACTAAGGATGGCAAGCCGAAATACCCCGGCCTGCACAGCCTGCGGCATTTCTATGCCAGCCTCTGCATTAACCGGCGCGCCGATGGCGGCTTGGAGCTACCGCTTAAGATGGTGCAGGCCCGGTTAGGCCATGCTTCGATTCAGATGACGGCGGATGTCTACGGCCACCTGTTTGCGCGCGCCGATGATGGCAAGGAGCTGGCTGACGTGGAAAGGATGCTGCTTGGGTGACCACGCCGAAAGTCAGGTTGAACGTTCGCCTTTGGCTTGAGCGAGTGCAATCCAGCCAGCCTCGGTAATGCGATAGTGGACCGCATCAAGGCTCATGGACTGCTCGGTCACGTATTTAAAATGCACCAACCGCAGAAGCTTCGCTCTGGGTCCGAGGCCGGTGATTATGCGTCCGATCGCCCCTGCATCGGCGAGCTGTTCCAAGAATTCGATTTCGTCAGCAGTTAGTTCGGCATCCACGCTGAAATTCTCCTGCTCTGTTGCAATCTTCCCACAGCCCTTCTCTCCGACCTGCGGACTCACGATCCGTTGCTCACGTATGTCGCGAGTGTGTCGCGTCGAGCTGCCGGGAGTGTTCGGGATCCATTGAAATCATTGGGAAAAATTTTGCAACACACGCGACATACTGCAAGGGTCAAAAGTGGTGTTAAGTGCTTGATTTTCCTGGTAGCGGGGGCCGGGATCGAACCGGCGACCTACGGATTATGATTCCGCCGCTCTGACCAGCTGAGCTACCCCGCCATGCAGCAACAGCGCACGATATCGCACCTGACCTGTCGATCTTCAAGCCCGCCAGCCCTTCAAGGAAAAGCGGGATCAGGCGCGCGTCACGCGTAGCGCCGGCCGGCGACGGCCGCCGGATGCGGCGCCTGTGCCTGCGCGGCCGTCCGCGCGAACCGGATCAGCGAGAAATGCCCGAACGGCGGCATGGGTCGGCGCTCGATCAGGCGCACGCCGGCATGTCCTGCGGCCCACTGGGCGAGCCGCTCGAAACGAAATTCCGCCCGCCAGCCCAGACGCCGCGCCATCGGCGCGAAGCCCTGCTCGAGCACGCGCCGCAGTCCGAGATCGGCGCCGAGATGGTTGACCAGCACGATCTCGCCGCCCGGCCTGGTGACGCGCGCGATCTCGTCGAGCGCGGCCTCGGGATCGGGCACCGTCGTAATCACGTATTGCGCCACCACGACATCGAAAGCAGCGTCGGGAAAACCGAGATGCTGGGCGTCCATCACGGCCAGCGCCTCGACATGCGCAAGCTGACGCTCGGCGACGCGGCCGTGCGCCTTGCGCAGCATCGGCTCGCAATAGTCGACGCCGACCACGCGGCTTCCTGGCGAATAATCGGTGAGCGAAATCCCGGTGCCGATGCCGACATCGAGAATGCGTCCGCCGACGCGCTCGGCGGCCGCGATCGAGGCCTTGCGGCCGGCGTCGAACACAGCGCCGAATACAAAGTCGTAGACCGGCGCCCAGCGCGCGTAGGCCTTGGCAACCGTGCCGATGTCGATCTCGGTCATCGCCCCCCCTCCCTCCCGGCTATAGCGGCGCGCCCGCCTGCGCACGCGGCTCGCGTACGCCCCGTTGCGCGGCGGCAACCGCGCTGCGGATGAAGCCGCCGCCAAGCACCCGCGCCTGGCCTGCCGCCGTATCGTAGAAGACGCACGCCTGGCCCGGCGATACGCCCTCCTCGCTCTCGACAAGATCGACCTCGATGCCGTCGGCGCCGCGGCTGAGCCAAGCCGGCTGCGGCGGCCGGGTGGAGCGCACCTTGATGAAGACCTCGTGCCAGCCCGCGCACAACGCATGATCGATCGAGCCTTCGCCCAGCCAGTTCACGTCGCGCAGCCTGATGCGGCTGGTGCGCAGCGCCTCGCGCGCGCCGACCACCACGCGGCGCGTGCGCGCATCCAGCCGCACGACGTAGAGCGGGCGCCCCGCCGCAATCCCGAGCCCGCGGCGCTGGCCAACGGTGAAATGGATGATGCCGGAATGGCTGCCGAGCACGCGGCCGGCCTCATCGACGATCTCGCCGGGCTCGGCGGCGCCGGGCTTGAGGCGCTCGATCACCTCGCTGTAGCGGCCGGAGGGCACGAAGCAGATGTCCTGGCTGTCGTGCTTGTCCGCAACCGGCAGGCCGAAACGCCGCGCAAGCTCGCGCGTCTGTGCCTTGGTCATGTCGCCAAGCGGGAAGCGAAGGTGCTCGAGCTGCTCGCGCGTGGTGGCAAACAGGAAGTAGCTCTGATCGCGTTCCGTCTCGCGCGCGCAGTAGAGCGCGCGTCCGCCGCCCGCCAGCGCGCGCGACGCCACGTAATGGCCGGTTGCCAGCAGGTTCGCGCCAAGCGCCCGCGCGGTCGCCAGCAGGTCGCGGAACTTGATGGCTTGATTGCACTCCACGCAAGGCACCGGCGTCTCACCCGCGACATAGCTTTCGGCGAACGGGTCGATGACCGCCTCCTTGAAGCGCTCCTCATAGTCGAGCACGTAGTGGGGAATGACGATACGCTCGGCGACGGCGCGCGCATCATGGATGTCCTGTCCCGCACAGCACGCGCCCGGGCGATGGACGGCGGCACCGTGATCGTAGAGCTGCAGCGTCACCCCGATGACGTCATAACCCTCCGCCTTGAGCAGTGCCGCGGTGACCGAGGAATCGACCCCGCCCGACATGGCCACGACCACGCGGGTGTCCTGCGGGCGGCCTTCGATGTCGAGGCTGTTGAGCACGCCTGGTCCCTGTCCGTCCCAACGCGCGATGCGCCGGTGCGCTCGCCACCCTTAGTATATGGAGCAGGAGGGCGGAACGCGAGTGGCACAGCCGCTCGGCACGAGTTGCCCGCCGTTAACCGGATTGAAACGCTGCGCTTAGGCAAATTTTAAGCGGGAAAGGGTAGATTTGCGCCCAGTTGGTCAGTCGAGTGCGTGAGTATTCACATGACGGAGCCGCTGCGACCGCGGGTAAAGTACGTCATCGGACCTGACGGCAGCCCGCTGACGATTGCGGATTTGCCGGCGCCGGGCACCAAGCGCTGGGTCATCCGCCGCAAGGCCGAGGTTGTCGCCGCGGTGCGCGGCGGGCTGCTCTCGCTGGAGGAGGCCTGCAGCCGCTACACGCTCACCGTCGAGGAATTCCTGTCCTGGCAGTATTCCATCGACCAGCACGGCCTCGCCGGCCTGCGCACCACGCGCATCCAGCAGTACCGGCAGTAAGCTTTCAGTAACAATTCTCCGACCGGCGCCGGCCACCCTGGTCGGCGTTTGTGCTTGTTTCCCGGTGCATGACCTGCAGGGCGAGGCATGCCCCGCCTCTACCAAGATTGCCGCGGGATGCGGGGCGGGTTTGAAACCCGCCCCTACATGGGCGAAAATCTGTACACAAGATGATGCACAGGACACGACCATGACCACACCACGCCTCACCAGCGCGCTCATCGTGGGCGCGGGCTCCGGGCTCAGCGCGGCGCTCGCGCGCGCGCTGGCCGCGGACGGAATCAAGGTAGCGCTCGCCGCGCGCAGCACCGAGGATCTCGCGCCGCTGGCGAAGGAGACCGGCGCGCAGACCTTCGCCTGCGACGCCAGCAAGCGCGCGCAGGTCGAGGCGCTGTTTGCCGCGCTCGATGCGCAGTTCGGCGCGCCCGAGATCGCGATCTACAATGCGAGCTTTCGCACCCGCGGGGCGCTGCTCGAGCTCGATCCCGCCGACGTCGAGCAGGCGCTGGCAGTCACCGCCTATGGCGGATTTCTGGTCGGCCAGCAGGCGGCGCGGCGCATGCTGCCGAACAAGCGCGGCGCTATCGTGTTCACCGGGGCATCCGCGAGCGTGAAAGGCTATGCCCAGTCCGCGCCCTTCGCCATGGGCAAGTTCGCGCTGCGCGGCCTTGCCCAGAGCATGGCGCGCGAGCTTTCGCCCTCCGGGATTCACGTCATCCATGTTGTGGTCGACGGCGGCATCCGCAGCGCGCGCCGCCCGGAGCCCGCCGACAAGGCCGACAGCCTGCTCGATCCCGATGCGATCGCCCGCACCTATCTGGACCTCATCCAGCAGCCACGCAGCGCCTGGGCCTGGGAGATCGAGCTGCGGCCGTGGGTGGAGCGTTTTTAGATTTCCGTTCGCAGCCCGGGTTGAGCGCAGCGAAACCCGGGATCCCCCTCGCGGGCGTCCCCGGGTTTCGGCTGTGCCTCAACCCGGGCTACATTATCTTGAGCCGATTCCCATCGCCTGCTCGAAGGCGCGGCGCACGTCCGGCGGCTGGCCGTAGCAGTGCCGGAACGCTTTGAGCCGCGCGTTGAGCAGGGGATAGCGCGCATGCTCCTCGAGCGTGATGCCTTCCACGCTCTCCTTCTTGTTGAAGAACGGCAGATCGACGCAGCCTGCGACGTTCGCGTTGCGCACAATGCCCTTCGGGTCGCGCCCCTGCGCCACCGCATCGAGATCCTCGAACAGGCGCTTGCGGATCATGGCGATGCCGAGGTCGCTGGCGCCGAGGTTCTCCTTGCTGCGGTCGGCGATCCGCCCCTGCCCGACCCAGGCGATGATGTCCTGGTTGATGACGTGACTGGTGATCCAGCGTCCCTCTCCGTCCCTGATCGGGCTCACCCAGGTCGGGACCCGGTCCTGGATGTAGGGCTCGCGCCCCTTGGGCACCCGCATGAAGAACCAGGAGACGTTGAGCGTGTTCTCGTCGTCGACCGGCACCCGCCACTCGAAATGATTGCCGAGATAAAACCCGTTCGGCCATAGCGCGATGCGGCCGACCGTCCAGTACGGATTGGTCTCGTCGGAGTCCTCGCGCACGCGCTTGTAGATGAAGCCGTGCTCGAACTCCTCGAACTTGAGCCGCAGGTGCTTGCCGGCATAGGGGCCGGCCTTGCCGGAAAGCCGCCGCGCCCAGTTCTCGTGCATCCATTCGAAGTGCACGGGATCGCAGGAGTTCTCCTGGCACTGAAACCAGTTGCACGGAACGTCCGAGAGCACGACCTCGCGAAACCCGTTCTGCCAGGTGAACGGCTCCCAAACCGGCAGCTCGGGCGCCGGCTGCGGGCCCATATAGGCAAACAGGAGTCCCGCGCATTCCCTCACCGGGTAGGCTTTGGTCGCGCAGCGCTCCTTCGCCCGCGCGCGCGGGTTGACCGTATCGTCATAAGGCTGCTCGATGCAGCGGCCGCGCTCATCCATGAGCCATCCGTGATAGTTGCAGCGGATGCCGGTCTCCTCGACGAAGCCGAAGGAAAGGTCGGCGCGACGGTGCGGACAATGCCGGTCGAGCAGGCCGAAGCGGCCGCCCATATCCCGGTAGAGCACGAGGTCCTCGCCCATGAGGCGCATGGGCTTGATCGCCTTGCGGTCGAGCTCGCTCGCGCCGCCGATCGGCATCCAGTAGCGCCGCAGCAGCTCGCCCATCGGCGTTCCCGGACCAACCTGCGTGAGAAGCCGGTTCTTCTCCGCCGACAGCATTATCAGCCCTCCTTCGTGCGTGGCCCGCACACCGTCATCGTCATCACCCGCGAAGGCGGGTGATCCGGTAACCACCCGACGAGGTTACTGGATGCCCGCTTTCGCGGGCATGACAGTTCACGGTCTTAGTCCTCCAGCCCCGTCGGCACATTCTTGTTCTCGCTCGAGAGCTTCATGCCGGCGGCAAGCGCCATGGTCTCCATCAGCGCCGAGAAATCCTTCTGCAGATATTCATCCGGCTTGGGCTTGAGCGTCGCGGCGCCGAAATGGGTTTGCAGCACCTCGCGGGTTGCCGCCGTCACCGGCATGGGCACACCCCATTCGCGCCCCAGTGCCAGGCCGAGGTCGAGGTCCTTGCGCAGCAGCTCCGGCGTGAACGTTGTCGTCCAGTCGAGATTGACCAGGGCCGGCGATTTGTAGCGCGTGAACATCGAGCCCATGACGCTGTTGTTGATGAAGGCGAGAAAGGCGTGACGCGGAACGCCCATCTTGTTGGCAAGCAGCGTGATCTCGATCAGGTTCTCGATGACGACCCCCAGCATGACGTTGTGGGCGATCTTGCAGATGCGCGCGAGCTCGCCCTCGCCCACATAGGAGACGCCCTGCGGGGCCATGATCTCCAGCAGGGGAGTGACCGCCTTGCAGGCGGACTCAGGCCCGGAGATGACCGCGGAGAGCCTGCCCGCCTTGATCACCTTGGCGTTGCCGCTCACCGGCGCCGCCACGAACTCGCTGCCGAGCTGCTTGAGGCGGTCGCGGATCGCGGCTGATTCATCGACCGCGATGGTCGAGCAATCCACGAAGATTTTCGGGATCCTGCCGCCATGCCCGCTGATGCTGTTGCGGCCGAAATAGACCTGGTCGAGGTCCTTGCCGGTCGAGACGATGGAGAACAGGATGTCCGCCTCCTTGAGCTCCAGGAGGTTGTCCATCACGCGGGCGCCAAGCTTGGCCAGCGGCTCCGCCTTGGCGCGGGTGCGGTTCCAGATGGAGAGCTGATGGCCGGCCTTGAGCAGACGCTCGGCCATCGGGTAGCCCATGCGTCCCACGCCGATCCAGCCGATCTTCTTGTTCTCTGCCATCGCAAATCTCTCCTTGTGACCTAACGGTGCTGCGCGCTCTCGTATCATCCGCCGTAGGTTGGGTCGAGCGCTTGCGAGACCCAACATCCGGAGCGATTGGCACAGCTGTTAGGTCTTGTGAAGAACTCGAACCTACGACTACGAGTCACATCCGTGCTTTTCTCCAAATAGGCGATCGGCCAGCGGCGCGAACAGTCGCAGCGCGGTGCGGCACCAGATCAGCACAATGATGATGCGCATGAGCTGAAATCCGGCGATCACGGTAGAATCGAGCCCGAGCACCTTGCCGGTGAGCGTCATCTCCGCGATGCCGGCAGGCGCCGTCGCCAGCACCATGGTCGGCACCGGATACCCCATGAGCCAGGCGATCGCTGCGCCGAACAGAGCCATGGAGCCTGCCGCAAACACCACGACAACGACCGAAGCCCACAGCAGCCCGAACATGCGGGTGAGAAACTCCGGCCTGAAATTGGCGCCCAGCGCGCTGCCGATCGCGACCTGGGCGGCGATCAGAAGGACATCGGGCATGCGGCCTTCCAGCCAGCCGAGATGGGCCGCGATGGCGGCAAAGAAAAGCGGCGTCATGAGCCAGGCGTTGGGCGAGCGGGTGCGTGAAAGCAGCGCGGCGATGGTTCCCGCAACCGCGAGCAGCGCCAGCACGCCGAGCCAAGCGGCGGTCGGCGCGGCAAGCACCGCGTTGCGCGCAGCCCCGCCCATGAACGATATCACCAGGAACGGCGCGAGCACCACAATGAGCGCAACCCGCGTGGTCTGCGCGACCATGATGGGCTCGAGCTGGCCGCCATACATGGGTGCCAGATTCATGGTCTCGACCACGCCGCCGGGCACGGTGGCAAAGAATGCGGTGGTGCGGTCGATGCCGGTAAGCCGCATGTAGATGAGGCCGCCGATTGCGCCGATCACCGTGGAGAGGAACGCGGCCGCCACGATCAGCGGCAGCAGCGTCACCAGCTTCGCGACCACGGCCGCGTTGAACTGCAGGCCGGTCGAGGCGCCGACCACCACCGTCCCTGCCGGACGCCCCCAGCGAATGATGCGCACCGGCGCGCCCGCAAGAGACAGCGTCATGACCGTGGCCAGCGAGCCAAGCAGCCACGGCAGCGGCAGATGCAGGGTGCGCGCCGCGAGCCCTCCTGCGACACCCGCGGCCAGTGTTCCCGCCATCGCAAGCGGGGCGACGAGATGCTTTCGCCAGGGAAGCGGATCGGAGATGGCGGGCATGGAGCACGGCCGTGTTAACAGCCTCGTGCACGCAAATCCATAAGCGGCGTCGCGCATCTGGCGCGCACCACAGGCATGGATTGGAATTGCTCAGCTCGAAGGCGACGCGGGCTTGAAACTCATCAGAATAAACCAAAGTGTCGGCTTGCCAGGAGCCCCTCACCCCACCCTCTCCCCGTTAAGAAACGGGGAGAGGGAGTGAAACTCCGTGCAAGCATCCTTTCGTGGCGGCGGACTCGGTCGTGCACTCCCTCTCCACGCGCTTGCAATCGAACTCGGGTTTACCCGAGTTCGATCACTATTGGCTGGCCGAAGTCGGATAAATCCGACTTCGGCGGAGAGGGTGGGGTGAGGGGCGCGCTACCAGAAAAAAGAAACCCCGCCGGGGGGAGCGGGGTTTCTTAAGCAGACGGCCGAGGGTCAGGGGGACTGGGGGCGGCCGTCCGGTGGCCTCCTGGGCGCTCCGTTAGTCGCAAGCGGGTGACGTCAGGTTCAAGCCCGCGCTCTCTAATACGGGCGCCGGTAAGTTCTGCGCACGTCCCTGCCTTGCAAATAGGGTGCCTCGAACGAATTCGGCGCGCAAGCACCGCCAACGCCAAATACCGAAACCATGCATTGCTCGTAGGAATAGAAGCTGCAGGCGTTGAGGCCGGTGCTGTAATGCGCGCACCACGGGGCCGCTTGCGCGCCATCGGCGCACAGCGACATGGTGCCAAAGACGATAGCTGCGATCGCGATGGTGCGCATGAACCCCTCCATATTCCCGCCTCATTAGTCGCCCCGGCAGGCCTGCCGGTTCAAGACACTCGGGCAAGCCCGAGCTCAGGCGATAGATCGGCGGCGGGGGGTTACTTTGCGTCGGCTGGGACGTGGGGGAACCATCCGGCCGTTCCGGCGTTGGGAGGGTGGGACGTGAAAATTAAGGGGATTGCCATGCCGACAGCTGTTGCCGGGACGGCCGCCGCATCGGTTGTGATGCGCGCAGGCGCTGAAGACTCATCAGACAAGGCTCTCATTGCCCGCATCGCCGGTCGCGACCAGACTGCGATGTGCGCTCTTTTCGCGCGCCACCGGACGCCGCTCTATCGCTGGCTGCTGCGGATTGTCAGGGACAAGGCGCTCGCAGAAGACCTTCTGAGCGAGGTTTTCATCGACGTGTGGCGTCAGGCTTCCTCGTTCCAGGGGCGTTCATCGGTCTCCACCTGGCTCCTGGCCATCGCGCGCTACAAAGCCTTGTCCGCGCGCCGGCGGCATCGGGAGGAGCAGCTCGACATGGAGCTTGCCGAAAGCATTCGTGACCCGGCAGGAGATGCCGAAGCGATGCTGCAGGAGAAAGAGCGAGACGAGCGTCTCGCGCGGGCGCTGAGCAGGCTCCCCGACGAGCATCGTCACGTCATCGATCTTGTCTATTACCATGGCAAGGCCGTCAGGGAGGTCAGCGAAATCCTCGGCATTCCCGAATCCACCGTCAAGACCCGCATGTTCTACGCGCGCAAGAAGCTGGCGCGGCTGGTCGATCGTGACGACGGCGAGATGATCACCGGATACCACGCGCATCCCGTATAACAGAGCGGGTCTGATATGATCAGATCAAAGCCTGCTTTGGACTCAGATCAAAGCCTGCTTTGGACAATGTGGATTCAGCGACGGTGACCTGGCAGCCCGGATCGGAGCTCAAGGCATCTCGGCTTCCGGATGCCTCTTGAGGCTGCCCTGCGTTTCCACATCGGAAGGCGGCCTTAAGGATAAATCCATCGACATCATGCCGCTGAATATGATCAGCGGCAGCCACATCAAGAGAGGCATGGCACGCATCCTTCTTTTCTCCCGGATATAACAAAAACAAGCGCTGCGGGTTCCACAACTGTGGAAACGCATGCCTGTAGCTTGTGAAAATGCTCAAATAAAACTGATGATTGACCGAGCCGGAGACGTTGGCCGCACTGAAATTGCCTCGTTGCGGAACTTCTGACGGCTCTCCTCGTTAAGCATGCGATCAAGCGAACGAGCCGGAGCTGGAAAATGCCGGACACGATTGCAATGGTGTGCGCCGCATGCGGCCTGACCGTAATGAGCATCCTGCCATGCGATTGCGTCGAACCTACTGTCTGGAATGCGTGCAGAAAGCAAAAGGCAAGCTCAAAAAAATTCGGCGACAAAAAAGGCTCGAACAACAAGGGCCAGTTCCGGAAGCGACAACGCCATAGCCCGTCATCGATAAGCCCGACAGAGCGAATGCCGCAATGAGATCGGTTGAACTTTCGCAATTTTATCTCAGAGGCCTTGCTGACAACACTTTCTTCCAACGGACAGGGTTCGTCACATGCTTTGGGTGATCATTCGGATTGCAGCGCCGGTTGCTGCGCTCATGAGCTCCGCCAGGGCCGAGGAAGGCATGGCCACCCAATACGGCAGCGCAGGTGGCTTGCGGTGGGTCGCTCAACGAGAACGCGCTTACGGCAGCGCACAGATCGTTGCCGTGCGGCTCACGGGCCCGCGTCACCAACCGAAGTAACGGCAAGTCCGTTCTTGTGACCATCAATGACAGAGGTCCGTTCGTGCGTGGCCGCGTCATCGATCTCACGCCGGCGGCAGCGCGCGCTATCGGCATGGGCGCCCTGACGCACGTTTCGGTTGCCGGCGAATAGCCGCTTGGAAGGAGGCAAGACCGAGCGCGGTCACAACGTCTGGAGTTTGATGAAATCGTCATGCCCGCGCTTGTCGCGAGCATCCACGTCTTAGATCGCGAGTCAAGTCAAAGACGTGGATGGCATCGGACCTTGGCTTGCCATGACGTAAGAGAAATATCGGTCTCAACCCATCTCGCTATGGAGCATCAGTGCGTCAGGCCACGAAAACTCCTGCCGCCCACGCTGAACTCTCCATTGCTGATATCAACCCTGCCGACGACGCATGGTCCCCTCATTCTTGTGACCTCCCCGGATTGCACTTCACTTTGGTTCGTCCCGATGGTGACGGTGCCGCCGGTGATGGTTTCCCGCACGCATGAGTCCTTGTAGCTGAGCACGAGGGTCTGATCGGGACCGAGCCGAATGACCTGTCCGGCATGGGCGTATTTCATCAATTCCACCCGCTGAGACTGGCTGGCCAAGCTCTCGATCAGAGCGACGGCACCGCCGGCAAGGGCCGGGGTGGCTGCCAGTGCACCGGCGAACGCGAGCGTTGCAACCGCGGTCCGGCCAACGGTTCTGGCCCGAAACCAGAATGAACTCGAATTGAGCGCCATGGCGGTCCTCCTGTCGGCATGCACCGAATTTCGGCCCCCCACTGCCATATTGCCCGTTTCTTTCCGCCGCGATGTGATGGCCATCACAAAATCGCGTTTTTTTCGCTCGACCGGTCAAACCGGAAGCGGGTCTGGCCCGACTTAAAGGATTTGTCGCCGCCGGTAGCGCTGCTTGCAGTTTGCGGGCTTTCCTTCAGAATGACGCCATGAAGCGTCCTGTCCTGCTGCTGATTGCGGTGCTGATGCTTGGCCCGCAGAACGTTGGGATGGCCAGCGCGCAGGAATATCCCACGCGCCAGATCACGCTGATCGCGCCGTGGCCGGCGGGCGGCGCCATCGATACGCTCTGCCGGCTGCTCGCACCCTATTTCGCCGACCGGCTGGGCAAACCGATGGTGGTGGAGAACCGGCCCGGCGCGGCTTCCGTGATCGGGACGGCCGCGGGCGCGAAATCTCCCCCGGACGGTTACACCCTGGTCATGGCAGGCAGCGGATCGCTCCCGGTGCACAGCATTTCCGAGCTCGTGCAATATGCCAGGGAGCACCCGGGCGGGCTTTCCTATGCTTCGGGCGGCCCCGGCTCGCCCCATCACCTGCAGGCCGAGATGCTCCAGAGCATGACCGGCATCGAGATGATGCACGATGTGGTGCCCGCGCTGCCGCAGATCAGAGAAGGCAAGGTGCGTGCGCTCGGCGTTTCGACCTCCGTGCGCCTTCCCTCCGCCCCCGACATTCCCACGCTCGCCGAGGAAGGCGTGGGAGGCTTCGACGCGGCCGGCTGGGGCGTGATCTCGGTGCCGGCGGGCACGCCGATTGCGGTCGTGGACCGGCTGCGCGCAACGCTCAACGGCATTCTGCCGCTGCCCGAGGTGGCGCGGCAGATCATCGCCCTCGGCCTCCTTCCCGCCGGCGCATCGGCGCCCGGGGAGACCGCCCGCTTCATCGATGCCGAGATCGAGCGCTGGGGCAAGGTCATCCGGCAGGCGGGGCTTGCGGGAACGGAGTAACGCGGACCCCGCTGTAGCATCGCTCTGCGAAGCCCGTTGCCGCCCCAGCCTCAGAGATGCAATCGGTGACGCGGATATGTGCGATGTTGAGCTGATGATGCTGGTCAGGGCGATCATCGACGCGGACGACCCAGTCGTATCCGGCCTGCTCGCGGCAAATCCCGCATTGGTGAACGCGCATTTTCAGGATGGAGCGACTCGCCGGATGGCAAAGCCGTATCACATCGACGAGATCGGACACTACCTGTATTCGGGCGACACCGCTCTGCACATGGCGGCCGCCTCCTACAAGGAAGGAATTGCGCGCAGACTGATAGCCATGGGGGCCGATGTTCGCGCGAGGAACCGGCTTGGCGCCGAGCCCCTTCATTACGCGGTCGACGGCACGCCGGGATCGCGCGCATGGAATCCACGCGCACAAGCGGCGACCGTCGCCTGTCTCATCGATGCGGGCGCCGATCCAAACGCCCTCGACAAAAACGGAGTGACCCCGTTGCATCGCGCCGTACGCACCCGCTGCGCCGCAGCCGTAAAGGTCCTTCTCGAAGGCGGTGCCGACCCTCGTCGCAGGAACAAGCACGGCTCCGCGCCCATGCTGCTTGCGACTCGGAATACCGGTCGTGGCGGTTCGGGCTCACGCGCGGCGAAAGCACAACAGGAGCGGATCGTCCGGTTGCTTCAGGAGCATATTGACGAGAAAATCTGATCCGCGGCGGTTGCGGTGGTTACGGTCTTGCCGCCGCGTACCAGGAACTTGCCGCCCGCGTCTTTTGTGCCCGGCGCCAGGACGAGAAAGGCGAAATGCCGCTGGCGAACGCGCTCCAGTGCCCGATTTCGAAATTCGAATCATATGCCGCGTCATTCCGGGTCGAGGCCCACTGATCTCGGGTTTACTCGAGATCAGCACTTTAAGTGCCCAAGTCGGCAACAGCCGACTTGGGTGGGCCGAGAGCCCGGAATCTAGTAATCAATGGCATAGGTTACTGGATTCCGGGCTCGCCGCTAAGCGGCGCCCCGGAATGACAAGTTTCACGGAAACGATCAACTAGTCGATAAGGCCGAAAACCGCGTTTGACGTGCCGATCTCAGAGAGTATTGAGAAAATTCACCAGATCCTTCTTCTGCTCGTTCGTAAAGCCGATCTTGAAGCGCTGGTCATAGAAGTTGACCGCGTCCAGCAACGTAGCCGCGGACCCGTTGTGGAAGTAGGGCGCGCGCGACGCCAATCCACGCAGGATGGGCCCCTTGACCTTGCCGATGTCGGCGCAGTTTCCGGTGATAAGCGCGCGGCCCGGATCGGTGACAACAAAGGTTTGTCCCGCGAGCGGACCCTGAGTGCATTTCAGGGTAAAGACCGGCAGGCCGGAAATGTCGAGGGCCGGCGGAGCATTGGCTCCGGCATTGGCGATGCCGATGTTCAGGGGGGCCTTGACCGAATGATTGCCGACATTCGGCGTGTCGTGGCAGGTGCCGCAAAACCCGGCAATGCTCGGCAGGTTGAGCACGTCGTTGAGACCCGTCACTCCGGTGATGGTGATATTCGTGGTGTTGAACACCTCCTCGCCGCGCGCGATCGACTGGCGATCCCGGGTCTCGTTGTCTGCGCCGTGCAGACCGAGCCATGGCCGGAAGAGATCGAAGATGTTGGGATCGAACTTTGCGCCCGTCGGATTCTGCCCTAGCGGATCGTTCACGCCGACGAAGAATTTGGCGAGCTGCAGCGACAGCGCAACCGGTCCGCCGGTCGCACCGTCGGCATTCAGATCGTGTGCGCCGCCATCGAAAATCTGGGCGGTGAAAATGCCGCTCTCGAAAGCGACAATCTCCTTTTGCTGCTCGGTCGTCGGATCAGCATCAGCCTGCGCATGAATTCGTGTCGCGTCGATCGACTGGTGCGCAAGACTGGGCTCGCGACCGTCCCACATGATCGTGATCGCGCTCAGAAAGCCGAGATTGGTTGAGGGCAGCGGACGCCGGTACATGGATAGAATACCGCTCGTTGGACTTGTAAGACCGGTCGCCGGATTGGTCGTGCAGTTGTACGGATCGTCCACCGCGGTCACCGCGAACTGCAAATTCGTCGGCGGCGTCGGCGGCAGGCCTATGCCGATTCGGATCAGGCCCTTGTCGATTACAAGCTTATAGGCCTTCCGCTTGGCTCCGAACGACGAGACATCATCGGTCGGGCAGGTGGCGCCGTCGACCAGACGAAAGATCGGATCCACCCCCGCGCTGGCATCGAATCTCGCACGGATGCTTGCCGCGCTGACGGTCCAGCCGGTTTGCGGCTGATGGCAGGTAAAGCAGGTGCGTCCGTTGGTTCCCAGGTTCTGGAAAAAAGCGTTGCTGGCCGTGATCGTGGCCATGCCGGGCTGAAAGGTTCCTACGAGGCCGCTGGAATCCTCATCGACTTCAAGCTGCGGAATGATTGGCGGCGTCGGCTGCGAACCACGGTCGGCATCCTTGAAACGGCGCATCCCTTGCGCATGCACGATCGCTGCTGCGGCCCAATCCGTCGATTGGGCAGGGTCGATGTTTGGGGCATTTTGCGCGCAAGCAATGCGTGGGACGGCAGCCCAAAGAGCAACAAAAGCGAGACCTGAGACTGCAAGTCCTGATAGCGGTGAACGAAGGTAAGCGAAGCACGGCACTCTCTTCATTTGATCCCTCCCCTGCTAGCGCTCCGGCGCTTTCCCAGATCGACGTATGTGCTCGCGAAAAATCCTCCGGTTGCTGGTTCGCTTGAAACGGCTCGTACTGAATGGATTGATGTTGGTAGTGCTACGTTACCGCGAGGCGGTCGACATCTACCGCTAGCCTACGTCAGCACGCAGGGCTAAGCTATAAAGCTGGCGATATGCGAATTATTCCACATGATCATAATAGGGACCCCGACCTGCATCATTTGCAGGTCTTTGACGTGCTGCTGCGCGAGCACAGCCTGACGCGCGCAGCACACGAACTGGATGTTACGCAACCGGCGCTAAGCAAAACGCTTGCCCAACTGCGCAGGTATTTCGACGATCCATTGTTCGTCCGGGTTGCGTTGCGCATGGAGCCGACGCCGAAGGCGCTGCAGCTGCAGGGACCGGTGCGCGCCATCCTCGAGCGCACTGCTTCGCTGCGCAATGAGCACTTGTCATTCGACCCGCGCACGTCGCATCGGACTTTCAATTTCTGCGTGGTTGATGCGGGGCTCCTCAAGCTGTTGCCGCCGCTGGTCGACCGGCTGCTGACCGAAGCGCCCAATGTCCGGATTCACGTCCATCAGCTCGAAGGGCTGCATCTCGAACGCTGGCTCGAAACCGGCAAGCTCGACTTTGCCATGGGCTCGTTCCCGACAATGTCCAAGGGAATCCGTCGTCAGCCGCTTTGGGTAGAAAGCTACGTTAGCGTTGCGAGGCATCGACATCCGCGCCTGTCACCGGAGCCGACGCTACGAGCCTTTGTTGCAGAAAAGCACGTTTTGGTTTCGATCCCCGGCAGCGGCCATGCACATCAGATCATGCAACGGGCGCTGGAGGCTGTTATTCCACGCGAGAACATCGTGTGCCGGATCCCGATTTTCATCGGCGCGGCGATACTGGTCAAGCATACGGACGCCATAACGACCCTGCCGTTATCCGTGACGACCATGCTGGCCAAAGACCTCAACCTTCAGATCATCGCACCTCCGATAGAGTTGCCAAGGATCGATATCTTTCAATACTGGCATGATCGATTTCATCATGATCCCGGCAATCAATGGATAAGATCAGTATTCAAAACGCTGTTCCGTAGGACGTCGAGCGACCCGTCGACGTGATCGCAAAATGCCCAGCCTGCCCTCAGGCAACCTTCGCGCACGGCGACGGTGCAGCTACCCACATGAATCGCGCGTCAGCAGCCGGAAAGAAGGAGGCGCCACGTGGATCGACGCAGCTTCATCATCAGCATGGTCGCCGCAGGATTCCATGGCGCCGCGCGCGCGCAGGAAGGCTACCCCAATCGCGCGATCACCATCATCAATCCGTTTCCTCCCGGGGGCGCTTCCGACGTGGTCACGCGACCGCTTTCGGCGGTGCTCGAGCCCATCGCGCACCAGCCCGTGGTGATCGAGACCAAGGCCGGGGCCGCCGGACAGGTCGGCGCCCAGGTTGCTGCGCATGCCAAGCCGGACGGCTATACTCTGCTGTCGCACCTCACCTCGATTTCCGGTTTTGCCGAGGTCGACCGGCTGTTCGGCCGCCAACCGAAGTTCACCAATGCCGATTTTATTCCGCTGGCGCGATTTGTTGCCGATCCCTGCGTATTGATCGTCAGTGACCAGCAGCCATGGCACACGCTGCAGGAATTCATCAGCGATGCGAAGAAGCGGCCAGGCGAGATCATCTTCAGCTCGTCGGGTCTTTACGGCGCGCTGCACATCCCCACGGCGCCGCTGATGTCGGCG
>Ga0306922_10002330_pt1 | contig 17638 bp, 10 predicted proteins | sample sta12Cox44000082_FD_203758 | JGI IMG/M metagenome (GOLD analysis project Ga0306922, IMG submission 203758) | Lab enrichment of tropical soil microbial communities from Luquillo Experimental Forest, Puerto Rico - statoxic.12C.oxic.44.000.082 (v2)... | ecosystem: Environmental > Terrestrial >... | reverse complement strand
GCGGCGACGGTGATTTTTCCGCCGTAGGGCGTGTACTTGACCGCGTTATCGAGCAGATTCATGAGCATGCGGGAGAGCAGGGATTCGTCACCGGCGAACGGCAGTTCGCCATTGGTTTCGACCGCCACGGCGATGGACTTGGCGGCCGCGAGCGTTCGCATGGAATGGGCGCAGGCGGCGACCAGCTCATCCAGATAGAGTTCGCGGCGATCGACCGGATACCGTCCGGCGTCGGCCCGCGAGAGTGTGAACATGTCCTCGACGATTCGCGTGAGGCGGCGAGCTTCCTGCTGCAGCACGCTGAGCGATTCGCGATATTGCTCGGGCGCTCGCGTCGGAAGCGAAAGAGCGACCTCGGATTCGCCCTGCAAGATGGCCAGCGGGGTGCGGAGTTCGTGAGAAGCGTCGGCGATGAACTGGCGCTGCCGTTCGAAAGCGAGATCGAGGCGGTCGAGAAGGCGGTTGAGCGTCGTGGCCAGGCGGCCCAATTCGTCGGCGGGATTTTGCACCGCCAAGCGGTCGTGAAGAGTCGATTCGCTGATGCGGTCGGCACGCGCGGTCATGTCGGCGACGGGCGCGAGATTCCTCCGCGCCAGAAAATAGCCCCCGGCCGAGGCCAGAACGATGGTGATGGGAACGAGCCAGCTCAACGCGACGCGCAGATTTCCAAGCAGCTCGCTCTCCGGATGAAGCGAGGACAGGATCACCAGGCGGCAGGCGCTGCCAACGGCGGCAAAGCGGCGCACATAACAGCGCGTTCCGCCGCGGCTGCCGGGAAGCGTGATGAACGGCCTTTCGCCACCTGACAGCGGCGCCACACAAGCCTGCAGGACTTCGGATGAAATGACCGGTTTGGGTTCGTTGTGGCGGGCCTCTCTGGCGGCGGGAAGATCCTCGGAAGTGGCCAGGACCCGGCCGTCCGCCGCGAGCACCGCGAAGGAATGACCGGGGTATTGGTGTTCCAGCATGGATTGACGGGCGGCTGCGGCTACGTCGTTCGCCTGAGCGGCGTCGCTAAGCTCCGCATTCAGGGTGCTCAAGAAAGAATCCGCAAGCTCGACCAGGCCCGCGTCGGTGCGCGCCATTACGCTGTGCTTCACGATCCAATAGATCACAAGCGAAAGCAGCAGCAGGGTGCAGGTCAAAACGCCCGCATACCACAACGTCAGCCGCGCGCGCACCGAGCTAAACATCGTCGTTTCGCTTGGCGTGAGACTTGCCCTTTCCGCGCCCCGCCGCCCCCGGCGGGATCTCGGGACCGTCCTCCTGTTCACTAACCCCCAGCAGATAGCCGGCGCCGCGGCGAGTATGCAGAAGGGGCGTTTCCTTAGGCCCGTCGATCTTGCGGCGCAGGCGGTTGATGTACACCTCGATCAGATTCGAAAATGGATCGAACTGCTCGTCCCACACGTGTTCGGCAATCTCCGCGCGGCCCACGACGCGATTCACGTTGCGCACCAGATATTCAAGCAGCGCGTACTCCTTGTGGGTGAGAGAGATGGCGCGGCCGTCACGGTCGGCGGCTTGCGCGGCGGTGTCGAGCGTCAGGTCCGCAACGTGAATTTGCGCCGGCTTCAGCTCCGCCGGCCTGCGAAGCAGCGCCCGCATTCTGGCCAGCAGCTCGCGGAATTCGAAGGGCTTGGTCAGGTAGTCATCGGCGCCGTGGTCGAGTCCAGCGACCCGGTCCTCCACCGCATCGCGCGCGGTCAATATCAAGATGGGAATCTTCAAACCGAGCTCACGCAGGCGCCGGCAAACCGCGAAGCCGCTCGAGCCGGGAAGCATTACATCGAGAATGATCAGATCGTAGGAATTGATCTCGGCCTGCTCGAGGGCGGCCGGGCCGGTGGAAACCGCGTCCACGGCGTAAGCCTGCTCCTCCAGGCCCTTCACAACAAAGCGCTGGACGCCCGGATCGTCTTCTGCTATCAGCACCCGCACCAGCAAATCATATCGCGAAATTTTGCATGGCGGCGGGCGCCAGCCGCTTGATGGCCGCCAACCCGGTTTTGCCCATCGGTTCGAAGAGCGCACGGCCGGGACGAAACTACTCGTCCGGCTCTTCCGCTTTCGCCGCTCTGGCTTCACGCGGGGCCTGAAAGCGGTAACCCACCCACGGCTCGGTCAGGATCAGCTTGGGCCGGGAGGGATCGCTTTCAATCTTCTTGCGCAGCTGATTGATCACCACGCGCAGATACTCGGGCTCGTCGCCGTAGTCCGGCCCCCAAACCGCCTGCAGCAGTCTCCGGTGCGTGATGGGCTTTCCGGCGTTCATCACCAGATGCCGCAGCAGCTCGAATTCCTTCGGAGTCAGATGGACGTCGCGCCCCTTTGCCGTGACGCTTCTGGCTTCGAAGTCCACGGAAAGGTCCTTGGTCGAAAACGATGCCAGCTGACCCTGCGGGGCGCGGCGGCGCAAGGCCGCGCGGACGCGCGCCAGCAGCTCCGCCATGCCGAACGGCTTTACCACGTAGTCGTCCGCGCCGGCATCGAGCGCCAGCACTTTGTCGCGCTCCGCGTTGCGCACCGTCAACATCACGATCGGCACCTCCAGCGTCCTGCGCAATTCGCGGCAAGTCTCGAGCCCGCTCATCCCGGGCATGTTGACGTCAAGCAAGATCGCGTCGGGCGTCGACTGGCGGACCGCTTCGAGCGCTTCCTCTCCCGTGCCCGCTTCAAAAATCGTATAGCCTTCCGCCGACAGCGCCGTTCGCAGCACCCGCCGGACCTGCTGCGCGTCGTCCACGATCAGAATCTTTGCGGAACTCACAGCCGCTCCGTTCCGTCGCGCGCCACCGGCAGGCTAAACGTAAACACGGAACCGTGATTTATCTGGCTGGTCACGCCGATGGTGCCGCCGTGCGCCTCTACGATGGCCTTCGAAATCGGCAGCCCCATTCCCGTGCCTTGAATCACGGTCCGTTGATCCCTGCCTCGGTAGAACTTGTCGAAGATGAGGCCTTGCTCCATCCCATCAATGCCAGGCCCGCGGTCGGCCACGCTGAACGTCACCACACCGCCGTTCATTTCCGCGCTGACGATGATCGGCTGGTTCCTCTCCGAGTAGAGGTTCGCATTTTCGAGCAGGTGCACCAAGACTTCTTTGGCGCGCGGCACGTCGGCCCGCACGCGCGGCAAACCCTCCGGCAGGGTAACCCGTACTTCGCGACCGCCCAGAGCGGCTTTGCAATAGGCCAGAGCGGTATCAATCAGTTCGCGAGCCGACACCGGCCGGAACACCAGCTCAATTTCCCCCGCTTCCAGCATGGACATTTCCGACGCGTCCTCCACCAGCTGGTTCAGCCGGTCGCATTCTTCGTCCATGATGTGCAGCAGCTCGCGCTGCTGCGCCGCGTCCGGAGGCCGTGAGGAAAGCAGGGAAGTCACCGAGGCCTTGATGGAAGTCAATGGCGTCCGGAAATTGTGGGTAATCGAATCGAGCAGCGCCGATTTCAGCCGTTCTCCCTGGCGGTCCGCTTCCGTACGACTCAACTGCTCGACGGCGCGCGCTCGTTCAATCGCGATTCCCAGCAGGGTGCCGACCGCTTCGAGCGTTTGCCGCGAAAGCGGCGCACCGGAAATTCCAAAGCTTCCGATGGCCTTCATGCCGATGCGAACCGGCCCGTAGCAAAATCCGTGTGCCGCGTCCACGCACGGTTCTTCGCGCTCGTAGGCCGCGCGCAGCTGCTCTTCTTCTAGTTGCAGCGTCCCGAAGCCCGACCGGTAAAATTTCTGCTTGTCCGCCAGATACAGGCTTGCTGCTCCGGTTTCAAACGCTTCCACAATGTGATTGGGAATCGCGTTCATCAGCTGAATCACGTTGCCTTCGCCCAATAGCTTCTGGCTGAACGAATACAAGTGCTCGATTTCGCGCCGCCTGCGGTTGGCCACGTCGGCCTCTCGCCGGATGCGGCTCGACAGCCTGCTCCCGGTGATGGAGGTGAGCAGGAAGGCCAGCAGCGCCACCCAATTCTGCGGGTCGGAAATGGTGAGCGCTCCTACCGGCGGAAGAAAAAAGTAGTTGAACGCCAGCATGGCCGCGACCGACATGACCACCGACACGGTCATGCCCCACACCGCGGAAACTGCTAAAATCGCAAGAAGAAACGACAACGCCACCGTGGTCTGGTTCACATGCGGCAAGGCTTTGCGGAAGAAAACCGTGATTCCCGCGACGATCAGGACGGCCAGAAAACTTCGCACCGTGCGGCGGTGGACGGCTGGAACCATGACGCAATTCTAGCGCAGTCGCCGCCGCCCGCAGATTAGGGAAGCATAAGTGACCAAAAATCCCGAAGAGTGGCTCGCGGTAGCCTCGCCCCCCGAAAAAACGCGGGGCGCCTTCAAGCTTTTTCTCGGTTACGCCCCGGGCGTGGGCAAGACGTTCGCCATGCTCAGTGAAGCCATTCGCCGCCACAGCCGGGGCGAAGATGTGGTCATCGGCGTCGTCGAAACACACGGCCGCAAAGGAATCGAAGAACTGGCCACCCAGCTTGAAGCCGTGCCCCGCAGGAAGATCGAGTACAAGGGCACGCTGTTTGAAGAGATGGATCTCGACGCGATCCTGGCGCGCAAGCCGTCCGTGGTTCTGGTGGACGAACTGGCCCACACCAACATTCCCGGCAGCAAGAACCGCAAGCGCTACGAGGACGTGCAGGCCCTTCTTGCCGCCAGGATCGACGTCATCTCCACGCTCAACATCCAGCACATCGAAAGCATTTCACCCGTAGTTCGCAACATCACCGGCATCAACGTGCGCGAAACGGTTCCGGACTGGGTGCCCATGACCGCCGGCGAAACCGTCATGGTGGACCTGACGCCCGAAGCCCTGCAAAACCGCATGCGCCGGGGCGACGTTTACCTGCCAACCAAAGTCGAGCAGGCGCTGAACAATTTCTTCCGCCGCGGCAATCTCATCGCGCTTCGCGAACTGGCCTTGCGCCAGGTGGCAGAACAAGTCGACCGCAGCCTGGAAAACTACATGGCTGCCAAGGACATCCAGAAGAACTGGGCGGTGCGCGAGCGAATCGCCGTCTGTGTCAGCTCCAATCCCGCCGCGCAATACCTGATCGCCCGCGCCGCGCGCATGGCCAGGCGGCTCGATTCCGAGCTGTACGTCATTCACGTCGACACCGGCCGCGACCAAGCCGACGGAAGCAAAAAAGCCCTCGTCGCCAACCTGCGCTTTGCCGAAAATTTAGGCGCCAAGGTCGTCAAGCTGAAGGGCTTGAGCGTTGCCGACAGCGTCGCCCAGGTGGTGCGCGAAAAACACATCACCCAAGTCATCTTCGGACGCTCCGTCGAGCGCGGCTGGCGCAAGTATCTCTATCTATCGGCCGCCCATCGCTTCCTTCGCGAATCTCCCGAAGTCGACGTCCACATCGTCACCCAGGAAAAAGACTGAACCAAGTGCAGACCTACTGCCGGCACTACTCTGTCCATCTCTCTCTCCGCAACCGCTCCACTTCCTCCAGGATAGGCATCGACGGCTGCGCGCCGGCCCGCGTCACGGAAACCGCGCCTGCGGCGGTCGCAAAACGCGCGCTTTCCATCGCCGACCTGCCCATCATCCGTGCGACCGCAAAAGCGCCGTTAAATGCGTCTCCGGCCGCCGTGGTATCGACGGCGGTTACCTCGAATGCGTCGATCTGCTGGCGGAGGCCGTCGCTGCCGGCCAAAAATGCGCCCCGCGCTCCCCTCTTCAGCAGCACTCCGCTTCGGACTCGCCGCGCGAGCGTTTCCGCCGTCTCGATCGGGTTTGGCGAGCCCGTAGCCCCGGGTGGAAGGCACTCCGTGATCTCGGTTTCATTGGGCGTGAGCCAGCTCACCAGCCCGAGCAATCCGGCCGGCAACGCGCGCGCCGGAGCGGGATCGAGAAGCAATGGAACATTGGCTTGGGCGCAAAGCCTGGCCAGGCGCTCGACGGTCTCGAACGGAATTTCCAGCTGCGTCAGCACCGCGCCCGCCTCGCTGATCACACCGGCGTTAGACTCCACGTCCTGCGGTGAAACCTGCGCATTCGCCCCCGGCGTCACCACAATCGCATTTTCACCGCTCGGAGCGACCGCGATCACCGCCACCCCCGACGGCCCTTCCGAAGTCAGAACCAGAGAAGCGTCGACGCCGCTCGACGCCAGTTGCTCGCGCAGCTTCTCCCCAAACGCATCCGAGCCCACCCGGCCGATCATGCGCACCGGGTAGCCGAGCCGCGCCACGGCGACCGCCTGATTCGCACCCTTGCCACCGGGATGCATTTGAAAATCACTGCTCCGAACGGTCTCCCCGGCAAGCGGAATGCGCTCCGCGCGCGCGACCAGGTCGATGTTGATGCTCCCGACCACCACAATCGGCTTCGGATTCATCTTCACCCGCAAACACCGAGCAGCGGGCGCTCCAGCCCGCTTCCTCTCGCTCCTACGCCGCCATGCCCTTTAGGCCAACGCCGCGTGCAGGGCCGCTTTCCAACCGGCCACATCGAGCGTCCAGCAAACGTGCGTTTTCACCCGCGCTTCGAGGGCCCACGACCACAATTCGCTGTTCCGCCCATCTCCGGCCACATTCAACCGGTCCACCACCGTCATTCCACGCGTCAACTCACTCGCCGTCTCGATGTCCACGTGGTGCCTGCTCGCGGACAGGCAAAGCTCCGGCTGCAAGGCGATCGCCATGGCGATCGGATCGGGCAGCGAAATCCCGATTTCTCCGGTCTGCGCGCGATACGCTTCCGCGGCCACGCTGTTCGAGCGGATCACAAACTCCGCCAGCGGCGTTCCGAGCGCCAGAATCTTCTCGATGTCTTCGGGATCAAGGGCCGCCCTTCCGCGGCACAAGTGCCATCCGGCCATTTCGATCGGCAGCCCGGCCCGAAAGACCATCTTGGCCGCTTCCGGATCCACCCACATGTTGAACTCCGCCGCCGGCGTCACGTTCCCTTCGCAGCATGGCGCCCCGCCCATCACCACCAAACGGCCAATCGCCGGCACCACCTTCGGTTCCCGCTGAATCGCCAGCGCCAGGTTCGTCAGCGGGCCGAGCGTGACGATTTCCATTCCCGGATTCGCCAGCACCGTCTCGACCATGGCATCCACGGCGTCAATCGTTTCCGGCTGTCGCCGCTCGGGTGCGTATCCGTGATCTCCCAAGCCGTCCCTGCCATGAAACCACTGCGCGGTCTCGAGTTTTTTGACCAGCGGCCTCGCGGCGCCCCGAAAAACCGGCGTTTCTGCCGCGCACAGTTCCACCGTGTACAACACATTTCGCGTTGCCTGCTCCACCGGCACATTCCCGGCAACCGTCGTGATCGCGCGGACGCGCACCGCACGAGAGCGCAGCGCCATGATCAGCGCCACCACGTCATCCGATCCGCCGTCGGTATCGATCAAAAAAGTTCGCGTCATGGTCGAATGGGGAGCAACGCTGCCGGCCGCCCTTACACAGCCCCGGTGCTCCCTCGCACGATCAGTTCCGGCTCCACCACAATGTTTTTCGGATACTCCGCGTTCTTTGCGCCGTTAATGCGCTTCAGCAAGGTTTCCGCGGCCGTCATTCCCATCTCACGCAGCGGCTGGCGGATCGTCGTCAACCCCGGATTCTGATACGCAGCGCTCTGGATGTCGTCGAAGCCGATCACCGAAACGTCTTCGGGGACCCTGCGCCCGGCCTCGCGCAGGGCGCGGATCGCACCCAGCGCGGATATATCGTTGAACGCAAAGAGCGCCGTGAACGGGTGTCCCGCCTTCAGCAGCTTCGAGGCCATGTCATAGCCGGGCTGGGGCGTGGGCGACTCGCTTTCAAGCTGCACCGTAAGCTTGTCGTCCACCTCGAGATTCAGCTCCTGCGCCGCCGCCCGTACCGCTTTCCAGCGCACTTCGGTATCCGAGCTGAACGCCTGGCCTTTGATATACGCAATCCGGCGGTGTCCAAGGCGGCTCAAGTGGTCGAGCGCCAGTCTCGCCGCGCGGCTATGGTTCAGGGAAATATTCGTCACGCCCGGTACGTGCTTGTGTCCCGAAACCGCAACCACCGGAACCGAAAGGCCGGGCTCGGACGGCGTGTCCACCAGAACAAATCCCTCCACCGCCCGCTGCTGCAACAAGCGCGGATATTCCGCGATCAGGTCGGCCCGGTGCCGGTGGCTCACCACAAAATAAAAGTAACCCTCCTGCAGCAAGTGGTCTTCGATGCCGGAAAGCACCAGCGCCGCGTAGCCTTCGCTGATTTCCGGCACGATGACCCCGACCGTGAAGCTTCGCTGCTGCCGGAGCATGCGCGCCATCACATTGGGGCGATAGTTCAAGGCACGGGCGGCCGCGCGCACGCGCTGCTGGGTGTGATGGGGAATGGATTTCGCCGCGGGCGACCGGTTCATCACGAGCGAAACGGTCGCGACGGACAACCCCAGGTGTTCGGCCAGTTCCCGCAGGTTCACTTTCCGCTCCCCTGCGTTTTGTCCGGCGCCGCCTTGGTGCGATTTCCCGCGTGACATGGCTTCAATGGTTGCGTAGTCTGTCACAGGCTTCGGCCTTCGGGCAAGCGGCACCAGGCGCCATGCCGCCCGCCGGGGGGGACTTTACGGGCGCAGTTTTATTGAGATAAATCGATTTACTTATGGATTTTTCTGGAATATCCTTCTGGTGATTTGCCGGTGCCGGCGCGCGACCCGCCGGCTGGTTCCATCGCTCCTCTTGGGAAGAAGTTCACTCGACAGAGAAAAGGCGGTTCTAAGTCCGTCATGAAACTTCGCTTGGCTTCGCTCGGCAACGTTCGCGCCGGCGTATTCTGTTTGGCCCTGCTTGCTCTTTTTGGCCCGTCCCAGGCGGCCGCGCAAACCGCGAAAGCGCCCGCCCAGAGGATCACTCCCACGAAAACGGCTTCCGAGAACCAGCTCGGTTCTCCTGCCATGGAAGCCAAGGTCGGCGCGCTTCTCGCCAAAATGACGCTCGAGGAAAAGATCGGCCAACTCGTTCAATATTCGGCCGGCGCCGCCACCGGCCCGACTTCAGGGCGCACCGACGACAAGGACATGATCCGCAGGGGCCAGATCGGCTCGCTGTTCAACGTCACCGGCGCCCGCGCCACCAACGAACTGCAGCACATCGCGGTCGAGGAATCCCGCCTGCACATTCCTTTGATCTTCGGTCTCGACGTCATCCACGGCTATCGCACCACCTTTCCGCTGAACCTCGGACTGGCCGCGACCTGGGATCCCGAAATCGTTCGCCAGGCCTCGCGCATCGCCGCGCTGGAAGCGTCCGCTGCCGGGGTTCGCTGGACGTTTTCGCCGATGGTCGACATTGCGCGCGACGCGCGCTGGGGCCGCATCTCCGAAGGCTCGGGCGAAGACCCGTTTTTGGGCTCGGCGATCGCCGGCGCTTACGTACGCGGCTATCAGGGAGAAAAGCTGGACGCGCCCGACAGCATCGTCGCCTGCGCAAAACACTACGTCGGCTACGGCGCCGCCGAAGGCGGCCGCGACTATAACTCCACCGAGATCTCCGAGCACACCCTGCGCGAGTATTACCTGCCTCCGTTTCACGCCGCCCGGCAAGCCGGCGCCGCAACGTTCATGAGCGGGTTCAACTCGCTCAACGGAATTCCCGCTTCCGCCAATCCGTTCACCATCAAGCAGATTTTGAAAAAGGAGTGGGGCTTCGCGGGCTTTGTCGTGAGTGACTGGACTTCGGTCCGCGAGGTGATGGCGCACGGCATCGCGATCGACGGCGCCACGGCGGCGCGCAAAGCGTTTCTCGCCGGCGTCGACATGGACATGCAGAGCAACCTCTATCACCGGAACCTGCTGAAGCTCGTTCAGTCCGGCCAAGTCCCGCAGGCCGCCGTTGACGACGCCGTTCGCCGCATCCTGCGCGTGAAATTCGCGATGGGCCTGTTCGCCCGCCCCTACGCGGACGAGAGCAAGGAATCGGCCGCCATGCTTCGCCCCGAGAGCCGCAAGGTGGCAAGAACCGCGGCCACCCAATCGATCGTACTTCTGCGCAATGAAGAGGTCTCCGGCGCCCCGCTGCTTCCGCTTTCCGCGAAGGTTTCTTCCCTCGCGCTGATTGGGCCGCTGGCCGACGATGCCTCGAACATGATCGGGTCCTGGGGCGCTCTTGGCCGCGCCGAGGACGCAGTCACGTTGCGCCGCGCGCTTAGCGGGAGACTCGGCGAGTCGCGGGTCCATTACGCCCAGGGCGGCGAAATCCTCAATGCTTCGGACGACGATATCTCCGCGGCAGTCAGCGCAGCGCAAAATTCCGACGTCGCTGTTCTCGCACTCGGCGAAAACGCTCCGAGCATGACCGGTGAAGCCGCTTCGCGGGTGCGGTTGGGTTTGCCCGGCCGCCAGCAGGATCTGCTGGAAAAAGTCGCCGCCACGGGCAAACCCCTGGTGCTGGTGTTGTTCAGCGGCCGCCCGCTGACTCTTCCCTGGGCGTTTGAACACGTCCCCGCGGTGCTCGCGGCCTGGTACCCCGGGGTCGAAGCCGGCAATGCGCTCACCGACTTGCTGTTTGGCGACGCGGCGCCGTCCGGCCATCTCCCGCTCAGCTGGCCGCGATCGGTCGGGCAGGAACCGCTGTACTACAACGCGCTCAACACCGGCCGGCCTGAGAACGATCCCGATCACCCGGCGGAGAAGGGCGAGACGAAATACGTTTCGCGCTACATCGATGAGCAGAACACCCCGCAGTTCCCGTTCGGCTTCGGTCTCACCTACACCAGCTTCCGCTACGGCGCGACCTCGGCCAGCGTCAAAGAAATCCCGGTGAGCTCGCTGCGGCAGGCGCTTAAGGAAAAGGGGCGGAAGATCGTAACCGTCAGCTCGGAAATCACGAACACCGGATCGCGCGCCGGCGAAACCATGGCGCAACTATACCTACGGCTCGACGGGACCAGTATCGCCATGCCGGTGCGCATGCTCAAAGGATTTCAGAGTGCCACACTGGCCCCCGGCGAGACGCGCAAAGTCACGTTCGATCTGGACGCCGGGAAGCTTGCCTTCTGGGACGCGCAAAATCGACTGGGCGTCGAGCCGGCGCGAGTGACGTTGTGGGTTGCGCCTACCAGCCGAGAAGGCCAATCGACCACCCTCGACATCACCGAGCGCTAGAAGCACGGGGGCCGATCGGCCCTTATCCTTCCTTGATGCCTTGGCCTTCGACGATCGTGATGTAGCGATCGGCGGGGAGATCCTGGAAGGTTTCTGGCTGGCCCCCGGGCGGCGGCCAGTGAACTTCGAGCACATCGACGCGGGCGCTGCCGCCGAGGCCCAGGACCATGCGCGGATCGTGTGAGGAGAGATAGCTGCCGCCGGCCGTTTTCAGCTGGGTGCGTTTCAGCGCTCCCGCGGTCCAGCCGACCTTCGCGCCGACGGCATCGGGGTTGCATTTCCTGCCGACCAGCTTCACGCCGAGCCAGTGGTTTCCCGCTGCGGCCTTGTTTTTCAGCAGCAGGGGCGGTTCGCCGTTCATGGAGATCAAAACGTCGAGCGCACCGCTGTTGGTGATGTCTCCGATAGCGAGGCCGCGTGCGGCAAACTCTTTGCCGAAGGCAGGACCGGCGTCGCCGCTGACGTTCAGCAAAGTCTTTCCGTTGTTGTGAAACAACAGCAGCGGCTCTTTGTATTGTACGTTGGCGGAGTGCAGTTCGATGCGGTCGTCGGGATGGCCGTTGGCGATGAAGAGATCGATGTTGCCGTCGTTGTCGTAATCGAAAAACTTCAGGCCCCAGCCGCTCATGAGGCGCGTGGTGCGGCCTAGGCCCATGGGACCGGCCAGATCCTCAAACGTCAGATCGTGGTTATTCTTGTAAATCGCGTACATTTCCTGGTCCACGTTGGTGACGAACAGATCCTGCCAACCGTCCTGATTGAAGTCGGCCGAGTCCACGCCCATGCCAGAGCGCTCGCGCCCGTCCTGGCTGAAGGCCACTCCGGATTCGAGGCCGATGTCCTGGAATTTTCCGTTCTTCTTGTTGAGAAAGAGAAAATTCTGGACGGTGTCGTTGGCCACGAACAAATCCATCCAGCCGTCGTTGTTGATGTCGGTAGCGACCACGCCCCAGGCTTTGCCCAGGACCTTGCCGATGCCGGACTCCATGCTAACGTCGCTGAAGGTGCCGTCGCCGTTGTTGCGGAAAAGCCAGCTGCGGGCGGGAGTGTAGACCCTCGGAATGCAGTAGTAGCGCTCTTTGCTTTTTTCGTTGCCGCAGAACTTGTTCTTGCTCTTGTCGAATTCGACGAAGCGGCAGACGAACAGATCGAGTTTGCCGTCGTTGTCGTAGTCAAACCAGACCGCGCTGGAGGCCCAGCCGGGCGCAGCGACGCCGGCTTTCTCCGTGACGTCGGTGAAGGTGCCGTCGCCATTGTTGCGATAAAGAACGCTGCGGCCATACTGCGTGACGTAGAGATCGGCGAAGCCGTCGCCGTTGTAGTCGCCGACGGCGACGCCCATTCCGTAGCCGCCCGACGCGACGCCGGCTTTTTCCGTCACATCGGTGAACGTGCCATCGCGGTTGTTCTTGTAAAGCGCGTTGCGCAACGGCGGATCGGGCGAAAAGAAATCGCACTTGCCGCTGTTGACCAGATAGATGTCCATCCAGCCGTCGTTGTCGTAGTCGAGAAAAGCGCAGCCGGCGCCGGTGGTTTCCGGCAGATAGTATTCGGCAGAGCGGCCATTGACGTGGCGCCAGGTTATGCCGGTGGCCGAGGGCGGGAGCTCCTCGAACAGAGGGGATCCTCTAGCGGCGGGAACGCGCGGCAGGAGGGCGCGCGCCGCGAGAGACGGCGCGCGAACCAGCTTGGCGCCAGAGGCGCCCATGCCGGCGGCGAGCAGACGCAGGAAGTGGGAACGGGAGAAAGTGGTCATGGGGACGGGGCGAAATGCTTGCGGCGAGAAACCGCGACCCCAGGGGTCGTTCGGAAATGCGACGGAGCTTGCAGAGTGGCGATCCTCCACGCTCGGGCGTTTCTCGAAATTTGGCGAAGCAAAGACTCGCCGGAGCGAATTCTCCTAGTGTGGCAAATAAGCGAGCGATTTGCACCGCTCGGGTGGAATTGGGCTGGTGTCTCTCAGGGCTTAGGCTGGGCTTGCGCATTCGGTTGCTTGAGCTTTTCACCGAGAATGCCGGATGAGGGTTCGCCGTAGAGGTCAGAATCGGAACCCGGTTGCTGCTTCTGGGCTTTCTCGGCGGCATTCAGGCGAGTGAATTCGGCGCGCATTCTGGCGGCGTCTTCCTTGCGGCCAACCCTGGCGTAGGCATTGCCGAGCGCGAAATAGACCTGAGCCTGCTTGGTAAAGCTTTTGCGGGCGGTTTCAAGTTCAGGGACGGCTTCGGCGGCGCGATCGGTATCGAGATAGAGCAGACCCAGGAGGTAGTGGGCAAAGGGAAGCTCCGGGCTGATGCTGACGGCCTGCAGGGCGTATCGGACGCCGTCGGCCGAATCGACGCGGTAGCGAACGGCGGCGATTTCTAGCAATGCGCTGACGTGATGCGGATTCTGCTGCAATTCCTGGCGAAACTCGGCGATGGCTTGGTCGGTTTCATGAGCGTCGAGCAGGAACCGGCCGAAAGCGAAGTGCAGCTCGGGGTAGGTTGGGTATTCGGTTGAAAGCAGCAGGAAGATCTGCCGGGCCTGGCTGAAGTCCTTGAGAATGGTCAGCAACTGCGCGCGGCCGACGCGAGCGACCACGTCGCGACCGGGGGTATTTTCAGCAGGCGCGTGTTGCGGTTCGATGCGCAGCGCCGCCATGCCTAAAGCGGTGACCACTTCGTCCGAGCGCACGCCGTCCTTGACGAGCAAGGTCAGCGCATCGATGGCGTCGCCGAACCGCCGCTTGCGCAGTTGAGCGCGGGAAGTCTGGAAGAGAACAACGTGCTGAAGTCGAGCGTCATTCTGCACCCCGAGGCGCCGGGCCAGAGACAGATTTTTGATGGCCGGCCCGTCCTGATTGAGCTCAACCTGGCACAGGCCAAGCATGGCATGGGCGGTGCCATTGTCGGGGCGGAGGGCGATCAGTTCTTCGAATGAAGCGGCCGCCTCGGCGTACTGGTTCTGGTCATACTGCAGAGTGCCGAGGGACCACCAGCCTTCGGCCCAGCCGGGGCGGAGGCGAAGCGCCCGGCGATAGAGAGCGGTTGCGTCAGAAAGGCGATTCTCTTCGCTCGCTTGGGCCGCCTGTTCGGAGAGCTGCCGGAAGTCCTGGGAACCGGATCTGCCCTGCGGAAGGCCAAGCGCCGGCGCAAACAGCAGGGACGCGCAAAATCCGCAACGCAACAGCGCGCGCAAGACCGACGGTGGCCATTCCGGAAAAATGACTGAGCCCTTCGAAAAAGTATGGGTAGAAAAAAGAGAAGCTGTCAACCGGGATGAGGTCGATCCCGAGCTGACAGCTTCCCGGGGTGCGAGGCCCAGTCGGGGTTGGGGACTGAGCCTCCTTGCTTAAAAGCTGAAGCGCGCCTGCAGCTCGATGGTGCGCGAGCCCAGCGCCTTTTGCGATTGGCCGAAGTGCGAGTTGCTGATGTCGCACTGGATTCCGTCGCCCGAGCAACCACCCACCAGATTCAACTTGTTGAACAGGTTGTAGAAGTTGGCGCGGAATTCGACCTTGGCGTTTTCGCCGATCACCTTCATGGTAGGCAGTCCGAAGGACTTGCTAAGCGTTGCGTCCACATCAAAGTAGCCCGGACCGCTGAAAATGTTGCGCCCGATTCCCGGAGCGGATGGGATCGGACCAAAGCCCTGCTGTCCGGCTGGACAAACGGCCGGGTCGGGATTCGGGAACAGGCAGTCAAATAGAGTGCCCGGAGCGACGACCGGCTGGGTGAAAAACGTCTGGGCATTGACGGTGGCATTGCTGCGATAGTCGAATTTGTATCCGCCGAGATACGCAGCGGGAAATTGCCGGCCGTTGCCGCTGGCCGAGGACGAGCCGCCTGCGCCCGGTCCGAAGCTGAAGACCGGATCGAAGCCACCGTCGAGTTGCTTGATGAAGTCCCCGCCGTAATACGGTGTCCAGGGGAATCCGGTGTGCGCGTTCAGGATTCCCGAAACCGTCCAGCCGCCGATGATTTTTTCCGCCAAGCTGTGCTCGCCCTTGAAAAACCTGGGAGTCCAGACGCCAAACAGCTTGAAGGCGTGCCGCACGTCGTAGTCGGACGTGCCATAGTTCGTCGACAGGTCCCATTCGTACAGGTTGCCGGTGTCGGCCGAGGTATAGGCGTTCGAACCGGTATCGAAGGAATGGCTAAAGCGGTATTGCGCGTCGACCGAAAACGTCCGGCTGAACTGGTGCTTCAGCTCGAGCAGAAGCGCGTTGAAGTTGGCCGTCCCGTCATCCGTGTAGTAGTCGATGCCGGAAACGTTCGGATTGAAAGCATGGCCGTTTACGGCGCCCACGTTGTAAAGGTTGTACTTCTGGGTCAAATGGCGAGTGGTGCTTCCCTGATAGCCAACGGACGCGACCCATTGCCGGCCCAAGTCCCGCTCGACTCCCAAGGTGTAGTGGTAGGTAGCGGTGGTAGGCCAGTCCGCCGGCAGCGCCGTCAGCTCGGCTCGGCCGGTAGTGGGCAGGTTGTTCGGACCGAAGGTCACGATACCGGCCGGATTGGCGGCGTATCCGTTGGGGTCATGAACATCCGACGGGAAGCTGTTGATATAGAGGATGTCGCTCCCGGAAAGCGTGGGCTGATTCTGCACAAAGGGCGGATTGAAACGGACATCGAGGGTGTTGGATTGCGCGATGCCGTTGTAAGCGATTCCGAAGCCGCCGCGCACTACGGTGCGGCCGCCCAAATCGCTTCCTAGGAACGATCTGGGTGTCCAGGCAAAGCCTAGCTGAGGTCCGAAGTTGCTCTTGTCCGGTGTGAATTGGTGGCCGCCGGTACGCACTCTGAGGTCGGTGAACTGATTTGCCCCTGAGCCAAACTCAACCGTGGCCAGCTTGCCGTTCTTTTCAGAGATCGCACCGAAGTATTCCCAGCGAAGGCCGGCGGTCAGAGTCAGGTTGGGCCGCACCTTCCAGTTGTCCTGGAAGAATAGACCTACGATGTTGCTCCGCAGATCCTTGCGCAACGCGGACGGAATGCCGGTTTGCGGGTCGAACTGCGCATTCTCGGTGATCGGCGCGTCGTTCAGGAAGTCCCAGATGTTGTTGAAGGTGTAGCTCGGACGATCGGCCCAGAACGGAGCGTCAACCGAGAGCAGACGGGTGAATTCACCGCCCATTTTCAGGGTGTGTGCGCCCCTGACGTTGGTCAGGACGTCCTTTCCGGCGTAGGTCCACTGGTCGAAGCCGTTGAACGAGTTGATCCCCAGCCCCTGGACGGTGAGAGAGCCGGTCTGATTGAAAGTGACGATCGGGAGCCCCCACGGAGCGTTCGGATTGCTGTCCAGGTCCTTGTTCAACCAGCCGGCGGCGTTGACACGGGCTTCGTTCACGAACGTCGGGCTGAAGGTGTGGTCCCAGAGCGCAGTCATCAGGCGATTGATGGAGGTAGAGTTGAATAAATTCATCGCGCGTACGCCGACGTTGAAGGGGTTGTTCAAAGACGTGCTGGAGTTCGGCACATAGTAGATGCTGAAGGCGATCAGGTCGTTTTTGGTGGGGTTGAAATCGACCCGACCGTTGTATTGCACGTGCGTGTCGTTCGAGGGGTTCAGAATCCCCTGAAGAAATTGGATGTCGGCCACGCCATCGAGACCGCTGCCATTTCCGGGATTGATATTGCTCTGATATCCCGGATCGCGGGTGCCGAGGGAAGAGGTTAGCGGGCTGCCGATATCGAGTCCCTTTCCCGCGACGAAATGACAGTTTGATCCTTCGACCAGACCAACGTTGGCGCAGTCAAGGGTCTGACCGTTCAGAACATCGGTTTGCGCGCCGCCATTGGGAGCGGCGCCCGCAAAGTTATAGAAAGCCGCAGCGTTGGTCCCGGAAGCAGCCAAAGCGCGCAGCTGAGGTGTTTCATACCACCCGCTGTCGGTTGTGCCAGCCGCGTTGTTGTCGAGCCTTTCGTAAGAGAAGAAAACGAACAGCTTGTTTTTCAGAATGGGGCCGCCAATGCTGCCGCCGTAATCGTTGAAACGATTTTCGTCACGAATGATGGAGTGGTTGTAACCGTTGTACTTCTGGAAGGCGTTGAGTCCCGGCCGGTGCGCCTTGAAAAAGAAGCTGCCGTGGTAACTATTGGTGCCGCTCTGCGAAATGATCTGGACCTGCGCGCCGGCGTAACGTCCATTTTCGGCGTCGAAGTTGTCGGTTACGACCTTCACTTCCTTGATCGAGTCTTCATTCGGGGTGATGACGGACGAGCCGCCCCAGGTGACGCTGGTGGTGCCGACCCCGTCGATTTGGTAGTTGTTGCTGCCGACGCGCTGGCCGTTGGCGGTAATCTGGCCGCCATTTTCGATTTTGAAAATGCCGTCGGCCGCGCCGCTTCCCGCCATGCTGCTCGAAGGCAGGTTGCTCGACCCGCTGCCACCCACTTGTGCGCCGTCGCCGAAAGCTCCCGGGGCAAGCTGCAAGAGCTGGAAAGGATCCCGCCCAAACGAGGGCAGGGTCTGAATCTGTTGCGCGCTTACCGTGCCCTGAAGATTGGAGGTTTCGGTGTCGATCAAAGGAACTTCGTTGCCGTTCACGGT
>Ga0306922_10002327_pt1 | contig 17657 bp, 11 predicted proteins | sample sta12Cox44000082_FD_203758 | JGI IMG/M metagenome (GOLD analysis project Ga0306922, IMG submission 203758) | Lab enrichment of tropical soil microbial communities from Luquillo Experimental Forest, Puerto Rico - statoxic.12C.oxic.44.000.082 (v2)... | ecosystem: Environmental > Terrestrial >... | reverse complement strand
CGGCGCCTACTGTAAAGGTTGCCGAGCCCGGCAAGCTGGCTCGCTACGAAACGAGGGTAGGGCGTTTCCGGCGTCTGGATGTGAGAGCTGCAAACCAGGCCATTTAGAGTTGTCACTCTTGAGAGAGGAGAGAGAATTCCGTGGAACACACTATTTCTCTGAGTCGCCGCAATCTCCTAAAAAATAGCACCGGCGTTTTGACTGGTTTGGTGATCGCGGGAAGCCCATTGGCATTGATCGCCCGCGGACCGGTGTGGGCTATCGATTTGACGGTGCTCACCAGTTCGGAAGGTGCAGCGCTGATGGCCATGGCGCGCACCATCTGCCCACATGACAAGCTCGATGATGCTGTATACGCAGTTGTCATTCAAGCAGTCGACGGAGACTCAAGCAAGGATTCAAACAATCACAAGTTGATCAAGGAGGGCGTCGTAAGCCTCGGAGCATCCTTCGCGACCAGCCGGGAAAACGACCGCATCGAAGTGCTCAAAAAGATCGAATCGTCTGAATTCTTTCAACGGATGCGCTTGAAAACGATACAAGTTCTTTACGCATCCTCCTTGGCGTATACCTACTTTGGCTACGAGGGCGAGGCATTTTCAAAAGGCGGATACCTCCTGCGCGGATTCAATGACCTGCGTTGGTTGCCGGAAGTGCCGGTGGAGGACGGCGGGCCAGTGCCTGCCGGTCGGTAACTTGTGGAGAAACGGAACGATGGCTCACGTCGAACTAAAGGATGACAACATCGTAGTAGTCATCGGTTCGGGTGCCGCAGGTGGTACGTTAGCGCACGAACTGACCCGCCGCGGAATCAAAGTCGTACTGCTTGAGGCCGGCAAGCGGCAATCGCTCGAGGCTTTCTCGCAGGTTCCTGGTGAGGCTTTCCAACAACTAACCTGGCTCGATCCGCGCACTCAGAGCGGAAGCTGGGGTGTGGCCCGCGATTTCCCAAACCTGCCCGCTTGGCACTGCAAAACCGTCGGTGGAACCACGGTGCACTGGACGGCCTCTACGCCACGTCTACAACCCTGGGAAGTTCGCGCGAAAACGATCTACGGCAATATCGCCGGCACTTCGGTGATCGATTGGCCCATTCCCTATGAGGAGCTGGAAAAGTATTACGAGATTGCCGAACGCCGCCTCGGAGTGACGCGTCGCAACGGTGTGCCGGGATTGCCTGCCTCGAACAATTTTAAAGTGATGTACGCAGGAGCGAAGAAACTTGGCTACAAGCAGGTGCACACGGGCTACTTGGCAATCAATTCACGGGCGTTTGACGGCCGCGGCTTCTGCATTCAGCAGGGCTTTTGCGTGCAAGGCTGCAAGATGGGAGCGAAGTGGAGCACGCTATATACGGAGATTCCTCGCGCTGAAGCCACGGGCAACCTGGATCTCCATATCGAATGCACGGCCACGCGCATAGAGCACGGAGCGGACGGTCTCGTCAACGCCGTCATCTATCGTGATAGTCGCGGCCAGGAACAGCGCCAGAAAGCCCGACTGGTTTGCGTGGCAGGCAATGCCATCGAGACAGCCCGCCTGCTCTTGCTCTCTGCCTCTTCAAAGTTTCCCCAAGGTCTGGCAAATTCCTCCGGCCAAGTCGGACGCAATTATTGCCATCAGATCACTGGCTTTGTATGGGGAATTTTCGACAAACCCGTCTTTTCCTGGCGCGGCGCCACGCTCGCAGGAGTCGTGGAAGATGAAGTCATCAACCAACCGAGTCGGGGATTCGTTGGCGGATACAGGATCGAACTGGTCACGCTCGACCTCCCGACTTTTCCTCTGGTGGGTTTGCCTTACGGTTGGGGCAGAGACTTCGCTTCCATAATCGAAAACTATCGGAACCTGGCCGGTATGTTTATCAACGGTGAAGATCTGCCGCGTGCAGACAATCGTATCACTCTGAATGCAACCATCAAAGATGCCTTCGGGCTGCCCGTACCTAACGTGCACGTCGACGACCATGCAAACGACATCGCCATGAGAGCGCATGCGCAAAGGCAAATGTCACAAATGTACGAGGCAATCGGGGCTAAGCGCGTGGTCCTCGGCCCAATTCCACCAGCAACCCACAATCTCTGTACCGCACGCATGAGTGCTGATCAACGCGAGGGCGTATCGAATGGCTGGGGCCAAACCCATGACATCAAGAACTTGTTTATTTCCGACGGCAGCGCTTTGAGCACACCTGGCGCCGCAAATCCGACTTTGACCATCGTGGCTCTGGCACTGCGGCAAGCGGAATTCATTTCACGGCAGATGAAAGCCCACAGCATTTGAACGCTAGCATTGACGGACGAATTGGGAGGGAACTACGGAATTGAAGGAGCAGGCCTGAGACCGGGGAGGACAGGACCTTGAGGAAGAACGTGGAGTTGCTCGCATCGTTTTGGACGCTTTCCGGGAAGGCTGAGCCGCACACCGACAAAGAATACAGCACGTTCGATTTTAGGGATCGAGTCGAGGCAGCGGCGAAGGTCGGCTTCAGGGGTATCGGAATCTGGGACCAGGACTTGGCTCACATACGAGCGACGCGCAGCTTGGAGGAGATGAAGCAGATTCTGGACGACAATGGAATGAAGTATGTCGAGCTGGAGTTTCTGCGGGATTGGTTCTTGGAGGGCGAGCGGAAAAAGAAGTCGGACCTCGAGAAAAAGAAGTTTTTTGAAGCCGCGGATGTGCTCAAACCGCACCACCTGAAGGTCGGCGATTTTTATCGGGAAAGGTATGAGATGCCGCGTGTGATTGAATCGTTTGCGGTGCTCTGCAAAGATGCCGCCGAACACGGCGTGACGATTGGATTTGAGTTGATGCCCTTCGGGATGATCGACAATCTGAAAGATGCGCTGACCATGGTCGAAGGGGCGGACGCAAAGAATGGCGGGGTGATTTTTGACCTGTGGCACCTGTCTAAGATGGGAGTTCCGAACGAGGAGATAAGCCGCGTGCCACTGAAGCACATTGTTTCGGTGGAGATTAACGACGGAACGTTCACGGCGCCGTGGAGTCTACACGAAGACACCATCAATCACCGAAGGTTCTGCGGCGAAGGAGAGTTTGATGTGAAGGGTTTCCTGGCAGCGCTCGAAAAGACGGGATATTCCGGGCCGATTGGGATTGAGGTGCTTTCAAAAGAGCTTCGGGGGCTGTCGTTGCATGAGGCAGTGATGAAGGCGTTCAAGACAACATCTGTCCAGTTCTGGTAGTGGATACTTTTTGCTCTGAGGGTCCAGACACTTCGGATCAACAGGATCTGCGGGACTCGAATCGTATCCTAGTTGGGCACGCTTTCAAGCTCGCTTCAACGACAGCAACACCGAAGACCAATTCCACAGGGTCAAATCTGAAAGGTTAGTTATGGTTCGATTTCTGTTGCGCCACAGATTGATTCGCACGGAAGACGACGTAAGCCCGGATGGCTGCGGCATCCCCGTGGCTCAGTTCTTTGTTGAAGGAGACCATGCCAGATTGTTTCAGCAAGCCCTTCAGGACGACGTCAAACCACTGGTCACTCTGTAGCGCGCTCGAATACCTCAAGTCCGGCAGGACGCCTCCGCTCACCGCCACATCCCCGTGACACGCCGAGCAGTATCGTTGGTAGAGAACTTCCCCTTTTTGAACCGTTGCGGTGTTGGCGGTCAAAGGAATGGCCTTTAGCTCCCGTTGCGGGAGCTCTGGCAGCGCCGGCAAACTGGCTTTTCCCCCCAATTTGAAAACCAGCAACCGGCCGATGTTTTGCGTTCGTCCAGAGCGCAAGGCAACCTCGCCCGTTGCCAGAGGAAAGACTCCGCCCCAGCCGACAAGCACGGCGACGTATTGCTGGTCGCCAACAGTGTACGTAACAGGAGCGGCAACCACGCCGCTTTGCGTTTCGGCGGACCAGAGTTTCTCGCCGGTGCCGGCCCGATAGGCGTCCAAAGTTCCCTGCGCAGTGCCTTCAAAGACCAAGTTCCCGGCTGTCGAAAGGATTCCGCCATTCACAGGGCTCTTGCGCTCCACGCGCCAGACTTCCTTTTGCTGAACCGGGTCCCACGCAGAGAGGTGTCCCTTGACATTGTGGAGAATGGCCTGCTTCACTTCGGGTTTCTGCGGCATGCCGGCGGCCACGAAATCGGTCCCCGTGTTGAATGCCAGTGATTTGTTCTCATAATGCTCATCGGACTTGTAAAGGAACCCGGCTTCTTGGACGGGGATGTAAACCAATCCCGTCAGTGGGCTATAGGACATGGAGTGCCAGCTATGGCCCCCCAAAGGTCCGGGAGCGAGCGGGATTCCCTTATCCTCTCCATATCGTGCTTTCATGTTCTCAACCGGGCGGCCCGTCTTCAGGTCAACGCCCTCAGCCCAGGTCACCGGGGTATAAGGCTTTGCGGAAATCACCTCGCCCGTAGCCCGGTCGAGCACATAAAAGAATCCGTTTTTCGGAGCATGGAGAAGCACTTTTCGCAAAGAGCCGGCGATCGTCAGGTTGGCAAGAATAATGTGTTCGGCCGAGTCGAAATCCCACTCGTCAGCCGGGGTCTCTTGATAGTGCCAGACGTATTCGCCCGTATCAGGCTTGAGCGCCACAATCGAGCAAATGAAAAGATTGTCTCCGCCCTTAGGGCTTCGCGCGCGCCGGTCCCAAGGAGTTCCATTGCCGACGCCGATGTAGAGCAAATCGAGTTCGGGGTCGTAAACGATGGCGTCCCAAACCGTTCCACCGCCGCCAAGTTTCCACCATTCGCCGGTCCAGGTCTTGGCCGCCTTCTCGAGGATAGGGGTTTCGAAGGGTTCTGAGGGATCACCCGGCACGGTGTAGAAGCGCCAGACCAGCTTGCCCGTGTCCGCGTCGTAAGCGGAAACGTACCCGCGTACGCCCATTTCGGAGCCGCCGTTGCCGATGAGCACTTTGCCCTTCACGACACGGGGCGCTCCAGTGATTGTGTAACGGAATGTTGGGTCGATCGTGAGTGTTTCCCACACCGGGTTCCCAGTCGCGGCATCGAGTGCCACGAGCCGGCCATCGAGCGTGCCAACAAAGACCTTCCCGCGCCAGACGGCAACACCTCGATTAACCACATCGCAGCAAGCATTGACGGCCCATTCCGGCGGGACTTTTGGATTATAAGACCAAAGTTTTTCGCCGCTCACCGCTCTGACCGCGTAGACCTTGCTCCACGCCGTGGTGAAGTACATCAGCCCGTCAACGACGATGGGAGTCGCTTCTTGCCCCCGGCGAGTATCGAGATCCATGTACCAAGCCAGGGCGAGCTGCCCAACATTTTGATCATTGATTAGTTTCAGGGGGCTAAAGCGCTGCTCGCTATAAGTCCGTCCGTGACTCATCCAGTTTCCGGGCTCTTGATCCGCGTTGATGATCCGAGTGCCATCCACATTGGCTGGGGGCGGCGCAGCAGTCTGCGCCGTCTCATTCCTCGGAGACGAATGACACCCTGCGCTGTGCAACGCCGCAAATCCGACTGCGCAAATCATCAGAGTGCTGGGACGCATAAGCCCACTGGCAGTAACCTCGATTAGAACCGCGAAGACTCCTTCAGACAACCAAGGTATTTTTGTTAGCCAAGGAAGCCGAACAATAGCACCGATTTGAACGAGAATTCAACAACCCTGGCAGCCTCAAAATGGTATAACTCTTGCGTCTTTTTCCGCTCGGTCTCGGGAAATCTGGAGCGCGACGTTGAGTACGGTTAGAGAAACCACCTATCAGGTCTTGCGGGAATTGCGAATGACTGTAATCTTCGGCAATCCAGGATCCACGGAACTGCCTTTTCTTCGCGACATGCCTTCTGATTTCAAATACGTTCTGGGACTTCATGAGCGTGTCGCTGCCGGCATGGCTCTTGGATACGCCCTGGCTCAAGGCAAGGCCGTGTTCGTCAATCTGCACTCGATAGCCAGCAGTGGGAACGGACTTTCCGCGTTAGTCGATGCGTGGTACGGCCACGTTCCACTGGTGGTTACCAGCGGGCAACAGGATCGCCGTCAGTTGCTGGCGGAACCGTTTCTTGCCAGCCGGGCCGTGGAAACGGTCAGGCCCTATGTGAAATGGGCCTATGAACCGCTTCGGGCGGAAGACGTGCCTCGCGCCATTTTGCGCGGGTACCACGTCGCGATGCAGCCTCCCATGGGCCCTGTCTTTATTTCCATTCCCATGGACGACTGGGCTCACGAGTGCCCGCCGCTGGACTCCCGCGAAGTGCACCACAAGGTTTCGCCGGATCCCGTGGCACTTGAGGCTGTGGTTCAGGCGCTCAATTCCAGCCGCAATCCTGCCATCGTCGCTGGGGCCCAGATCGAGGAGGACGGAGGCTGGAAAGAAGTCATCGCTCTTGCGGAGCATCTCCGGGCTGATGTTTACCAGCAACCCATCGCTCACCGCTGGACTTTTCCGCGAAGGCATCCGCTCTTTCGCGGCGGATTGCTGCCCGCGCAGCAACCGCTCGCAAATCAGCTAGCCGAATACGACACCATCGTCGTTTTCGGTGCGCCGATCTTTCTCTATTACGCTTACGTTCCTGGTCATGCCATTAGCCCGGGAACAAAGCTTTTTCATCTCACGAACTCACCCCGAGACGCCTCTGCTGCACTAACGGGAACCAGCATTGTAGGAAACCTTGCAGCCGCTGCTCATTATCTTCGCAACCGCTGCCAGCCGCGGTCGTGCGGGACACCCACTTCTCGAACCGAGCCTGCGAAGCCCAGGCCTGATTACCCGATTACGTCGGCCTACCTGTTCAGCGTGTTGAATGACGTCATGCCAAGAAGTACCGTAATCGCCGAAGAATGCCCTTCCTCGAAGGGCGATCTCGACCGCTTTCTCCAGCTCGATGAACCTTGCTCGTTCTACAGCGTTCCAAACGGCGTTTTAGGGTTTGGCTTGCCGGCCGCAGTGGGTCTGCAACTTGCGAATCCCAGTCGAAGAGTGGTTTGCCCCGTGGGCGATGGCTCGGCTCAGTATTCAATCCAAGCACTTTGGAGCGCCGTGCAATACCAAGCGCCGGTGATTTTCATCGTTCTTCGCAACGGAGACTACTCGGCATTGAAATCTTTCTGCGATTTCACGCAGGTGGGCCGGAATGTGTCCGGCATGGACTTGCCAGGGATCAACATCGTTAAGATTGCCCAAGGTTATGGCCTGGCCGCGCAGGAGGTAGACCGGCCGGAAGACCTGGAACCTGCCCTTCGGGACGCCTTTGCTTCACCGGAACCGCGCTTGATTAGTGTGAATGTCGCCAAGGGCGGGGAAAAATGCATGGGGATGGATCATTCTGTGAATCCACCGCGGTACCGGTGACTTAGACCAATCGCTGGACCGTTACTTTTGCTTTGCCTACTAGATCAATTCGGAGGATTTGTTCGAATGGAGCTGTTCGACGAGAGCGCCCTTCCTCCAGCACCGCAAGCTGACGGATGCTGTGAAAGCCACGAAGATCAGAACAACAGAGCAACTCAGTTTCTTGCGTGATCAATTCCATCGACCAGTCTACCGATTGCTAAAGGTGCGAGGGACTTCCCCAAAAATCCTTAGTAAACACTTCATATCTGTCGTGGGGGGGATATCGCCTGCGGTCGTAATGATGGAGTATCGGCACCGCGGGATTCCGAGGGGCCGGAATGTGAGCTCATCTTTGCCTCCGGATGGCTCTGGCCGAAATGCTTCGAGAGGCAAGGAGATGCCCAGCTTGGCGCTACATGTCTCCAGGGAACCTTCGCGATGTCGCAACGTCATGGCCGCAGCGGGCAAAGACACAACGCAGTCCCATTGCTGCTGGAAAATCGTGGTCCAATGGTCCAAGACGCCCTGCGCATTCGTCAGCTGAATTACAGGGAGCGCTTCGTAGAAGCGAATGACATTGATGGTAGGCGCAAGCAGGTTCACCCAGGAATCGTAGCTCTCCGCGGACTGAGCGGGAAGAATTTCCTCTAGAATGACGATCAAGTCGGCCCCGGCCTGCAGGAAGGCCGTTGTCACTCCTGTGAGCACGGAAGCCGCAAATCCCTGAACGGAAATCGAAAGACATTCGCCGCGCCCCTTTTCTCTTCGATCCAGCCCGCTGATCTGCGCCGCAAGCGTCAGTGGACCGGTGACGGCGGCCATCAGCAAAAAGTCGCGGTTAGCGAGCGAATTCATCCTCCGAATGACTTCGACCGCAACGGGGATCCTGCCACCCTGTACCGCTTGTTCCGGGGAGCGCAGCCCCTCTGGCAGCTCTCCTTTCGGTGCGGATTGCGGCCACAGGAGTCCGGGAGGCTGACCTTCAGCGATCGACTGCAAAGTAGCGCCCAGGGCTTCCACTTCAAGATGAGGATGGAAGTAACAGGCCACGCCATCCACTCGCAAATGGCTGCGCATCTGCCGCAAGGAGCTCGAGATCTTAGTGGGGTTGCTTAGGAACATACCGAGCGAAACGTTCTCCACTCTTGCACCAAGGGAAAAAACGATGGGGAGAAAAAGCGGGCGGGAGGGCGGTATGCCGTTCAACAGCCCCTTCGCCATCTGCCGCGGAGTGAGACCCTCTTCCATTGGCTACGGTCTGAACACCGGACCTGTCGGCTTGGCATCCGGCCACGTCCCGTAATACTGCAAAGCCTCTTTCGGCGGAGTCTTCTTGCTCCATTCCAGCTGAAACCTATCGAAAGGAAGGCCGCGGGCCAGCCGCGCGGCCTTCTCTGCGTGCCGTAGCTGTTTGGTCTTCTCGACGTCTACTTTTCTCCGCTCGACGTCATACGCCACCTTGTAGATTTGCTGTGCCGTCCAATCGGAAATGATGCTCTTTTTCAAATCTTCCATGACCGATTCCGGTTCCCTTTCGAGAGGGTCCCCGTAGCCGGGACCACCGCCGCTGAATCCGAAGAGCAAGTCTCCTTCCTGATAAACTTTGGGTGTTCGGGCGATGAGCTCATATTTCCAATCGCCATGGATCGTTTTTTTCTCAAGCATATCCCGAAGATCCATGGTCAGATGCGGCTGTCCTTGCTGCATCTCCTCCAACAATGCCGGTTTGCGCACGCTGATTCCCGGGATCGGTGACGAGGCATAGCCGCCGAAGAGCGGCTGGCAAAGCGGTACCTTGCTTCCGTTGCCCATGCACAGGGAGACCATGTCGCTGACCTTGTGGATCATCCACTGCTGAACCGCTCCGGAGCCGCCTCGATGATGCCCGTGGCCGCAGGAATCTCGCCAGTGTTGCGAGAGCATCACGGTCAGCGGCAATTCGCTTTCGACTTGTTCCGAGTCCGGAGCGCGGCCAAAGGCGCACCAGGCGAACCCGTAGGAATCAATGCCGTCGTTTGCGGCTCGTCCTCCCTGGCCCTGCGTATTCAGAGAGAAGGAGAGTACGTCCGAAACCGCCAGCTTCCATTGCGAGAGGCCCGCGCAGATCTGGGCCGTATGCTGGCTGCCGGGTGCCGCCGTTACTTGCCGCCAGAGCCCCGCACTCGAAAATGCCATCTTGGCGAAACTGTTATGCGTGGCGTTGCGGCACTGCATTCCAATATAGACGCAACAGCTGGTCGCCGCTGTTTTTTCCGGATTCAAGATGATGTTGGGAGGAAAAACAAAGTCGATTGGAGCAAACGTAGAACTGCAAATCGGCAGATCGTGAAAGACGTACTCGTACATGAAGTTGGCAATGTGCCCGACGACAGCCTGGGGATGAACATTGTAGGAGGATGGATTCTCTGGGGAAGTCCCTTCGAAATCGAAAATAAGTTTCTCACCTTTTTTTGTCAGTGTGAGGTAGCAGGCCCGCACCAAAGCCGGTGTCCAGCCGATGGCATCGTTGAAGACGACGGCCCGGAACTTCCCTTCGGGAAGCGACTTGATCTTCTGGCGAGCGGCGCCTTCGGCCGTATCCACCATCTTCCGCAGCAATCCGGTAAGGTATTGTTCCCGGCGTTTCTCGACCAGTTCGAGCAGCCGCACACGGACCCTGTCCGCGGTCGTGCATCTGGCTCGCAGGTCGGAGATAAACATGGCGGGCGCACGAAGACCGTAGACCGAATAGAACTCCAAAAAGTCGTTGCGGAGCTGGTAGTTCTCGCCAATTTTTATTGGAGGCATGTTCAGCCCCTCTTCGAAGCGTGACTTGGCGCTGACGGGCATGCCACCGGGCTCAATGGCGCCGGTTTCCGTCGTATGCAGAGCGGCGGATGTCCAGGCCAGGAGCTTGCCCTTGTGAAAGATCGGCATGAGCGCGACCTGGTCAGGATTGTGGATGCCTCCATAAAGCGCATCATTTGTGTAGAAGATGTCGCCCTCGCGGATACCCGGATTTTCTGCGTAATACTTCAGAATGAATTTGATGACGATGGGTTGGATGATGGCGTGCAGATAGGTGCCGCACGCCGCGTTGATCAAGTCACCATTGGCAGTAAATATGGCCACCATGGAATCGCCCGATACGCCGAAGTAGCTGCGGGACGAGCGGATGAATATTTCCATGGCTTCATCCAGGATGTCGTTGGTGAGCTGCACACCGATTTCATAGTCGCCCTGGCGAACGCTTCTCGCGCAATCCTGTTCGTAGGGCGTTGCTTTTGCCGGCTTGAGCCATGCGAGCTTTTCCGCTAACGTGGGTATGGGCATGATGTTCCCTGCTCCCTTCCCGATTTCTAGCCTTCCAGAATTCCAAGGCCGCGCTCGTTCACGGCGAATTTCATTGCTGACGGCACGACCAGCGTCGTGTATTCCCCTTCCACCACAGCCGGGCCTTCGAGCACATTGCCGGGTCGCAACGATTCATAATCATAAATGGGCGTGGGCTGGTAGGTTCCTGCGCCCGGCCAATAAACCGGTCTCTCGCCTTTGCGCGCTCCGCGGGCATCGCTCCCCTCCAGGCTAAGCCTGGGCAATTCCATTTTTTTGGTCGGGACGATGGCCTTCAGAATGAAACTCTCGATAAAGACCCCTCCCTCGGGATTCACCACAAAGGGGCTGAAGGCTTCGCTGAATTCCTTTTCGAAAGCGGTCGAGAGAGCGTGGACATCTGCCGCGCTCTCGAGCACCAGCCTGGGAGAGAGTGTGCGCTTCACGTGGAACTGGCCGCCATAGAGCATGTCCAGTTCGAGGACAAACGTTGCGCCCGACGGCTTGAGGCCATCTGTCACGAGATCGCGCTCGGCCTGCTCCACAAGACCCTCCACCGTTCGATTGAACGGCGCATAATCTGGGGTAGGCTTTTGCGTGCCGGGTTCCAGCAAAGTGATCTTTTTTGAAGCTTCGTAAACGTGCACGATGTCCATCGTTGAAGAACCGAAAGCGCAGAAAACCGGCGAGAAATTGAAAATGACGGCCTTTCTCACGTCCGCCTTGTAGCCCTCGACGTGCGTTGCACCTGCTCCTCCGCCCACGAACAGGACAAAATCCTCCGGACTATAGCCCCGCAGGTGGACCTCTTTCATGATGGCCGAGGCCATGCTGCCGTTCACGATCTTGCGAATGAGTTCGGCAGCCTGCTCAGCTTCCATCCCGAGAGGCTTGGCGATTTTTTCGCGAATAGCCTGAATGGCAGCGTTCTTGTTTAAACGCATTCTGCCGCCAAAATAGTAATCGGGGTTGATGTAGCCCAAGGCAACATCTGCATCGGTTACGGTGGGCTCCTTCCCGCCGCGGTTAAAGCACACAGGTCCAGGCATCGAGCCGGCGCTTTGGGGGCCGACTTGCACCTTGTTTTGGAGGAGTTTATTGAGCCACGCGATGGATCCTCCGCCGGCGCCGATGGACAACGTCTTGATCATGGTGATGCCCACCATCCAGCAATCGATGATTGGGCGAAAGTCGTAGCTCCGTACGCTGTCTTTCACCACCAGCCCGACGTCAAAACTGGTGCCGCCCATGTCTGTCATGATCACGTTGTGGTAGCCGAGCGATTTTGCGACGTGATGCGCCCCCATGAGCCCAGATACGGGACCACTGTTGAAAGTGCGGCTGGCCGTGGTGCGAAAAACCTCCGCAATGCCGCCGGAACTCTGGATCATCAATAGCGGCTTCCGGTAGCCATGTTCCCGGAGCCTGTCCCACATCGCAGAAAGTTCGATCTGCATGGAACGCTGCAAGTAGGCATCCAGAATCGCGGCCAGTGTGCGTTCGTATTCACCGAGTTTCCCGATAACCTGGCCAGCAAGGACGACCGGCAGGTAGCCGATATGGAATTCTTTGTATTCATCCCGAATAATCTCTTTCACGCGCTTTTCATGGATGGGATTCAGGAAACCCCACAAAAGGGAGACTACGAATCCACGCGCGCCACGGTTGACCAAATAGCGCACCTTTGTGCGCAGATCATCTTCGTGCAGGACCCGGATCACATTCCCTCTGGAGTCGATGCGCTCTTTCACTCCCACGATCATGTCCCGGGGAATCAGAGGATCAGGCTTTCTCTGCACGGCCAAATTCCTTCGTTCGGCGACCCGGGTTCCATCGATCCATTGCGCTCCGCGTCCAATCAAAACCACATCTTCGTGACCCTCGGTGGTAATCAGTCCCAGGCGGGGCCCTTTTCTCTCGATCAGGCGGTTCATCGCAATGGTCGTGGAATAGCGGATCATGTCAATCGAAGGAAGCAGCTCGTCCATCTTGAGACCGAGAGCACTCGCTCCTTCTTCGATGACTCTTGAAAAACACACGGAGAGGTCGTACGGTGTGGTGGGAACCTTCTTGAGAAGAGTCTTCCCGGCAAAATTGAGCACCAGATCGGTGAACGTTCCGCCCACATCGATGTCAATGGAGTTCATTCAACGGTCTCAATTCGCTGGCCCCGAATAACAAACTCGCCCGTTCGCAATCTTTCTTTCAGACTTTCGAGATCAATCTCGATGTCCCAGGTAATCGGGTGGCCAGGTGGAAGATATTCCGTTTCGATTTGCGTACCACAACCCGGACAATAGATTTCCACGATCCGCACCCAGAGCGGATCCGGAGAAAAATTGAATTCGTCGGAAACGATGGGCGGATGAATCTCGCGAGGATCGCGATCGTAGAGCAGGCAACCCTTCTTGTAATTATCACGCGCGGGACCGAGGCCATATCCGCAGCGATTGCACAGCCACCGCTCCCGTTCGAGATCCAAGTCTAGGTACTCGGTGACCCGGATGCGCCTCTCATCTTCGGATGGCATCGCGTTCCCTCGTTTCTCTCCCGCCGCGTTTCGGCGGGAATTCTTGCTATCGCCGGTTTAGGTTTGCATTCCCCAATGGGTCGACCACGAGGTTCCAGCCTTCTGGAACTAAATAGGTGCAGTTAGCTCCCTCGAGCACGGCGCAGCCTTCCACGCGATTACCGGGTTGCAAACACTCCCAGCGATAAACCTGGGCCTGGCCCCTGGAACTCCCCCAAGCAACGTTCCTTGTTCCTTTCTTGGCATGCGCCGAATCCGCTCCTGCCAAAGGTTTTTCTCCGAGGGTGGGCTTAGGCATGGCTTTTCGGATTTGTACACGGAGGAGTTCGATCGACATTTTGTCCGCCGCAACTCCCGATTTTGCTTGGCAGAATGTACGAAGGCTCTGGGAGTCGTGAAACGAGGCGTCCGGATAAGCCGCCGTGATTGTTGACCGCCCGGGACATGCAATTTCCAGCTCCAAGGAGCACGAGATTCGATCCGGCTTGATCGCCTCACCGAGCAAATCCCTCAGGCTCTCCGCTTGGATCTCCCGTAGGATGTTGTTCAGCTCGTCCACGGCGCGATCGGAAATCGATGTGATTTGCAGTGCGCGCTCATATACGTGAGAAATGTCAGAAACCGAGGATCCGAAGGCGCTAAAGACAGGACCCAGGGAAAAGAAATAGACCTGCTCTAGGGCTACCTTCTCCGCTACACCACAAGCAAACAACCCTCCGTTGCCTCCATACGCAAAAAGCGAGTGCCCTCGCAGTGCCATTCGCAACTCTGAACCGGCATGCCTGATCAGATTCGCTATCGCTTCGAATGCCAAGCCGATAATCCTTCGGCAGGCTTCGTCGATCGAAATGTTGAGTGGCTGTGCGACCAATCCCTGGATTACCGATCGCGCGGTTTCCAACTGGAGCGGTTTTGTCCCTCCCAGAAAATAATCCGGATTGATCAACCCGGCGGCGACGAAGGCATCCGTGAGGGTTGCCTTGTCTCCCCCTAGGTTGTAGCAGGCCGGTCCGGGCAGTGAGCCCATGCTCTCAGGACCGAACGTGATCCGTTCGGGTTGTCCGTTCGGCTGGACCTTTACCACGCTGCCCCCGCCTAGCGCCGTCGAGCGCAGATAGGGAAGAGAAAGTTCGACGGGAATGCCAAAAAAGTCGGAGGGCTTTCTCTCGATGGGTTTAGCGCCTCGCAGCACGCTTACTTTCGCAGTGGTACCGCCGACGTCGAGCGCAACGACGTCATTTACCTTGTAAATTTTGGCGAGATGGGCACTTCCGTGAACGCCCAGGATGGGACCAGATTCGATGGTATCGATCGCCTTGGTCTTGGCAATACCAGCCGCGCCCCCGTTGATGTGGCTAACCAAGAATGTTCCGAGATAGCGGTGCCCTTCGCGAAGATCATCCTCCGCTTTGAATAGCGTAGCGGCAAGCGCCCCGTGTGTGTAGGCGTTGATGATCGCGCAGTAGGTGCGCGTCGCATCATCGGCGCTTTTGGAAATATCGCTCCCCGCCAAAACCGGGACAGATCCCAAAAAATGATCCGGGTATTGCTGATCGATGATCCGTTTGACCTGAATCTCTCGCTCCGGCTTCGACTGGGCGCCTTTGAGACTCACACAGATCCGCCGGACTCCGCCTTCCAGAAGCAACCGGACCGAGTTCATGATCTCCGTGTCACTCGTGGCTTCTTCGATCCCGATAACTTCGCGTTCGGATAGAATGTGGTCCAGCACGATGCTGCGGGCCACGCTCCCGTACAAGTCCTTTTCGTAGCCGCGTGAAACCAGCAAGCCGATCCTTGGCCCGCTGCGCTCCGCCAGCACGTTGGAAGTAATCGTGGTCGACCAGCGAATCAGCTCCAGGTGTTCCAAAAACGCATTCACTTCCGCGTATCCCAGTTGCGTCGCGCCTTGCGCGAGGCAATCGAAAAGACAAACGGTCAAATCGTGCGGTGTGGTATCGACTTTCACGCACACGAGTTTCTCGCCATCGATGAAAATGCCGTCTGTTAAGGTTCCGCCGATGTCGATATCCGCTGTCAGCACGATGGCCTCATGACTCTACGGACCCCAGAGTCTTCAAGATTTCGTCTGTTGTTATCGTCCAGCCGAAAAAATTCTCCACGTTATAAAGGGTTCCTTCGTGCAAGGAAGGGGGACCCGCCGGCATGGCGCCGTCGGCAATCAAGATGGGCCAGTAGTCCTGAAAATAGGCGTCGCGCAAAGTGGACTCTACACAAACGTTTGTGGCAATACCTGCGAAAAACAGATAGCGGATACCCCGCGTTCGCAGCTGGGAGTCGAGCGTCGTGCCAACGAACCCGCTGTATCGGGTTTTCAGCACCACCAGGTCCCCGGGCTGCGGCTGCAACTCCTCGACGATCGCGAAATCGCACGTTCCTTCCGTCAGCAGCCTTCCTTTTAGCTCCGGCCGGCAGTTCATCAAGTGCATGGCCAATTCTTTATGCCAATTGGGAGAGTTCGGTCCGCCGCTGTTACTCAAATCTGGTTTGTATCCCATCTGAACATAGACGATCAAGACTCCCGCTCGCCGTGCCGCATCGAGAATAGTTTTGATCGAGCGAACCACACTCGGGGCCCCGGAAATATCTGCGCCGGCAATGGCCAGCATGCCGCCCTCACTGGCGAAAGCATTCTGCATGTCGACGACGACTGCAGACTTCGTCAAATCCACCTCTACCGGTTCTGGCTTGGCCTGCAGCCTCAACATGGCGGATTTTCCACGAGGCTTCCTGCATCTCGTAACCTTTCGACTCTGCGCCGAATAGCCATAAAGACTATGCCTGCTGCCTCAGTCGGAGAGCCGAAGCGCTCGGAGGTTAACATAACATGAGCCGGATACACCAAGAACGCGACGAAAAAATGTGACCCGTTTCGCCCTTCTTCAAAAGCAAACAGATTCGAAAGATGACCTTAGAACGTGAACTTCGCCGCCAACTGAAACTGCCGTGGGTTCAGCATGGTCCTGGGTTGCCCGAAGTTGCGATTTGGAGCAGCGGGTATAAATATACAGCTCGACGCGATGTTCGGTGGGAAGCACGAACTAGTCGGCGGCCCGGCATCGGTTATGGGGCTGCGGGCGTAACTCCCTACACCAGGAATCATCAAGCCGTTGGTAGACAACGGACAGGCGGCAGTTCCGTTGAAGATGGACGTGCTGGCGGCGTCCTTGTAGTTTTTTGGGATCGCTCCACCGCAGAAGACCGGCGAGCCGTACACCGGAGTTATCTCATCCACGTTGGGACGGTTGAAGAGGTTGAACACATCCACCATCAGTTCGAGCTTCGTGCGTTCCTTCATATAGATAGAGCGTCCCAGCCGCAAGTCCCAGGTCTTCAGCGCATCACCGAAGTACGTGTTCCTCGAGATCACCGTTTGGCAATTGTCGACCGTGGGACAGGCGTTCGATCCCATGGTGCCTGAGAAGAATGGAGCGCCGCCCACGCGGTCCGTCGAGCCGCCCGCCAGGTCGTTGAAGGTGCTGATTCCAGAGAAAATCGTGAAGGGCCGGCCGGTTTGCAGCGTAATGATGCTGCTAAACTGGAAATTCCGATACCACCCGGTCGTCGGAGTCTCCGCGGTAAAATCAACAACGAAGCGGTGTCGCAGGTCCTGATTCGAGTTGCTTCGCTCCATCTTGTAGTCGAACTGGTTCACCGGCAGATTCACGAACGTGGTGAAATTGCCATTGTCGATGGTATGCGAATAGGTGTAATTGGCGTTCAGGTTGAAATACCGCCCAAGCCTCTCCAGTCCCGAAACCACTAGGCCATTGTAAGAGGCGTTGGCCACGTTATTGTTATAGTCAAGCAGCCCTGCGCTGATCGTCTGGAGACCACTGCCCAAGGCCCCACCAAAGAAGGGTCCCAATCCTGCCAGTGCTCCTGTACCGAGCGTTGGCGCGCCCGTGCAGCCTGAAAGAGAGCCATTCGCATTAACTATTCCTGGAACCCATTCGGTAAGCCCTGGCGGAAGCGGCGGAGAAGGAAGCGCCAAGGGGTCCGTTGGCGTGCCCGATTTTGTTGTACCCACCGGGCACGGAACGTTCAGGTTATTTCCACGCACGAGCTTGCGCGCCCCCACCCAGAGATAGCTGACGCTCATCGAAAAGCCTTTGCCGATCTGCCGGTCTATTTCTACGCTGGCCTGTTGGGCATAAGAGATCCGGGCGTTGTGGTCCATGCCGCCGTTACCGACGCCGCAGGCGCCAGTCAGGAAACAAGTTCCAGCCATCACAACGTCGCCAGCATTGTTTGTCCATACGTCATAGCCACCAGTGTGGATAATATTCGCTGCGATATTCGCAGCGCCGTTGGGGGTCGCAAAGAGTTGGTACCCCTGATTCGCCTGACCCAGATTGGACTGAATATTGGGCAACTGTTGCGGTTGTACTCCGGCAGCAGAGCAAGCGGCGGCGACCGATGCCGGAGCATGATTGTCGCACAGATAGCCTCCAACCACCTTCTGCGTGTTGGGAACGAAGAAGAAGGTCAAGTTATAGCGGTCATCGAAAA
>Ga0306922_10002325_pt1 | contig 17665 bp, 15 predicted proteins | sample sta12Cox44000082_FD_203758 | JGI IMG/M metagenome (GOLD analysis project Ga0306922, IMG submission 203758) | Lab enrichment of tropical soil microbial communities from Luquillo Experimental Forest, Puerto Rico - statoxic.12C.oxic.44.000.082 (v2)... | ecosystem: Environmental > Terrestrial >... | reverse complement strand
TACGCTGCAGGCGACCGAGGCCATCAAGCTGATCACGGGAGTCGGCGAGCCGCTCTCGGGGAGACTGCTGACCTACGATGCGCTCGAGATGCGATTCATGGAGTTTCGGGTCACACGCCGGCGCGACTGCGCCGTGTGCGGCGATACGCCAACGATTACGGAGCCGAAGGATATGCAAAGACAAACGACCCCCGAAGGCGTGCGGCGGCTCACCGTCGCAGAGCTGCACGAGCTGCTGCAACGTGGAGAGAAGCCACTGCTCGTCGATGTGCGCGAGGATGCGGAATGGGCTGCGGGTCATCTGCCCGGAGCGCTGCACATTCCGCTCGGGGAACTGCCGCAGCGCCTGCAGGAGATCCCTTCGCAGTCGCATGCGGTGTTCATCTGCCGCAGCGGCGGCCGCAGCATGGCAGCCTGTCAGATGGCGCTGCGCGCCAACATCCGCTCACCGGCGAACCTCGAGGGAGGTCTGCTCGCCTGGGCGGGCACGATCGACCCCTCGCTGCGCGTTCTCTAGTCTAACTGCCGGTGAGCATTCGGAAGCGTCGTCTCTAGTGCCTTCAGGCTTCGGGGTGACAGCGCGACTTCGCGAACGACAGCCGCGCCTCCGCCGCGGGCGGCTGCACCCGGCTCTTGAGCCGTGCGAGCGCTGCGCCCGGCTCGTCGACGAACTCGAACAGCTCCAGATCCTCCGCCGCGATGGTGCCGTGGCGCACCAGGGCCTCGAAGTTGACCACTTCGCGCCAATACTCCGAGCCGTAGAGGAATACCGGTATCGGCCGATCGAGCTTACGTGTCTGCGCGAGTGTCAGGATCTCGAAGAGCTCATCGAAGGTGCCGAAGCCACCGGGGAAGGCGATCAGAGCGTCCGCCAGGTGTGCGAACCACAGCTTGCGCATGAAGAAATAGTGGAATTCGAAGATGAGTCCCGGGGTGATGAAGCGGTTGGGGCGTTGCTCGAACGGCAGACCGATGTTGAGCCCGACGCTGCGGCCCCCGGCGAGGTGGGCGCCGCGGTTCGCCGCCTCCATGATGCCGGGACCACCGCCGGAGCAGACGATGAGTCGCCCGTGGCACTGCTCGAGGCTCCAGGCGGTCACGAGCCGTGCCAGCTCGCACGCCTCATCGTAGTAGCGCCCGAGGGGGCCGCCGGAGTGGATGCGAGCGGAGCCGAAGAACACCACGGTCGCGGTTACGCCCGCATCGCGGAAGGTGCGCAGCGGCGCCAGGTATTCGGAGACGATGCGTATCGGCCGTCCCTCGTCCGAGTCGATGAATTGTGGATCGTGGTATGCGAGCGGAGGGGTGTGCACCGTGAGCTCCTGGTCCGGCTTGACTGCGCTGCTACCGCAATCTCGCCGGTTCCAGACCGGCTGCATTGCCGTGCCCGCTTCGCGCTTCCTCTGCGAGCACCTGCACCAGAATGTGTTCTTCTGGGCATGAATCTCCCGCATCCACGCAAAGGTCCCGGTCGTCACAACCGGCAAGCTGACGCACACCTTGCGTCAGCAGGTTCTCTGCGGCATTGATATCCCGATCATGGCAGGTGCCGCACTTCGGGCACCTCCACTGCCTTTGATCGAGCCGCAACTCTTCGAGTCTGAACCGGCAGACCGAGCAGTGCTTGCTCGAGGCATACCACCGGTCCACTTCCAAGAGCAGTCGGTCGTACCACTCGCTCTTGTACCGCAACTGCCGTCGCAGTTCGCCGAATGCGGCGTCCTGGATCGCGCGGGCACCTCGCCCACGCACCAGACCCTTCACATTCAGGTCTTCAATGGCGATGACACTAAATTCCCTGATCAGACGAGTCGTCAGAGCATGAAGCGCGTACAGGCGTGCCTCCCGCACCCGCGCATGAGCGCGGGCGACCCGCACACGCTGCTTCTCACGCCGGTGGCTCCCCTTCTGTCGCCGTGCGAGACAGCGTTGCTGCTGGCGCAGGTACCTCAGGCGCCGTTGATAGTGCCTGGGGTTGGGGATCTTCTCTCCTGTGGAGAGAGTCGCGAGGTGTGTCAGGCCGAGATCTACACCTACCAACTTGCCCGTGCCTGGAAGCAAGGGGCAGGCAACTTCCGCACAGAAGCTCACGTAGTACGCCCCGCTTGCATCCCGCGAGAGGCTCACTACGACTGGGCGCTCGACCTCGGGAAGCCCTTCAGCGAGCTTCAGAACTCCGAGCTTGGGCAGCCGCAGAACTCCCGAACGCCAGACGGTGCTCACCCCCTGAAATCGAAGGCTCTGGCGACTGCGCTTGGCCTTGAAACGGGGATAACGCGCACGCTTGGCAAAGAAGAGCCTGAAAGCGCGGTCCTGATGTCGCAGGCACTGCGTCAAGGCCGTTGCCGGCACCTCGGCCAGCCACTCATGCCCTGCCGTGCGCTTCCACTGCGTCAACCATTGCGAGAGACCATTCCTCGTGAGGGAGAGTCCACGGGCGCGGTATGCTTCCGAGCGGATCTCGAGCGCGGTGTTCCACAGCCACCGTGTGGCTCCGAACCAGCGGTGAAGGAGCCGACGCTGTCCCCCATTGGGATAGACGCGCAGTCTATAGCTCCTCGTGATGAGGTTCATGTATTGAATATAACATCCGCGCGCTCCCGGATCGCGGCGCAGATGTCCAGATTTGCCGCCCGACGCGCTGCGCGCTACGCCTCGAATTGAGCTGCGCACATTGACTCAAGCCGGCCGGTTGCGTCTCATTCTGAGAGTTCGTACGAAAACCTCAGGCCTGCGTGCGATACTGCCACGCGCGATGCGTCCCGCCCTGACACGGCTCACGGGCTTGGCTCTCTCGAGCGCGCTGCTTTTCTGCAGGGTGGGCGCCGCGGTGACCCTCGCCTCCGACATCGATCCCTCCGCCCTGCCCCCGATCGACGCCGCCACCTCGCTGCTCATCGTCTCGCCGCATCCGGACGATGAGATACTCTGTTGCGGCGGCGTGATCCAGCGCGTCGTGCACGCGGGCGGCCGCGTCACCGTGGTGTGGCTCACGAGCGGCGATGCGGCACGGATGAGTCTCATCCTCGCGGGTCGCAGCCTCTTCCCGGGAGCGACTGTCGCCCGCGCGCTCGGAGCGCAGCGCATGGCGGAGGCACGCCTCGCTACGGCGCGCCTCGGGGTAACAGCGACGGAGCAGCTGTTTCTCGGCTACCCGGATGGCGGATTAGAAGAGCTCCTCAGTACGCATCGCACTGCGCCGTACACTTCGCCGACCACTCGCACGGCAGTCGTCCCGTATTCCGACGCGCTCTTTCCCGGCCATCCCTACACCGGCGAGAGCCTCGAGCGCGACTTCCTGGCGGTGCTCGAGCGCGTGCAACCCACGCTGATCCTCGCCCCCACTCCGCTCGACAGTCACCCCGATCACCGCGCAGCGGGACTGCTCGCGCAGCGACTCGGTGCGCGCCACACGCCGGCGCTTTCGCTGCGCTACTGGATCGTGCACGGGGGCGAAGGCTGGCCGAGCCCGCGCGAGCTTCTTCCCGGCCTGCCGCTCATGCCTGCCCCGCTCGCCGTTGCCCTCGCGCCTGCGGGGTTCGCGCTCGTGCCCGTCGAAGAAGACGCGAAGCTGCTCGCGCTCCGCGACTACCAGACGCAGATGCGCGTCATGGCGCCCTTTCTCCTCTCGTTCGTGCGCACCAACGAGCTGTTCTCGACGCGCGCAGACCTCGATGCGCGACAGGCACAGGCACACTGACGCGCACGAGGCCATTTCGTGGGGTGGTTTTTTAGGGACGTCGTGGGCGGCGCCAGCGGTCGAGGTATCGATCGATCGCGCCGGCGATGGTCTCGCGCAGCCGATCGATCCGGGCTCGTTGGCCCCAGTAGCGGCGGCTGATGCGACTCGAGACGGCGAAGTCGCGGTCGAAGAGCGCCGCAACCCTATCGGCGAAGCCCGTGTCGGCGACCTCCTGGTTGGCCTCGAGGTTCCAGCGCAGGCTCCAGCGATCGAGATTGCTCGAGCCGATCGACACCCAGTCATCGCACAGGATCACCTTGGCGTGCAGCATGTTCGGCTGGTACTCGTAGATCCGCACACCACCGCGCAGCATGCGCGCGTAGAAACGCCGCGATGCCTGGCGCACCCAGGGGTGATCGGTTCGTGCGCCGGGTAACAGCAGGCACACGTCCACCCCGCGGTGTGCCGCGCGGCCGAGCGCCGCGCGTACGCGCCGCGCCGGCACGAAATACGCGCTCATGATCCACGCGCGCTGCGTGCTGCTGTCGATCCGGCGCAGGACACCGTTGGCGAGCACCGAGCGCTGCCGCGCCTCCGAGAGGGACAGCCGTCCGGTGGCCCCCGCGCGCGGCGCAAGGGGTGGCGGCAACGGCAGATCGAGCGCCGGCCCACAGCGCCGCCAGGTGCGGGCGAAGGCCCTCTGCCAGTCGGCGACCACCGGACCTTCGATGCGCACCATCATTTCGAGCCATGCTCCGTGCCGGGGCCCGGGCGCGAAGTCGTCGGCGAGGCCGGTGCCGCCCACGAACGCGGTGCGTCCATCGGTGACGAGAAGCTTGCGATGATCGCGCATCAGGTTGCCGAGGCGCTTGCGAAGCTCGAGCGGATTGAAGAACCGCAGCTCCACTTTCGCTTCGATGAGGCGCCGCCGATCGGGGCGCGAGAGCCCGAGGGATCCGAAGGCATCGAATACCACGCAGACGCGGGCGCCGCGCCGCACGGCTGCGCCGAGCGACGCGATGAAGCGCGTGACGATGTGCCCCGACTCCACGAGGTACATCTCGAGCAGTACCGACTCGCGGGCGGCGTCGATCGCTGCGAGCATGGCGGGAAAGAACTCGCCACCCCCATCGAGCAGCTCGAACGAGTTTCCCGTTCGCCACGGCCACCCCGTGGTTGTAAATTGCTCCGGATCCCGGCTCTCCATCGCTCAACAATGACCGACCTGCGGACGACACGCCATACCGCGCTCGCCCTGTTGCTCGCGCTGCTGCCGGCCGCGGCTGGCGCCGATGTGATCGACGCCGTCAACGCGCTGCGCCACGTCGGCTGCGACGCTCGTCATCCCGGCGTTGCGCCGCTGCGCGAGAACGCGCGCCTGGATGAGGCGGCCCACCGCCTTTCCCAGGGCGCGGATCTGCGCACGGCGCTGCAGTTTGCCGGGTACCACGAGGTGAGCTCGTTCTCGGTCAGCATCTCCAACGTGCCACCGAGCGGTGATGTCGAGCGCACCCTTGCGCAGCAGTTCTGTCAGCAGGTCATCAATCCCGCTTTTCGCGAGATGGGTACCTGGCGCAGCGGCAATCGCGTCTGGATCGCACTCGCCGAGCCCTTCACCCCGCCTGCGCACGGCGACCTCGGCGACGTCAGCCGCCGGGTGCTGCAGCTCACCAATGCGGCACGAGCACATCCGCGCCGCTGCGGACCCACGCCCTACGGGGCAGCGCCGCCACTCTCGATCAACGCGCAGCTCTCGCAGGCAGCGCTCGCCTATGCTCGTGACATGGCCACCTTCGGCTACATGGCCCACAGGGGGCGCGACGGCAGCTCACCTGCACAGCGCATCACGCGCAGCGGCTACCACTGGAGCGAAGTCGGCGAGAATCTCGCGAGCGGGGTCATGACAGCCGACGAGGTCGTGGCCGGTTGGCTCGGAAGTCCTGAGCACTGTGCCAATCTGATGGATCCGCTTTACCAGCAGATGGGCGTCGCGTTCGCAGTCAACCCGCACGATCAGCGCGGGGTGTACTGGGCCATGGAGTTCGGCACGCCGCCGTGAGCCGGGGTGTTTGTCAACCGTGCGCCCCGGGCGTCTGCTGCGCGCCGTGCTCGAGCGTGAGCACGATGCCGGCCGTGAGATACAACACCGCAAACCAGGCGAGTGTATCGGTGAGCAGTACGTTGAGCATGAAGTCGATGCTGCGCACGTGCTGGAAACTGTGGACCGCCTGCACCCCGCCGATCAGCAGGGCAGCCGTCACGACCAGCAACAGCACCGGCCCTGCGGGCGAGCGCGCGGCATCCGGGCCGACGGTGACTGCCGGGGTCGGCAGCCGCACGTACCACAGCACGAGCACGCACAGCCCGACCACCGAGCTCAGGTACTGCAATGCGTGGTACATCGTGCTGTTGTAGGCGCCGACGGCCAGCGGCGCGCTGAGCGCCTCCACACGGTGCACGATCCAGCCATCCTTGTGCGTGAAGGAATCCCACAGCAGGTGCGTCCACACGCCGAGCAGGATCGCGGGCGCCGCGAAGGCCCATTCGATCGGACGGCGAAAGGGAAGCAGCGCGCGCAGGCACAGTGCCCGCGCGCGCACCGAGAGCAGCGCCGTGAGCGGCCGCTGCAACACGACCAGGCTCGCGAGCAAGGCATAGCCGAGGAGCAGGTCGACGCTGAAGGAGTGCACGAAGGCGTGGGTCACCGGAAGGTAGCGGCCACCGGGCAGGTAATACGGCAGGTCGGGCACCACGGCACCGACGACGAGAGGCGCCATGCGCAGGTGGCGCACGCCGCGCAGGGGGAGTACCGCTGCCGGATGCGCCAGGGTGAAGGGCACGTGTGCCCTAATTCGACTTCCGCGTGCGGGGAACCACCTGCACGCAGAAGTCGCGGCCGACCCAGCGGGTACCGGACCGATAAGTGAGGTCGATGCGACGCCCGGCACGCAGCCGGCGCGTGTCGATCTCCAGCACATGCAGTCCGAGGGGATTGGCGACCGTGTCCTGCTCGCGCACCTCCTGCCAGCCATCGAGTCCCCAGCGCACCGCGCCGGGGTCGCGCAGGGCAATGGTGAGCGGAACGCCCTCGGGCAGCTCATTCACCGCTGCCTGCTCTGCCCAGATCACGCGCGTGAGCGGGGGGCGTTCCCCGCGATAACGCTCCCATACGGATGCCGGTCGATCGAAGGGACGCTCGAGTCTCCGCGAGGCGGCGAGCTTCAGGAACTCGGCGTGAGCCCATACGAGCGGCATGGCGGCACCGGTCGGCCGCCCGGGCTCGAGGCCGCGCGCGGGGATCGGTGCCGCGTCCCAGACCTGCTCCGGCAGCATGCCGCCGCCGGAGGCCATGCGCGTCATCGCTATCAGGAATGGCAGCGGATCGCGGCCGAGGCACAGCTCGTAGTGTCCGCGCTCGCCCGTGAGCAGCGGCCACCCCCGCCCACGCCCGGTGCCATCGTACGCGCTGCCGTCGTCGTGCTCGCCGTAGCCATCCTCGTTGTAGCGATGCCAGACGGGTCCCGAGGGAGTGTCCGTTTTCAACAGCGCATCCACCACCTTCACGGTGGCCATGATCAGCGGGTCTTCGGCGCGGCGCAGTCCGAAGCGCACCAGCTGCAGGAAGTCGACCCCCACCTGCGCGCCGACCGGCAGGCTCGGATCCTTCTGCAGGTTGCGGATCGGCAGAACACCCTCGGGTCGCTCGGCCATCAGGGTCTGCTCGGGCGCCACGCGCACGTAATAGCCCGGCACGCCGTAGAGGCGCGCGAGCGGAGCGTCTTCGCCGACGGAGGTCCACATCTCGAGGCGCGCGTTCCAGTAATCGGCGATGGCGAGCGCCAGATCGCCTCCCTCGGCGGGAAGGTAAGGAGCGCCCGCCACCAGTGCCGAGATGCACACTGCGAGCGTGAAGGTGTTGAGTCCGGCATTCTCTTCCCAACGGTCCTGCTGACTCACCGGCCCCTGACGTGCGAGGTACGACAGTGCCCGGCAGATCATGTCGCGCACCTCGACGCCCTCGAGCGCATCGCGCTCATCGAGCGCTACCGCCAGCAGCACCGGGAACGCCGTCTCATCGAGCTGCAGGCCTTCCCAGTAGGGCTTTCCGCCGAGCCACTGGTTCTGGCTCCAGTGCCCCTCCGCGTGCTGAGTGGCAAGCAGATACCGCAGCGTATTGCGCGCTTCGCGCAGCGCACCGACGGCGAGCAATGCGCCGGAGCTCTCGACCAGGTCCCGTGGCCACACCAGGTGATAGCCCGCCCGCTCCTCGCGAGTGTTGCCCCAGGGCACGCTGAGTGAAGCGACCATCGCGCCGGGATAGGTCTTGTCCTGATGCGCCCGCAGCACCATGGTCGAGATGCGCACCTGCTCGGCGCATTCCGCGGGCAGCCCGGTGGTGAGCACCTCGTGGCCACACTGACCGTGCCAGCGTGTCCAGGCGACGAACTGCCGCTCCCAGGTGACGGCGAACGGTTCCGATAGTGCCGTGAGTGAGAGTGTCGCAGCCGAGTCCGGACTGCTGCCGAATCCGAGCGCCAGCACGGCCTGCCGCGGCAGCTCGCCGATGAGCGCCACGTTACCCGGACCTGCGCTGTCGTACTGCCAGGTGAGACCGCCGTTGCGCGCAAAGTCCTGCCAGCCGTCGCTGCTGCCGACATAGCCGGCGCTGGCACGCTCAAACGCATCCTGTTGGTGCGGCGTCGCCGCAGCGAGCGCGAGAGCGAAGGGCCCCTGCTCGGCCCACAACAGCCGCCGCCCGCGGTATGAGACGACCTGGGCGCGGTTGTTCGTGCCCGAGCCGCCGAGATGCGGCGCGAGCAGCGCGTAGGGCTTCAGCGCCTCATCGCCCGTGAGGGTCACCTCGATGAGCAGCACGTCGCGGTGCTCGCAGGGTGTTACCCGCAGAGTGAGCTCGAACCGTGCGTGACGGTGGACGATCTGCACCGCCGGCACGCCCGGCGCCGGCAGCTGAATGACGTACTTCCACAGCCGCTTGATCTCGACCCAGAAGCCCGCGCCATCGCCGACGAGAAAACCGAGATCGCGGATCTGCGGGATATCGACACGCGGATAGTAGACCTCGTTGATGATGCCGCCGCCGATGGTGAACCACAGCCTCGATGCGCCGAGCGCGCAGCTGACCATGTCCTTGTTGCTGCTGCTCCAGGTCGGGGAGAGTCCGGGAGCTCCGGGTGCGTCGCTCATCGCCGCTTGCGCGACTGGCGCAGGGCCGCGGACACCGACATCACGCCAGAGTGCGGATCCCAGATCCTCAGGCCGCCGCTGAAGGCATGCTCGTTGCTCCCGAGGCGGACGCCGGGTGGGAGCTTCTTCAATCGCCGCGCGTTGCCGCCGCCGAGCACGATGTAGTCCGCCTCGAATGCAGCGTTGAGGTCCGCAATCACCTGGCAGACCGCCTTGCGCCAGCGGCGGTTGCCGAGGTGCTCACGGCCACGCTCGCCGACATACTCCTCGAAGGTGCGGCCGTGCTTATAGGGCATGTGCCCGACCTCGGTCGGCTCGACCACCCCGTCGAAGATGAGCGTCGCGCCGAGGCCGGTGCCGAGCCCGATAAACAACATGCGGCCGCCGCGATAGCTGCCGATCGCCTGCATGGCCGCATCATTGATCAGCCGCACCGGCCGGCCGAGCGCCGCGGCGAAGTCGTAGCCGACCCAGCCTTTGCCGAGGTTGTGGGGGTCGGCGGCGATGCGGCCGTGATAGACGAGTCCCGGATAGCCGATGGAGACTGCGTCGTAGCGCTGTCCATCGAGAAGCTTGCGCAGGCGGCGAACCATGCGGCCCGGTGTCATCGAGGGCCCGGACTCGAACGCCTGACCCTCACCCTGCTCACCGACGCGGAACTTTACGTGCGTGCCGCCGACATCGATCACCAGGACGAACTTTGCAGCGGGGGCTCGCCGGCCTTCCTTTCTGGCTCTCATCGGGCGATTCTCTCCGGATTGCGCGATCATGACCACCGCTGTGACGAAGCATGGTATCGGTAAGCAAAAGGCGGGGAACCCATGACTCTGCAGTTGCGTGCCTGTCGGGCTGTTGCCGTAGGACTTCTCAGCATGAGCGCGGCGTGCGAGCAGCACACGTCCACCGCAACCTCCAAGGTGATGGGCAACATCGAGGTTGGCGCCGGTGAGCGCCCCGGGGATGTCTCCACGGTGAACGGCTCGATCCGCATCCGCGAGAACGCCGTCGTGGCAACCGCGCACACGGTCAACGGCAACATCTCCCTCGATCCACGTGCGAGCGCCGCCGAGCTCAAGACGGTCAACGGATCGATCGAGCTCGCGCCGGGAGCGCGAGTGAGCCGGGAAGTGCTGACGGTCAACGGCGGGCTGAGCCTCGCGGATGGCGCCGACGTGGCCGGCCAGCTGCGCAACGTCAACGGACCGATCCGCGTCGGCGCCGCGCACGTCGGCGCCGGCATCGACACGGTGTCGGGCGGCATCGAGCTCGGACCCGATGCGCAGGTCGACGGCGGGATCCACGTGCACAAGGACAACAGCGTCCTGAGTTGGAGCAGCAGCCACGTGCCGCGCGTCGTCGTCGGACCCGGATCCCGCGTCGGCGGCACTCTCAACTTCGAGCGGAAGGTGCTGCTCTATGTGAGCGATAAGGCGACCATCGGGCCCGTCGAGGGCGCGACGGTCACGAAGTACTCCGGCGAACGCCCGCCGGAGTGAAGCCGCGAGCCCTCAGACTTCGAACACTCTCGCCAGCAGCGCGCGCGCGGCTCTCCCCACCTCGAGATCGCGGCAGTTCACGATGGCGAGCCGGAACCCGCCGGGGGGCATCGGGTGTGTCGCCGCCGGACGGTCGGCGTGAAAGGTGATCTGGACGCTCGTCACCTGCGCCATGCTGCGCACCTCTTCAACCCGTGCAGCGGGCGGATGTCGGTACTCGCGTCCGTGCGGACCAAAAAGCGCCACGCTGTAGCCGGTGCTGCGTTCGCGGTCGCTGAACGCCCACACGCCATGCTGGTACAGACCCACCACCGCCTCCAGCCAGCCGCGGCCGTAGAGATCCGGCCACTGGTCGGCGAAGCGCAGGTGCGCATCGATGATGCGCCCGCCGATGGTCTCGAAGTTCATCATGCCGGTATAGGAGTCGAGGTGCCGTGTGATCCAGGCACCGAGATACGCTTCGAGCCCCGGGCGCCGTTCTGCCTCGATCGTCCAGTAATCGAACATGCCCTCCCCGGCGGGAACACCGCGGGAGTGTCGTCCCCATACCGCCCTCCCCTGTACGACCGCGACATCCGTGCTCACGTGCTCGCCTTCGAGCAACGTCATCCAGAAATGTCCGGGTGTCAGGTGCCGACGGTATTCCTCGCGATTCCGCAGCACGCGGCTGCCGACGCCCATGCCGCGCAGATTGGTGATCGGCTTGCTGAACACCGGGAATCGGGGCGGCTCCACCCCGTGCGGAGCCCAGGTGAGACCCTGCGAAGCACACAGCCGCGGCTTGTCATAGACCCAGCGGTGCTCGGGATACCATTCGTGGCCGTCCGGATCCTCGGTCGGAATCCGCACCTCGGGCGGACAGGGCACGCCCTCGAAATACTGCATCCGCCACGGGTCGGCCTCACAGAACGGCATGGCGCGCCTCGCGGGTACCGCGCAGTTTCGGCTAGAAAAGCCCGGTGATGCGGCCTTCGCTGTCCACGTCGATGTTGTTCGCAGCCGGAACCTTGGGCAGGCCCGGCATGGTGAGGATGTCCCCGCAGATCATGATCACGAACTCGGCGCCGGCGGCGAGACGTACCTCGCGGATGTTGACCACGTGATGCGCCGGTGCGCCGCGCAGCTTCGGGTCGGTCGAGAACGAATACTGCGTCTTCGCGACACACACCGGGTAGTGACCGTAGCCGCTCTCCTGGAGCTGGCGGATCTGCGCCCGAACCTTGGTGTCGGCGGTGATGTCGCTCGCGTGATAGATCTCGGTGGCGATGGCGTTCATCTTGTCCCACAGCGTCGCAGTGTCGGGGTAAACGAAGCGGAACCGACTCGGTTGCTCGGTGAGCCGCACAACCTCGCGTGCCAGCTCCACCGCGCCGCGCCCGCCCTCGGCGAAATGCGTCGCCGGGATCACCCGGACGCCGTGCGGGCCGATGCGATCGATGAGCAGCTGGATCTCGCGCTCGCTGTCCTCGGCGCGGCGATTGATGGCCACCACGCAGGGCAGCCCGTAGCGGTTGACGACGTTGTCGATGTGCCGCTCGAGGTTGACGACGCCCTTCTCCAACGCCGCCAGATTCTCCGTCTTGAGATCGGCCAGCTCGACGCCGCCGTGGTACTTGAGTGCGCGTATCGTCGCTACCACCACCGCCGCCGCAGGCTTGAGGCCCGCCTTGCGGCACTTGATGTCGACGAACTTCTCGGCGCCGAGATCGGCGCCGAACCCTGCCTCGGTGACCACGTAGTCGGCGAGCTTGAGCGCGGTACGGGTTGCGATCACCGAGTTGCAGCCGTGCGCGATGTTGGCGAACGGCCCGCCGTGCACGAAGGCCGGATTGTTGGCAAGCGTCTGCACCAGGTTCGGTGCCAGCGCCTGCTTCATCAGCGCCGTCATGGCACCGTGCGCCTTGAGGTCCCGTGCAAGGATCGGCTCACCGCCCGCGCGATAGCCGACCACGATCCGGCCGAGGCGCTCCTTGAGGTCGCTCAGGCTGGTCGCGAGGCACAGGATGGCCATGACCTCGGAAGCCACCACGATGTCGAAGCCGTCCTCGCGCGGCACGCCGTTGGCGGTGCCGCCGAGCCCGATCACGATCTGGCGCAGCGCCCGGTCGTTGATGTCCACGACGCGTCGCCAGGCGATGCGCCGCACATCGAAGCCCAGCTGATTGCCCTGGTAGATGTGATTGTCGATGAGTGCGGCGAGCAGATTGTTGGCGAGCGCGATCGCGGCAAAGTCGCCGGTGAAATGCAGGTTGATGTCCTCCATCGGCACGACCTGCGAATAGCCGCCACCGGCTGCCCCGCCCTTCATGCCGAAAACGGGTCCCAGCGCCGGCTCGCGCAGGCACAGCATCGCCCGTTTGCCGATGAGGTTCAGGGCATCGCAGAGGCCGACGGTCGTCGTGGTCTTGCCTTCGCCCGCCGGAGTGGGGGAGATCGCGGTCACCAGCACCAGCTTCCCATCGGAACGGTTACCGAGCTGTGCCACGTAATCGAGCGATACCTTCGCCTTGTAGTGCCCGTAGGGCTCGAGGCTCTCTTCGGGGATCCCCAACCGCTCGCCCGCCAGCGGGATGATGGGTCGCATCTGCGCGCGCTGCGCAATCTCGATGTTGCTCGGAAAGGGCGTAGCCGGGGTGGCCGTCGTGTCAGGCATGGTTTAGGGCGCCGTGGGGTGGAAAGCGCGTAATGCTACCAGAGCGCCGGCCGGGCGCGCTGTGCCTTGGCTACAATCGCGGCCCATGCTGTGGCTGAAGGCCTTGCACGTCGTGTTCGTGGTGACCTGGTTCGCAGGGCTCTTCTACTTGCCGCGGCTGTACGTCTACCACGCGGTCACCCGCGACGCCGCGGGGCTGGCGCGCTTCGTCGTGATGGAGCGCCGGCTGTTCTTCATCATGAGTGTCGGAGCGGTGCTCGCGGTGCTGTTCGGCATGGCGATGATCCTCGCCGCCCCGGGCTACCTCGCCCAGGGGTGGCTGCGGGCGAAGCTGCTGCTCGTGGCGCTGCTCGTCGGCTATCACTTCTGGTGCTACCGCCTGATGCTCACGCTGCGCGAGGGGGTCAACCCGCACTCCCAGCGCTGGTATCGCTGGTTCAACGAGCTGCCGGGGCTTTTCCTTCTCGCGATCGTGATACTGGCAGTCGTCAAGCCCTGACGACAGACGCGAGTGCAAAAACAGCATTTGCGGCGGCGTGCGCGCCAGGGATGGCGCGCCCGCAGCCTCCAGGGCTGGATCCACGGCGGCGACGCAAATGCTGTTTTGCGATCGCGGATGCGCTCGGGGCTACCAGATCCGCACGCGGTCCGCCGGCGCGAGATAGAGCTTGTCGCCCGGCTGCACGCCGAAGGCCGCGTACCAGTCGTCGATGTTCGGCAGCGGTCCATTGACGCGGAACTGGGACGGGCTGTGCTCGTCCGACATCACCAGCTCGCGCAGCGCCCCGTCGCGGTACTTCTGCCGCCACACCTGCGCGTAGGCGAGGAAGAAGCGCTGATCGCCCGTGAGGCCGTCGATCACCGGCGCCGGCTTTCCTTTGACGGAAATGTGATAAGCCTCGAGGGCCACGTTGAGCCCGCCGAGATCGCCGATGTTCTCACCAACCGTGTTGGCACCGTTGACCTTGAGACCCGGCAAGGCCTCGAAGCTGGAGAACTGCTTGATGAGACGCGTGGTGCGCGCGGTGAAGATGCGTGCGTCCTCGGGCGTCCACCAGTCGCGCAGCGCGCCGTCCGGGCCGAACTTGCGCCCCTGGTCATCGAACCCGTGGCCCATCTCGTGGCCGATCACCGCGCCGATGGCGCCGAAATTCACCGCGCCGTCGGCATTGGGATCGAAGAGCGGCGGCTGCAGGATCGCCGCCGGGAACACGATCTCGTTGTTGGAGGGATTGTAATAGGCGTTGATCTCCTGCGGCGTCATCTGCCACTCGCCGCGGTCCACCGGCTTGTCGAGACGGGCCACCTGGTAGTTCCACTCCCAGTCTTCAGCACGGCGCACGTTGCCGAGCAGGTCGTCGCGTCGCACGACGAGCGCCGAGTAATCCTTCCATTTGTCGGGGTAGCCGATCTTGGTGGTCAAAGCGGCGAGCTTCTCGTGGGCGTGCGCCTTCGTCTGCGGCGTCATCCAGTCGAGGGCGTCGATACGCTCGCCGAGCGCGGCTTCGAGATCCGCAACCAGCTGTTGCACCTTCGCCTTCGATTCAGGGGGAAAGTAGCGCACCACGTACAACCGGCCGACTGCCTCACCGAGGCCGTCATCGACTGCATCGACGCCCCGCTGCCAGCGCTCGCGCTGCTGCGGCTGGCCGCGCATCGCCTGGCCATAGAACGCGAATCGTGCCTCGTCGAACCGCTTCGGCAGGTAGGGCGCATGGGTGCTCAGGTAGTGGAACGTCAGAAAGTCCCTGAGGGTCGCCACGCTCGTGCGCCCGAAGAGCGCCGAGAGGTCGCGGATCGCGGTGAGCTCCCCGAGCACCACTTCCTTGCGGGCGCCGAGCTGCTGCGGGTCGAGGAACGCCTGCCACGGGAAGCCCGCGGCATAGGCGAGCAGCTGTCCCTTGGTGCGCGGGTTGTAGATGGCATCCACGTCGCGCCGCTTCTCGATCGGCCATTGCAGCTTCGCGGCCTCGGTCTCGAAGGCCAAGATGGCCTGCGCCTTCGCTGTCGCGTCAGGTACCCCGCCGAGTGTCAGGATCTGCACGATATAGGCGAGGTACTTGGCGCGCAGCTCTTTCAGCGTCGCGTCGTCCTTCAGATAGTAATCACGATCGGGAAGCCCGAGGGTCGCCTCGGTGATAAAGACGCAATAACGATCCGGGTTCCTGAAATCCGGCGGCAGCTGCACGTCGAACAACGAGGCAAATCCCGGCTCGCCAAACAGGCGGGCGATGTCCGCGTGCGTGCCTGCCGCGGCGATGCGCTGCAGGTCGGGCGCGGCGGGGGCGAGCCCGTTCGCCTCGATTGCCTCCTGGTCCATGTAGGCGGCGTAGTAATCGCCGATCTGCTGCTCGGGAGTACCCGCGGCGGTATGGGCAGCGGCTGCCTGTTCGATGATCCCGCGCACACGCTCCTTCGAAAGCTCATCGAGCCGATCGAATGGACCGAAGCTCGACTTGTCCGAGGGGATGTTGAAACGGTCGTACCAGCTGCCATTGGCGTAGGCGAAGAAGTCATCCCCGGGCTTCACCTGCAGATCGCGCGCGCCGAGATCGAGGCCGAAATCGCCGATCGCGGGCTTGGGCCGCAGCGATCCATCGGTGACCGGAGCAGACAGCGCGAGGGCGACGTTACGCGCCGCGGCGTTGCCCGCCGGATCGCGCGCCGCGGCCGGGCTGGCCGCGCCGGGCGCGGCCGAAAGGGGGTTGACGGGCACCGATTTTTCCTCCGCCGGCTTGGCCGCACAGGCCACCAGCACCAGGAGCGCGGGCATCCAGGACATCAATCTCATAGCGTCGCAAACCTTCAAGTCTCAGGCCGGCGCGCATCATACGGGAGCGGCGCGGCCACGGGCGCACGGGTAGGCGCGTGGACGGCCCGGGCGGGCGCGCCACGCTCAGAGCCTCAGTCGGGGCGCTCGGGCAGCTCCCGGACGCGGTCCCGCCACTCGCTGCGGGCCGCGGGAGCGCGCTCGCCGCTTTCGGTGCCGACGTACAGAAACCCGACGATCGCATCGGCGGGCTCGAGCCCGAGTGCCTGCTTGACCGTGTCATCGTAGGCGGCATCGCCGGTCTTCCACATGGCGTTGAAGCCGAGAGCGAACGCCGCGAGCATCATGGCGTGCGCCGCGGCACCGGCGGCAAGCGTCTGCTCGATGACCGGAATCTTCGCGGTGGGTTCGCAGTGCGCCGCGACCACGAGGATGAGCGGCGCACGGAATGCCTTGAGCCGCTCGCGTTGCAGGGTCTCTTCCCCGATCTGCGGGTGCGTGCGCCGCAACTGGTCGGCCAGCATCGCGCCGAACCGTTCACGGGCCGCGCCGCGCACCACGACGAAACGCCATGGCCGCAGGCGCCCGTGATCGGGGGCGCGCGCGGCAGCGGAGAAGATGAGCTCGAGTGCGCCCGCATCGGGCGCGGGGTCGGTCAGCGCACGCGCGGAGCGGCGCGCGAGCAGGGCATCGATGGCTTGCATGACACCATTGTCGCAGACTCGTGCCATGCTGACCCTGTCGGAAGCCTGCGAGCGCAACAAGGGCCCGATACTCGCCGTGCTGCGCGAGGAGCTCGCCGGCTGCACCGAGGTTCTCGAGGTGGGCAGCGGTACCGGGCAGCACGCGGTGCACTTTGCCGCCGGGCTGCCGCAGCTCAGGTGGCAGCCGACCGAGGTGGCCGAGAGCCTCGCGCCGCTCGCCGAACGGATTCGCCTCGAGGGCGGAGCCAACCTGCGTGCACCGCTCGCGCTCGATGTGCGTGACGACCCCTGGCCGGTCGCAGCGGTCGATGCCGTGTTCAGCGCCAACACACTGCACATCATGGGGTGGAGCGCGGTGCGCGAGTTCTTCCGCGGTGTCGAGGCGGTGCTCGTCCACGCCGGGGTGCTGTGTGTCTACGGACCGTTCCGTTTCGCAGGGCGGCACACGAGCGACAGCAACGCCGCCTTCGACCACTACCTGAGACAGCGCGATCCCGAGAGCGGCGTGCGCGATTTCGAGGCGCTCGACGCCGAGGCGCGCTCGCGCGGCCTCAAGTTCGCCGCCAACCACGCGATGCCCGCCAACAACCGTACACTCATCTGGCGCCGCACGGCGGCGCTTTGAAGTGCGCACGGGCGGACACGCCCTGCGAGGCGTAGAGTGCACCCATGGACCCTGATGTGCTGCGCGAGATCCGTGAGTCGATCCGCACCATCCCGGACTACCCGAGGCCCGGGGTGATGTTCCGCGACATCACCACGCTCCTCGGCGACGCGCGCGTGTTTCACCGTGTGGTGGAAGAGTTGGTCCGGCCCTGGCGTGACGAGCGCGTCGATCACGTCGCCGGCATCGAGGCGCGTGGTTTCATTCTCGGCGGTGCGCTCGCCTACCAGCTGCAAGCGGGGTTCGTGCCGATCCGCAAGAAAGGCAAGCTGCCGCACAGCACCGTGCGCGTCGCCTACTCGCTCGAGTACGGACTGGATGAGATGGAGATGCACCGCGATGCGGTCGCCCCCGGCGAGCGCATCGTGCTCGTCGATGATCTGCTCGCGACCGGCGGCACCGCGGAGGCCGCCGTGAAACTTCTGCGCTCACTCGGCGCGAGCATCCTGGCCGCCTGTTTCATCATCGACCTGCCCGACCTCGGCGGGTCG
>Ga0306922_10002324_pt1 | contig 17668 bp, 16 predicted proteins | sample sta12Cox44000082_FD_203758 | JGI IMG/M metagenome (GOLD analysis project Ga0306922, IMG submission 203758) | Lab enrichment of tropical soil microbial communities from Luquillo Experimental Forest, Puerto Rico - statoxic.12C.oxic.44.000.082 (v2)... | ecosystem: Environmental > Terrestrial >... | reverse complement strand
ATCCCCGGCCCGGACACCGAGTTGACCCCGCTGATCGCCGCGAGCAGCGCACCGGCGAAGGTCTCGGCGCCGGCCTGCGCGTCGAGGAACTTGCCTTCACTCAGGGCCATGTAGCTCTGGGTGGGTAGCTGCAGATGCTTGGCGATCTCCACGTAGGCGGCATTCAGGTGCAGTGTCTCGATCGCCGCCATCGGCGACATGGCCGTTTTCATGTGGAACGTCGCCGGCGCGCCGCCGAACAGCACCGGGGTACCGGGCCTCACCATCTGCGCCATCGTGAGTCCCGCCAGCACGTCGGCGACGTGCATGACCGTCGCACCGACCAGGGTCACCGGCGCGATCAGCCCCATCAGCGTCACCGGCACGATCTCCACCGGAATGCCGAACTCGGCGCAGTCGATCAGGTTCTGGCACGAGTCCTCGCTGTAGCGGTAGAAGCCGGTGGCCGTGACGGTGAAGATCGACATCGGGCGGGCGATGAGATCGGCTTTGTCGCGGCGGAACAGCTGCATCATCTCCGCCATGCGCGGCACACCGTGCTCGGTGAAAGCGCCCGACACGACCGGCCGCAGCGAATTCGTCAGCACCAGGTACAGCCGCCACGCATCGGAGACCTGCGGCTCGATGTCATTGGTCGAGAAGGCGGTGGCGAGGTAGCCGAGGTTCTTCAGCCCGTCGGCCACCCGCACGTACTCGATGAAGTCGCGCGTGCGCGAGTGGCGGGTCTCGCCGGTGCGGTGGTCGAGCACCTGCAGGCCGCTCGAGCCCGGCACGAAATGCACCTTGTCGCCGGCGAGCTCGGTATAGGGCGCGCCATCGCGGTCGTGGAGCGGGATCGACTTGGGTGCGCTCGCGATGGCGCGCTCGACGTATTCCGCCGGGAATAACACGCGCTCGGCGTCATCCGCGGTGCGCGCGAGCTTCAGGCCCTGCTCGAGCAGCCGCTCGCGCAGGCGGGCGCCACGTACCTCGATCCCGATCTCGGCCAGGATGCGCTTGGCTTCGTCCAGGATCGGCGTGACGAGGTCATCGGGGACGACGCGAAGTCGCGGTCTCATCGCTCCACCTTCGGGCTTGCGGATCAGCCCCGGGAGGATGACGAACGTTGGCAGCAGGCACAACCCCGGCAGGTGCCGCGGCCGGCAGGTGTGCGCCCTTCAGCGGCGCGGCGCGCTCTGCTCCAGCTGCTCTTCGCGTTTGAAGTACTCGGGAAACATCATCTGGCGGAGCGTCGGGCTCCAGTGCCGGGTCATCCGCTGATAGGCCTCGAGCTCCGCCTGCGAGGGCGGGCGCCTGCGGAACGGGACGACCTTGTTGTCGCTCACAAAAAACCTCGGCGCGTTGCGGTTGCCGCCGGGATTATGCGTGGCGTGCGCGCAGCGGTTTGTGCGCCCGTTCGCAGCTTTACGCGTCAGTGCAACGGCCAGCCGAACCAGGCGTACTGCCAGAAGGCGGAGATGGTTCGATAGTTGCCGCCGTAGCGGACATAAGCACCGTCGCTGTAACTGATCTTGATCGAATGATGCTGGGTGATGGGAATGGAGGCGGTGACTCCGACGCGCGAGCTCTTCTGATGGGTCACCGGGTTCGACACCCCGTTCAGGCTGGTCTCCCCGCCCGACCAGAAGTTCGCATCGAGCGAAATCCAGAAGCGTGGCCGGATGTCGTAGCTGAGATGCGCCTCGAACGCCGCTACCGGGCTTTCGGTCTGCGAACGCACGCCCGGGAAGTACTGGTTTTGAGAGAAGAACTCCGGGTTCTCCGTGAAGAACCACGCACCCACGTAGCCATCGAGCACCCAGTGACCCCAGCGCTGGGAATATCCGATTTCCGGTTTGAGCGACCAGCGGTTGGTGCCCCAGTTGATCAGCACCGTCGGGTCGTACTGCCCGGTCGGTGGCACGATCTTCAGGCTCACTCCGAGCAGGATGTCCTGCCGCCACTGGGCGAACTGCTGCGGCTCCATCGCCGGGCCGCCGATCAGGTTCACGGAGAGCCGCAGCGAGGAATCCAGAAAACCCGAGCGCCGCGCATGCTTCGGTGCATCGCTCACCGTACCGGTGAAGTCTCCCACCCCATACGGAATGGCGAGCGCGACGTTGGCCGACCGCCCGAACAAATCGAAGCTGCGGTAGTAGCCGAGGGCCACGAGGTCGGCGCTCGCCTGAGCGCCGGTGATGGGCAGGGTGCCGTCGAGGTTGATGTTACCCTCGAGATGCGAATAGCCGAGGTTGATCACGTTCGCGCCGACCGGTGTGATCACGTAGGCGCGCGGATTCAGCTCCTGGCCGCGCGCCAGCTGCGCAGTACAGAGCAGCGCGGCAGCCAGCGCCAAGGGGCGCGCGAGCGGGCACGGGCTCGCGGCCCGGAGCACACCTGGTGCCCGGGGAGGTGTCGCGAAAAAGCCCGTCGAGATTCGAGGGGTTGGCACCCGTGAGCTTCCGTTTTTTCCCTGGGCACTCGCGGCTAGTCGTCTATTTAGTTGAGTTCCGGGTTCAAAGCCAGAGCGCGATGCGCCCTGCTGCCGCGGCGAGCCCGATGCGGCGCCCGCACAGGCTCAGCGTTCCCGGCCGCTGCCCGCACGCTGCCGCCTCCGCCGTGTGGGCCGCACGCGCCGCGCGCGCGCATACGGGTTGGCGTCGGTACGGTACTCGATGAATACCGGAGTGGCGAACAGGTCGTAGGTCTTGCGAAAAACGTTGGCGAGATACCGGGTATAGGCGTCGGGCACGGCGGCGGTCTGGTTGCCGTGAATGACGATGCGAGGGGGATTGCGCCCTCCCTGGTGGGCATAGCGCAGCTTGATGCGCCGGCCGCGCACGAGCGGCGGCTGGTGCACGCTCAGCGCGTGCTCGAGCGTACGGGTGAGCTCGCGCGTCGCCATGGTGCGCATTGCGGACTCGTAGGCGCGCACCGTGGAGTGCATCAGCTCGCCCACCCCGCTCCCATGGCGTGCGGAGATGAAATGCAGCGGCGCGAATGGCACGAAGTCGAGCTTGAGCGCGAGCTGGCGATGGATCTGCTCGCGCTGCTCTGCAGGAATGCCGTCCCACTTGTTCACGGCGATGACGAGTGCCCGCCCCCGCTCGAGGGCGAGCCCGAGCACGCTCGCGTCCTGTTCGGCTACGGTGTCGTGGGCATCGAGGACCATGATGACCACGTGCGCCTCTTCAATCGCCTGCAGCGTCTTCGCGACGCTCGCGCGCTCGACCGCATCCTCGACCTTGGCACGGCGTCGGACGCCGGCGGTGTCGATGAGCAGAAAGCGACGTCCGTCGCGCTCGAACGGCACGAGGATGCTGTCGCGCGTCGTGCCGGGCTCCTCGCTCGCGATCACCCGCTCCTCGCCCAGCAGGCGATTGACCAGCGTCGACTTGCCGACATTCGGTCGGCCGATGATGGCGATGCGGATTGCGCCCGCCTCTTCGCTCTCGCGCGGTTGCGCGGCGAAGCCCTCCAGCACCCGCTCCATGAGATCTTCGCAGCCGCTGCCGTGGCTCGCGGAGATGGCGACCGGCTCGCCAAAGCCGAGAGCATGGAAGTCCGCGGCAACCGTGTCGGCGTCGAGTCCTTCGGCCTTGTTGAGTGCGAGCGTTACGGGCTTGCCCGAGCGGCGCAGCTCACGCGCGACGAACTGATCCTGGGGTGAGAGACCGGCGCGCGCATCGGCGATGAATATCAGCCGGTCCGCCTCCTCGACTGCGCGTTGCGTCTGCGCACGCATCTGCGCCTCGACACCGCGCGGGTTCTCGATGAGCCCGCCGGTGTCGATGACGACATACGGCACCGGGCCCAGCCTGCCGAAGCCATACTGGCGGTCGCGCGTGAGTCCCGGTACGTCCGCGACGATCGCATCGCGGGTAGCGGTGAGCACGTTGAACAGCGTCGACTTACCGACGTTCGGACGGCCTACGAGCGCGATGACGGGCAACATGGCGGCACGGCGCCCGCTGCACGCCGTTACTGGCTTTGGGCCGGCGCAGCGTTGCGCCTGCTGTTGGCGGCCGCCAGAGGCTTGGCCCGAAAGGCGCTGATCTGACCGCGATCGTTGACGACCACCACCATGTCGCCGACCACCAGCGGTTGAGTGCTGATGCGCGTACCGCCGGTCGCGACGCGCGCCGCGAGTGCGCCGCTCGCCTTGTCCAGAAAGTGCAGGTAGCCCTGAAAATCACCCACGACGATGGTGTCGTCCATCACCGCGATCGGTGACAGCCCGCGGTGCAGCAGGGCCTTCTGTTGCCAGACCTCAGCACCGGTGCGCGTCTTGAGCGCGGAGACCACGCCGTCGGAGTCGGCGACGTAGAGCGTATCCTCATCGACCGTCAGGCCGCGGTAGCTCGAGGCCTCGTGTGACCACCACACCTGTCCGGTGTCGATCGCGAGCATCGCCACCTTCCCCTGGAAGCCAACGGCGTACACGTCGCGGCCCGCGACGCGTACCGGTGAATCGATGTCATCGAGCCGCTCGAGCTCGGTGCGCCCGTGCGGCGGGGTCACGGTGGCCTCCCATTGCACCGAGCCGTCTCCGGAGCTCAGCGCGACTACCTTGCCGTTGTCGAACCCACTCAGCACCAGATCGCCGCTGATCACCGGGCTGGCGGTGCCGCGCAGCGACAGGCGCGGCACCTGTTGCTCGGTGACCCACAGCTCGTGCCCGTCCTCGGGGCGGAGCGCATGCAATTTGCCGTCGACGGTCCGTACCGCGATCAGCTTGGGTGAGATCGCCGCCGGCGCCAGCACCTCGCCGTTCAGGCGGATATTCCAGCGGCCGTGCCCGTTGGCGGCATCGAAAGCAAAGAGCTGGCCGTCACTCGCGCCGACCACGACCAGCTCGGGGCTCGAGGCGGTGCCGCCCGAAAGCGGCGCGCGGGTTTTAGCGCGCCACAGGAGACGGCCGTTGGTGAGATTGAGGGCCACGACCTCGCCCGCCTTGTGGCTCGCGGCATAGACGCGATCGTCGGCAATCGAGATACCCTGATCAAGCCGCAGGACGGTGGCCTTCTTATCGTGCAGGTTGTAACCCCAGATGTGCGTCACCTTCACGCTCGGGTGAGGAAGCGGGGTCAGCTTCGCCGGCTCATCGACATTCTTGTCCTTCGAGCAGGCGGCGATCAGGAGGAGAGCGGCTCTGAGCGCCAGGGCGCGAGTGTGGTTCGGGCCGCGTTGCAGTGCGCGCATGGTGTTACTTGCCAGCGGCCCGGGTGCCGGCGGTGGGAGTCGGAGTGGTGGCGGCAGCGGTCGGCGCCGCCTTCGCCGCGCCGCTATCGAGATCCGCGATCTTCAGCTGCAGAAGCGCGGCATCACCGCCTTCAGCCATGCTGCCCTGGGCGCTCCGGTATTCGCTGAGTGCGGCGGTCTTGTCGCCCTTCGCGTAATAGGCGTCGCCGCGTATTTCGTGGTAGCGCGCGGCAAATGCGCCGGGATCGGCCGTGGCGCCAAGAGTCGCGAGCGCGCTGTCCGGTTTCCCCTGGGCGATCTGCACGCGTGCGAGGCGCTGCCGCGCGACCAGGGCGAGTTCGTGATCCTTGGAGTGCTCGGCGACCGTGGCGAGCTCGCTGGCGGCGTGATCGAGCTGCGCATCATTGATGTACATATGCGCCGCGAGCAGGCGGGCCTGGTCCGAGTAGGGAGAGCCCGCGTGATCGCGCTCGAGCTCACCGAGCTGCACGAGCACCTGCGTGCGATCGCCGCGCTCGAGCGATTGCACCATCTGCATGTACCTGGCGCCAGCCTCGAGCTGCCGTGCATCCCGGTGGCTCTGCCACCAGCGCCAGCCAAAGACCGCGCCCGCTCCCAGCACGATCGCCAGCAACACGGCCGGCGCGTTCTCGCGCACCTTCTCCTTGAGCCACTCCCATTGTTCTTTCTCAGACAGGTAATCGTCCACGCATCCTCCCCAGCTTTACGGCACCGCCGCGGCCGCGCGGGCCGCCGCGAGCGCTGCATCGAGCCCGGCCGGCAGCTGCGCGATCGGGCACTCGCTCTGACCCGATGTGTCACGCAAAGGTTTCAACCCGACCACGCCGCGTGCGATCTCGTCCTCGCCGATGATGAGTGCCAGCGCCGCACCGCTGCGGTCGGCGCGGCGGAACTGGGCCTTGAGATTGCCGCCGCCGACGTTCAGCTCGAAGCGCACCCCGGGCCGCTCGGTGCGCAGCCGCTCGGTGAGCGCCAGAGCCTGGATGGCGGCCTGCGACCCGCCGACGACCACGTACACGTCCGGAGGCGTCGCGGCGGGGGTGCGCCCGGCCGCCACCAGCAGCGCCACGAGCCGCTCGACACCCATGGCGAAGCCAATGGCCGGGGTCGCATCGCCGCCGAGCTGCGCGATCAGTCCGTCGTAGCGCCCGCCGGAGCATACGGCATTCTGTGCAGCGGTGGAGGCGGTGATCCACTCGAACACCGTGCGGTTGTAATAATCGAGTCCCCTCACCAGGCGCGGATTGATCTCGTACGCCACACCGACGGCACGCAACATGTCACACAGCATCTCGAAATGCGCGCGCGATTCCGGATCGAGATGCTCGGTGAGAAGCGGTGCGTGACGAATCAGCTCCTGCATGTCGGGGTTCTTGCTGTCGAGGACGCGCAGCGGATTACCGACCAGTCGGCGCCGGCTGTCCTCATCGAGCTGCGGCTCGTGCGCCTTGAGATACTCGACGAGCCGCGCCCGATAGGCGCGGCGACTGTCGGGCGTGCCGAGGGAGTTGAGTTGCAGCGTCAGCCCCTCGATCCCCAGATTCCGCCACAGCCGTGCGCTCATCGCGATGAGCTCCGCATCCACATCGGGACCGGGGGAGCCGACCGCCTCGACATCCACCTGCCAGAATTGGCGGTAGCGGCCCGCCTGCGGCGCCTCGTGGCGGAACATCGGGCCGATGCACCACAGCTTATGACGCTGTCCACGCAACATGCCGTTGGAGATGAGTGCCCGCACGATCCCCGCGGTCGCCTCCGGCCGCAGTGTCAGGCTGTCGCCGCCGCGGTCAATGAAGGTGTACATCTCCTTGCCGACCACATCGGTATGCTCGCCGATGGCGCGCTGAAACAGCTCCGTGCGCTCGACCAGCGGTACGCGGATCTCCTGGTAGCCGTACTCGGTGAGGAGCTCCTGCGTGCCGCTCTCGAAGTACTGCCAGGCGCCGATCGCCTCCGGCAGCACATCGTTCATTCCACGCACGGGCTGGATCTGCTCGCCCACGTCACTCCCCATGCGCGAGGCGCGGCGCCGCTGCGCTCACGCGTCCGGTGGCATCGATCAGCAGATGGGCACTACCGTCACGGCGCACCAGGGCAGCGGCGGTGACGGGCGCGCCGTTGAGCCGCAAGCTCACGGCCCCCGCATTGCCGAGTACGACGAGGAGCGGCGCCGCGCCGCTCAGCGTGCGGGTGCTGCCGCCCTCGATGAGCCCGTGCAGCAGGTGCCGGCCGTCCACGTCGGAGACCTCGACCCAGCTCGCCGCCGAGAACGCGAGATCGAGCCGTGCCTCACGGCCGCCGGTGGCGACTGGCGCGCGCAACGAGGTCGGGGGCGCGGCGCTCTCGACAGCGCCGGGTGCCGTGCCCGCCTCTGCACCGGCGGCCACCTCGGCGCCGTGCGCGGCGTCCAGGGCACTCGGACGGTCAGCGGGCAGCGGACGCGCCTTCTCCCCGGGCAGGGTGAGCAGCCACCACAGGAGTCCCGCCATCGCGCAGCCCACCACCACCAGCAGCGCCGGCAGCAGCAGTCTCGATCTGCGCTGGTCGGGCTCGCCGCGCGGGATGCGAGTGAGATCGGGGCGTATTGCGTGCGGGCTCGCCGAGTAGAGCTGCTGCAGCTGGGCCGGGGACTCTCCAACCGCTTCGGCGTAGCGGCGCAGGTGCCCGCGCACGTACACATCCGCGCCGAGAGCCGTGAAGTCCTCCGCCTCGAGCGCCTGCACGACGCGGGCATCGAGATGCAGCCGCTCCGCAGCCTGCAGTACCGTCAGGCCGCGTTTTTCCCGCGCTGCGCGCAACCGCGCGCCGATGCCGCGCAGCTCGCCGCCGGCCGCTTCCCCGCTCATGCGAGTCAGCCCGGATGGTCGAGTTGGGCCAGCGCGCGCGCCTGATCGGTGCCCGGAAAATCCAGCTGCAGTTTGCGCGCGTAGCGCTGCGCGCCGAGGCGATCGCCCTGGGCGCGTGCGATGCGTACTCCGAGCAGCAACAGATCCGCCGTGGCGTTGTAGTTGCCGATGAAGCTGTCGATGCTGGCGCGCGCCGGGGCGAGCTCGCCGTGGTCGAACTGCAGGTTGGCGAGCTGGAATTGCGCCTCGGCGAAATTCGGCTTGAGCTGCAAGGCGCGCGTAAAGTCGAGGCGCGCCTCGTCATCACGCTTGGCGGCCCGCAGGCAGACTCCCGCGTTGGTGTAGGCCGCTTCGGGTGTCGGGTACAGCGGGTTGCGCGCCGCTTCGAGGAAGCGCTTCACACCCTCGTCGCTGCGGCCGTTCTGGCAGAGATAGACAGCGTAGTTGTTCACCATGCGCGGATCGTGGGGCGCGAGGCGCAGCGCCGCGCGGAACTCCTCGTCGGCCTTGTCCTTCTGGTTGAGCCGTGCGAAGAGTGTGGCGCGGGCGCTGTGCACGTCGGCGTTGTCCGGATCCTGGCTGAGCGCGCGGTCGAGCTTGTCCTTCGCGCGCTCGAGGTCTCCCTGGTTCATGTAGGCGAGGCCCAGCTGCACGTTGTAGATAGCCGCCTCGTGTGCCTTTTCGGTCTGTCTCTTCGCGTTGCTGCCGCAGGCGACGAGCAGCAGTACAGCCAGCACGCCGCCGCAGAACTGTGCCACCCTGCTGGCGGGAAAACGCTCGTTGATGTGCTTGCTCATGGTTGAACCGCGACGCCGATGACCTTGTTGCCGAGCCGGACCGTAGTGCGATCGATGACGCGACCGGCGAGCTGACCGCAGGCCGCGTCGATGTCATCGCCGCGCGTACGGCGGACAGTGGCCAGCACGGAGCAACGCAGCAGCTCGTCACGGAAGCGCTGGATGACGGCCGCGGGGGAGCGCCGGTAACGCGTGCCGGGGAAGGGATTGAAGGGAATCAGATTCACCTTGGCGGGATGGCCCTTGAGCAGCCGTGCCAGGGCACGCGCCTGCGCGGGGGAATCGTTCACCCCATCGAGCATCACGTACTCGAAGGTGACGCTGCGGCCGTTCTGTTCATCGAGGTAATGCCAGCACGCCTCGAGCAGCTCGGCGATCGGGTGCTTGCGGTTGATCGGCACGAGCTCGTTCCGCAGCGCATCGTCGGGCGCGTGCAGCGATACGGCGAGTGCAACATTGGTTTCTTCGGCCAGCCGGTAGATCTGCGGGACCAGGCCCGAGGTCGAGAGCGTCACGCGGCGCCGCGACAGGTCGAAACCGAAATCATCGAGCAGAATGTGGAGTGCCGGCACGACGTTGCGGAAGTTGGCGAGCGGCTCACCCATGCCCATCAGCACCACGTTGGTGACGTGCCGCTCCTCGGGCGCGCTCTCGACGCCATCCGGCGTAACGGCGGCGAGCCGCTCGCGCTCTTCGCGCTCGAGCTCGCCTGCCGCCAGCCACACCTGACCGACGATCTCGGCGGTGGTGAGGTTGCGGTTGTAGCCCTGCTGCGCCGTCGAGCAGAACGAGCAGTCGAGCGCGCAGCCGACCTGCGAGGAGATGCACAGCGTGCCGCGATCGGGTTCCGGAATGAACACCATCTCGAACGCCTGCGTCGCGTCGGCCCGCAGCAGCCACTTGCGGGTGCCATCGCTCGAGCATTGCACGGCCGCGATTTCCGGCGCACGCACTTCGGCCGCGAGCGCGAGCCGCGCGCGGAAATCCTTCGCCAGGTCGCTCATCTCGGCGAAGGAGCCGGTGCCGCGCTTGTAGATCCAGTTCATGAGCTGGCGTGCGCGGAAGGACTGGCTGCCGAGCTCGGCCACGAACGCCGTGAGCTCGGGCCGCGGCAGCCCGAGCAGGTTGATGCGTTGGCTGGCTGGATCTGTCATGGCCCGAGGGCTGCAGCCTCACTCACGCGGGTGCAGCTCAGTGACGCTGAAGAAATAGGCGATCTCGCGCGCGGCGGTATCGGGTGCATCCGAGCCATGCACCACGTTCTGCTCGATGCTCGTGGCAAGGTCGGCGCGGATGGTGCCGGGAGCGGCCTTTTTCGGATCGGTTGCGCCCATGATGTCGCGGTTGCGCGAGATGGCGTTCTCGCCCTCGAGCACCTGCAGCACGACCGGACCCGAGATCATGAAGCGCACCAGGTCCTTGAAGAACGGGCGCTCGCGGTGCACGGCATAGAAGCCCTCAGCCTCGCGCTGCGAGAGGTGCTGCATGCGGGCGGCGATGATCGAGAGACCGGCCTTCTCGAGGCGCCGGTTGACCTCGCCAATCAGATTGGCTCTCACGGCGTCGGGCTTGACGATGGACAGGGTGCGCTCGAGCGCCATTCGCTTGGACCTCTCAGCAGAGTACAGACGAGTGGGAGATATTTCCGGCGGCGGAAGCGCCGCCCTCCGGGCAAGCCCCGCAGTTTACCTTGGGTGCCGCGCTGGCGGCAATTTGGCCCTCGGTAGAAGTGCCCGTTTGGTAAGGGGTTTTTGCGGAAACTGCGGCGGCCGACCCACCGATGCCGGCGCATCCACAGCGGAAGCGTCAGACGGAGAAGCTCTCCCCGCAACCGCATTCGCCTTTGACGTTCGGATTTTTGAAGCGGAACGCCTCATTCAGGCCCTGCTTCACGAAGTCCACGACCGTGCCATCGATCAGGGTGAGACTCGCGGCGTCCACGAACACGCGCACGCCCCGATCCTCGAAGATCGCATCGCCCGGCTGCGGGCCATCCGCGTAGTTGATGACGTATGCAAAGCCGGAGCAGCCCGTCTTGCGAACCCCGAGCCGCAGACCCGTGCCGTGTCCGCGCGCTGCCAGGAAGCTCTTGACGCGGTCGGCCGCCGATTCAGTGAGTGAGATGCTCATCGCCCCTCGTATTCTAGCGTCTAACCCCAGTGCGCGACGCAGGCACGCAAGGCATCTTCGACCACCAGCAGCCGGCCGAGTTTCTCGGCCGGGACGCCCCGGGCCTGCGCCCACGCGCCCGGTGTGCCGGGAATCAGCTGCTCCCGCGTCCGCCCGCGCAGCTCCGCGCACAGCCAGGCGGCCACCTCCGTAGTATGGGGGCAGGCGAAGGCCTGAAAGCGTGCCTCCTTCACAGTGTCGCCGGCGATGAGGAGGTGAAAGCGCACCCAGGTTTCCTGCCCACGCCCGCCCGCCTCGCCGCTCACGATCGCGCCACCCGCGGCCCCGGCGCCGGGCCAGCCAGCCCCCGGGGCAGAGGCTGCCGGAGCCGCGGGCGAGAGCGCGCGTAACCGCCCGACTGCCTCGGCGACGGCGCCGACCGCAACGTCCACGTCCCCCTCGCTGGTCGGACGCCCCACGCTGAAGCGGAGCGAGCTCTGCGCGAGCTGGGTGCTGCGCCCGAGCGCCCGCAGCACGTAGGAGGGATCGGCGGACTCGGAGCTGCAGGCGGAACCCGTGGAAAGCGCGAGCGCGCTCAGTGCTCCGACCAGGCTCTCGCCGTGCACGCCTTCGAAGGAGACATTGAGGATGCCGGGCAGGCGCGGTGCCGCGGCGCCGTTCTGATGCACACCCCCCAGCGCCGCCAGCCCCTGCCACAGTTGCTCGCGCAGTCGCGTGAGACGCGGCCCTTCCGCGGCGATCTCGCGCGCAGCGAGCTCGCAGGCGGCGCCGAATCCGACGATCTGCTGGGTGGCGGGCGTGCCCGGCCGGAGGTTGCGTTCCTGTCCGCCACCATAGGTAAGTGGCTGCAGCAGGCCGCGTGCCCCCTCGCGCACGTACAGCGCCCCGATGCCCTTCGGCCCATAGAGCTTGTGGGCGGTGAAGGCAGCGAAATCGATCGGCAGCTCGTGGAGTGTGAGCGGCACCTTGCCGACCGCCTGGGAGCAGTCGCAATGAAAGGCGATGCCGCGCTCGCGACACAGCGCACCGAGGGTCGCCACGTCCTCGAGCACCCCGGTCTCGTTGTTAGCAAACATGATCGCTGCGAGCACGGTGTCCGAACGCAGCGCCGCGCCGAAAGCCGCCGGGTCGATACGCCCATCGGGCGCGGGCGTGAGCCAGCTCACGCTGAAGCCCTCCTTTTCCAGGCGATGGAATGCGTCGAGCACCGATTTGTGCTCGGTGCGCGAGGTGATGAGATGACGGCCGCGATCCGCATTGCCGCGCGCAGCGCCGAGGATCGCGAGATTGTTCGACTCGGTGGCCCCGGAGGTGAACACGATCTCCGCAGGCTCGACCCCCACGAGCGCCGCCAGCTGCGCGCGCGCCTGCGCGATGCGCAGCGCGGCGGCACGGCCGTACGCGTGCGTCGAGGAAGGATTGCCGAAATCCCCCTCTGCCGTGAGGCACTCCGCCATGATCCGGGCGACCGCGCCGTCGACGGGCGTCGTCGCCGCGTAGTCGAGATAGAGAGGGCGCGAACTCATCGCGCCGCCCCGCCGGCGGTGCGGCGCCGGTTCTGAACCGCAGTGAGAATGCCGCGCAGGATGTTGACCTCGTTCTGATCGAGCTCCGCCCGCTGCAGCAGCCGGCGGATGCGCCCCATGAGATGGGTGCCGCTCTGCGTACGGTCACGGAAATCGATCTCCTCCAGGACCGCCGCCATGTGCCCGTAGAGGCGCTCCATCTCCTCCACGCCCGCGAGCGGCGCTGTGAGCGGTGCCGCCACGGGGTCGGCAACACCGCGCGCGCGATACAGCTCATACGCCACCAGCTGGACCGCCATGGCGAGATTGAGCGAGGCATACGCCGGGTTCGCCGGGATGCGGATCAGCGCATGGGCGCTCTCCAGCTCCTCGTTGGAGAGCCCGCTGCGCTCGGGGCCGAAGACCACCGCGGCCGGGGCACTGTTCGATTCGGCGACCACACGGGCCGCGGCCTCGCGCACGTCGATGACGCGGAAGTACTGATCGCGATCGCGCGAGGTCGTCGCCGCCACGTAACCGCAGCCCGCGAGCGCGGCGCCGAGCGAGGGTACGACGTGGGCCGCCGCCAGCACATCGGCCGCGCCCGAGGCGCGCGCGAGAGCTTCCGGGTGCGGGAACTGCCGGGGATTCACCAGCACGAGCTCGCCGAGTGCCATGTTCTTCATGGCGCGCGCCGCCGCGCCGATGTTGCCCGGATGCGTAGGGCCGACCAACACAATACGAATCACGCCGTCTTTCATCTGTGCATCTCGCCCCGATATCAAGTCTGATCCGGACTCCCTCGTACGCGCACCGCGAACTCGCGCACGCCATCGCGAGCTATACTGCCTCGCGAGGGATCATTTACGGCCCTCCGAGTGCCGGGCGCGCTAGCCTGGCGGCTTCCATGACGCGCATAGGTTTCCGCCCCACAACCCCCACCGACGAGTCTGCAGTGCGCTCGCTGCTGCAGGAAGCCCATGGCGCCGCGCCCGGGCATCCCATGTTCGAGGCTCGGCACCTGCACTGGAAGTATTGGGAGCCGCGTGCGGACTGGCAAGGCTCGCGCTCCTATGTCCTCACCCGCGACGATCGCCCTGTCGCGCACGCCGCCATCGTGCCCGCGGTCTGCAGCTGGGGGCATGAGCGGCTGAAGCTGCTGCACGTGATCGACTGGGCGGCGCGCGCGGACGCGCGCGGCGCCGGCAATACTCTGATGCGCCACATCGGCGCGCTCGCCGACGCCATCGTCACCTCCGATGGCGCCGCCGCGGCGTTGCGTTTGCTGCCGTTTCTCGGCTTTGCCGACTCTGGCACGGTGGTCACGCAATATGCGCGGCCGATCCGCCCCTTGCTCTATCTGACCGGCGCAGATACGCCGCGCTGGCGCCTCGTGGCGCGCTGCGTTCGCAACACGCTGTGGGCACTGCGGGCGCCAGCCGGCGCACCACGCGTGCAGCGTTCGCGCCCGATCGATGCAGGCAAACTCGGCGGCGCCGCGATCCCCTGGCCGGCGCCGCGGTACGGCAGCGCGGTGCTCGAGCGCTCCGCGGCGGTGATGAGCTACTGGCTGCAGTGCCCGGCGGCGCCCGTGGAGTTTCACGTGGTGGAGAGCGGCGCGGCTGCCGAAGGCTATTTCGTGCTGGCCTACGCGCCCGGCCAGGCACGGCTCGCCGATTGCTGGCTCGATTGCGATACGCCGGCGGCCTGGGACGCGCTCGTGCAGCTCGCCGTGCAGCAGGCTGCACGGCACAGTGCGGTCGCCGAGGTCGCCGCCATCTGCAGCGAGCCGCTGCTGGCGGCGGCACTGCAACGCTGTGGCTTTCATGCGCGCTCCTCACGGCCGCTGCTGGTGCGCGCCAACGGCGTCCGCCTGCCGGCGGCGGGCATCCGCATCCAGATGCTCGACGACGATACGGCGTATCGGCACGGCGGCTCGAGAACCTTCTGGGCTTGAAAGCCTCGAATGGCTCGAGAGGCGCCGGGCGGTTCGGGAGTCCTTTTCGCAGCGGCCTGACATGAGCATCGCCGCGAGCGTTGCTATCATGCGCGGCGATCATGCAGCCACTTCTCAACATTGCCGTGCGTGCCGCGCGCCGGGCGGGCGAGCTCATCGTCCGCAGCATGAACCACCTGGAGTCGCTCACCGTCGCCTCCAAGGGACGTAACGACTTCGTCACCGAGGTCGACCGCGCAGCCGAGCAGGAGATCATCGCCAGCATCCGCCGCCACTACCCACAGCACGCGTTTCTCGCCGAAGAAAGCGGGCGCAGTGGCGAGCACGAGACGCTGTGGATCATCGATCCGCTCGATGGCACGACCAACTTCCTGCACGGCTTCCCGGTCTTCGCCGTATCGATCGCCTGTCAGGTGCGCGGCCGTCTCGAGCACGCCGTGGTCTATGACCCGATGCGCCAGGAGCTGTTCACCGCCAGCCGCGGCGCCGGTGCGCACCTGGACAACCATCGCATGCGCGTCAGCAAGGCACGCGCGCTCGAGGGAGCGCTCATCGCCACCGGCTTCCCGTACCGCGCCAACACGCGTTATCTCGACGCCTACCTCGAGATGTTTCGCGCCGTGACGCTGCAGGTGGCCGGTGTGCGGCGGCCGGGTGCCGCGGCGCTCGATCTGGCCTATGTCGCGGCGGGTCGCGTCGATGCGTTCTGGGAAATCGGCCTCAGCCCCTGGGACACCGCCGCCGGTACCCTGCTCATTCAGGAGGCGGGCGGGCGTATCGGCACCCTCAGCGGCGCCGAATATCGCCAGGGCGGGCACGTCGTGGCGGGCACGCCGAAGGTCTACACCGCGCTCATCGAATTGCTCGCGCCGCACCTGCCGGCGGAGTTGCGCACGTCGTAGGCGGCTCGCTCGCTTTCCCCAAAATGCTTGTGTAGAGTCCTCGCGGACACCGGGGGTGACATGGCGAGCCAGCTTCTTGCGACCAAGTCCATTGCCGAGCTGCACGAGCAGGAATCCTCCGGTAGCGAGTTGCGGCGGGCGCTCGGCGCCCTGCACCTGACGCTGCTCGGCATTGGCGGCATCATCGGCACGGGTATTTTCGTGCTCACCGGCACTGCCGCGGCCAACCACGCCGGCCCTGCGCTGCCGCTGTCGTTCATCATCGCCGGGCTCGGCTGCACCTTCGCCGGACTGTGCTACGCGGAGTTCAGCGCCATGATCCCGGTGTCGGGCAGCGCCTACTCCTACTCCTACGCGACGCTCGGTGAGGCCGTCGCCTGGTTCATCGGCTGGAATCTGGTGCTCGAATACCTGTTCGCCGTGGCCACCGTGTCGGTGGGCTGGTCGGGCTACGCGGTGAGTCTGCTCGATCAGCTGCACATCCATATCCCGGCCGCGCTCTCCAATGCCCCATTCAGTACACCGCTCGGCAGGGAGTCCTTCGAGATCGTGACCACCGGCGCGATCATCAACGTACCGGCGATGCTGATCGTCGCCGGCATCGGCGCCATCTGCTACATCGGCATCAAGCAGTCGGCCGCCTTCAACTCGGTCATCGTCGCCATCAAGGTGACCGTGATCGTGTTGTTCATCCTCTTCGGCGTGAGCTACATCAACACCGCCAACTGGCATCCGTTCATTCCTCCCAACAGCGGGCAGACCGGCGTGTACGGCTGGAGCGGCGTACTGGCGGCTTCCGGAGTCATCTTCTTCGCCTACATCGGCTTCGACGCGGTCTCGACCGCGGCCCAGGAGACCAAGAACCCGCAGCGCGACATGCCCATCGGGATCCTCGCGAGCCTGGTGATCTGTACCGTCCTGTATGTGGTCGTGTCGGCGATATTGACCGGCATGGTCAACTACCACGAGCTGGACGTGGCGGCCCCGGTGGCCCTGGCGCTCGACAAGTATCCGGGGCTGCACTGGCTCGGACTGTGGGTGAAACTCGGTGCGGTCTGCGGCATGACCTCCGTGATGCTGGTCATGACGATTGCACAGGCGCGCATCTTCTTCGCCATGGCGCGCGATGGCCTGCTGCCGCCCTGGTTCGGCCACGTCCACCCGCGCTTCCGCACGCCATCGACCGGCACGGTGGTGACCGCAGTGTCGGCCGCCATCATCGGTGGGCTGTTCCCGGTGAAGATTCTCGGCGAGCTGGTGTCGATCGGCACGCTGGCCGCTTTCGTCACCGTGTGCATCGGCGTGTTGATCCTGCGCCGCACGCGTCCCGACCTGCCGCGCCCTTTCCGCACGCCCATGCCGTGGTTCACCTGCATCGCCGGCGCGCTGGTGTGCGGCCTGATGATGGTGTCGCTGGGGCCGGCCACCTGGCTGCGGTTGGTGGTCTGGACCGCGTTCGGCGTGCTGATCTACGCTTTCTACGGCTACCAGCACAGCTGCCTGCGCAAGGCCGCGAACGGCAGCGCCGCGAGTCCCCGCACCGCTTAGGAAACTCCTCGCCCGGCGCCTTCAGGCTCGTGGCCGCAGGCGCATGTTGATGAGCTCGACCCCGAAGGCGAACGCCATGGCGAAGTACAGGTAGCCCTTCGGGATCTCGAAGTGCAGCCCCTCCCCGATCAGCGCCACGCCGATCAGCAGCAGGAATGACAGCGCCAGCACCTTGATGGTCGGGTGACGCGTGATGAAGCTGCCGATCGAGCGTGACACCCACATCATGACGAGGATCGCCACCACGATGGCGGCCACCATGACCGCCAGCTCGCGCACCAGCCCGATGGCGGTGAAGACCGAGTCGAGCGAGAACACGATGTCGATGAGCGCGATCTGCGCCACTACCGCCGCCAAGCCGCCACGCAGTCGGCGGCGGTGTGCCTCGGCCGGAGGGCCCTCGAGCGCCTGGTGTATCTCCAGCACGCTCTTGCCGAGCAGGAACAGCCCACCGGCGAGCAGCACCAGGTCGCGGCCGGAGAAGCTGCGGCCGGCGATCTGCAGCCATGGCCGGGTGAGGCGCGTCAGCCACACCACCGAGAACAGCAGCGCGATACGCGTCAGCATGGCGAGCGTGAGCCCGCTGATGCGCGCGGCGGCGCGCTGCGGCGGTGGCAGGCGCTCGACCAGGATCGAGATGAAAATGATGTTGTCGATGCCGAGAACGATCTCGAGCAGCGACAGTGCCAGGAACGCCAGCCAGAGATGTGGATCGGCGATCAGAGCGGTGAACTCTCCATTTACGGCAAGTGATCGAGAGCCGCTTTCTTGACCGAGGGGA